>ERZ836877.54-NODE-54-length-165855-cov-43.962823_pt1 | contig 165855 bp, 144 predicted proteins | sample MGYA00519469_ERZ836877 | MGnify/ENA primary metagenome ERZ836877 (study PRJEB31850, sample SAMEA3708809) | human gut metagenome | biome: human gut; feature: human-associated habitat; material: faeces | place: China | collected 2014 ... | reverse complement strand
CTTCTTCCATTCAAGAAGTTGGACTCGACTTTTTATAGTTTAGCGGACAGTAATAATAAGCATTACAATCCTGGAGCTTATGTCGACGCTCCACAGTATTATGTCGATCCCGAGGCAAATGCGGACGACAACAATCCCTATCAGATGTGGGTGCTCGTTCCCTACGACGACCGCGTGGCAGAGAATACATCTGCCGCTAAGCGTAATCACCCCATGGATGTTACTTACCTGATTCCCAATGCTAACTTCGGAAACACGACAGACGACTACGACGGCGACAACTTCAACCAGTATACTGACAGCTGGACGCTTACATGTGAAAAAAATGCCCATATCGACAGAATGGGTGGCGACAATGGTTTCCTGATTCGCGCGTATAATGTTGACAAGGGAAGCAGTACATTGACTTGGAATTGTAATTGGAACTCCATTGCGGATAGAGGAACAACATCCCGATTCTACATAACCGGTACGATTCCTTCTCTCCCCGCTGGGAAATACCGGCTCGTGTTCCAGTCGCTTTCTACTAATCAGGTATCGCAACTTACGCTTACTGCCAGCGGACAATCCAAAAACATCACTATAGCTAACAACAACAATGGCTTTGCTGCCGGAGAGCAAGATGCTAATGCAGTTGCCTCTTGGTTTGCTGCGAACGAGTCTAATGGCCGCTATGAAGTTGAATTCGAGGTGACTGGTTCTCCATCGGACATTACATTGTATTTTGCACGCCCAAGTAGCGATGAGTCCAAAACCTCCGCCACCTCTTTCTACCTTGCCAACCTGCGCCTTTACGACCTTGGCGACGGTCAGGACAACACCACCACGCAGACCGTGAAAGTTGACTTCCCCAACGTCTACAACACTCTTATCCTCCCCTTCGATGCCGAGGCTCCTGAGGGTCTGGAGGTCTACAAGGCTACCGGCCATGAGAACAGAGAGAAGGAAGGATATCAGTATCATCTGATTTCCCTTTCGGGCGAGGTTGTAACCCAGATCAAGGCCAACACTCCATATATCGTGAAGAACCCCTCCGCTCCCGAGCCTCCCCTCCAGGCCGTGTCTATTGAATGGCTCAAGCCCAAGGGCGCCCCGGCACGCGTAGCCGAGGAAGAGACTGAAACTACGGCATATTCATGCGTCAAGACTTTCAGCGGTGTACCCACCAACTACCACAACACTTATTTCGACGGTTATCTTACCGGTACGATAGAGGGTAGTCCTGTCAACGAGTCGCATTACGACCTCGGTCAGAACGACTATAAGCAGGCTTTCTTCCAGAGTGAAGACCCCTTCCGCGTTGACAGCAACCGTGCTTTCGTATACGGGCACTCCAGCCGCTCGAACGCCGACCGCTACGCAATCTTCTTCGACGAGGATCATGTGCTTACCGGTGTTGAGGATGTCGCTGCCGAAGAGCAGGGCATCACCGACGAGACGCCCGTCGACGTCTACACCACCGGCGGAGTACTCCTGCGCAGTCAGGTCGCCAAGGCCGACGCGCTGACCGACCTGCCCCGCGGCATCTATATCCTCGCCGCTCCGCAGCAGACTATCAAGGTGGCCCGCTAAACCGACCATCCAGACTAAAAAACTTCAACGCCCGGACGTGAACCAATGCTCGCGTCCGGGCGTTAGAGTATCAAAACCCCAAAGAAAAGGTATTTTTCTGGCGTTATTAAAAAGCCTGACAAAGAAACTACCGCCTTTTCATCCCCCCTCCGCTCCTATAGTGGGCGAAGGGGCGGCTTTTTTTATTTCAGCAGGGGGCGGAGCGAGAGGGCGGTGGCTACAACGTCGCCCTCGGGAGCGGCGCTGTAGGGATTGCGGGAACCCACCCACTTGGCGTCCATCTCGTAGAAGTCGATGGGGCACCCGATTTCCGAGTCGCCCACGTCGCTCCAGCTGATGCCGGTGGAGTAGTCGGCCTCGATGGCCATTGCGGCGCGTTTGGCGAAGCGGTCGGCATAGGTGTCGACCGGAGCCTCGCCGCGGCGCAGGCGGTCGGCCTGCATGGCAATCCATGCCTCCCAGCGCGGGCGGTAGAAGTCGGCCATCATTCCGGCCCACTCGCGGTGGCCGTAGTCGCGCAGACCGCCCTTTTCGCTGGCTGTGCGCGGGCCCCAGGTTGTGACGAGCAGACGGGCGTTCTCCTCCATCGCGTCGGCGTGGAGGGAGTCAGTGGCCAGCGCGCGTGCATCGGCAATCCATTTGCCTACCTTGAATTCAGGGCGCGTCTGCAGTAGCCGCTCCTGGCCGTCGAGGAGCGCGAGGAAGCGCCCGGCAGCATTTTCAAAGCCCGCGAGGGAGCCGGCACGCAGCGAGTCGACCATTTCGTGGTATACGATGCGCCCCTTTTCGGCGAGGGCCTGGCGTAGGATGTCGACAAGATCGTATTCATAGTTTTCCACCCCGCGGAAGCGGTCGGCAGCCGCGAGGAAAGCCTCAGCGGCTGCTATCACGTCGGCTCCGTCGTAGTAGGGGTGCATCTTGCTCCAGCTGGATGCCTGCCATACACGCGTCGACGGGCGTGCGCAGAACACCGACTCCGTCGTTCCCTGCTGAAGGTTGCCCCAGGGGCAGTTGTAGATTGTGGAGCCGAGCTGCTGCCATGCGCGGCGCAGGTCGGCGTCGTCGCGGCCGTAGCGGGCGCGCACGTAGCCGTCGAGCCACTCCTCGCGGCTGAAACGCTCTGGGCGCCAGATCAGCTCGGAGGCCAGCTCAAACATAATCGGATTGTTCTCGATTCCCTCGGGGGTGAGGCCGTAGCCCGTCAGGGTGGGGGAGAAGCGCTCTGACTCGCGGGCCCGGTAGTAGCCGTCGATCACGTTGTCGATGCGTCCGTGCAGCCCCGTGTTGCCGCCGAAGTTCAGTACCATGTTCCACATCCAGTCGTGGCCGCCGTAGCCGTTCTCGCGCTTGAAGGGCGACGGGCTTGCCGGGTCGCCCCAGTTGGGCTTGATTTCCGACGCAAGGTCGAGCACTACGATGTCGCCCTTCTGAACGCCTTCGAGTAGGCGCGGATTGGGATTCTCGTTCCATCCCTGGATTACCCACACGGCCTCGGGGTTGACGCGCTTCATCGCCTTGGCGATGATTCCGCCCGCTTCGGCGAGGTCAACGCCCTCGGTGCTCCCCCCTTCGTGGAAGGGGTCCATGCTGTAATAGCGCGACTTGCCGTTGAGGCGCGTGAGCTCGTCGTAGTAGATGTTGGCTATCTCGTTGAATCGCGGCGACGTGGGCAGCAGGAACGCCGGACGCTCGAAGCCGTTCCATATCCCTTTGCCGGAGACTTCGACGCCCAGACGCTCGTCGGCGTCGTGGGGTACCATCCCCGAATATCCCGGGAGCACGGGCTCCATCCCATAGGAGCGCATACGCTCCAGGATTTGGCGCTGCAGCGCCTCGCGGTCGGCGTACCACTGCTCGGGGTTGGGACCTCCCCACCCTTCGAGGTTGTTCATCAGCCACCAGGCCTGAAAAGCCGGACCGGCGATGAAGCGTCCGGCCTCCTCGTCGGAGTAGCCCAGGCGGCGCAGCGTGTTGCGCCACACCACGTCGGTGCCCGTCATGGCCAGGGGCATATTGATGCCGTGGAGGGCCATCCAGTCGATTTCTTTCTGCCAGCGCTCCCAGTCCCAGAACGCCATGGAGTAGGAGTGGGTGCAGTAGTTTAGGTAGTAGCGGCGCGAGGCGTAGGTCTCGTGGCGCTCGGGAGCCGAAGGCACCGGGAGCGAGTCGGGGATTGCGGCCGTCATCGAGTTCCACGAAAGGTGGATTCCGGGGTAGTATTTGAGATACCAGTTGAGGCCCGCTGCGATGTTGACGGCATTGTTGCCCGATATGAGTGGGCGCCCGTCGGGCGTGGCCGAGATTTCGAAAAATTCGGTGGCGCCGGGAATCTCCTGAACGGCGATTTTGCGTGAGGCGCCCGAATCTATGCGTTCGAGCAGCTCTTCAACAGGGTGTGCGGCTAGAGCAAACGATGTGCCCGAGGCGCAGGCCGCAATGGCGGCGATGGCAATATATCGTAGATTCATATCAAGGTCATTTTATCAATGGTATCAAAAGATGTCAGCAACATCAGTCACATCAGATACATCAGTAACATCAGCCACATCAAAGTTTTCCCTTCCAGTAGGCGCGCACGGTCTGCCAATCGTAGAATGGTGCGCCTTCAGCGGCGTAGGGGAGTGGCAGACGGGCGTTCTGCTCGTTGTGGCGCACAAGCAGCAGCGTGCGCCCCTGCGGATTGCGGAAGAAAATGAGCTGCACGTTGGCGCCCATGGGCGACACGCGGAAATCCTGCCATGCGCGGGCATAGCCGGGCGCCGAACTCTCGCTGCGGTCGCATCCTTCCACTCCCATCAGCGCCAACAGTCGGATTATGTTGGTGTCGTGGCCGAAATGGAGCTGTACGGGTATCTGAGGCCCACCCTCAGCTGCGAGCGCCGAGTCGGCAAGCTCCACGAAGCGCCCGAGCATCGGACGACCGCACATCATTCCGTGCAGCCCTCCTTCGGGAGCGTTGGCGTGGCGCACATACATGTCGAGGTTGAGCATCTGCCAGAGGTTGTAGAGTTCGTCGGGTGTGAAGATGTCGAGCAGCGTGACGTCCTCAAGGCCGTCGACGTCCTGCAGGTCGACCGATACGTCGTGGAGCACCTTCATGAGCAACTGCGCTGCCTGACGCTGCGTGAATTCCGGCATCTCGCGCGGCTTGGCTCCCTTTTTGGGCTTCGGGGCGTACATTTTCGCGATGCCGGAGCGCATGGAGTCTATAGCCGCCTCGGGATTCACGAAAAGCGACGCCATGAGGCGCGATGGCTCTATGAGCGAGTCGCGCATGGCCTTTTCCGTGGCGCGCCATGGGGCGTCGTGGCGGCCGAGGGCGTCGGCTTCAGGCGAACCGTTGGCTATGAACGCCATGTCGGAGGGGGTGGCATGGCGCTGAACGCGCAGCTTCGGGTTGAGCTCCTTCAGCCGCTCGCAGAAGGCGGCCATGCTGATGATGCAGCGCTGAATCTGCGAGCTGCGCGCCTCGATGCGTGTGGAATCGGTGAAAAGATTCGGGAACCGCGCGGCCATACGCCCTGCTATGGCTTTGTGCTGGCGCTCGCCCAGTGGCGAAAGCTCCCCTTCGTGGCCGGCGGCATGAGCGCCGATGCGCAGAAGGCGCTGCTGCACGTCGAGTCCGAGCGGTGTCAGGTTGCCCGTGCGCGCGTTGAGAGCGAAAAGTGAGTCGAGCATCGGATACTGGTAGTCTTTCAGACACCAGCGCGAGCCGTGGCGCCCGTAGTGGGTGAGGAATACCGGCTCGAACCCTTCGGGCACGGTCAGGTCGTCGTCGGCCGTCACGGGGTAGGCGTAGTAGATGCCTCCCGACTTCTCGGGAGTGCGTTCTATTTCGGCCCGGAGGTCGCGCACGGGAGCGCCGACGTTCCAGTCCGAGGGATTTGCTCCCCACAGCTGCAGCGTGGCGGCCGCGGCGAGCGCTATGATTGCTGAAAATCTGGATTTCATTGCTTGATGTATGTATATGTTTCAGACCGGATTCCGCGCCTGAGGTTTATTTGCCGAGGTTGATGTCGGAGCAGTTTTCCCAGTGGTATAGTCCGGCATAGCGCTCGGCGGGGAAACCGTCGGAAACCACGCGGAAATCGCGCACGCGCACGTCGGCCACGTTGTCGGCGTAGATGCCGTAGACGGGAGCGTCGACGAATCCCTCGCCCACGCAGGGACGGCGGTCGTACACGCCGCCCTCATAGGCCGTGCGGCGGTCGAGACGCAGCGTCACGTTGTCGAATGTCAGGTCGCGCACCTTGCCGGGGGTGTCACAGCCCAGGAATATGCCGTTTTCGGTGCGGCAGGTGATGTTGTAGAAGCGAATATCGCTCACCTCGCCGCAAGCACCCTCGGTGGCCCCTTTGGGGAAGCGCCATCCGGCATCCTTATGATTGCCTACGGCGCGCGGATAGGAAGTGATGTAGATAGGCTCGCTCTTGCCCCACCATACGTCGCTGTAGAGGTGGCAGTCTACGGTCATGTTGGCGAACGTTACGTCGGTGACCGTCCCCTCGTCGCGGTTCTGGATGCCGATGCCGCGGTTGCTGTCGGTGATGATGCAGTTGTCGAAGAGCACGCGGTTTATGCTGTCCATGTTTTCCGAGCCGATTTTTACGGCGCAGGAGCGTGAGGTCATCACGCAGTTGGTCACCACGATGTCGCGGCAGGGACCATATTCCTCGAATTCGCGACGGTTTTTCAGGCAGATGCAGTCGTCGCCGCTCTCGATGAAGCAGCCGGTGATGCGCACCTTACGCGAATGGTCTACGTCGATGCCGTCGCCGTTGCGTATCTTGAGGTTGTTGAGCAGCGATATGTGGCTGATGGCCACGTCGTAGCAGCCCACGAGGTGGATTGTCCAGTAGGCGCTGTTGCATACGGTCACGTCGGAGATGTTCACCTTGCGGGCGTTGACGAGCGTGAGCACGTGGGGACGCGGGTCGAAGTCGGTCACGGGCTTCAGTTCGTAGCTGTCGTCGAGCTCGGCGCCCATGAATGCCACTCCGTTGCCGTCGATTGTGCCTGTGCCGGTTATGGAGATGTTCTCCACGTCCTTGGCCGAGAGCCACATCATCCCCTCGCCGCGGTTTTCGCCGAAGGCGCTCTCGGTGTAGACGCTTTCGTCGGGGTTGGCCAGCAGGCGCGAGTTGGGCTCGAAATGCAGGCATACGTTGCTGCGCAGATGCAGCGGACCGGCCATGAAGGTTTTCGAGGAGGGAAAAATCACGGTGCCTCCGCCATTTTCCGAACAGCGGTCGATGGCTTTCTGGATGGCTGCTGCGTCGTCGGTCTTGCCGTCGCCGCGCGCGCCGAAGTTAGTCACGTTGTAGCTTGTCTCCTTGCATCCGACCATGGCCAGGGCCATCAGGATGCCTGCCGTTATGCTTGCTAATCTCATCGCGTAGGCGTGTGTGGGGGGTTATGTGGATAAATTGTTTATTTGCGATTCTCGGTGGAGGCCGCGTCGGTAAGGCTGTAGTTGGGCCGCGGGCCCATGGTGAGGCGGAGCGTTCCCCCCTTCATCAGGTCGGCGTGGTCGAGCCAGAGCGAGCGGTAAGGCTTGCCATTGAGTGTAATGCTCTGTATGTATTTGTTTTCGGGCGAGGTTCCCTCGGCCTCGATTGTGAATGTACGGCCGTCGCCCACGGCGATGTCGACGCACTTGAAAATCGGCGAGCCGATGGCATATTTCGTGGTGGCGGGGCATACGGGGTAGAATCCCATTGCGCCGAATATATACCAGGCCGACATCTGCCCGGCGTCGTCGTTGCCGCTGAGGCCGCCGGGGGTGGGGAGATACTCGGTATCAAGGATATGGCGCACGTATTCCTGCGTCTTCCAGGGCTGGGAGGTATGGTTGAAGAGCCACGCCACCTGGTGGCAGGGTTCGTTGCCGTGCCAGTAGCGGCCGTGGGTGAACATAGAGTCGAGCCGGGCCTCGTAGGCCTCCCGCCCTCCCATGGCCTTCATCAGTCCCGGCTGGTCGTGGGGTACATACCAGGTGTAGTGGCAGGGAGCACCCTCGGTGATGGTCTTGTCGAAGCCCACGGGGTCGGATTTCTCGGCCCAGCGGCCGTCGGCGTGGCGCCCGCGGGCATAGCCCGTGGCGGGGTGGATTACGTTGCGGTAATTCTGGGCGCGGCGCATGAGAGTGTCGGCGTCGCTGTGGATACCGAGCGAGCGCGCCACCTGCGCCAGGCAGAAATCGTCGAATGCGTATTCAAGCGTGCGGCTCACCTGTTCGCGCTGGTGGTAGGCGTCCTTTACGCTGTCTTCCAGCGGAATGTAGCCGTATTGCAGATAGCTGCGGAGGGCGCGGCGCCCCATGCCGTTTCGGTAGTCGGCCTCGTCGGCGGGGCTTTCGAAGGCGTTGCGGCGCATGGCGCGGTATGCGCGGCGAATGTCGAAGCCACCCACGCCCTTTATGTGAGCGTCGGCCAGCGCGGCTATGCAGTGGTCGCCAATCATGGCGGCTGTGTAGCTGTTCCAGCAGGGGAAAATCGGTAGCCAGCCACCCTGCTCGGCCTTGAGCACGAGGCTGTTCATCATGTCGGCCGAACGCTTGCGGTCGATTATATTGAGCAGCGGATGGAGGGCGCGGTAAGTGTCCCACATGCTATAATCTTCATAATAGTCGCGTCCCTCCTCCATAGTGAGTATTGGCGACCCCTTGGCGAAGGCGGGGTAGCGTCCGTCGACGTCGTTGAATGTGCGCGGAAGCATCGACGCGCGGTACATCGCCGAGTAGAATTTCGTCAGGTCGGCCTGCGAGGCCCCCTTTTGGTCCACGCGGATGCGGTCGAACTGATTGCGCCATATGTCGGTGAGCTCGCTGCGCGTGCGGTCGAAGTCCCAGTGGGGAATCTCGGCGCGTAGGTTGGCTTCGGCGCCGGCGAGGTCGGTAAACGAACTGCCTGCGCGCACCATCACCGGTTCTCCTTTCTTTACGGGGAATTTCACGTAGGCGGCGAGTCCGGCAGCGTTGCTCCCCTGGGTAGCTCCGGCGAGAATGCTGTCGGCGCGGGCCACGCCCCATTCCATCAGGTCGCGGTCGAGTTCGATCACGAAATATCCGGCGAATCCGGCGGGTTCCCCCTTCCCCTGATATATACGGTGCACGGGGTTGCTCCCTGTGATACGGCGGCCCGTCGGGTCGATGGCTACGGTGCCCTGCGCCTCGTCGCTGTTGGGGTTCACCACCAGATAGCCGAATCCGTCGGCGTCGTAGGTGAAGCGGAAGATGGCGGCGCGCGAGCGTCCGGTCATCTCGGCCTCTATGCCTTCGTCGAGCAGGATGTTGCGGTAGTAGGCCGGGGTGGTGCGCTCGTTGGCGTGGTCCACGCGGCTCGCGCGTGCTTCTGGCGCGGTGCGGAGCGTTCCCGCGAGCGGCATGAGCGTCATCGAGCCGTAGTCCTGTGTGCAGCCGCCTACAATCCAGTGGCTGTTGCGGAAGCCCTGGAGGCGGATGTCATTATAATAATATGGTGCTACGCATTTGCGCTCGGTGTCGCGCGTCTGCGGTGTCCAGAAATTCATTCCGTGGGGTTCGCACACCGCCGGGAGGCACTGGCCGAACTCCTCGGTCTTGCGGCCGAACATGCCGGCGGTCACGGTCTCGCTCGGAGCCGTACCGATGCGTGTCTCCACTATCTCCAGTGGTTCGGAGGCGGAAATACATGTGGTCGCTATGACGGTTGCCACTGCGGTGGCGGATAAAGTCTTGAGCCGTAGGCAGATTCTCATGGTAAGTTCAGGCAAGATGTTTCCGTCGCCCGGAATGTTGCCGGGGGAGGGTAGATTTTCAAGATTATTCCGCGCTCATCGCGGAGAGAATATCAGCAGCGAGCGGCAGATAGGCGACCCCTCGCCGGTGGTCAGTTCGGCGCGCACGCTGAGTTGCTGGCCGTTACGGGTCTCGGCCAGGCGCACCTCGCAAAGCTCGTCGAAGAGAGCCTCGTGCATATATGCTATTTCAAAGCGCGTCAGTCGGTTGCGGTCGTGGAAATCAAGGTCCCACTGGTTGAGAAGCAGCTCGATGTAGCGCGAGGAGTTCACGTGGCGGTTCACGTCGAGGTCGCAGTAGTTGAAGCGGTAGCTTTCTGTGCGCGTCGGCGCCGCCACGGCCACGGGGCGCGACGGCTTGTCGACGGGGCACTCCTTGTCGGCCGGCACCGCCTCGCGTATCCATTCGAAGCGCGAGATGTCGGCCGCCGTGCGTGTCTCGGTGTTGAGTACGGCCCACACCGTGCGCGCGTGGCCTATTACTTCACTATCGAGCAGAATCTCGAAATCGCGCTCGGAGAAGAGCCGGTTGAGCGAGCATACCCATGTGCGGATGGTATAGGTGGAGTTTACGCCCGGATAGAGGCTCATCTCGACGGCCACACGCGAGAGCACCCACGTCTCATGGGTTTTCACCAGCGTGGCGTAGCCTATGCCCAGCTCGTTGGCGTGGAGCGTGGCAACCTCGATCAGGCGGTTGATCAGCAGCGTGATGGGCATTCGGCCTTCGGGATTGCACTCCGCAGGCGTCAGAAAGTATGTCTGCTCGAATAGGGATGTCATAGGCAGTGAAGGGGGTGGTTCGGAGTTTGCGCGACCGTTTACCAGATTATTTCCTTAGTGTCGCTTTCGGGCGCGTGCGGTTCTGCGTCGCCGGCGTCAGAGGGTGCAGGAGCATTTGGCGCAGCTGTTTCAGCGGCCGGCTTGGGCTGCTCGGCCGTGGCGGCTGTCTTGCGCATCTCGGATACGGCGCGGGGATCGCGGTTATAGGCCGGCATATGTTCGAAATTCTCGATTACGGTATCGTCGTCGAACTGCGCGGGCGTCAGAATCACGTAGTGCTTCGATTCGCGGGCGCGCTGGGCCTGGTCGACCTTGTCCTTGCCGTAAAGCTTTTCGATTGTCTTCTTTTCGGAATCGTCGGCCTTCTTTTTCGGCCCGAAGGGATTTTCGGCAGCAGGCTTGCTGACCTCCTCCTTGATAGAGAGATCGAATCCGGCGGCCAGAATGGTGATTTTGATTTTGTCGCCGAGGGTGTCGTCGAAGGCGATGCCGTAGATTACGTCCACCCCCTTGTCGATGTTGGAGATGAAGTTGGAAAGTTCCGTGGCCTCGCCCATCTTGAACTCGTTTTCGGCCTGGCGCGAGAAATAGAGGTTGAAAAGCAGGCGTTTCGACCCGTAGATGTCTTTGTTTTTGAGCAGCGGAGAGTTCAGGGCATCCTCGATAGCACGGGTCACGCGATGGTCGCCCTCGCCGTAGCCGGTGGAAATAATAGCGGCTCCGCCATGCTCGAGGGTCTTTTTCACGTCCTTGAAGTCGAGGTTCATGTAGCCGTCGCAGGTAATGAGTTCGGAAATGGAGCGGGCGGCGTTGCTCAGGGTGTCGTCGGCCTTGCCGAAAGCGTTGAGCCAGTTGAGGTCGGCATAGATTTCGGTCAGCTGCTCGTTGTTGACCAGCAGCAGGGCGTCGACGTATTTGCTCATCTCCTCGGCGCCGTCGAGAGCCTTGAGGATTTTTTTCTCCCCCTCGAAGAAGAAGGGGATGGTTACGATGCCGATGGTGAGCATCCCCTTTTCCTGGGCGATGCGTGCCACCACGGGAGCGGCCCCCGTGCCGGTGCCTCCGCCCATGCCGGCGGTGATGAACACCATCTTGGTCTGGTCGTCGAAGAGCGCGGCGATGTCGTCGGCGCTCTCTTCGGCGGCGAGGCGGGCTATCTCGGGGTCGTTGCCCGCGCCGAGACCCTCGGTGGTGGTGGGGCCGATAAGGAGTTTTGTGGGCACGGGCGAGTTGCGCAAGGCCTGGCGGTCGGTGTTGCAGACCACAAACGAAACCTTGTTGATGTTCTGCTCGTACATATGGTTTACGGCGTTGTCGCCGCCGCCGCCCACGCCTATCACTTTGATGATTACGTCGTTGGGAGCGTCGTCGATAAAGGTCGATGTATTGCCGATATTGCCGGTTATGTCAGTCATTATATTCTGGATTGGAGATGATTACACATAATGATTATTGGAGCGTGGACCGAAGTGCGACCGCGTCAGTCTTGAAATTGGTCTGAGTTGTCCTCGGTCATGCGGCGGATGCCGTCGTATAGTTTGCCGATAAGCGAGGGGAGTCCTCCGGGCTTACGGTCTTCATCGTTGGCGGTTTTGCCGGTCGGTTCCTGTTTTTTTGCCTTTTTCTTCCGGTCTGTCTCTTCGTCGGGATCGTCGTCGAGGCGCCCGATTCGCGAGGCCGAGGGGTCGTTTTCATCCTCGAAGCTCTCATAGCTTTCGGGGGTGGTGTCGTCGGGCTCTTCGGGCAGCGGAGTGAGGCACGTGGATTCCGGGAGCTGTACGGCCTGGGCCAGCATGGCGATTACGTCGACTGCCTCGTGGCCGTGGATCGAGCCGTCGGTGATGCGCACGCATCCCGAGGGGAGACCCTGACGCACCTGCATCTTGCTCTGCTGCTGAAGCAGTTCGTTGAATCCGCGCAGGCGGGCGCCGCCCCCCACAATCACTATTCCACCCGGCAGGTTAGCTGTCGTAAGACCGGCGTAGTCAATCTGTGCCACAATGTTGGCCGCAATCTCGTCGGCGCGTGCATGGATATAGTTGTTGACTTCTGTATAGTCAATACCTTCGGCGAAGCCCTTGGCGCGGCGCGATGGATCGGGCGAGAGGGCATTGCCGTTAACTTTCTTGATTTCCTCGGCTCGCTCCTCGAGATAGTTGAGGGCGATGAGGTCGAGGGTGATGTTTCGCGAACCCATGGGGAGCGTGGCCAGATATACGGGCGCTCCGCCGCGGTAGATGGCCACCGTAGTGGTCTCGGCGCCGAAGTCCACGAACATGCATCCCAGCCGGCGCTCGTCGTCGGAAAGCACCATCGCGGCCTGGGCCAGCGGCAGGGTGATGTAATCGCAGATATTGAGCCCCAGGCGTTCGGTCACGACCCGTCGGAGCATCCTCTTGAGCTGAGAATTACAGCTTACCACGGTAAGCCGTGCGCTCACCACGTGGCCGAACGTCCCCACTGGGTTGGTGACGCTCTTGTTGTCCACAGCGAAGCTCACGGGAACCACGTCGACCACGTCGCGGTCGGCGCTCACGGTGGCCGCCGCCTTCACACACAGCTCCTTGACCACCGAGTCGGTGATTTCCGTCTCGCCTGGCATCGTTACCGACACCTCGGCCACCGAGCTGACCAGCGAGCGGCCGCCGAGCGACACATACACACCCGTTATTTCCCGGGGCGAGATGGCGGGATTGGCCTGCAGGCGTTCGAGCACGTTGGAAGCGGCTGCGGCCACCTCCACGTTCTGGATGCACCCGTAGCGCACCTTGTCGATTATCTTGTCTTCTTCCACGGCCACGACATCGACCATGCCGAGATTGTCGACTATGCCGATTGCGGCGCGCACTTTCGAGCTGCCTATTTCCAATGCCACGATGTAGCGTTCGTTGTCTCTTTCAGCCATAATGAGGATATGTGTGGGGTAGGGGTATGGAGTTTATCGATAGGATGTTGTTAATTTTTCTTGGATTCTGCGGGCGTAGCGCCCGGTTGTGCCTGCCCGGGCTGCGGAGTGTCGGCGAGCATGTTGTCGAGATTCTCGTCGTCGGTCTCGTCGCCCTCCTGGTCGAAGCGGATAAATGGCTCCGGGATGCTCTTGAGCCGTCGGGTAGCCACTACCTGGCCGCCCCATTTCACGGAGATGGTGTCGTAGTAGTCCCATCCTTTTACCGGAAGGACCTTATGATACATCTTCATCACGCGGTCGAGCTTGCCCTGAATGGCGGACGTATCGCCAAGGTTGATAACGTGGCCTCGTATCATTGGGAGAATCAGCACGTCGTGATGTCGGGGCTCCACCTCAACCTGCGCTACAAGGGCGTTCCAGGCCGAGTCGCGGGCGATGTATTCCAGGAGCGGCAGCAGCATGGCCGGCTGGTGGGCGGCGTCGAAATGACCGGTGACTACCGGCACATCCAGACGGTAGCGGGCATTGGCCGTGAGGCGTTTCCCCTCGCGGTTGATGTAGTAGGAGCGGCCGTATGAGTCGAATACACGTGCTACCGGAATCATCGGCGTGACGGAGATGCGCACTTTTCCTGTGGCAAGGCGCTCTACCTGAGCCTCCTCGATGTTCTGCACGGAGTTGAGGCGCTGCTCGATGGTGTGCACCGGAATGCGCGATGCCGGCATCGCCGTGGAGTCGAGTTTCCACTCGGCCAGCAGGCGGCGCACCTCGCCCGGAGTCACGAAATTGCGCGACGCGGCTGTCTGCTCGACAACCACATCGAAGCCACGACACATTTCGCGCGCGGCCATATCGTTGGCCACTATCAGGGCGAATGCCAGATATATCATCAGCATTACGGCCAGCAGGCAGCGTATCACGCCTGATTTGCTCATTGTTCCGTATCCGGTGCTTCTGTGGGGTTAATAAAATCAGTGTTTTTTTGCGGATTGACAGGTAAAAGGCGGCCTCTCTTTCAGATTGGCCGTCAGACCGGCGCGCCGCAGGCGCGAGCTATGCCGGGCACGAGGTCGGCGATATCGCCGGCGCCTGCCGTCAAAAGTATCTCAAAATTACGATTTTTAATCGTATCTATCAAGTTTTCGCGCGCTACGACCTCTTTTTTTGCGCCTGAGATGAGCGGAAGTATCATTTCCGACTCTACTCCGGGGATGGGGAGCTCGCGGGCCGGGTAGATCGGGATGAGTATCACCTCGTCGGCAAGCGAGAGGGCTTCGGCAAAGCCCCGGTAGAAGTCGCGGGTGCGTGTATAGAGATGCGGCTGGAACACAACCGTCAGCTTTCGGCCCGGGTAGAGCGCTTTCACCGACCGAATCGATGCCTTGAGCTCGTCGGGATGGTGGGCGTAGTCGTCGATTATCGCCCGGCCATGCTCGCCGGGTTCCTTGAGCCAGAATTCGAAGCGGCGTTTGGCGCCGAGGAAGGTGCCGACGGCTGTGCGGGCGGCCTCAGGCTCCATATCGCCCGTGAGCCAGCAGGCTGCCAGCGAGGCCACGGCGTTTTCGATGTTGACCTCAACGGGTACGCCGAGGCTGATGTCGTCGATGCGTCCGCCGGGATATACGAAATCGAAACGTATCTCGCCGTTGCCGCGGCGTATGCGCTCGGCGTGGAAGTCGCCCGAGTCGCGCGAATAGCTGTAGAGTTTCACTCCTTCCTGTGGACGCGGCTTGAGTTTCAGGCCTTCATGCACTACAAGTGCGCCGCCGGGCTGCACGAGCGATGTGAAGTGGGCGAAACTTTCCAGATAAGCCTCTTCCGTGCCGTAAATGTCGAGATGGTCGGGATCGGTCGAGGTCACCACGGCAATCCACGGGCGCAGATGGTGGAACGAGCGGTCGAATTCATCGGCCTCGATTACGCTCCATGGCGATTCGGGAGCGAGCAGGAAATTGCTGTCGTAGTTGCGTAGAACGCCGCCGAGAAAGGCGTTGCAGTCGACCTTGCAGTTGTGGAGTATGTGGGCCGCGAGCGACGAGGTGGTCGTTTTGCCGTGCGTACCTGCAAAGCAGATGCCGCGGCTTTCGTGGGTTACGCGGCCGAGTACGGCTGCACGCTTCACCACCTCGAATCCGTTGTCGCGGAAATAGCTCAGCACGTGGTTGTCGGCAGGGATAGCGGGGGTATATACCACCAGCGTTTCTTTAGGGTCGCGGAATTCAGCCGGTATGGCCTGCTCCACGTCGTCGACAAAGCTGATGCGCGCCCCTTCGGCGGCGAGCTTGTCGGTGAGTTCAGAGGGGGTGCGGTCGTAGCCTGCCACTGCATACCCCTTTGCCATGAAGTAGCGTTCGAGAGCAGCCATTCCAATGCCCCCGGCGCCTACGAAATATAGATTTTTCATCGGTTGAGAATAGCTTCGATATTGTCGACAATTTTTTCGTCGGCGTCGCGCAGCGCCATTTTGCGCGCGTTGTCGCCAAGAGATTTGAGCGCCTCGGGGTTGTGGAGCAGCGAGGCGACCTCAGCGGCCAGACGGGCGGCGCACTCGGCGTCGGGTATCATCACGGCGGCGCCGCGCGAGGAGAGCGCTTCGGCATTCTTGCGCTGATGGTCCTCGGCCACGTTGGGTGACGGCACGAGCACGGCCGGCATTCCCGTGAGCTGTATCTCCGAGATGGTGCTGGCTCCGGCGCGCGACACCATCAGGTCGGCGGCGCAGTAGGCCAGATCCATGTCGGCCACGAAGGGCATAACCTTGAGGTTCTCGTCGGCGATGTGGGACGTGGCGGCGCTGCATTCGTCGGCATACAGGCGCCCGGTCTGCCAGAGTATCGAAGCTCCTTTCTCGAGCAGGGGTTCCACGGCCTTCTTCATGGCGTCGTTGATGGTGCGGGCGCCCAGACTGCCTCCCACCACCACTACCAGCGGACGGTTGGGGTTGAAGCCGAGGCGCCGCTTGGCATCCTCGCGGCTCAGCTGGAGCGATACGATGTTCTTGCGCACTGGGTTGCCGGTCTTCACGATGCGTTCGGCGGGGAAGAAGCGCTCCATCCCGTCGTAGGCCACGCAGATGCGGTCGGCCTTGGCGGCAAGGAGTTTGTTGGTCACTCCCGCATAGGAGTTCTGCTCCTGGATGAGGGTGGGGATGCCGCGTTTCTGAGCCTCTTTCAGTACGGGCCCCGAAGCGTAGCCGCCCACGCCAACGCAGATGTCGGGCGTGAAGTCGCGGAGCACCCGGCGCGCCTTGCGCAGCGAGCGCCAGAGCTTCAGCAGCACGCCGAAATTGCGCCAGAGGCGTTTACGGTCGAACCCGGCAACCGGGAGCCCGACGATGTCGTAGCCTGCTGCGGGCACGCGTTCCATCTCCATGCGTCCCTCTGCGCCTACAAAGAGAATCTCGGCATCGGGATGCCGGCGCTTTACGGCATTGGCTATCGATACGGCCGGGAATATATGTCCGCCGGTTCCACCGCCGGAAATCAATATTTTCATTTTATGTCAATTCTGTTTTATCTTGTCGAAGTCAATGATATGTGCTCGCGGGATTATCACGCCGCGTTTCAGTCGGCCGACCGGAGTTTGGAGGGATTCTCGGCGCTCATGTCGGCCGGCAGCGTGAGTATTTCCGCGTCGATTTCGCGTTTTTTGTTCGATTGGACGGCGAAACGGCTCACACTTAGCATTATGCCGAAGGCTATCGATGTGGCAAGTATCGAGGAGCCGCCTTTCGAGATTAGCGGAAGCGGCTGGCCGGATACCGGAAACACTCCCGTTACGATTGCCATATGAAAGAGAGCCTGCAGAACAATCAGCACCGCCATTCCCATAACGAGCAGCGCCGGGAAAACACGCGAGCAACGGCTCGCTATGGCGCCGGCGCGCGTAAGTAGCCAGAGGTAGAGTGCAAGCAGTATCAGGCCGCCTACAAATCCCCAGTCCTCGATTACGATTGCGAAGATATAGTCGGAGAAGGCCAGCGGAAGTCGGGCTGTCTCGCGCGAGTTGCCGGGAAGATTGCCGATCAGGCCTCCGTTGGCCTGAGCCATGTAGGAATACTGTTCCTGGCGGTTCTCCGAGGTAATGGGCTCGTCGTATTTGGCCACGGAATCGTTGCCGAGCCAGCGCGCGATTCGGTTCTGTTGCGTGCCGCTTCGCGTGATTGTGACGGTCTTGCCGGAGTAGTCCTTGCCGTTTTCGGTGATATAGGTCCACTCTTCCGGAGAATAGTCGGGCTTCGATTCATGTTTCATAATCATGGCTCCGGCGCCCACTACCCCATAGGCAAGAAGCACGCAGAAGAATTTCTTCCACTCCACCCCCGCTATCAGCATCATGGCGAAGGATATACCCATGAGCAGAAGTGTGTTGGTCAGTCCCTGCGAGAAGAGCAGTCCGCCACAGAGCAGCACGATTGCCGCCGACCATGCCACTCCGGCCGTGCGGACGCCGCGGTCGGCCTGCTGGCGGCTCATGACGCGGGCGATTACAAGCACTACCGCCAGTTTCAGCAGCTCAGCCGGCTGTATGGCAATCCCAAGCAGGGTAGTGCTGCGTCGCGCACCGTTGATGATGTCGCCTTTGAAGAGCACGTAGACGCCCAGCAATATGGTGAGTGTCACGAAAATGGGCGTAAGCGGATACAGCCATCTGTAGTGCATGCGCGAAATCAGAATGGTGAATATTGCGCCGAGCACGAGCATCTGGCCGTGGCGCAGCAGCGGAGCGAACACGTTGGTGGCCGTCACCTCGCGCGACGAGGCGCTGTATAGCTCAATCACTGAGATTACCAGGATGGCTATATATATTGCCCATATATATTTGTCGGCTTTAGGCAGCGGCAGTTTGGGCGTATCGGCGGTTGGAGAGTTCTGAGCCAATGTCGGTCTGGAGTTTAAATGACTTCTTTATATGGAGTTATTTGTTGAGTTCCTGTTTCTTCATTTCGCGCACGAGAGCCTTGAAGCGGCGGCCGCGGTCCTCGTAGCCGTTGAAGAGGTCGAAGCTTGCGCAGCAGGGCGAGAGGAGCACCGTATCGCCGGGCTGGGCCAGTTCGCGGCATTTGGCCACGCACTCGTGGAGCGAATGCGTATCCGCAACCACCGGAACCTTCCCGGTGAAGAAATCGACGATTTTTTTGTTGTCGACACCCATGGCCACGATAGCCTTCACGCGCTCATTTACCAGCGGGAGTATTTCGTTGTAGTCGTTACCCTTGTCCTTGCCGCCGAGAATCAGGATTGTGGATTTCTCCGGCCGCATGGATTCGAGGGCATACCAGCAGGAGTTCACGTTGGTTGCCTTCGAGTCGTTGATCCAGCGGGCGCCGTCGATGGTTTCCACGCGCTCCAGGCGGTGTTCCACGCCCTCGAAGTCGCTCAGGGCGCGGCGGATGTCCTCTTTGCGCACGTCGAGCAGGGCGGCGCTCAGGCCGGCGGCCATGGAGTTGAAAAGGTTGTGGATGCCGCGCAGGGCGAGCTGCGCGCGTGGCATCTCGAGAGATGTCTCGGGGGTTTCGAGCACCATCTCGTCGTTGCCGTCGACCCATGCTGCGGCGTTTTCAAGATGCTTCTCGCCGAAGGGATACATGGCGGCCTCGGTCTGCACCTGCTCCAGCTGACGTGTGATTACGGGGTCGTCGTCCCAGTAAATGAAAGCGTCGCGCGGGGTGAGATTCTGCAGGATGCGGAATTTGGCATTGATGTAGTTCTGCATCTTGTATTCGTAGCGGTCGAGATGGTCGGGCGTGATGTTCATAAGCACGGCTATGTTGGCCCGGAAGTCGTACATGTTCTCGAGCTGGAACGAACTGAGCTCCACCACATATACGTCGTGATAGTCCTCGGCCACCTGCCATGCCAGCGAGCGGCCCACATTGCCGGCCAGTCCGGCGTTCACGCCGGCCTCGCGCAGGATATGATAGATGAGCATCGTGGTGGTCGTCTTGCCGTTTGAACCGGTGATGCACACCATCTTGGCGTCGGTATAGCGGCCGGCGAACTCGATTTCGGAGATTACGGGAATCCCTTTCTCCACGATCTGCTTTACCAGCGGCGCCGTGGGGGGCACGCCCGGAGATTTCACCACCTCGTCGGCGTTGAGTATCAGTTCGGGGGTGTGATGGCCCTGCTCGTAGGGTATTTTATAGCGCTCAAGGGCTTCGAGATAGCGTGGGGCGATTTTGCCGCAGTCGCTCAGAAACACGTCCATCCCCTTTACTTTGCCTAACACGGCGGCTCCGATGCCGCTCTCACCGCCTCCGAGGATTACGAGGCGCTTGGGTTGGGTCTGCTGTTGCATACGCAAAAAAATGATATTTCGTCGTAAATACTTTTTATATTGGTGTGCCGATGGCCGCGGGGAGAGCGGCGGCCGCTTCAGCGGATTTTCAGTGTCACGAAGGTGATTACAGCCAGGAAGATACATACAATCCAGAACCGCACCACGATTTTCGACTCCGGGATAGCCTGGATGGGCTTCTGTATCAGGGCCTCGATGCCGGCGTTTCCCTGTTTCTGGAAGTGGTGGTGTAGAGGGGTCATCTTAAAGATACGCCGCCCGGTGCCGTAGCGCCGTTTGGTAATCTTGAAATATGCCACCTGAATCATCACGCTGAGGTCTTCCACAAAGAATATGGCGCACAGCAGGGGTATGAGAAGTTCTTTGTGAATCAGAATGGAGAGCACGGCGATGATGCCGCCGATGGTGAGCGAGCCGGTGTCGCCCATGAATACCTGCGCCGGGAAGGCGTTGTACCACAGAAAGCCTATCAGGGCTCCTATAAATGCTGCCGAGAATACCACCAGCTCTTCCGAGCCGGGTATATACATTATATTGAGATAGCTCGAATACACTATCGAACCGCCGAGATAAGCCATAATGGCAAGCGCTACGGCTATTATGGCCGAGCAGCCTGTGCAGAGGCCGTCGAGACCGTCGGTGAGGTTGGCGCCGTTGGATGTGGCGGCGATAACGAATATCGTCACGAGGATGAATACAATCCAGCCGCCGGTCTGGGCGTGGTCGCCCATCCACGAGGTGAGGTCGGCATAGTCGAAATTATTCTCCTTTACGAAGGGAATGGTGGTCTGGGTCGACTTGATGTTCTGGCTTTCGTAAATTACCTCTTCGACTTCGTTGGAGTGGATGTTCAGAACCTCATGGTTCTGCCGGATCACCACGTCGGGCGAGAGCATCATCGTGAGTCCGACAATCAGTCCGAGTCCCACCTGACCGATAATCTTGAATTTGCCGCTCATACCGTCCTTGTTGTGGCGGGCGATTTTAAGGTAGTCGTCGGCGAAACCGAGACACCCGAGCCACACGGTGGCCACAAGCATCAGAATCATGTAGATGTTGCTCAGGTTGCCCACCAGCAGGCAGGGTACGAGCGTCGACACTATGATGATTATGCCGCCCATAGTGGGGGTGCCGGTCTTCTTCATCTGCCCCTCCAGCCCGAGGTTGCGCACGATTTCGCCTACCTGCATCTTCTGCAGGCGGTCGATTATGCGACGGCCGAACACCATGGCGATGAACAGCGAGAGCAGCAGGGCCGCCCCCGAGCGGAAGGTGATGTAATCCATCAGGCGCGCTCCGGGCACTCCCGCTTCACTTAGATATTTGAAAAGATATACGAGCACGGTGGTATTTCTTTTGTCGTTTTTTGCGTTGTCAGTTTCCTGTTGTTGTTCAGCAGCGGGCGTCGAGTGCGGCTTTCACCTGCTCGCGGTCGTCGAAATGGTGCTTCACACCCTTAACTTCCTGATAATCTTCATGCCCCTTGCCGGCAACGAGTACCACGTCGCCCTCCGAGGCTTCTGCTATGGCGTGGGCGATAGCTTCTGCGCGGTCCTCGATGGCGATGGTTTTGGCCATGGCCTCGGGGTTGTCGGCCACTCCGGCGAGCATATCGGCGAGGATGTCGGCAGGCACCTCGAAGCGCGGGTTGTCGGAGGTGAGAATCACCGCGTCGCTGAGGCGGGCGGCCTCCGCGGCCATTATTGGGCGTTTCCCCTTGTCGCGGTTGCCTCCGGCACCCACCACGGTGATGATGTGTCCCGACGTGCCTACCACCTGACGGATGGCGGTAATCACGTTGACCACGGCGTCGGGAGTGTGGGCGTAGTCTACGATGGCCGTCACTTTTCCGTCGGGGGAATGGAAGGTCTGGAACCGTCCGGCCACGGGCACCAGGCGGCTCATGTTCACCAGCACGGTCTGCATGTCCCACCCCAGCAGGATGGAAGCGCCGTAGACGGCCGTGAGGTTGTAGGCGTTGAACAGTCCGGTGAAGAGCACGTTGACTTCGTTGCCGTTGAAGGCGAGGAGAGTGCCGTCAAGCCGGCTCTCGACCACGCGGCCGCGGAAGTCTGCCATATTGCGCAGCGAGTAGGTGTAGCGCCGTGCGGCAGTGTTCTGCAGCATCACCATGCCGTTGCGGTCGTCGATGTTGGTCAGTGCGAAGGCTTCGGAGCCGAGTCCGTCGAAGAATGATTTCTTGGCCTGAAGATATGCCTGCACGGTCTTGTGGTAGTCCAGATGGTCGCGGGTAAGGTTGGTGAATACCCCTCCGGCGAAAGTCAGTCCGGCTATGCGGTGCTGGTCGGCGGCGTGCGAGCTCACTTCCATGGCGGCGTATGAGCATCCCGTCTCTACCATGCGCGCCAGCAGGGCGTTGATGGTGATGGGGTCGGGTGTCGTCTGGGTGGCATGGATGGCCTCGGTGTCGACGTAGTTCACCACGGTCGACAGCAGTCCGGCCTTGTAGCCCATAAGACGCGCCATCTCGTAAATCAGGGTGGCGGTTGTGGTTTTGCCGTTGGTGCCGGTGACGCCCACCAGTTTCAGTTTGCGCGAGGGGTCGCCATACCAGCGTGAGGCGAGGTGGCCGAGCGCTATTGCCGAGTTCTCCACCACTACGAAGGTGGTTTCCGGGAAGTCGGCCGTATTGTCGGGCAGTTGTTCCACCACCATGGCGGCGACTCCTTTTCCGGCGAGCGTCGGAATGAAAGTGTGTCCGTCGACGGTCACGCCGCGCACGGCCACGAACATCGCTCCCTCGCCGGCTTTGCGCGAGTCGGCTGTAAGGAGCGTTATTTCTTTATTTGTATCGCCATGAAGCGCTTTTACTTCGATGGCGTCCAGAAGGTTATGCAGATTCATCGTCGTATGAATTGAAATTCTGTTATTGTTTGTGCAGCCCGGCCGACGCTACGGGGCAAGTGTAAGCGTCACTTTGCCGCCACGGGCCAGCGGCGTACCTTCGGGCGGTACCTGCCCTTTTACATAGCCCGTTCCGCTGAAACCCACGTTGAAGCCTTTCTCTTCGAGCGCCACCACAGCTTCCCGCAGCCCAAGCCCGAGCACCGACGGCACCATCCCCTTGGCCACGCTGCGCGGAGCGGCGGGATGGCTCTCCGCCTTTATGCCGGCAGCCTGACGCACGGATTTATGTCGCCCAGGCTTTGCCGATCCGTAGAGTTGTGCGCGCTGCAGGCCGCTTGCCCCTTCGGAGTAGTCGGGCGAATTGCCGAGCAGTCCGCGCGAAAACATCTTCACGGCTATGTTCTTCATCACCTGGCCGGAGGTGGAAGCCGCGCCAAACATGTTGCGCTTCGGGTAGTAGGTTAGCACCATGCAGGAGTACTGCGGGTCGTCGGCAGGGAAAAATCCGCAGAAGGCCAGACGTTTCCGCGATTTGTTGTACTGGCGTGTGGCCGGGTCGATGCTGTAGCATGTGCCGGTCTTGCCGGCGAGTGCCACTTTGTCGTTTTTCAGGGAGCGCCCTGTGCCGTGCGCCCCCCATACCACCTGCTTGAGCATGTACTGCATCTTGCGGGCGTTCTCCTCCGAGCAGATGCGGTCGCGGATGTAGCTCACGGGGAGAATGGAGTCGAGTGTTTCCGTGCGCAGCCCCTTCACCAGGCGCGGACGCACGTAGCGGCCGCCGTTAGCTATGGCATTGTAGATCGATAGGGTGTAGATGGGCGGTATCTGCGATGTATAGCCGTAGCACATGCGCGAGAGGTCCACGCGCGCCGGGTCGGGATTGAAATAGGGCACGACCTCGCCCGCGATGCCGGTGTGCATGGGTTCGAGAAATCCTATTTCCCGCAGGCGGTCTACGAACCCTTTGGGGTTCTTGTCGTATTTGCGTGTTATGATGCGGGCCATGCCGATGTTGCTCGACTGCTCGATTACCTCGCGCACGCGCAGCGAGGCGTTGAAGTGGGAATCCGTTATTGGGCGTCCGCCGCCGTATGCCCACGATTTGCCGATGGGTATCACCTCTTCGAGGTCGTTGACTATACCATCCTCAAGGGCGATCATCATGGATATGGGTTTCACCACAGAGCCTGGCTCGAAGCCTACCACGGCGTAGTTGAGGGCTTCGATGTAGCCGTTTCCGCTTTTCGACCGCTCGAGGTTGGAGATGGCCTTGATGTCGCCGGTCTTCACGTCCATGAGCACGGCGCATCCCCAGTCGGCCGAGCAGGAGTCGAGCACGCGGTTGAGCTCGTTTTCCACTATGTCCTGCAACTGTATGTCGATGGTTGTACGCACGTTGTAGCCGGGAATCGGCTCAACGTCCGTCCAGTTTACGATGTCCTTTGTCAGAGGAATTTTTTTCGCCAGACCTGGCACTCCGTAAAGCAGCGAGTCGAGGGCTTTCTCCAGCCCGTAGATGCCGTGGATTTCGCGGCACTCGGCCGTCTGGCCCACACCGCCTACCGAGCGGCGCGCCATGGCTCCGTAAGGATTCGAACGGCGCATCACCGATTCCACGGTCATGCCCGTTTTGTTGGCGTTGCCGATATTGAAGAACGGAAAGCTTTTGAGCCGCTGCAGGTCGAGAAAGCTGATGCGCGTTATCAGCGGCCATGCGCGCGGACGCTCCTTGCGCGGCAGCGCCACAGGCTTGCCAAGGCGCTCGCGCCATTCCTGGCGGCTGCGGATGGGGAATGCCGCGGCCATCGAGTCGGCCAGGGCGTCGATATTCTCCAGATACGCGTTCTGCTTGAAATTGTCGCAGCGGAAGTCGATGCGCACGGTGTAGTATCGCAGGTTAGTGGCGAGAATCTGCCCCTTGTCGGAGAGGATGTCGCCGCGTTCGGGCATTATGGTGTCGACCTTCTCCAGCTGCCGGCGTGCCTTCTCGTTCCACTTCGGTGCGTCGATTACCGTGGTGGAGAAAAGCTTGTAGCTTATCGCTGCTGAAAACAGTAGTATCAGCAGCGTGATAAGCCCGTAGCGGAACTGGATATGATGTCGGTTGCTTATGTTCATTTCGTTTGCGAAGGAAAGTGAGGATTGGTTTTGGAGAGGGGGCGGTCAGGGCTCGAGACGGTATGGTGGCTGCTCCTGAATGGTGAGGCCAAGACCGAGCGAGTCGACCATATGTTGCATCGAGGATTCGCGTATTCGGCTCATGTAGATGGATTTGGCGCGCACGCGTTCTGTTTTCGCCACTTCAAGCTCTTTCTGCAGGCTGCGGATGGTCTCCATCTGCGTCTGGCAGGTGTAGCGGTTGGTGATGTATATCATCAGCATGGCAGCCGAGCCGAGCACAATCCACCAGTAGCGTCGGAAAAAGTCGGTGGAGAGCACACGGCCGTGGAGTGCGCGCAGCATCAGGCTGTCGCGTGGCGGCTGCCCGGGCGCGGACTTCTTCGTTTTCTTTCCGGTTGTTTCTGCCATTTTTGTGTGGAAATGTGGATTGTTGTCGTTTTTGCTGTGGATTGGGGCGAGGGTTATTCTTTGTCGGGAAGTTTTTCTGCTACCCGGAGTTTGGCACTGCGCGAGCGCGGGTTGGCCTCGATTTCGGCCTCGTCGGGTACTATGGGTTTCGACGTGAGCAGCCGGAAGGGCGAGAGCGAGCGGCCGAAGAAGTCTTTCTCCTCGCGTCCCTCGAGGTTGCCGCTGCGGAGGAAGTTTTTTACCAGGCGGTCTTCCAGCGAGTGGTAGGTGATAATGGCGAGGCGACCGCCGGGACGGAGCACGCGCCTGGCCTGTACGAGAAGCGAGCGGAGTGCGCCGATTTCGTCGTTCACGGCGATGCGCAGGGCCTGAAACAACTGCGCGAGCTCTTTTTTCTGCTGCCGCGGACTGATATACGGCTCGCTGACGCCAAGCAACCGCTCAATGGTGTCGACCGGAGCCTCTGTGCGGGCTTTTACGATGGCGGCTGCGATGCGCGGAGCCTGCTTGAGTTCGCCGTAGAGACGGAAAATATCGGTGAGCTCCTGCTGGCTCATCTCGGCTAAGAGGGTGGCGGCGCTGCGGTGTGCGTCGCGGTTCATCCGCATGTCGAGCGGCCCTTCGAAGCGGAATGAGAAGCCGCGTTCGGCGTCGTCGAAATGATGAAACGATACGCCGAGGTCGGCGAGGATACCGTCGACCTGCGCGGCACCGTAGTAGCGCAGGAAGTTTGCGAGATAGCGGAAGTTGCCGTGCACGAGCTGCAGCCGCGGGTTGGCGCCCAGGTCGGGGTCGGCGAGGGCGCGGTTGATGGCGTCGCTGTCCTGGTCGAACGAGAGCAGCCGGCCTGACGCGCCATCGGCGGTGGCGTCTGCATCGGCGATTGCCTGCAGGATGGCGCGGGTGTGACCGCCTCCGCCGAGGGTGCAGTCGACGTATACGCCTGACGGACGGATGTTTAGGGCATCCACCGACGCGCTCAGCAATGCAGGGATATGATAGGGCTGCGTCTCCATTCGCTTGTGTTTGGTTTTTGGGTGTAAAGTTAGTAAAAAAGTCAAAATGAATTTACAAAAACAAATACATTATTTTCCTTGTTTTGGGGTTGAAATAAAAAAAGTTATCAACATCCGTCCTGTGGACGCATGCTGACAACTTTGTTCTATTTTCAAATGTAAATTTTTATGAATTCTGGCGGAGTTCTTTGGCGAGGATTTCAACGCCTTGGGTGGCGGGTGCTTTGATTACATGCACGCCGGCCGGTACGGCGGCAGGGTGGGGGTCGATGTAGTAAACCGGTACGCCCGGACGCACGTAATGCAGCAGTGCTGCAGCGGGATATACCTGCAGACTGGTACCGATTACCACGAAGATGTCGGCTTCTTCGGCAAGTTGTATGGCGGGTTCGATGTTTGGCACGGCCTCCTGGAAGAATACGATATGGGGACGCACGTGGTGACCGTCGATTACGGTATCGGGTGTTGTTTCGAGGGCATCGGGGTGGAGTTCCCAGACTTTCGACTCATCGTCGACGGCACGCACTTTCATCAGTTCGCCGTGGAGGTGGAGCACTTTCGAACTGCCGGCGCGTTCGTGCAGGTTGTCGACGTTCTGGGTGATGACGTACACGTCGTAGTCGCGCTCGAGGTCTACGAGACCGAGATGACCTGCGTTAGGCTTGGCGCCAACGAGTTCCTTGCGCCTCATGTTGTAGAAGTCGTGAATTAGTCTGGGGTTGCGGAGATAGCCGTCGTGCGAGGCAACCTCCATCACGTCGTAGTTTTCCCACAGGCCGCCGGAGTCGCGGAAGGTGGCTATGCCGCTTTCGCTGCTCATCCCTGCTCCCGTGGAGATTACGAGTTTTTTCTTTGCCATAAGCAATCTTTTTTAGAATCGCGAAGTTAAAACGCCGCAGGATTATTATATGTTCGCCGCAGACGGGCCGTTATGACACACCTTCAATAAATTTGCACATGGCCGAACGCTAAGTAGTAGAAGCACGCGTGACTGAGCAGAAGCAGTATGAGAATAATCCATGTCATCACGGTGCGTCGCCCGTAGCATTGCCACGCTAGGAATCCGCTGAGCGCCACGTAGGCCGGATAGAGCCATGTGAGCGCGCGCACCATCGGCATGCCGCTCTGAATCAGTGAGGAAAAGAGCGGAAAAGAAAGTCCGGGAGCCATGCATAGGATTATTATGAGCCACATCCACCAGGGGGTATGGTGGGGAGGCATGGGCGTATTGTCGGTATCGGCCATTTGATGTGCGTTTTAGTTCGACTCTTTCGAATCTTTTGTTTTGCGATAGGCCTCTACGGTGCGGCGAATCCCCTCGCGGAGGTCGATTTTGGGCGCGAATCCGAACTCGCGTTGCGCGGGAGTGATGTCGGCGCGCCAGTTGCGCTGACGCATTATCCGGAATTTGTCGAGATTGAGCGTGGATGCTTTCATCTGCCAGCGTGCCACTTTCCCGGCTATGGCCGAGACGACCCATGCAGCCCACAGGGGGAGTCTGACTGGTATAACCCACTTCTTGCCAAGCTCTTCGGCCACAATCTTGCGGAACTCTTTCTGGGTGTAGCTGCGCGGTTCGGCGATGATGTATTTGCGGTTTTCCACGCCCGAGGCGAGCGCGTCGAACATGGCGTCGACCAAATCGTCGACGTAGATGAAAGTGAGTTCCTGGCGCTTCATCCCCACGCCGAAATCGAAATGGGAGTCGATGCACTTCACCATCATCAGATAGTCCTTCTCGTGAGGTCCGTAGACACCTGTGGGCCGAAAGATAATGTATGGGATGCCCGCCATATGCTCCAGAAACTGTTCGGCGAGGATTTTCGACTGCCCGTAGCGGGTGTCCGGATGGGGCACGGTAGTTTCCGATAGCGGTGTGTACCCCTTCTCGTCGCCTGCGCCGAGGGCCGAGAGCGAGCTCATGAAGAGCAGTCGGTCGGGCACGTGGTTGGTCTCTTTCAGTATGTCGCAGAAAAGGCGCAGATACTCGAAGTTCACACGGCGGAAGTCGCCGTAGTTCACGGCTTTGGTGGTCCCGAGGTTGTAGATTATATAATCCCAGCGCGGGCTGCGTTCTATTTCGCAGGTCAGAGCCGTGGGATCGTCGTAGTCAAGCACTATGAATTTCAGGCGGCTGTCGGTGAGGTATCGGCGCGATGTGGTGGCACGTACGGCCACGGTCACATCCATGCCGCGGTCGAGCCCCTTGCGGGCGATGAAGCCGCCGATGAAGCCGCCGGCACCCACCACGAGAAGCGATTTTCCCCGTAGATCTGTATTCCTGTGGTCTGTGTTCATTGGGATTATGATGTTACTTATTACTGTACGATTCTATGGCCGCGAGATAAGTGGCCATCGTGCCGCGTGCCATGGCTTCGTGGCTGAACCGGCCGACATATTCGCGGCCTTTGGCTCCCACAGATATGGCATAGTCTCTGTCGGTTATGAACCGCATGGCGGTTGTAGCCCATTGCTCCACGCTGTCAGGGTCGATAGCCGGGGTGTCGGGGCCTCCCGCCTCTTCGAGGCAGGAGCCGGTCGCGGCTATTACCGGAGTGCCTACGCTCAGGCTTTCGATTACGGGGAGTCCGAACCCTTCGTAGCGCGAGGTGTAGCTCGACAGCAACGCTCCGGCGTAGAGCGCCGGCAAATGGGCGAATGGTATCCCCTCCAGGAATTTCACGCGTTCGGTAAGCCGCAGCCGTGCTATGGCGGGATCGAGCACGCGGCGGGCGTAGTCGCTTCGGCGCCCTACGAGCAGAAAGCCGAGGTCTTGTGGCAGCGCCGCAAGGCCCTCTACCGCCTGCAATTGGTTTTTGCGCGGTTCGAGTGTTCCCACACTTATTATATATGGGCGGTCGAGCCCGTACAGGCGTTTAATCTCCGTTATGGTGGCGTCGTCGGGGCGATGCCGGAAAATCGTGTCACACCCCTGATACACCACGTCGATTTTCGCCGGATCGATGCCGTAGTCGGCCGTGATGTCGGCTTTGGTCTTCTCCGATATGGCGATTACGCGTGTGGCGTCAAGGCAAGCGCGGCGGAATTTGTAGTCGTATATGCGCCGGTCTATGGCGCGGTAGTTTTCCGGGAAATGTCGGAAAATCAAGTCGTGGATTGTTACAATCGAGGGGATTCCGGCTCGACCGATGTTGAGCGGCAGTTCGCCCGAGAGACCGTGATACAGCGTCAGACTGTCGGCTTTAAGTCGGTTTGTTATGCCCCACGAGCGCCACAGCGACGGCATCCGGCGCCAGAATCCGCTTTCAGGATAGGTGAATGCTACGTTGTCGAGCTTTTCGATGGATGCCAGGCGCGGATTCTCACGGCGCCGCGGCGCGTAGACCCGATAGCGGTTGTCGGGAAAGATGGTTGCCATCTTTTCCACGAGTAGCCGCGAGTAGTTGCCCAGGCCGGTGTTGTTCTGCACGGCGCGTTTGCCGTCGAAGCCTATGATCATGAGTCGGGTCGGATGGAAACGTTTTAGAGTTCGCGCATCGGAATCTGCCGGTGTATCGAGTTGTCGAGCGATATGAGTGTCTCGGTGCCCGTTACGCCCGGAATCATCTGTATCTTGCTGTTGAGCAGCTCCATCAGGTGCTGGTTGTCGCGCACGTACAGTTTGAGCAGCATGGTGTACGGACCTGTGGTGAAGTGGCATTCCGTTACCTCCGGAATCTTTTCCAGTTCGGGGACTACGGTGTTGTACATCGCGCCGCGCTCGAGGTTCACGCCTATGTATGTGCAGGTGCTGTAGCCGAGCAGCTGGGGATTTACGCTGTAGCCGCTCCCGGTTATTATGCCCAGCTCGGTCATGCGTTGTATGCGCTGGTGGATGGCGGCTCTTGATACTCCGCATACTTCGGCCACGTCTTTCGACGGGATGCGGGCATTGTGCATTACTATTGAGAGGATTTTTCGGTCAAGGTTGTCAATGCAGTCTAAACGGTCCATGACGTGTGGTAGCTTCTAAGCTATGTTTCGTTGGTTTGCTTATGTGTGGTGTTGTTGATAAGGCTGTGTGGTATCGGGAAAGGCGTATGACGCACTTTTTACCGTTTGCGCTTGCAAATATAGCAATATTTTGTCGAATTTCTGACATTTTGCTAATTTTTCGCCCTCCCTTCGCATGTTCTACAGCATATCCCACAACATATGTGCATCATTTCTTTTTCTTGGGGAGAATGTGTTTCTCGTCTGATTTAAGGCGCCGCTCCACTTTCTTCACGTCCTCGGCAACTGGTAATGTCTCTGTACAATAGAAGTTGTTATTACATCATCTATTTGACGTTCAGCATCTTTGCTGAGCGTTATCATTTTGCGGACGTCCGCAAAATGGTCAGGGACCGATTCACCTGCATTTGAGTAGGCTTCTTAGGCTTTTTCAATGACAGGCAGGAAGTTGTGATATTGAGAAAGCACTAAGATGAATATATGCAATGAAAAAGCGATGCTACGGCCGCGCCGTGCATCGCTTTACATAAGGTTTAGCTGGGGTCGGTTCCGCTTCAGTTGGTTTGCATTCTGCGGTAGGAGGTGGCGTAGGAATACACGCAGGGGGTTCCTTCAGGGGTCTCGCCGTTTTCGGTGTAGACGAGAACCATGCGTGAGTTGTCTAACGAAGCCACATTGTATACAAGCCTTTCGTCTTCCGACGGGGCTACAACGAGGATACCATAGTAGGAGTTGTAGGCCCACTGGCCGAGGTAGTCGCGTACCCACGTGCCGTTCTGCGGGTCAATTGATTGGCTCTCTATGGTGAAATCGGCGCGGATATTGAGTCGGTGGCGCGGATTTTCGTTGTAAGTGGTTTCGGGTTCGAGGCCTTCCACGTTCATGGTAATGCTCTGGCGGGTAGCTTCCCACGATCCGAGCATTTCGGTGGGGAATTCTTCGCCGTCGTCGTCATCGTCGTCGGTGCAGGCGCCCAGTCCGGCACAGGCGGCAAGAGCTACAACGGTCAGTGCGGCGTGGCGCAGAATCTGAGAGAGGGAAAATGTTTTCTTCATGTATTTTTTTTGATTTTTGGGGTTGGGTTGTCTGATTTTTGGAAATGCTTTGGGCGAACTTCTGGATGTTCCGCGCCGCCACATAAATTTTTTTATTTAGGATAGCTATTGATATACGGAAATTTATGGCTATTATTGCGCCTGTGCAGCATATTTTGTTTGAAGATGGCGACTCTTCATACAATTTTTAAATTCCATTAACGTTAATATGTAAGGAAACGCACACTCTCCCTCTTTTGGCGTTGCATCCGCCCTATGCGCTTGCCGGATTGAATGAATCTATGGGAAAGTTTATCAAACGTTTGTTCGACATTTTGTTTGCTGCGGTTATTATCGTAGCGCTTGCTCCCGTATGGATTCTTCTGGCTCTCTGGATTGCTCTTACCTCGCCGGGAGGCGTATTTTTCCGTCAGGCGCGTACGGGGCTCGACGGCCGTACGTTCTATATGTATAAATTCCGCTCGATGTATGTCAATGACGAGGCCGACACACTCCAGTCGGTGGCGGGCGACAAGCGTATCACCAGGGCCGGGCGTTTTCTGCGGCGCACCTCGCTCGACGAGCTCCCCCAGCTGCTCAATGTGCTTAAAGGCGATATGAGCATCATAGGTCCGCGTCCGCATATGCTGGCCCACACGGAGTATTATTCACAGCGCATCCCCGATTATATGAAGCGTCACCGCATGCGTCCGGGTCTTACGGGCTATGCGCAGGTGAAGGGCTATCGGGGTGCCACTCCTACACTTGAGGATATGCAGCGCCGTGTCGATGCCGACAATTACTACATCGACCGCTTCTCGCTATGGATGGACCTCCGCATCTTCACGCTTACGCTCTGGAAGATGCTGACTTTCAAGTTATAAATTATATATTTCCGAGGATTTCGGCCAGCGACGGATGGGCGTGCACCGTGGAGTGCAGTTCGTCGAGCGTCAGCCGTGCCGACATGGCCAGTGCCGCCTCGGCGATGAGGTCGGAGGCGTGTGGGCCGCAGATATGGCAGCCCGCAATCAGGTCGGTGTCGGCGTTTACAATCAGCTTAACCATCCCTTCTGTCTCGCCCATGGCGCATGCTTTGCCGTTGGCACGGAAAAACGCTTTCTTTTCGATATAGGTCGGCACCGACGTTCCGCTCTCTTCGGCGCGTCGGCGCAGTTCGTCGCACTGTTCCGAAGTCAGTCCGGCCATGGCGCATTCCGGGTGGGTGAATACCGCCGAGGGGATTACCGACAGGTCGACGTTCTCACCCATCACCATACGGGCCTGCGCTGTGGCGGCGTGTGCCAACTGGCAGATGCCGTTGCAGTCGCCGATGGCCCACACTTCGGGTCTGTTGGTGAGCATCGTGCCGTCGACCTCGAAGCCGCGGCGCCCGATGGCGAATCCGGCCTCGGCGGCTCCGGCTGGTATCACCGCCTTGCGGCCTGTGGCCATCAGCACCATTTCGGCCTCTATAGCCGATGGTTTTCCTTTCGCTGTGAATTCCACGCGCCGCATCTCGCCCGGACCGGCTACTATGCGCGTCACCTCCGCCTGGGTGTATATCTCGATGCCGCTCTGCTTCAGGGCCGTGCGCAGGCGTTTGGCTATGTCGCGGTCGAAGTTGGGGAGAATTTCGCGGCAGTATTCCACCACACTGACTTTTACCCCCAGTCTGCTGAATATCGACGCAAATTCCATCCCGATCACGCCGCCCCCTATTATGGCGAGCGACGCGGGGAGGACTTTCAAATCAAGGATTTCATTGCTGGTCAGCGCCAGCCCGGCCCCTTCGACGGGGAGTATGGCTGGCTCCGAGCCGGTGGCTATGATTATCCGTTCGGCGGATATCCGGCGGTCGCCGACTTCCACTTCCTTAGGCCCTGTGAAGCGTGCCTCGCCACGGATTACCTCCACATCGGCGAGAATAGCCTCCACTCCCTGGCGCAGCTGGTCGACAATCCTGTTCTTACGCTCCACGATGGCGTGCATCGAGGGGGTTGCCGCAAATCCTTCCGGAAGCTCGATTCCCATCGCGGCGGCGGAGTCGATGGCGCCGGCAGTGTCGGCCGAGCTGCAGAAACATTTCGTGGGGATGCAGCCGCGGTTCAGGCAGGTGCCTCCCACCAGGTCGCGTTCCACCAGTGCGGTGGCCAGTCCGCGCCGTGCGGCCAGGGCGGCGGCCTCGTAGCCGGCCGGTCCGCCCCCGATAATCAGATAGTCGAATGTCTCGGTCATGGAGAAGGTGTGTGGATGGTTTGATGGAAAGAGTGTTATCAGGTTGTGGCGGTGAGGTCGTCGTAGGTAAGAATCGGGTGGAGCGCGGCGTTGGTATCGTCCGGATGTGTCACGGGTGTGTCGTGGGGCGCGCTCTTCACGGTTTCCGGCTCCTCGCGGGCTTCGCGCGCGATAGAGTGCATTACTTCGATGAAACGGTCGAGCGTCTCTTTGCTCTCGGTCTCGGTCGGCTCGATCATCAGCGATTCGTGGAACAGCAGCGGGAAATAGATGGTCGGTGCATGGAACCCATGGTCGAGCAGCCGCTTGGCAACATGTAGTGTGGTCACACCCGTCGATTTGTCGGCGAGGCCGTCGAACACGAATTCATGTTTGCATACGCTGTCGATGGGGAGCAGGTAGTCGTCTTTCAGCCGTTCCTTCACATAGTTGGCGTTGAGCGTGGCCAGCGGACCGGCCTCCATCAGTCCCTCGCTTCCGAGCGAGAGGATATAGCTCATGGCGCGGGCCTGCACGGCGAAATTTCCGAGGGTGGCCGAGACGCTGCCGAGAGCGGTGGAGTTGGTTTCAAGGTGGAAAATCTCCCGTCCGTCGGCGTCGACGGTGCGGTCCACTCGCGGATTGGGCAGGAACTGCTCCAGCCCGGCTCGCACGCCCACCGGTCCGGACCCCGGGCCTCCGCCCCCGTGGGGGGTGGAGAAAGTCTTGTGGAGGTTGATATGCATCACGTCGAAACCCATGTCGCCCGGGCGGGCCACCCCGAGCATCGGATTGAGGTTGGCGCCGTCGTAGTACATCAGTGCGCCGGCTTCGTGTACCATCCGCGCGATTTCGGGGATGGCGGGCTCAAAGAGGCCGAGGGTGTTGGGGTTGGTCATCATCATGGCGGCCACGGTATCGTCGAGCAGTGGGCGCAGGGCCTCCGTGTCGATTGTGCCGTCGGGGCGGCTCTTCACCTCCACCACTTCAAGTCCGGCTACGGCCGCCGAAGCGGGATTGGTGCCGTGGGCCGAGTCGGGCACGATTACCTTGGTGCGCTTTTTGTCGCCCCGGCTCTCATGATAGGCGCGGATGGTCAGCAGTCCGGTAAGTTCGCCGTGTGCGCCGGCGAAAGGGTTAAGGGTGAATTCAGCCATTCCGCCGATTTCGCTGAGCGCGCGCTGCAGATGCCAGTAAAGTGCGAGGTTCCCCTGCGCGTGGTCGCCCGCAGCGGGGTGCATGTTGGCAAACCCTGGGTGGGAGGCCATCTGCTCGTTGATTTTCGGGTTATATTTCATGGTGCACGACCCGAGAGGGTAGAAACCCGTGTCGACGCCGAAGTTGTTGGTCGACATATTGTTGTAGTGGCGCACCACGGTCAGTTCGTCGGCTTCGGGGAGGTCGAGCGGAGCCTTGCGCAGGCAGTCGGCGGGGATTTCCGGCGTCGTAGCCGTGGCCTCGCCAGTCGCGATGCCGCTCTTGGGTAGCGAGTAGCCCCGGCGCCCTTTGCGTGAGAGTTCGAATATCAGGGTATTGTATATTTTTCTGTTCATCGGAAGGGGCACTTTAAAGGTTGGCGGTAAAACGGGCGAATGCGGCCACGAGGCGGTCTGCGTCGTCCTTGGTCTGCATCTCTGTTGCGGCCATGAGCAGGCCGTCGGGTCCGCAGGCTATGCCGGGGAGTATCCCCTCGGTCCCGACGCAATAGTCTATGAATGCCTTCGGGTCGATGCCGTTGTCGAGGCGAAGCAGGAATTCATTGAGGAACGGACGCGTAGGATAGGCCAGGCTGCAACGTCCGGTCTCAAGCATTCGGCGTAGCAGGTAGCGGGCGGTCCGATGGCCCTCGAAGGCTATCTCACGCAGTCCCGCAGCTCCCGTAAGACTCATATAGGCGCCTACATAAAGCGTCATCAGACCCTGGTTCGAGCAGATGTTGGAGGTGGCTTTCTCGCGGCGGATGTGCTGTTCGCGTGCCTGGAGGGTGAGCACGAAGCAGCGCCGCCCTTCGGAGTCGGTGGTGGCACCCACGATTCGGCCGGGCATCTTGCGCATCAGGGCGCGGGTGGAGCAGAGATAACCCAGATACGGACCTCCGTAGCTAAGGGGTATACCGAGGCTCTGGGCGTCGCCGGCGGCTATGTCGGCTCCCCATTCTCCGGGAGTGCGAAGCACGGCCAGATCGGCCGCCACGCAGTTCATCACCATCAGCGCCTTGGCGGCATGGATGGCCTCCGCCACCCCGGTATAGTCCTCGACTATGCCGTAGCGGTTGGGCTGGGGGAGTACCACGGCAGCCACGTCGGGGTGCTCGGCGAGCAGGTCCTTGAGGTGGGCGATGGAGGTGGCGCCGTCGTCCTCGCGGATTTCGGTGATTTCGATGCCGTGGTAGTGGGCGTAGGTGTCGACCACGGCGCGCACAGCCGGCAGAAGTGTGGCCGATACAAGGGCACGCCGGCGTTTGCGCGTGGCGGCCACGGCCATCATCACAGCCTCGGCCACGGCGGTGGAGCCGTCGTACATCGATGCGTTCGATACTTCCAGTCCCGTCAGGCGCGCCATCATCGTCTGATATTCAAAGATGTATTGCAGCGTGCCCTGCGAGATTTCGGGCTGATAGGGTGTGTAGGCCGTCAGGAATTCCGACCGCCCGGCTATTGAGCGCGCGGCTTCGGGCACCTGATGGTCGTAAAAGCCGCCTCCGGCGAAACATACGTCGATCTGCGCGTTGCGCCGTGCCAGGGAGTTGAAGAAGCGTCTCACCTCCTCCTCGCTTTTCTGGCTGTCGAGCCGGTAGGGCTCTTTTATGGTCAGCTCCGGTGGTACGTCGGCGTAGAGGTCGCGCAGTTCGTACACTCCGCAGACGCCGAGCATTTCGGCAATCTCCTCGGGTGTATGTGGAAAATATTTGTGCATCGTATCGTAGGATTTTTTAGTGTGACTGGCAGAAGGCCTCGTAGGCAGCTTCGTCCATCAGTTCGCCCATTTCGGCGGGGTCGGCCAGGCGGATTTTCACGATCCAGTTGGCCATGGCGTCCTTATTAATCAGCTGCGGGTCGCCTTCGAGGGCTTCGTTCACCTCGACTACCTCGCCGCTCACGGGGGCATAGAGGTCGGAGGCGGCCTTCACACTTTCGATTGCGCCGAAATCCTCACCGGCTGTCAGTTCGTCGCCCTCTTCGGGCATGTCGACGTAGACCACGTTGCCGAGTTGCTTGGCGGCATAGGCAGAGACGCCGATATAGCCGTATTCGTCGTTGTCGGTGGTGCGGATGTATTCGTGGGTTTTGCTGTAGCGTATCATGATTTCGCTTGTTTTAGTTGGTTATGTTTGTCTGATTATTTTTTGTAAGATTTTTTGTAGAAGCGTTTGGCCACTACGGTGCAGGGGAAGGTTTTGCGGCGGATGCGCACCTTCAGTGTCGTTCCCTGGGCGGCGTAGCGGGCGTCGACGAGAGCCATCGCCACGCTCTTGTCTACCGAGATGGCGTGGTAGCCGGTGGTGACGTGGCCTACCACTTCGTCGGCGTCGTTGAGCACCTCGTAGCCGTGGCGCGGAATGGCGCGGTCGGCCAGTTCGAGCCCTACAAGCTTACGCGGCGCTCCGGCGGCTTTCTGCGCCAAGAGTGCATCGCGGCCCATCATATGGGGCTTGTCGAGCTTCACGAACATGCCGAGGCCTGCTTCAATCGGGGTTATGTCGTCGGCCAGTTCGTCGCCGTAGAGCGGCAGTCCGACCTCGAAGCGCAGGGTGTCGCGGCATCCCAGACCGCAGGGCTCGCACTTGCCGGACCCCACGAGCTTATCCCATGCCAGCTGGATTATCTCCTCTTCGGCGTAAAGCTCGAAGCCGTCTTCGCCGGTGTAGCCGGTGCGGCTTATCAGCGCCTTGTGGCCGTCGATTTCAATCTCCTTGAAGGTGTAGAAACCCAGGTCGGAGCATTTTATTCCGAGTACGTTTTCTATGGTATCTTCTGCTTTCGGACCCTGGATGGCGAGTTCGGCAACAACCTCGCTTACCATTTCGAGGTCTACGCGGAAAAACATCCCCTCGGCCGACGCGGGGTTGATGTCGGCCGACCGCTCCTCGATCCATGCCTCGTCTTTGGCTATGTTCGAGGCGTTGATTACCAGCAGGTAGCGCTCTGCCGAAAAGCGGTACACCAGCAGGTCGTCGACCACTCCGCCGCGCTCGCTGAGCATCATGCCGTAGAGGCACTGTCCGTCGGCCGCCTGACTTACGTCGTTGGTGAAGATATAGTTTACGAAGTCTGTGGCGTCGGGGCCGCTAACAATCACTTCCCCCATGTGTGATACGTCGAATACGCCGCAGGCCGTGCGCACGGCGTTGTGCTCTTCCACTATTCCGCGGTACTGGATGGGCATGTCGTAGCCGGCGAACGGGCTCATCTGTGCGCCCAGCGCGGTGTGGCGCGAATGGAGGCAGGTGGTAAGAATGTTTTCGTCCATATTCTGATGAATTTTTATTGACTGAAGGTGGTGGATTTTTTGTTTATGTGGCTCCGCGGGCTGCCCGGCATATGAGCGCGGCCAGTTCCGGAGCGGGCAGTCCGGGAATTGCCCGGTCGATGTAGGGTGAGATGGCGTGCACGATGGCTTCTGTATCGGTGGCATCGATGCCGACAGCCGCACCGAGCATTGCTCTGGTGGCGTCGGCGTCGGAGAAGAAGTCGCCTGTGAGCGCTATGGAGTCAATCCGTCGGTCGTCCATACGGATGTCCACCGAAATTTCGCCCACGCCGGGTATTCGTGTGGTGGTTGCGGAATCGCTGTTGTCGGTGTAGCGGGTGCGTAGCCATGCGGGATTGTAGTATGTCCGCTCCATGCGCTCTATCTCGGCCACATCCGCTGGGGTAAGGATGTGCTCGCCGCTGCACATACTGCGGCGGGCGAAGGCCATGAAGTCGGCGAGGCTTATGTCGCAATGCTCCCGTATGGTAGTGACGCGCTGACGCACCGACGCCACTCCCCTTGCCGCGAGTTTAGTTCCGGAAGGAGTCAGAGCGGCGCACATGGTGTCGGTGTCGGCGTCGTATAGCATCGTGCCGTGTACTATGGCGCGGCTTCGCCCGGTATGCGCGCTTTTCACGTGGTAGAAAGCATAACCACTCACCTTGCGGTCGCCGATCAGGATGTCGTTGCGTCCGGTGCGCGAGGCGTCGGCTATCCCAAGGTCGCGGAGCATCGAGGCCACCGCTCCCGTATAGTCGGCGAAGGTCGACGTCACGTCGCGGCAGTCGGCTATATGGGCGAACATTATGTTGTTGCGGTCGGCATACACACAACCGCCTCCGCTCTTGCGCCGGTAGTAATTGATGTGATGAGCATCGCAGTAGGCCATGTCGAGCTCGGCCTCGGGCACCTGATTGCGCCCGTAGATTACCGTAGGGTCTACCTGCCACATGAAGAAATAGTTGCCTTCCAGTTGCCGCGCCGCAAACTCCTCCATGGCAAGGAAGAACGGAAGCTTACGCGGCTCCCTCTTGGCGTCGGGGGGTAGTGACAGGTATATCATGCCTCAAAGATAACCACTATCGGCCGCCCCTCCAAATTAATTCGCATGCTTTGCGACATCTTTCTGCATTCTTGTGCTACTTAGTATCCTTTCTACAAAAGGCGTGGCTTTAATCTTCTGGGCGCGTTCAAGATAGGTGTGGCCCGACTCGTCGGCTCGGGCGTCGGCTGGATGGAGGTGCAGCCAGTTGCCCAGCGCCAGAAGCGCCTCGTAGTCGTCGGGAGCGTGCTCGAGGATGTGCCGGAAGGTGTCGAGTCCGCGGTCGAAGCGGCCCGTGAGCATATACCCTTCGGCCAGCGAATGGAGGAAGCCGACGTTGTCGGGAGCGCCGTCGAGCATGGCGTGGGCGAATTCAATCATCTTGTCGCCGTTGCTGCGGAAGCGGTAGAAGGCAAGCAGTTTGGCATCGACTGTCCGCTTCATCCACGGATAGGCATCGCGTGCCAGCGAGAGGAAATTCTCGTAGATGTGGAAGTTTCCCAGATGAAAACTCCACTGCTCCACCTGGGAGAATACCGAATCGAAGGGCACATGGTTGGCCAGCGCCTTCTCCAGCAGGCGCACCTGTTCGAGGCTGTCGGAGCGCATTGCATTGGCGGTTATGGCGCGTCCGTAGGTGGAGGCCACCTCCGGACGCTGCTCAAGCATCAGATCGAGCAGCGCCGCGGCCGACGCCCACTCTCCGTGAGTATACGCGCGCGAGGCGCGCCCGTCGAGGTTACTGTAGTCGGTGCCGTACACTTTTAGTGCTGAAAGTGTGACCGCTACTGCCAGTATGGCGAGAACTCTCCTCATCTTTCGCATGATAAAAGATTTTTTATACCTGGCAAAATTGGCGATAATTGCTGAAATATCCCACAAAATTCGGCTGAAAGTTGCAATTTCTACTTTTTCGAACTAACTTAGCGAGAAGCAATCACTACGTTGAAACGAACCAAGACACTAATATGATGGTAAATCAACATCGCTATTGCGTGATCATGTGTGGCGGCATCGGCAGCCGTTTCTGGCCCTACAGCCGCTCGTCGCGTCCTAAGCAGTTCATAGATTTTCTCGGAACCGGCCGCACTCTTCTCCAGATGAGTTTCGACCGCATCCTTCCGCTCGTGCCTAAAGAGAATGTGCTCATCGTAACCAACGAGCAGTATGCTCCACTCGTTCGGGAACAGCTCCCCGAACTTGCCGAAAGCCAGATTCTGCTCGAACCTGCCCGCCGCAATACCGCTCCCTGCATCGCCTGGGCAGCATACCATATCGCGGCAATCGACCCCGAGGCAAGTATCATAGTGGCCCCGAGCGACCATCTGATTACACGGGAGAACATCTTTGTCGACTCCGTGGAGCGCGGTTTCCGCTTCGTCGAGACCCACGACGCCCTGCTTACGCTCGGCATCCGCCCCTCGCGCCCGGAAACAGGCTACGGCTATATCCAGGTGGGGCAGCCCGTCGACGGTGTCGACGGCATCTGCAAGGTGAAGACTTTCACCGAGAAGCCAAAACTCGAGCTTGCGCAGGTATTTGTCGAGTCGGGCGAATTCTTCTGGAACTCCGGTATTTTCCTATGGTCGGCAAAAAACATCATCCGCGAACTCGGGCTGCACGCCCCCAACGTGGCCGCAACATTCGAGAAAGGAATCGATGCGTTCGGCACTCCCGCCGAGCGAAGTTTCATCGAGCAGAATTTCCCCGGTTGCCTCAGCATCTCGATTGATTTCGCCGTGATGGAGAAGTCGCAGTGCGTATATGTGGAATGCGTTGACTTCGGTTGGAACGACCTCGGCACGTGGAGCGCCCTCTACGACAACTCGCCCAAAAACCGCGACGGCAACGTGACGCAGAACTGCAACGTGCTGGCTTACAACTCGTCGGGCAATATTTTTGCCGTCAACGGCGAGAAACTTATCGTGGCCGACGGCCTGAAGGACTATATCGTGGCCGATGCCGGCGACGTGCTTCTCATCTGCCCCAAGGCCGAGGAGCAACGCATCAAGCAGATGGTCAACGACGCTCATCTCGCCTTCGGCGAGAAATACCTCTGATCCACCTTATTGACGAAATTAAGGCGATGTGCCCGCGGATAACCGCTGAGGCACATCGCCTTTGTTATAATACTATGCAAGAGCATCAGTCGTCGTGGTCATGATGATGGCCGTGGTGGTGGCGGTCGTGATGCTTCTTGCCCGGTTTGTGTTTGGGCTTTTTGTGTTTATGTCTTTTGTGGCCTGTGTAAAAACGGCCGTCGCCGTCAGAATAGTAATAGCCGTCGGTCTCGATTCCGCCATACGTATGGATCGTATCGCAGGCCGGAGTGGCTATAATAGCAGCGAGAAGCAGCAGGATTACGCTCAGCCGTCCGATGGAGGCGTGCAGTTGTGTGTGGCTTTTCATATCGTGTAGTTTTGCCGGTAAAGTATGTCGTATGGCCCGGTCGGCCTTACACCTATTAAATTACTACGCGATTTCATGCCTCAATGTTCACACCGCTGCAGGCTGTTGCGTAATTCGGCGCCGTGCCGACGGTCAGTGATGGCTGTTGTGGAGGATTTTGCGCTCACGCTCTACGATGTCGGGATAGGGGTAGAGCATTGCGGCGGTTTCGAAATACCATTTGGCCGCCTTTTTTACCATTTCTGTAGCTTTCATAATCAAATAGTTTTAGTGGGAGTCGCCCGAAAGCTTCTCCGAAGTTAAACATAATGATTAACGATTCTCTAATTGGCGGGAATTATGTTACTTATGGCGAAGCGTCGAGCAAAAAGTAAATGTGGGATTAATTAATGAATGAAAGAATTGAGGATACTTCGCCTGAAATCCCGCTGTGGCTCAAAGATTTGAATAGTCCCTCCGGCGCGGTGTGCAGTCGCCTGTTGTGCGAAACGCATCGTTTTCGCTCATAGCGCGGAAGGTCTTGGCCATTTCCGATTTGAACTTTTTTACGATGGTAATCATAATCTCATAAATTTAGTTTGACATCTTCCGAACGGCGGTTGCTTTCTTATCCGTTCGTCTGTATAATCAACGCACAAAATTACAGAAAAGTTGCAAGAATATGTTGTAAAAAGATGTTCTTTAACATATTTTTCGCCCAAAAACCGCCCATCAGACCTCCCGGCCGCCCCAATTAACATTGTTAAATTAACGGCAATTTACTATACCTGGATGGCCGAAGGCGTTATCACAAAGCCTTCACATCCATTTCATGATTGTAGCCGCGCGCCGCCTCATATAACCCGTCGGGTGGCTCGCATCGCGTTTAAGCGGATTCGGCAGAGAAACGGCGATCAGCGCACACTGCCGTTTGGTGAGGCGTGCCGCCGACGTGCCGAACAGTTGCTCGGCCGCCGCCTGCGCCCCGTAGATACCCGGCCCCATTTCGATGGAGTTGAGATACACCTCCAGAATCCGCTCCTTGCTCCAGAAAATCTCTATAAGCACTGTGAAATAAGCCTCCAGTCCCTTACGCACCCATGAATGCCCTGGCCAGAGAAACACGTTCTTAGCCGTCTGCTGCGTGATGGTCGAAGCGCCGCGCTCGCGCTTTCCCTTCGCGCGCTCCTCCAGCGCATTGTTGATTTCCTTGAAGTCAAAGCCATGATGGTCGTAGAAACGGCCGTCCTCCGAAGCAACTACCGCCTTGGGCATCCACGGCGACATCTCGGAGAGCGGCACCCATTCGTGGTGCCACCCGCGGCACTCAGGGTTCTCCATACTGCGGATCACCATCAGCGGCGTCACCCATACGGGAATCCACCGCAGCGCCACCACAGCCAGTACCGACGACCCGAAAAATAGAATCGCCACCCACTTCAACAACTTAAGCACCTTATGCAGAACCATACGCAAAAATCACATTTAAATTCCCCCTCCGTATAAAAAGAAAATATCCTTCCTTTCCGCCCGCAAAATTACGCATTTCCCCGCTTTCCGCCCCTATTCATCCTCAAAATTCAGCAATCCCCCGTCTTCCGGATATCCCCACAAATTTGTTTGCGCCTTTTCCCCAATTTTGTTTGCGCTCTGAGCTTCAGCTCGGGTCTCGCGCCGAAGAAGTAAAAATTTTTTCCTTGCGCCGAGCTTTAGCGAAGCCATCATCAACCAAAGAAAAATTTTTGATTTTTTTCATCATTTATTCTCCTAATCCTCAGTATATTCCAGTATTAACGAGTGTTAAGCGGATTTTTTGGACTCGCAACCGCCCAAATCGGTTATAACTTTGCATCGCAATCATTTCCCGCTCCTTTGAAAATCCTATAATTCTCCATTAAAAGCCAAGGCCTCCATCCGGATGGCAGGCGGCTTTTTAGAGTGGTGCAGATTTTAGGAGCGGCGGGGCGAAGGCGAAGGGAGTTGACTAAGGTCAATGACCGAGCCTGAGTTTCCCCGTCGCGACGCCAAAGATGCGCCGCTATAAAAAACCGCCATAACCGCCATTCCATTATGTCTCGCCGTCCCCGCAATCCCTACTTCCATCCTCCCGACCTTCGGGTTCTGGCTTTCTGCCATCGCATCCGCAGCCCCGAGTTTCGGAAGCATTACCTCATTCCCCTTGCCGAAATGCGCCGTGCCATCCACGAGTATGAGCACACGCAATTCCATACCGATGTTGACACCCTTTTCTTGCGTCTCGTCGGCTCGATCCTGCTCCCCGGAGCCCCAAGCTTCACACCGTTCATTCTAACAGTACACAGAGGTGTCGACCATGAGCGATGTATATAGCGGCAAGTCATGCCCCGCAGCCCAAAGCTAAACCGCATGGCAAGCGTACATTGACATTCTTCCATCCTCCCTATTGACCGACCGCGGGCTGTTGCCAGGTCCCTATCGGTCAATGGCGTAACCCATCCTGAACCCGTCCCACCGTGGAGTCTCCTTTGCGGTTTGCGTCCTCTCCGGTATTGATGTTTGCGGCCGAGTTCGGCCGCTCTAAGTTCTCGTAGTTTCCCCATCAATACTGTGCTGAGGGCGGAAGCCCGAAATCCGCAAGAAGGTGGTTCTGTGAGCGAGCTTCAGCTCGCGTTCGGGCCCGGAATAGACTTTTGTCCCTGGTGGCCGAGCCTTGGCTCGGCGCAGATGTGTATGCGATGAAGGCATCGCTGCGCCCGGTTGGACCAACCGCCCCGCCCCTGCTGCAATCATATATGGATCGAATGTGATTGCGGCGGGGGCGTCGTGTTTTCAGTATCTTCATATTTCGATGCTGGGGAGATGTTAAGTTTTTTTAGGGATGGAGGGTAGGGAAAAGCGGGGGGAATGTGTTAATTTTGTGGGTTTATGAATCTGACCGCTCTGACTCGTCCGTACTTCAGGGCTGTCTGCCGTGCCGAATGGAGGGCGGCGGAGCAGCCGGAGGCCTCGCAGCGTATGCTGCTGGGAGGGCTCGTCGCGGCGGCCGCCAAGACTCAGATGGGACGTCTCTACGGCTTCGGGGCTATGGCTACCTACAGCGATTTCGCCTCGGAGGTGCCCGTGGTAAGCTACCCCGACATCCGCGCCGACGTGATGCGGATGGTCGAAGGGGAGCCCGACGTGCTTTGGCTGGGGCGCTGCCGCCGGTTCGCGCAGTCGTCGGGCACGAGCGACGGCAAGAGCAAGTTCATACCTATAACTCCGCGCAGCCTGAGCCGCTGCCACTATGCCGGCGCGGCCTATTCACTGGCCTCATATCTCGACGCTTATCCCGACAGCCGGATTTTCGGCGGGAAGAATTTTATTCTCGGCGGAAGCTTCGCCAACGAGCTGCAGCTTCCCAGGGATGTGAAGGTGGGCGACCTCTCGGCCACGCTGATCGACCGCATCACCCCGCTTGTCAACTTGGTGCGTATCCCCTCGAAGCGCATCGCCCTGATGGCCGACTGGAGCGAGAAACTCCCGGCTCTGGTTGAGGCTTCGGCCCGCGCCGACGTGCGCTCGCTATCGGGGGTGCCCTCGTGGTTTCTGACCGTTCTCAAGGGCGTAGTGGCCCGCGAGGGGGCGGATTCGCTGGCGCAGGTATGGCCTAATCTGGAGGTTTTCTTCCACGGCGGCATAGCCTTCGGCCCTTACCGCGAGCAGTACCGCCGTCTGGCTCCGCAGCTGCGCTACTGGGAGAACTACAACGCCAGCGAGGGCTTTTTCGGCGTTCAGGCGCGCCCCGGAAGCGAAGGGATGCGGCTGCTGATGAACGCCGACACGTTCTATGAATTCATCCCTGTGGATGCTCCCGAAAGCCGTCCGCTCCCCGCGTGGGAGGTGGAGGAAGGAGGAATCTACGAGCTTGTGATCACCTCGTCGAACGGCCTGTGGCGCTACCGCATCGGCGATACGGTGCGCATCATTGCCACCCGTCCGCTCGAGATTGCCATTGCCGGGCGCACCTCCCACTACATCAACGCCTTCGGCGAGGAGGTGATGGTCTACAACGCCGACGCCGCTTTGGCCAAAGCCTGCGCGGCCACCGGAGCCGAGGTGATCAACTATACAGCAGCTCCGGTATATGCCGGCGACCGTTCGCGCGGACGCCACCAGTGGCTTGTTGAGTTCTCCACGGCCCCCGCGGGCGTCGATGCTTTCGCCGAAGCGCTCGACCGCGCGCTACAGGCCGAAAACTCCGACTATCAGGCCAAACGCCAGGGCGGGATATTCCTCGACCCGCTCGAAGTGATAGTGGCGCGCCGCGGCGTATTCGACCGCTGGCTGGCCTCCACCGGCAAGCTCGGCGGCCAGCGCAAGATTCCGCGTCTGGCCAACGACCGCCGGTTCATCGACCCGCTGCTCCGGCTCAATTCGGCCGATACTCAGAAATCTTCCGATAACGTATAACCTAAAAATCAGAATACCATCTTCTTAAGCGAAATAATCTTACTGACATGAAACTCCACCGAATCTTTTCAGCCGCGCTGATGGCAGCCGCCATTACGGCAACGGCATGGGCCAAGGCCCCGAACTACATATTCTTCTTCATCGGCGACGGCATGGGCATCGCACAGGTAACCAACGCCCAGCTCTACAACGCCCGCGTGCTCGGCAACTCCACGCCGCTGCTCTCCACCACCTTCCCGGTCGCCTCGATGGCCACCACTCATTCGGCCAGTTCGGATGTTACCGACTCCGCAGCTGCCGGAACAGCGCTTTCAACCGGCCATAAGACCGTTAACGGCATGCTCGGGGTGACGCCCGACTCAGTGGCCGTGACTTCCGTGGCAAAGAAACTGTTCGACGCCGGCTACGGCGTGGGTATTGTTACCTCCGTGGCTATCGACGACGCTACCCCCGGCGCTTTCTACGCCCATGTGCCCAGCCGCAGTCAGTATTACGACATCGGCCGCCAGCTCGCCGAGTGCGGCTATCAGTTTGCCGCCGGCGCATCGCTGCGCGGAGCCTTCGACAAGCAGGGCAATCCCACCGATCTGATGAAGTACTTCGACGAGGCCAACGTAAGTGTGAGCTACGGCCTCGATAGCATCGACACCACCGCTCAGCGCCTGCTGGTGCTCTCCCCGTTTCATAAGGAGAAGCAGAACGAGATCGGTTTTACCATCGACTCCATTGCCGGTGCGCTTACCCTCCCGGCCCTTACCCGTGCGGGTCTCGACCAGCTCAAGCGCACCTCGCCCGACCGCTTTTTCATGATGGTGGAAGGCGGCAATATCGACCACGCCGGCCATGGCAACGACGGCGGCACGATTCTCCGCGAGGTAATAAACTTTAACCAGGCTCTTCAGGAAGCCTACGACTTCTATCTCGCCCATCCCGACGAGACGCTAATCGTGGTTACTGCCGACCATGAGACCGGCGGCATGAGCGTCGGGTGCCGGGAGACCGGCTACAGCGTGCGCCTCGAGAACGCCGCGGGACAGAAAATCTCGAAAGAGGAATTCAGCAACCTGTGTCGCGCCATGCTCCGCTCGCGCCGTATCTATACATGGGACGACATGCAGGAAATCCTGCGCGACGAACTCGGTTTCGGCGTTAACCTCAAGCTTACCCCCGAAGAGACCGAACGCCTCCACACCATGTTCGATGAAGTTTTTGAAAAACGCGCCTCCGGCCTCGACCAGAAGACGCTTTACGCCACTTTCGACGGCTTCACCAACGAGGTATTCAATATCCTCAACGCTAAATCCGGAATGGGATGGACCACAGGCGGTCACTCCGGCATGCCGGTGCCTGTATATGCCGTCGGCGTCGACTCGCAGCTGTTCTCCCCGCTCAACGACAACACCGACATCCCTGCAAAAATCCTCTCTATCGCCGGAATTGAAAAATAAAACCGACACACCTTCCCGAACATAGCGATGAACCGATATATTCTGTTTGCCCTCGCTCTCCTAAGCTCCGCTTTCACGCTTGCCGCCCAGGGCTTCGACATGAACGCCGTGGAGGTCGACGTGAAGCTCCACCCCGAGCGCTACCGTCAGCTGCTCGACCGATTCGAGAAAGCCGACACCACACTTACCGTCCCCCAGCTCGCTACCGTGTATTTCGGATATTCGTTCACACCCGACTACGTGGCCGGAGAGAGCTTTGTCAACGTGCAGGATGCCTACGACTCGGGCGACTACGCCCGCGCCGAAGAGCTTGCCGCCGAGGCGCTGAAGCTGAATCCCGTATCGCTCGAACTCAGTGTGCTCGCTCTGGCAGCTTCCGACCATCTCCGGTCAAAAGGCTCCTATGGCAAGAAAATTCTTGACTACGGCACGCGTTGCGACCTCATCGCCACTGCTATCCTCGAAAGCGGACGCGGCACCTCCGCCGCCTCGCCTTTCCACGTCATCGCCTGGAGCGACGTGAGCCGCATTCTCCGCAACGTGCTTGGCGTGGAGCGGATTGTAGACCGCACAAAGGTCGGCAACATCGATGCCGTAAAGGTGATTTTCCCCGGAAGCGACCGCCAGCATATTCTGTATTTCGACAATTCACGCGAAGAATCCAACACCCGACCTGCCCTATGAACACTGCCGACCATCCCAAATGGACCGAAATCGAGCATCTGCCTGAATGGGACGAGGAATTCTACGACGTCTACACCGCCAGGAAGCATGGCAAATGGGTAATGCTCAAGACCCTCAAGCCCGCTCTGCGCGACGACCCCGCCGCGCGAGAGATGATCGAGAAGGAATTCGAGGTGAGATACAACCTTGCCCACCCCAACATCATAATGATCAACGACTACGAGGATGTGCCGGGTGTAGGTATGAGCATCATCACCGACGACGTCTACGGCGACTCGTTGCGCAAACTCATCGACAAGGGTGAGGTCGACGCCGACATCCAGCACAAGATCGTAACCTCGCTCGTCGATGCCATCAGCTATATCCAGACCAACCATATCGTGCACCATCCGATTCGTCCCGAGACTATTATCTTCACCGAGAAGATACGCAACCTCAAAGTGATTGACGTGGGTTTCGACCAGAAGAAGAATCTTTCGCCCGCCGATGCCTCCGACGACATCTATAGCTTCGGCCTCGTGCTCAAGGAAGTGCTCAAGGCCACCGGCGACCGCTCGGGGCATCTCCACAGTGTGGCGGAGCGGTGCACACATCCCGACCCGCGCCACCGCTACCGCGACGTGCCCGACCTTCGCATGGCTCTTGCCGGCAACTCCAACTCGCGGCTCTACAGCGTGATAATAGCCTTCCTGGCCGTAATGACGCTGCTGCTCGGCTGGCTCTGCATCAAACATCCGTCGTTCTGAGCCGTCGCGCCTGCTTCTCCGCTCCTGATTTTTCTCTCCGCCCCACTTGTTTGAATTAAACCCGTCTACAAACCTCAGTTTAGCTTTTCATACAGAAATGGCCGTTGAGATCCGACCCATAGAGCCTACGCGCTCGCAGCTGCGAAAATCCGTTGAATTCGGTATCGACCTTTACCGCGACAACCCTTATTTTGTGCCGCCGCTGGTGATGGACGATGTCAATACGCTTTCTCCCTCTAAAAACCCCGCCTTCGACTTCTGCGAGGCGCAGTCGTTCATGGCCTACCGCGACGGCCGTCCCGTAGGCCGTATCACTGCGATAATCAACCGCGTGGTAAACGAGCGCACCGGTCAGGCCGACCTCCGTTTCGGTTTCGTGGATTTTATCGACGACGCCGAAGTGGTCGATGCGCTGTTCAGTGCCGCAGCCGACTGGGGACGCCAGCGCGGAATGACCTCCATGGTCGGACCGATGGGCTTCACCGATATGGACCACGAGGGGATGCTCACCTTCGGCTACGACGAGGTCGGCACCATGGCCACAATCTACAACTACCCTTACTACGTAGACCACATGCACCGCATGGGCTTCGCCAAAGACGCCGGTTGGGTGGAGTTTTACGTCAAGGTGCCCGACAAAGTGCCTGACAAATATGCCCGCATCGCCCGCATAGTCCAGCAGCGTGAAGGCTTGAAAGTCAAGAAATTCAAATCGCGTAAAAAAGTCAAGGCGCAATACGGTCACGCCCTCTTCGAGCTTATCAACGAGGCCTACGACAAGCTCTACGGCTATTCGCCGCTCACACCACGGCAGATTGACTATTACGTCGACATGTACCTCGGCATACTAAACCTCGATTACGTCACCGTAATTACCGACGCCGACGACAAGATTGTGGCCGCGGGAATCTCCATCCAGTCCTTCTCCAGAGCGCTACAGAAGTCGCGCGGACGCCTCTTCCCGTTCGGATGGTGGCATATGCTGCGCGCCCTCATGGGCCATTCCGATGCTGTCGACCTTCTGCTGATAGCCGTAAAGCCCGAATATCAGAGCAAAGGCGTGAACGCATTGATTTTCAACGACCTTATCCCCCAGTATATCAAGTCCGGCTTCCTCCATGCCGAGACAAACCTCGAGCTTGAGGACAATACCAAGGTGCAGAACCAGTGGGACTACTTCGAGAACCGCCTTCACCGTCGCCGCGCCACTTTCCGCAAGCCTCTGTAAGCAAGATTCATATGCCGCTGCTACCCAATACATTCAGTCCCACCGGCCTCGAAGCCGGATGCGACGAAGCCGGACGCGGATGTCTCGCCGGCCCTGTAGTGGCCGCCGCCGTGATTCTTCCGCCTGACTTCCATCATCCCTGGCTCAACGACTCCAAGCAGACCACCGAGCGCCGTCGCGAAGCGCTCCGGCCCATCATCGAAGCCGAGGCTCTTGCATGGGGCGTGGGCATCTGCTCGCCCAAGGAAATCGACAGCATCAACATACTCAACGCCTCCATCCTGGCCATGCACCGCGCCCTCGACGCCCTGGCGTTGCGCCCCGACTCCATTATCGTCGACGGCAACCGCTTCAAACCATACGGCGACACCCCATGGCAGACATTCGTAAAGGGCGACGGACGGTTTGGCAATATCGCCGCCGCCTCCATACTCGCCAAAACCCACCGTGACGAAATCATGCGCCGGCTTCATAGCGAGTATCCCGCCTACGGCTGGGCATCCAACAAAGGCTATCCCACCACCGACCACCGCGCCGCCATCGAAGCCCACGGCACCACCCCCCACCACCGCCTCACCTTCCGCCTCCTTCCCATCCAGCTCACCCTCCCGCTCTGAGCCCATTTACCATTGAACATAAGTATACACTTTGGCGCCCAACAACCAATGGACTTTTCACTATAAGCTTGTAGGGATGCGCCACCATCCCTACATTCCGCCTTCTATTCTCTCTTTTGCGCCACCCGCTCTCCTGTTCGCCTGCTTGGCCCTCCATTTTCGGCATTTTTGAAAAATTTTCGCTCAAACCCCTTGCCAATTCAAAAATAATTCCTACCTTTGCATCGCTGAACACGGGAACACCCCAATCAGCAAACATAAAAACGATGGTGCCATAGCTCAGTTGGTAGAGCAAAGGACTGAAAATCCTTGTGTCACTGGTTCGATTCCCGTTGGCACCACCTCAAGGCCGCTAATTCTCACCGAGTTAGCGGTTTTTTTATTTTACATCTTCATAGATTGCAATTAAAGAATGCGAAAGAGAATGGACGTCATTTCTTTTCTCGCCTCAATCGCTGGGAAAATACTTCCTTAATCGCTGAAAAAGTAATTTTATGAGTAACGAAATTCTATATATCCTCCTGTCGGACTATGCCGCGCATGAGGTCGTGTATCTTTCGCAGGCAGTCGCATCAGATGAGTATGCTCTGAAAGAGAATCCGAAGTACGTCAACAAAGTTGTAGCCCCGACCATGGAGCCTGTCAAATCCATAGGCGGTTTCTTGACGTTGCCGGATTATTCGTTTGAGTCGATACCCGATGATTATGCGGCCTTGGTACTTATCGGAGGTTTCGGTTGGGCGACACCGGTGGCAGAGCAGGTTGCGCCGATAGTGCGGAACGCTATTGCAAGAGGCAAGATTGTAGGCGCAATCTGCAACGCGGCTTCATTCATGGCAAAATGTGGATTCCTCAATAATGTGAGGCACACTGGCAACGGATTGGAGCAACTGAAATTATGGGGAGGAGAGAATTATGCGAATCCTGAGGGATATGCCAATGTTCAGGCAGTCAGCGATAAAAACATCGTCACAGCCAATGGATCCGCATCCCTTGAATTTGCGAAAGAGCTTCTTTTGCTGCTTGAGAACGACTCCCCCGAGCGCATAGAAATGTACTATCAATTCAACAAACAGGGCTTCTGTGCTTTATTCCCAGGAGTGTAAAGAACTTACCCCATATATAGCTAATCTAAACTTGATAGAGATACAGTTAATTACAAAAGGCTGAGATAGCCAAACATTATGTTTATCGCAATTTTAACATACAAGAAACCATTGTGTGAGGTTGACAGATTCCTTGCCGCACACCGTGAATACCTCGCTAAGCATTATGCCGTTGGAGATTTCATCGCTTCAGGGCCACAGACACCGCGTGTGGGGGGAGTTATTATGATTAAGGCAGAAAGCCGCATAGCGGTGGACGCCATCATTGCAGAAGACCCGTTTAACATCAACGGTATCGCCGATTATCAGATTGTGGAGTTCACTCCGACAATGTTCTGCGAGCTGATACTTTCCAGTATTTTTGGTAAATGATAACGCTATAATATTCAAAATGATGAAATTTCTGAAAAATGTCGGGCAAATGCTGTTGCTCATAGTAATAACTGCTTGCGGTTCTTCATCTGCCGAGAACGCTGTTGAAATAGGTGGAGAACAAGATTCAGTGTTAGATAAAACCATTACGAAGAGTTCTGAAAATGTTGATTTGATAAACGCCGTATATGATAAATTCGTGTTTGCAACAGATTCAGACGGCAAATCGCTTCCAGAAACATATTTCACTGCTAATGCTTTGAAAAAGTTACAGGCTGACTATGAATTCGATTGCGAGGAAACTCCTTGTTATGCTTTTTATGCATTGAGATCAGAGAGACAAGATTCCAACCCTGAATCAGACGGAGTTTCACAGATTTACAGCATTCACTCTGAAGGAAATGGCTGGTATGCTGTAGCATATTCTGATATGGGGTGGGCCGGAAAAACACGGGTCAAGATCCTGAACGGGAAAATTGATGACTACCAGCGATTAAATCAATAAAAACAGATGGCTTGCACTTCGGAATTCATAGATTTTATCTGCGACACACTCGCACCTTTGGGAGAAGTTCGTTTCCGCAAAATGATGGGCGATTATGTTATTTATCTGAATGACAAATGTGTGATAACCGCTTGCGACAATATAGCCTTTGTCAAAAAACTGCCATGCATTGCAAATTTAATGGCAGATGCGGAAACCGGCTATGCCTACAAAGGCGCTAAAGAGGAATATATTCTCGATTTCTATGATCTTCATAAAACATTAAAGGTAATATCGACTTTGTGGGAAGAACTGCCTTTCCCGAAATCCCGTAAAAAATAATATGCCATACATATCAATCGAGAGCGGGAATCTCACCGCAGAGCAGAAAAAACAGTTGATTGAACGCCTGACAGCAACCGCCTCCGAGATAACCCATATCCCGGAACAATTCTTTACTGTGACCATTAAGGAACTGTCAGATGAGAACTTCGGTATTGGCGGCAAGTCAATCGACGAGATTAAACGCAACTACAAGCTATGATTTTGACATTACGCCCATATCAACCTTCGGATGCCGCTGTGATAACATCATGGCTTAAAAGCGAGTATCTTATGCGCCAATGGTGCGCCAACAGATATGAGCGTTATCCTGTCACGACCGAAGATATGAATACATATTACGAGAGGTATATTGACGGACAACAATCACACGCTCTAACAATGACAGATGGCGATGATATTGTCGGGTACATCACCTTGCGCACGCCGGCAAACGATTCAACGGAGCAACGATTGGGATTCGTTATTGTTGATGCTTCAAAACGTGGGTGCGGTTTTGGGAAGGCTCTTGTTTCAATGGCAGTCAAATATGCCTATGAAGAGCTTGGAGCTACAAAAGTCTCGCTCGGTGTCTTTGAAAATAATCCGTCCGCCATCCATTGCTATGAAGCCGCCGGTTTTCATCGAGCTTCAAGACCAGAGTCTGAAAGTTATCAGTGTCTTGGAGAAACATGGAATTGCATTGAGATGGAACAGCACAAGAAGCTATGAAAGTAATAGGAATCAACGGAAGTGCCAGAAAAGACGGCAACACGGCCATCATTGTCGGCGAAGTTTTTGATGAACTGAACAAAGAAGGCATTGAAACAGAGCTGATACAGTTAGCTGATTATGAGATTCAGCCATGCCGTGGATGTTTCGCCTGCAAAGGTCGTGGTAATTGTGTGTTTGCCAAAGACGGTTTTGCGGAGATATTCGGCCGAATGGTCGAAGCCGACGGCATCTTACTCGGTTCTCCGGTCTATTCCGCAGATGTTTCGGCCAAAATGAAAGCGTTTCTGGAGCGTGCCGGTGTCGTTGTCGCCACCAATCCCGGACTTCTCCGTCATAAGGTTGGGGCCGCGGTTGCAGCTGTGCGTCGCGGCGGCGGAATGACAACTGTCGATACCATGAATCATTTTATGCTCAATAAGGAGATGATTGTAGTTGGCTCAACATACTGGAATATGGCTTATGGCAAGCACATCGGAGATGTGCTCAGCGATGACGAAGGTATGGCAAATATGCGTAATCTTGGCGAAAATATGGCCTGGCTCATAAAACAGTTAAAGGATTAAGCTATGGACAAGAATAAAATTTATCCGCGTTCCAATGATAATCAGACAGTATATCTGAAATCAGTTGTCACGCGACCGACAATCGAGGTCGGAGACTTCACAATCTACAATGATTTTGTGAATGATCCGCGAGACTTCGAGAAGAACAATGTCCTCTACCATTATCCGATAAATAATGACAGGCTTATTATCGGCAAGTTCTGTTCAATAGCCTGCGGTGCAAAGTTTATATTCAACTGCGCCAACCATACGCTTAAATCACTTTCTACCTATACATTCCCGTTGTTCTTTGAGGAGTGGGATTTGCCGAAATTGGAGGTCTCCTCAGCTTGGGACAACAAGGGCGATATTGTGATTGGCAATGATGTATGGATTGGTTATGACGCAGTCATCATGGCTGGCGTTACCATTGGTGACGGAGCGATTATCGGCACACGAGCTGTCGTCACTAAGGATGTCGAGCCATATTCAATTGTTGGCGGCGTTCCGGCAAAAGAGATTCGCAAGCGGTTTGCACCTGATGTTATAAAAAAGCTTACGGAATTACAATGGTGGAACTGGGCTCAAGATAAGATTCAAAAATCATTGAACGCAATACAATCAGGTGATGTCGAAGCGTTGGAAAGGATGGTATGAAGATAATACAACCGAGTGAAAAAATGCGCTCTTATGTGCGCTATTTCTGGACTTTGAAATGCGATGAGCCTTTCAATGTCCTGACGTTTCCTATCGGTTGTCCCCAGATGATATTTCATCGTGGTACGCCGCTGTTTATACCGGAGCTTTCAACATCACAGCACCGCTTCACCATCAGTGGTCAGGTCAATTTCCCTGCCCATATTTCGTCTGGCGGTGATGCGGATATGGTTGTAGTAGTGTTCTATCCGCATACGATTGGGTTGTTTATCGATACTCCTCCATCAGCCTTCTATAATCAGGAAATATCCGGTTATGATCTGGAAAATAAGCAACTCAATCTGCTTGCCGACAGAATTTTTGAGTGTGAGGATTCGGAAACATCAATACGGTTGATAGAACAATGGCTGAGCACACGAATCAAGTCATCGCTGAATACCGGAAGAATCAGTGCGGCTCTTTCAGAGATGGTTCGTTTCCCATCGACTTCAATCGATAACCTTGCCGGGATTTCATGCCTCGGCAAAAAGCAGTTCGAGCGTTTGTTTCGTAAATATGTCGGTATGAACCCGAAAGAATATGAACGCATAGTAAGGTTTCAGCGTGCTTTGCGGATGATGCAGCTCGGATCCCGCGATTATGCAGGCATCGCCTATGCCAACGGCTATGCTGACCAGTCGCATTTCATCCGTGAATTCCGAGTGTTCAGCAGCCTGACGCCCAGGCAACTTATCGAATACCAAACGCCATACTCGGATTTATACACAAATCCGGTCTAATGTCTCGTTTATTCTATCCATCATTGAAACGATGAGGTAATTTTGCATCAAAAAAGATGATGCAGGAAGTAAATCCGAAGGAAACATCGCGGGCATACGCTTTCGAGATGTGGATGAAGGCACCGATGCCTATGGTTACGCTGATGAAGACTCTCGATGTGTCGAGGCTCAGATTCATAAGCCGTAAACGGAGGCTTAAATTCAATATGCTGATGTGTTGGTGTATCGGTAAAGCCGCCACGCAAATAAAGGAATTCTATCTGCTGCCGGTCGGCAACAAACTGATGCAATATGACACTATCGCAGTCAACACCATTGTATCTAATCGCAAAGGAGAGGTCAGTTCTTGCGATATTCCTTATTCCGAAGACCTTTCAAAATTCAATGCCGATTATCTGCGGTTGACACGGCAAGTTGCCGAATCATGCAAAAATCACGATTTCGCCGACAGCATGGTAATCGGCACATCGGCTTTGGCAAAATATGAAATAGATGGAGCCATCGGAATGTATAGCGGCATATTCAATAATCCCTTTATGATATGGGGAAGCTATCGCCGGAACTGGTTCAGGAGATGCCTGACGGTGTCATTTCAGTTCCATCACACCCAGATGGACGGTGAACACGCTGCCCGGTTCCTTAACCTGCTGCAAAAAGAAATTGAGGAGTTATAGGATATTTCCACCGAGATATGGATATAGCAACGTGATTCCGCTCCGCCTACGGGATGAATGAATAAGGTAAAAAAATAGGGGTGGGACGGGTGTTATTACGGATTATTGCGGAAAAAGTGCTAAATTTGTGCCGATGTTTCGGGCCTGAAAATTAGGCATATATGCCAATTGTTTGATTGTCAGGCTGTAACTATATTGCCAATGACCACATTCCAGCAGATTCAGCATATGCTTGCCCCCGACCTCGAGCGCCTCAACACGCGCATCGCGGAGGCTTTGCGTTCGCCGAATGTGCTGATGAATCAGGTAATCACCAACTATCTTGAAAAGAAGGGTAAGCAGATCCGGCCCATCATGGTGCTTCTCAGCGCGCGTCTGCTCGGCGAAGTGAACGACAAGGTGCTTGACGGGGCCGTGGCCGTGGAATTGCTTCATAATGCCTCGCTCATCCACGACGATGTGGTCGACGATACGAAAATCCGACGGGGAGCCGCCACCATCAACGGCATGTGGGATAATCATCTGGCCGTGCTTGTGGGCGATTTCTTCCTTTCCAACGCTTTGCTTGAGGGGGTTGCCACAGGCGATATCCGTATGGTCGAGTCGATTGCGACGCTTGGCCGTCTGCTCTCCATCGGCGAGCTCGACGAGATTTACAATGCGCGCTACAATGCTCTCGACGAGAAGACCTACTTCGAGATAATTTTCCGCAAGACGGCGTCACTTTTCGTATCCTGTGTGGAAGTAGGTGCCTATGGCGCCGGCAGCACAGCGACCCAGCTCGAGGCCTTGCGTGAGTTCGCGCGCCTGCTCGGTCTATGCTTTCAGATAAAGGACGATATTTTCGATTATTTTTCCGACGAGAAAATAGGCAAACCCACCGGCAACGATATACGCGAGGGAAAAATTACGCTCCCTCTGATTTACGCTCTCTCGAAAGCCGACCATCCGCGCCACGCCGAGATGCTGGAGCTGGCCCGTGCCGACGTCCATACAGCCGACCAGGTGGGTAGCCTGATTGCTTTCGCTATCGCGGAGGGGGGCATCGACTATGCCTACGCCACGATGAACGGCCTGCGTGCCCGCGCCGTAGAAATTCTGGAGAATGAATTTCCCGCTTCGGCCGAGCGCGATGCTCTTGTGGCCCTCTTCGACTTCATCATCAATCGCGAGAACTGAGTTCCTGATCCCCAAAAAGCTACGTAAAAAAGTTCTGTCCGGATTACCCCTCAGCTGTTCATGGCAGCAAGGAGTGTGGCGCTGTACTGACGTCCGACGGGGAGTGTCCGGCCGTTGTTGAGGATTACCTCCTGACGGCTGAAACTCTTGATTTTCGATTTCGATACGACAAATGAGCGGTGGAGCCTGATGAAAGTGTCGGCCGGGAGGAGCGACAGCACGTTTTTCAGAAGAATCCGCGATACCACGCATTCCCCCGATGTGCGGAAAATCCTGGAATATCCCTCCACAGCCTCTATATAGAGGATGTCGTCGATTGGAATGTTTACGTTGTTATAGTCCTGCTTGAGTGTGATGCATTGAGATGCTGTGGGGAGCTGCTGGCGCCCTATGCGTCGCATCGCCTTTGATACGGCCGTCTGGAATCTGGCGAATGAGAAGGGCTTGTGTAGATAGTCGACGGCGTCGAGGTCGTAGCCGTCGAGAGCGTATTTAAGGTATGCAGTAGTAAAGATGAAGCAGGTATCGGGGGGCAGCTGAGCAGCAATGGATATGCCGTTTATCCCGTCCATCTCTATGTCGAGAAACACTATGTCGGGGCGCTCGCGCCTGATGTCGTCCAGCCCTTTGGCCGGGTGGGAGAATTTCTTCAGCTCGATGTTGCCGATGCGCCGGCAGAATGTCTCTATTATGTCGAGTGCGAGGGGCTCGTCGTCGATGGCCACGCATTTAATCACGTCGTTCATTGGAGTTGAGGTTGATTTGCAGATTTACCCGGAATGTTCCGTCGGTTTCCGTAATGCCGAGAGTATACCGCCCCGGAAAGAGTCCTTCGAGCCTGTTGCGGCAGTTGTTGAGCCCCACGGGCATGTTTTCCCGGAATTCGTCGGGATGCTTCATTATGCGGTTTTCGGTCTCGAAGGCAAGATGTCCGTCGGCCAGTCGCAGCCGGAGCAGAATGGTGCAGTCGTGGTTGGCAGAGGCTCCATATTTGAACGCATTCTCCACAAATGTAAGAAATATCATCGGTGGAATCGGGGCGGAATCGTCGTCGACGTCGTATTCGCGGCATACGGCAGTATGGTCGTTGAGCCTGATCAGCTGCAGGTCGATGTAGTTGTTGATGTAGTCGATTTCATCCCGGATTGTCACCCAGTCGTTGTCGGCCGTCACGTAGGTGTATTTCATCAGTTCGGTGAACTTGATGAAGGCGTCTTCGGCCTTTTGGGACGTACCGACTACGAGGCTGTAGAGAGAGTTGAGCGTATTGAAGAGGAAATGGGGATTGATCTGAGCCTTGTAGAGCGCCAGCTCGGCCTTGTCGCGCTGGTTTTCCACGATGCTTTGCAGCAGCATGCGGTGGTAGAGTTCCTTGATGAAAGCTATGATAAGCGAGTAGGCCAGAATGATGAAGAACATGAACCATACGGCTATGGCCATATTGTAGTTTCTGACCCTTGTCTGATATTCGCTCATGGAGGGAATCACGAAATTCATTTCCGGGAGAGGGTACAGCGTCAGAAGATATGTGAGCAGCAGGAGTGCGGCGAATATGATGGCCAGCCGTAGGTACGACCGCGACAGAATCAGCTGGGGCAGGCGCAACAGGCGTGTGGCGAAATAACAGCCGTAGAGATATGCCGTCACCAGACAGGTGAAGGCCGGCGAGACCTTCCACCAGTAGTGTGCCGGTCCTAAAAAAATCAGCGACGGCATTATTATCAATCCGAAAAAGAGGTCGAAAATAAGGTCCGTCTTGTATTCGAGAGATTTCATATTGCAAAATTACAACATCTGCGCCTTACGGCCAACTGCGTTTGTTTACACTTTTATGCCGTCTGTTTACATTCGGTTTCAAACCTTGGGAGATATTATGAAATTTGAATCGAAATCAAACGATACGAACGATTCGATTCACATTCATCATGACAACCAGACCTATCATCATTTCAATGGCCGTGGCCGCGATGCTTGCATCCTGCGGCGGCGAAAGGCAGCCCGAGCAGCAGTCGCTCGAGGAAATCTCCAAGCAGGAACTTGCCACGGCGCTCCAGGAGCGCGACGAGCTGCTTGCCCTGGTAAAGGAGGTTTCGACCAGTCTGCAGCAGATCAAGCAGCTTGAGAATATAATGACCGTTGCGGCGGCCCACCCGGTGGAGAACGCCGGGCAGAAGGCACAGATTCTTTCCGACATAGCCAGCCTCAAGAAGAAAGTCCAGCAGCGTAAGGAGCAGCTTCAGCAGCTCGAGGCGCGGCTCCGCGATTCCACCATCAACAACAAGGAACTCACCGAGACCATCGAAGCCCTGCGCATTCAGATTGATTCGCAGATTGAGGAAATCGACGGCCTGAGGCAGCAGCTCATCGCGGCCAACGAGAAAATCGACCTGCTCAACGGCGAGGTCGACTCGCTCAACACCACCATCACTGCCGTTTCCGGCGAGCTCGACGTCGCTCAGGATGCTTCGCTGCGCCTTGCCAACGAACTCAACACATGCTACTACGTAATAGCCACAAAGTCCGACCTGAAGAAGCATAATATCATCGAATCCGGTTTCCTGCGCAAGACAAAGCTGATGAAGGGCGATTTCGACAAGGGGTATTTCGTAATCAGCGACAAGCGAGTGCTCGACACGCTCGCTCTCGGCACGCCTAAAGCACGGATTCTCACCACTCATCCTGAAGCATCGTATGAACTCATTCAGGAGAAGGGCTCGGCGGTAATCCGTATCAAGGACCCCGACAGATTCTGGAGCCTTACCAACTATCTGGTTATCCAGAAGGACTGAAACGTCAGAGCGCTACTTAATAGATTCCAATGCGAAGATTGATTATTATTCTGTGTCTGCTTGCGGCAGGCTGGAATTGCGCCTATGCGCAGGCGGTGGTGGCCGGCGTTGTGGTCGACGGGTCGGGCGATCCCCTCGCCGGCGCGTCGGTCGGCATCGAGGGGGATGTCAGCAAATCCGTGATGACCGATGCCGACGGACATTTCTCCATTGCCGGCGCTCCGACCGGCGCGGAAACTACTATCCGCGTGGCATGTGTAGGCTACCGGCCTCTCTCCGTCCGTGTGGATGCCGGACGCAAAGACTACCGGCTGGTGATGCAGCCCGACGATTCAATGCTCGACGAGGTGGTGGTGGTCGGCTACGCCACTCAGAAAAAGGTGAATCTCACGGGCGCCGTTTCGTCGGTCAGCGCACGGGCGCTCGCCGACCGTCCGGTCACGAATGCCACAGACGCTCTCGCGGGCCTGGCAGCCGGACTGACGGTGGTGAATTCCGGCGGCAACACTCCCGGCTACGAGGCGCAGAGCATCACTGTGCGCGGCCTCGGCACTCTCAACGACGCAGCTCCGCTGGTGGTGGTCGACGGTATGACCGGCATAGCCCTGAGCGACATAAATCCCCGGGACATCGAGAGCATTTCGGTGCTCAAGGATGCGGCCTCGGCGGCAATCTACGGCTCGCGCGCAGCCAACGGTGTAATTCTCGTGACCACGCGTCGGGGATATGAGCGGGCTCCGAGAATAACCTACAGCGGCAACGTATCGTTCGAGACCGTGGCCAAACGTCTCCACCTCGTCACCGACTACGCCGATTTCATGGAAATCCAGAACGCCGGCCTGATTGCCAACGGTCAGGCGCCGCGTTTCTCGCAGGGGAAAATCGACGAATGGCGCAACGATGCCGGACAGAATCCAACGATATATCCCAACACCGACTGGCAGGATCATATCTACCGCAATCCATCGGTAGTGCAGAACCACAACATATCGGTGGCGGGCGGCTCGCGCACGGTGCTATATAATATTTCGCTGGGCTACGTCAACAACCCCGGCATGATATACTATACCGACTACAAGCGTTATCAGCTCCGCTCCAATATAGATGTTAACGTAAAGCCCTGGCTTAGTGTCGGCATGAATATCTTCGGCTATCTCGACCGCAACAATCCGTCGTCGGAAAACGCTGCCGCCGGTGGCGACGTGATTTTCGGGTCGGGCGCGTTCAATACCGTTCCCGGCATGACACTTTACGACCCCGCCACCGGCCTTTACGGCGGCATTCAGAATCCCGAGGAGGAGAACGTCAGCAATTTCAATCCCTACCGTCGCCAGTGGTTCTACAAGACCGAATACCCGACAAAGACAAAGCGCGGAGTGGTGAATCTCCATGCCTCCGTAACGCCGTTGAAGGGGCTGACCCTGAAGGGCTCATTCTTTTATAATTATTGGGAACGCAATGTGGAGCAGCATCTCACCGACCGCGACCTGTACCGGTTCACGTTCGAAGGCCCTGTGCTTATCCGCGAAGGTGTGGTGCGCACCTACATCCGCCGCTACAATTACAAGAACCTCTACCGCTCGTCGGAGCTGACGGCCGACTACAGATTCCGCATCGGCCGCCTCGATGCCACCATATTTGCCGGTATGAGCCAGGAATACAATAAATACGACCATGATTATTATCGAAAATACGATCTGGTGGATCCTTCGCTCGGAGCTATCGACGCCGGTCTGACCAACGGCGAAATCACCGGCAACTACAGCGAATGGGCCATGCGCTCGTATTTCGGCCGCATCAACCTCAATTGGGACGACCGATACCTGCTTGAGGCGAACCTTCGCGCCGACGGCTCATCCAAATTCGCCCCGGGCCACCGGTGGGGATATTTTCCTTCCGTTTCCGCCGGGTGGCGTATATCGCAGGAAAAATTCATGGAGGGGACCGCGTCGTGGCTCAATCAGCTTAAACTGAGGATTTCCTATGGTTCGCTCGGCAACAACGCCACCACAAGCTACTATATGTATCAGTCGCTTTTCGCAACGGCCAATTACGTGTTGGGCGGAAATGTGGCGGGCGGTCTGGCGCAGACGGTTCTCGCCAATCCCAACCTGACGTGGGAGAAGACATACATGACCAACATCGGACTTGACTTCGCTTTTCTCAACAGCAGGCTGAGCGGCTCGGTGGATATATACAACAAAGACACAAGAGGGATTCTGATTTCGCTGCCCGCACCTCTGGAGCACGGCACAAGCACGGTGCCCGACCAGAATGCCGGCGAGGTCAACAACAAGGGATTTGAACTCGACCTGCACTGGGCCGACCGTATCGGGAAGGTGTCGTATGATATCGGTTGCAATCTGGGATTCGTGAACAATAAGGTGACTAAATTCCAGGGCGACGTGTCGTCTATAAACGGCGTCTATAAGACGCAGGAAGGGAGGCCTATAAATCAGCTGTATGTCGTTACGGTCGACAGAATCGTGCGGGATCAGACGGATCTGGACTATGTCCAGTCGCTGGTCGACAGGAATCCTGATTATTTCGCGACCTACCAGCGGCCTGAGCTCGGCGATTTCCTGTATCGCGATGCCAACGGCGACGGCAAACTTGATACGGACGACCGCGTGGAGATCGGGCACGGCACTTTACCGCGGCTCACGTATGGTATCAGTCTCGGTCTGAGCTGGAACAACTTCGATTTCAGCGCGCTGTTTCAGGGCGTGGGCAACCATCAGGTTTATTACAACAATCAGGCTTTCAGGTTCATCACCGTCATGGGGCAGTCGCTCATAAAGGATATCACCGACAATGCGTGGACTCCGGATAATCCATATGATTCCACGTATCCGATTCTGCGCAACAACGCCAACGGGAAGAACAATATCGCCAGCGACGCCTTCGTCCACAATGCCGCCTACTTCCGTTGCAAGAACATACAGCTTGGCTATACCATTCCGCAACATATCACAAGGAAATTTTTTGTGGAGAATCTGAAGGTCTACGCGAGCATCGACAATCTGTTCACTCTGACGGATTTTCCGGGTCTCGATCCGGAGGTCGGGGCCAATGTGGGCTATCCGGCCGTGCGGCAGTATTCCGTAGGACTGAACATATCATTCTGACATTATGAAAATTACCAAAATAACATATACGTTATCTCTTCTGCTTCTGGGAGTTTCGGCGCTTGCCGGATGCGAGAGTCTCGACTACGCGCCCGGCGACCAGATGTCAGACCGGACTTTCTGGCAGACCGAAGAGCATGCCCGTCAGGCCGCTGTAGGGATGTACGCGGCGATGAGGGCCGACTGGTGTTTCGGTCTTGATTTTACGTTCGACATGTGCAGCGATCTGGCCGACGGCACCACTCCCTGGGCCGATATTTCGCGCGGCAATTCATTCGCTTCCAATAGCTCAGGGGTGCAGAACCACTGGCAATATCTCTATGAGCTCGTGCATAGGGCCAATACCGTAATCCGCAATGTGGCCGGTATGCCGATAAGCGGGGAGACCATCGACCGTGTGACCGGCGAGGCGAAATTTCTGCGCGCCATGGCATATTTCCGCATGCTCAACTGCTGGGGAGGCGTGCCTTACTACGATGAGACCTGCGACATCAACGAGCAGTTCGCCAATCTGGATTCTCCAAGAAGTTCTGCCGACGAAATCCGCGGGCATATCCTCGACGACCTGACGGATGCGATTGCCAAACTGCCCGTGCGGTGGGACGACGCCAATCTGGGGCGTGCCACCAAGGGCGCGGCCTACGCACTGCGTGGCAAGGTGTATCTTTACAACAGGCAGTGGGATAAGGCTGTGGCGGATTTCGAGGAAATCGTCTACAACCGCAGCAACAACTACGGATATTCGCTCCATCCCGACTACAACGAGCTCTTCCGGCTCTACAACGGCGCCCATAGTCCGGAGATGATATTCTCGATTCAGTCGGTCGACGGCAACACACCGGGCTATGCGCTCAATATAGTGGGATACTTCGGCAACAAATCGACCATGCGGCTTATTGCAAGCAACTGCATTGTGCCTTCCACACGCCTTGTGGATATGTACGAGAACCTCGACGGCTCGCCTTTCGACTGGGACGCCCTGTTGCCCGGTTTTAAGGACGGCGGTCCGCAGGTGCGCCGCAAATATATGTGTGTGGCGATAAATCAGGGCAGTACGGAGGTTACGAGTACTCTGGAATGCGATACGACAAAAATAATGGATGCTTACCGTCTGCGCGATCCGCGCCTGTGTCTCAACGTGATAACCCCCTATTCGCATTATCTCGGCACTGATGCGGGCTCGAATCCCATGGACAAGCAGTTTGTACTTGCCGACCCCTCGAAAGGAGGGGCTCCGATGGAGGCCATGGCGTTTATCCGCAATTCCGAAGGATGGAACTCCTATTTCTGGCGCAAATGGATTCCCACAGGCAATCTCGACGGCTACTGGGGTGAGTACAGCCGCACTCCCTATGAGTTTCCGCTGATACGTCTGGGCGACGTTATTCTGATGCTTGCCGAGGCCTACAACGAGGCGGGTGCGACCGATAGGGCCGTGACCGAGGTAAATAAAATCCGTGCCCGAGTCGGGATGCCGGGTCTCGACAGCGGACCCGCATGGCTGGCCGTGGCCGGCCGCGACGATATGGCGGAACGCATACGCCGCGAGCGCGCCTTCGAACTGGCAGGCGAGGGTCATCGCTACTGGGACCTCCGCCGCTGGGGGCTGCTGAGGGAGTCGGTGGCCGATGCACGCGATATTTTCGGCGACATGATGTATACGCGCAGTTATCAGCCGCGCCATGAGCTGTGGCCGATTCCGCTGGTTGAGATGGAGCGGAACGGGAACCTTACGCAGAACAAGGGATGGTAGGGCCGATTCTGAGGTAGCGGTTACCGGTTGTGGCGCCTGCCGAGCAGGTAGGTGGCGCCGATGGCGATTAGCGTAAGCGCCTCGCTCAGAGGGATTGCTGCCCATATGCCATAGACAGGCCATACCGACGGCATTATTAGAAACAGGGGCACAAGCAGGATAACGCCGCGCATCAGCGTGAACAGCATGGCTTTTGCAGCCCGCTCGATGCTCTGGTAATAGCCGATGAACGAGATGTTGAGGGCGAAGAATACGGCGCAGGCGGCGTAGACCGGCAGTCCCTGGGATGCAAGGCGACCGGCCTCGCATGTCGGGTCGATGAACATCGCCACGATGCCTTTGGCTCCGAGGGCGATGCCTCCGAATGCCAGGATGCCGCAGCCCAATGCAACCTTTACGCTCAGGGAGAAAGCACTGCGCACACGCGCTGCATCTCCGGCGCCGTAGTTGTAGCTGATTATAGGTTGGGCCGACTGAGCCACGGCGTTGCTCATCATGAACATCAGCGGAAACAGATAGCAGGCGATGCTGAAGGCTGCCACGCCGGCATCGCCGTAATGGCTCATGAAAACATAGTTGCCTGTGAGCATCATCACCGACATGGCAATTTCGGTTACGAATGCCGACGAACCGATTTTCACCTGCCGCCATATGTTTTTTGCGAAATTGCGTGTACTCCAGCAGAACTTTATCACATAGGAGAACCGAAGGAAATATGCAAGCACCATCAGTCCGCCGATGGCCACACTGGCCGAGGTGGCCATGGCGGCTCCCTTCACGCCCATGCCGCAGGGAAACACGAGGTAATAATCAAGTCCTATGTTGATTACGGCGGGCACTATATTGCACATCATGGCATATTTGGGCGAACCGTCGAGTCGGATCACCATCATGCCGATGCATTCGAACATCAGAAACACGAAGCCCGGCAAAAGCCACAGCAGATAATCCATCGCGCCGGGCAGTAGCGCGTCGGAGCTACCCAGTGCGCGTGCCGTCTCCTCGCTCCATATCAGCAGAGCGGCTACGAGCGCCACAATCAGGGCCGTGGAGAGTGCCGACGCCTGCGTCATGTTGACGCTCGCCTTGCGCCCCTCGCCCTGGGCTATGGCGATTCCCGCTACCACCGACGTGCCGATGCCGAACATCAGTCCCGTGCCGGTTACCACCATATAGAGCGGCGCGATAATGTTGACGGCAGCGATGCCGTCGGGACCTACCCCCTGCCCGACGAAAATGCCGTCGACAATCGTAATCAGAGCGTTGAAAATCAATCCGAGAAGAGTCGGGAAAAACATTTTTGAGAACAGGCGGCCGATGCGGCCGCCACCATAGTCGAGACCTGCTTTAACTTCCTGTGTCATATCTTTTTATTTCTTGTTATGGAGATAATCCGTTTATTCTGGCCGGAGATAAAAAAAGCAGCCTGAACAAGACGCTCCGGAGCTTTCGAATCTCCGACATCTTATCCAGCCTGAATAGTTGAGCTACTACCGGCCCTCCGATGAACGCTGCAAAGGTACGACTTTTAAGTAACCGGTCGAAATTATTTTGATATTTCCGGGAGGAAAATTTTCAGGAGAGTCCGTTCCTGATGGGTTATTCGTATCTGGAGCGTAGTAGTTTCGCGCATTTATCGTAAATTTGGTTCTCAAATCAACCTACGCATGGAAACCGTCCATACCCCATTTGCCCGGCCGATGTATATTATGACCAAGGCGGCCGGATCGATGTGCAACCTCGCATGCAAGTACTGTTACTACCTCGAGAAAAACAATCTTTACAAGGAGCAGCAGCCCGACCGCCGGTTTATCATGACCGACGACACGCTTGAGCGGTTCATCAGCATGTACATCCAGTCGCAGACCACTCCTCAGGTGCTTTTCTGCTGGCACGGGGGCGAGTCGCTGATGCGTCCGCTGTCGTTCTACAAGCGGGTGGTCGAGCTTCAGAAAAAATATGCCGCCGGCCGCATCATCGACAACACCATCCAGACCAACGGCACACTGCTCGACGACGAGTGGTGCCGCTTTTTCCGTGATAACAACTGGCTGGTGGGCGTATCGGTCGACGGCCCTCAGGAGTTTCACGACGAGTACCGGCGCAACAAAATGGGCGCGCCGTCGTTTCGCAAGGTAATGCAGGGCATCAATCTTCTGAAAAAGCATGGAGTGGAATGGAACGCTCTGGCCGTGGTCAACGATTTCAACGCCGACTATCCGCTTGATTTTTACCGTTTCTTCAAGGAGATTGAATGCCGTTATATCCAGTTTACACCCATTGTGGAGCGCATACTTCCGCGCAAGGACGGCCGCTATCTCGCTTCGCCGATGGATGCGCAGGATATTCCGCTGGCCGATTTCTCGGTATTGCCCGCGCAGTGGGGCGACTTCCTCTGCGCGGTTTTCGACGAATGGGTGCGCAACGACGTGGGCGAATATTTCGTGCAGATTTTCGACGCCACGCTCGCCAACTGGATCGGCGAGCAGCCGGGCGTATGTTCGATGGCCCGTACTTGCGGCCATGCCGGCGTAATGGAGTACAACGGCGATGTATACTCCTGCGACCATTTCGTATTTCCGGAGTATAAACTCGGCAACATTCGCACCCACACGCTGGTGGAGATGATGTTTTCCGAGCGTCAGCAGCGTTTCGGCGCCGATAAGCGCGACCGCCTCCCCGGCCAGTGCCGCCAGTGCCGCTATCTGTTTGCCTGCAACGGCGAGTGTCCGAAAAACCGCTTTGCCACCACCGCCGCCGGCGAGCCGGGACTAAACTATCTCTGCGAGGGCTACCGTAAATACTTCGACCACGTCGCTCCCTATATGGATTTTATGGCCAACGAGTTGAAGCATCAGCGTCCGCCCGCCAATGTGATGAATTTCCGCCCCGCCTGATTTCTTTACCTTACCATACTTTAACGCCCTCCGACTGCAACGGAATCGAAGCCGAAAAAACACATGAACCGTAAGAATAGAGAAAAAGCCGTGGCGGCAAAGATGATAACAATCTACTGCCGCCGCCACCATCGCCCAGACATACGATATTCCGGCTGCAATAGAGATTCGCTTGCTCAAGACGCTGCCACCCCGTCCGAGTCTCGGAACGGCTACGTCCAGCTTTGCCAGGAATGTACCGAACTGCTTGGCTACGTCTGCCGCCGCATTGACGCCTGTCCGCTGGGCCCGCAAAAATCAAGTTGTCGCAAATGCGCGATCCACTGCTATCAGCCGCGTTATCGCCGGCAAATACGCGAGGTAATGCGCTACGCTGGCCCGCGCATGCTCTACCTCGCCCCGCTCACCGCCCTCCGCCATCTCCTCTCCGAGCTGCGATTCTCGTTTTAATATAGCGATGTAGTAATGCCTTCAATGAGTGGTGTAATCTGCCTTTACCTCGCATTTAGTCGGAATAATTTGCGTGGCGCGTCTACGATACTGATAGATGGTATCTCCCACAGTCTCACAGATGGAATCAATGGCAAACCGGTTTTGACTGCCGGTATATTCGGTCAAAATCTTTTTCGTTAGGTCGGAATGAAATTCCGGATATTTCCTAATGTGGGTGGTGGCTGTGGGATAGCACTTGAAGAAAATTCTTGAATTGGTGAAAACTCCGTCGCGTACGCTTGCTTCAAGACATTTTTTTCGGGTGTCGACTCTCGTTGCATTGTCAATAATGGAAAATGGTAGCGTTGAGTGTAGCGGGTGCAGTTGATTGTCTGCAAGCCGATATACTTTATACCGATTTCCCTGTTGCCCTTGATCAAAGCAGTTTATCAGCAGTTCCTTTTTCCCATCAAAATCAATGTCGAAAAACTGGAATGGAGTATAATATCCCAATGGCGAACGGTCCGGATGTTTGTCCTTGTAAATGTCGTTGAGGGTAGGGGAAATATAGTCAAGTATATAGACGTCACCATTGTGCCATTCGTGACTGTTCGCACCGCAGTCTGTTATATTTGAGGTATAGAAATCTGAGAAACTATCGTCGTTGAATATAAACTCCGATTCTTCCTTTTTAAAGCACATTATTATCTTTCCCGATTCACTCGTGGCTGACGAGGGGTTGAAAAGAGAGTATACTTCATACCCGTCGATCGGCTCGGCATATCTGAAGTAAACATTGATGTCAGGATCCACTTTCTCCAGGTGAGTCTGGAGTGATTTAATCCATGCCATGTCCGATTGTGTATTCTGTCGTTTCAACGACAATATGGGTTGATTGTAACCATTGACAATGGTATCGCTAATGAGAACACGGATTGTTGTGTTGTTACCGAAAGAACCGCCGGGATTGGTTTCATCAGAATGCTGACTGAATGAAAATGATGCAGGATGCGCGCTTTCTGTTGAATTGGGTCTGGAAGGACGTCCGTTGCAGCTGCAAACTAATGCGGCGGCAACAAAGAATAGATATAGGGGCTTTTTCATCGTGCTTGAATGTCAGCAGTGTTAGGTTTACTTAGTCCGAAATGATTTTGACAAGATGGACAAATTTATTTCAATCCTTTTCCTTAATTGCAAAGGTAGCCAAATTAATTGCAAATCGGGAAATAGTTGCTACATTTGCATGCGTCGTCGGCGCGGAATCCGAAGTGACTTTTGAGGTCTGCCTTGCCGACTGCATTTTTGTTCTATTAAGTACCCTGTCGAGATGAATTATTCGATGAAAAGCATTGTAGGGAAAATTGTTATGATGGTTGTCGGACTTCTTTGTTTTACTGCCTGCAACGGCATAAGCTCCGACAGTCCGGACTCCATGCTCAAGGTCGCCGCCCTCAAGATTGAAAAGTATGAAATTGAGTACAGGGACGACAACCTCGAACGTACCGCCAGCGCATGGGACAACTACACCTACATTCTCAAACTGCCCACACCGGTCGACAAGTCTCTGGTTTCCCGGCTGAAAGAATTGGTGAAGACCGACCCTCGTTGGGAATACCTCCCCAAGGGAAATATATACCGTTACGAGAAGGTCAAGCCCGACGACAACAACCTCTCGATATACATCGACCTCACCCGCGCCACGGTCCGCCTTGACTACTACGTCTACGACTGGCTCGCTTGAATCCCCTGAATATCCTGAATCCAGAATTGCTAAATTGGTAGAGACAAAATATACAGTTAACGATATATGTACTTCGATTCGAGAAAAAAAGGGAAGAGCGGGCTACCGTGGTTCGACGCACGGACAGAGGCGGAGAAATCGAGCGATGAATATTTCGAAAAACTCGATGACCTTGCCAAGCAACTTGATGATATCGATGCGGATTTGCGGTTATATTCGTCATTGATACCCGAAGATTTTGATAGCGGGTACGAGTATGTCTATGCCAGAATCAAAGAGCTGGAGAGATATGTTGCGGAAAATGAATCGTCCGACGAGTTGAACTCAGTGAATACGTATATGGTAAGGGACTCGCTTGATGATATAAATGAAGAACTCTCGGATTTATATGACTCCGCCATACTGTACGATGATTATATCGGTCCGGATCCGAATGAATCTGATGACGATGATTATGTTTTGGATTTCGACGACTCCGACGAACCGGACGACTGCGACTACAGTTGTGATGATAGGGATTGGAAGTACGGCGATAATGATTGGAATGACGATGATGACTGGGCCGATAATGATAATGACTGGACGGCCGACGATGATAATTACGAATGGTGAGCTTCCTTAATTAGAATTTCTTCAGTAATCATAAATGATTTGTTTTGTGCGGTTTACGTTTGCGGCAAAGTATTTGTTGCGGATGCCGCCCTGTTCAATCAGATCAACTTTTCTGCCGAAAAGCCGTTCTAAGGCATCGCGAAAATCGAAATAATTCGTAACATAATCCCAGTTCTCATGGTCTGTCGTATCAAAATCCACAAGAAAATCTACGTCGCTTTGTTCATTGAAGCGGTCGGTAAGTATGGACCCAAACACGGCCAAGGATTTCACCCGATGTTTCAGGCAAAGATTCCAAATTTGTTTTATGTTTAGTTCGATTAATTTCATCAACAATATTTATAGCTGCAAATATAATAATTCTATTCGACAAGTTTATATGCGAAGACACTTAAACTGTTTCTTAAAATAGTCTTCTGCGAGAAAGAACATCAAAAAGCACATCAATCATTTCGACGCTTTATTGCGATATGATGAGCGTATGGGGTGATTAGACGGGAGATTAAGGGAAGGGTGGAGGCGCTAAGGGGTTACGAGCATGGAGGCGGCAGTGTCGTCGGCAGCTTTGTCGCCCTTTGTCTGACGAATGATTTCAATGGCGAAGGGGAGGGTGGTGCCCGGCCCTTCGGAGGTTATGAGGTTTTCGGCAGAGACGACCTTCTCGGCAACGTATTCTCCGCCGTTGCTGTTGATTTGGTCGCCTAACCCCGGATAGCAGGTGGCGCGTTTGCCGTTGAGGATACCTAAAGGCGCGAGAACCACGGCCGGACCTGCGCATATCGAGGCTATGCGTCCACCTTTGGCATAATGCTCCTTGAGCAAGGTTGATACGGCCTGCGAGGCGTGGAGATTAGGAGCACCGGGCACTCCGCCGGGCACTATTAGCCAGTCGGCGTCGGTGATGTCGATGTCGGAAATCAGGGAGTCGGCTACTATAGTCTGACCGGTTGCGCCCTTAATCTGCAGGGTCGTGTCGACAGCGACAGCCACCACGGGGATGTCGGCCCTCCGCAGGGCGTCGATTGTGGCCATGGCCTCTATCTCCTCCACTCCGGGAGCGAGAAAAATGTAGGATTGTTTAGCTTTCATAGTCATAAAGGAGATTGACAATAGCGCCAGAGCGCCGATACGTAGTTTGGAGAGCATGAGCCTGACAGTAGAAATCATTTAATAAGTAACTGTTCAAAATTGTTTTATACTTTCCTGATCTAATTATTTCAACATTTCCGCGGTAAAATTTTCGCATCTTTTCCTCTCTTCATCAGTCGTGTAGACATCTACACTCCTTCTTCATCGAGAAAAATCTCCTGAAAATTTTCCTCCCGGAAATATTAAGATAATTTCGACCAGTTACTTACCGACTGTTTACTGAATATAAACATACCGGCTTCTCCGTAGGTTCGCCGTGAGATTGCCTGTTTGCCGATTTGTTGATTCGATTGGCGTCGCATACGGTAATTTTGCCATATCATGATTGCAAATGAGCGGGGGAATTAGTACTTTTGCAGGTGAAGATACCACACCCGATGCTCAAGAGGGGTGGCAGTCGGCCCGGTTGGCGGGCGGCTGTCTGAGATTATACCCTTTGAACTTGACGCGGCCAGCACCGCCGGAAGGAGTTTGAGCGCTTCCTCCCCATAGTTCCGCCTCCGGAATAGCGTTTTCCGGATTCCGGACGGAAAAAGATGCCGACCGTTGCCCCCAGTGCAGCGGTTTTTTGCGTTTATAGGGGCGGTGGTACGATAGTCGGGTGCACCGGGATGCATCCCTACCATATGGGATAACCGACAGATTATTTGAAATGTAACTGCATATAGTAATGGAAGTTGAAATAAACAAACGGACGGTGACGGTGGATGCCGAGACGATGCCGACGCTGGCGGCGCTGCTGAAGGCCGAACGGCTCGACGGACCGGGTCAGGCTGTGGCCGTTGACAATACGCTGGCTCCGCGCTCGCAGTGGGCGGAGATACCGCTACGCGAAGGGATGAAAATTACCGTAATACGCGCCGTATGCGGCGGATAACGTCCGGAATATGAAACTTATAGCCATCACTCCGACGTATTTCTACCCCGGCGAGGCGCAGGCGATTGCCGACGCGCTCACGGCCGGAGGTTTCTGGCGCGTGCACATCCGCAAACCCGGCTCGTCGGCCGAAGATATCATGCGGCTCGTTGAGGAGATACCTGCCGAGTTTCGCCAAAGGCTTTCACTCCACGACCATCAGGAGCTCGCCGCGGCGCTTGGTGTGGGCGGCGTACAGCTTAACGGCCGCTGCAAGGATGTGCCCGAAGGGTTTACCGGAATGATAAGCCGCGGGGCGCATTCGCCCGCCGAGGCGGTGGAAGCCGTCCAGTCGGCCGACTATGTGCTGCTCAGCCCCGTGGCACCGTCACTCTCGAAGCCCGGCTATCAACCCGCCTACAGCTTCGATGAACTGGCCGCGGTGGCCTCGGAGAAAATATTTGCTCTCGGGGGCGTGACGCGCGAGCTTCTGCCGCGCATCGAAGCCGCCGGATTCGGTGGCGCGGCGCTCCTGACCGACGCATGGCGACGGCCAATCGCCCCGGAGCATTTTGCCCTACAGTTTATCACGCATCCTACGGAGGCGCTTGATGTGGCCGAGGGGGCGCGGCTCGCCCTTGAAGGTGGGTGCCGCTGGATTCAGCTGCGCCACAAGGACGCCGACACCGAAACGCTTCTCGACGAGGGGAGCCGCATCGCGGCGCTCTGCCGCGAATTCGGGGCGACTTTCATTATAGATGACCACGTGGAGCTTGTAGACCGGCTCGACGCCGACGGCGTGCATCTGGGGCAGAACGATATGCCCGTGGCCGACGCACGGCGCATCCTCGGTCCCCGGAAAATCATCGGCGCCACGGCCAACACCTTCGAGACCCTTCTTGAAGCCGCCCGCTCCGGAGCTGACTACGCCGGGGTCGGCCCCTTCCGCTTCACCTCGACAAAGAAGAACCTCGCGCCCACGCTCGGTCTCGGGGGCTACGATAATATTATGGGAGAGTGCCGCAGAAATGGCGTCCGCATCCCCGTGGTGGCCATCGGTGGAATCGTCCCGGCCGACATTCCCGCGATACTCCGCACCGGAGTCAGAGGCGTAGCCATCAGTTCCACGATACTCGGCAGTCCCGACCCTGCGGCTACAACCCGCGAAATAATCAATCTGATAAACAATAACCTACATAACCCCGAACAATGGAAAAACTTATAATAGGAGGTAAGGAATTCACCTCGCGCCTGTTTGTAGGCACCGGAAAATTCCGCAGCAACGAGCTTATGGCCCGCTCCATCAAGGCCTCGGGTTCGCAGATGGTCACTGTGGCCATGAAGCGCATCGATATGGACAACCGCGAGGACGACATGCTGCGCCACGTGGTGGCCGAGGGGGTGCAGCTGCTCCCCAACACCTCGGGCGTACGCAACGCCGACGAGGCCGTGCTCGCCGCCCAGCTGGCCCGCGAGGCTTTCGGCACCAATTTCATAAAACTTGAAATCCACCCGGACCCAAAATATCTGCTTCCCGACCCCGTGGAGACCCTGCTCGCCACCGAGAAGCTCGCGAAGATGGGTTTCGTGGTGCTTCCCTACATCCAGGCCGACCCGGTGCTCTGCAAGCGCCTTGAGGAGGTCGGTTCAGCCGCCGTGATGCCGCTTGCCGCACCCATCGGCTCGAACAAGGGGCTCGTGACCCGCGACCTGCTGAAAATCATCATCGAGCAGAGCCGCGTGCCCGTGGTGGTCGACGCCGGACTCGGCGCACCCTCCCACGCCGCCGAGGCGATGGAAATCGGCGCCGATGCCGTGCTGGTGAATACAGCTATCGCCGTAGCCGGCGACCCCGTGCGCATGGCCCGCGCATTTGCCGACGCCACCGTGGCCGGCCGTGAGGCTTTCGAGGCCGGACTCGGCGCCGTAGGCTCCTACGGCGAGGCTACATCTCCTCTCACTTCGTTTCTCGACTGATTCTCAGATAGATTTGATATAAAAAGCATAAATGTTTTCCGACTATTTAGCTGAACATTACGACTGGAATGAAACCACCGCCCGCGTCCAGGCCATGACGGCTGCCGACGTGGAGCGTGCCCTGGCCAAGGAGCGCCTGACCGACACCGATTTCATGGCGCTGATCTCGCCTGCGGCCGCCCCGTATATCGAGCAGATGGGCCGCCGCAGCCGCGCTATAACCGAACAGCGCTTCGGCAAGACGGTTTCGATATTCATCCCGATGTACATAACCAATTCCTGCACAAACTCCTGTGTATACTGCGGCTTCAACCGCCACAACAAGATTCCGCGCGTAATCCTCACACCCGAGCAGATCGAGGCCGAGTGCAAGGCCATCAAGGCCATGGGGCCGTTTGAGAATCTGCTTATCGTGACCGGCGAGAATCCGCTCGCCGCCGGAACCGACTACATAGAGAAAGCGCTCCAGGTGTGCCGTCCCTATTTCAGCAACCTCACTATCGAGGTGATGCCGCTCTCGACTGAAGACTATGAGCGGCTTACGCATTCGGGTCTCAACGGCGTAATCTGCTTCCAGGAAACCTACAACCGCGCCCGCTACAAGGTGTATCATCCCGCCGGGATGAAGTCGAAATTCGAATGGCGCTGCGACGGCTTCGACCGCATGGGGATGGCCGGCGTCCACAAAATCGGAATGGGTGTGCTCATCGGTCTGGAGGACTGGCGCACCGACGTAACCATGATGGCACGCCATCTGCTTTATCTGCGCAAAAACTACTGGAAGACAAAGTATTCCGTAAACTTTCCGCGCATGCGGCCGTCGGAGTCGGGCTTCCAGCCCAACGTAGTGATGTCCGACCGCGAGCTGGCACAGCTCACCTTCGCCTTCCGCATCTTCGACCCCGACGTCGACATCTCCTACTCCACCCGCGAAAACCACGCCTTCCGCAACAACATGGCTACGCTCGGCGTGACAACAATGAGCGCCGGGTCGAAAACCGATCCGGGAGGCTACGCCACATATCCCGACTCGCTCGAGCAGTTCGCCATCAGCGACCCGACAAGTCCCGCCGCCGTGGCCGCCGACCTCCGCGCCCTCGGCCGCGAGCCGGTATGGAAAGACTGGGACCGCGTATTCGACTGAAAAATATGACTATGGAATCGAGCCACGAAACATCGCCGTCCGGCCGCTATGCGCGTCAGACCATGCTCCCCGAGATAGGCCCGGAAGGGCAGCGGCGGCTCCGCGCCACGCGAGTGCTCATCGTAGGGCTCGGCGGACTGGGTGCCCCCGCAGCCACCTACCTCGCCGGCGCAGGTACGGGGCATATCATCCTTTGCGACCCCGACACCGTGAGCCTGAGCAATCTTCAGCGGCAGACGCTCTATACCGAGGCTGACCTCGGCAAACCGAAGGCCGAATGCGCCCTCCGGCGACTGAAAGCGCTCAACAGCGAAATCTCATTCTCGGCTGTGTCCGAGGGAATTACGCCAGAAAACGCCGCACGGCTTGTGGCGGACTGCGACATGGTGGTGGACTGTACCGACAATTTCGCCACGCGCTATCTGATTGACGATACCTGTGCGGCCGCCGGTCGACCGTGGGTTTACGGAGCCATAGGCGAATTCTGCGGCCAGGTGGCAGTGATGAATCTGCCTCCGAGGCAGCGCCGCCTCACCAATCTTTTCCCCGACCGCGAGGTGCTGACCGGCGTACCGCTGAAAACGTCAGGCGTAATCGGCGCCGTGCCCGGTGCGATAGGTGCCATCCAGGCGTGCGAGGCCATCAAGGTGATTACCGGGTGCGGCGAGCCGCTGGCGGGGCGCCTATTCTTCCTCGACCTGCTGTCGCTGCGCTCCGAGATTATCGATTTCTAAAAATTCCTTCCAAACTTCAATAAAACAACCGATTTCCAATGTCAACCGCAACTGAAAACTCCTGGAGCCGGGAGGCGTGGGCCAAGTCGCTCCCCGTCTACGAGCGGATACTGCAACTGCCGTTCCTTCAGCGGCTTGCCGAAGGAACGCTCCCGCGCGCTTGCTTCAATCACTATATCGGCCAGGATGCTCTTTACCTCAACGAATACTCGCGCGTGCTCGCCCACATCGCCTCGCGCGTGCCCTCGCCCGAACTGATGGACACCTTCCTGCGGTTCGCCCGCGACGGTGTGATGGTCGAAAAGAGCCTCCACGCCCTCTTTGTCGACGGTACACCCGACCAAATGTCGGACACCTGCCTGCACTATACATCCCTGCTCAAGGCTCAGGCGCTTGAGGATGTCGCCGTGGAGTGCGCCGCAATTCTGCCGTGTTTCTGGATTTACCGCGAGGTGGGACGCCACATCATCGCTACCGCACGAATGGAAGGGAATCCCTACGCCGCCTGGATTCAGACCTATGCCGACGAGGGGTTCGACGCCTCGACCAACCTCGCCATCGATATCTGCGACCGGCTTGCCGCCAATGCTCCAGCCGAGACGCGCCGGCGCATGACGGAAGTTTTCTATCAGGCCTCGCGCATGGAGGAGGCATTCTGGCAGGCACCCATGCAGTTCGCTGACCGCTAAACTATACCGATAATGAAAAAGCATAAGATAGGATTGACAATCGCCGGTAGCGACCCCTCGGGGGGCGCCGGTCTGCAGGCCGACATCAAGACTTTCTCTGCGCTCGGGGTGTTCGCCACCTCGGCCGTCGTGGCCGTCGTGGATGAGAATACCGTTGGAGTCTACGGCGTACATCCCATCCCGGTGAACTTCGTGGAGGGGCAGATACGCTCCGTAATCGACGACCTCGGCGTCGACGCCGTGAAAATCGGCATGCTCCACAGCTCGGAACTTATCCGCACCGTGCTCCATACGCTTCAGAGCTATCCCGACGTGCGCAATATCGTACTTGATCCGGTAATGGTGGCCACTTCGGGCGACGCGCTTTTACAGCCCGAGGCCGTGACCACACTGCGCGACGAACTGATACCTTATTCGCGCGTAATAACGCCCAACCTCCCCGAAGCATCTTTGCTGCTGGGCGAGACGGTCGACCTTCAGGACCAGCTGGAGGACGCTGCCCGCGAGCTTTCGCGGCTTACGGACTCAAAAGTGTCGGTAATGCTGAAAGCCGGACATCTGACCGACAATGAATTGACCGATATATTCTACAATGCCGAGACCGGACGCTCGATGCGCCTCACGTCGCCGCGCGTGCGCACCGAAAACACCCACGGTACGGGCTGCACGCTATCATCGGCCATCGCGGCCTATCTGGCAAAGGGCGCCGACCTCGACACTGCCGCACGGCTGGGCAAGGAGTACCTCGCCGGAGCCATCGCCGCCGGAGCCCAGTATGCCATCGGCCACGGTCACGGGCCGGTGCACCATTTCCATCCGTTCTATTGATTTCCCGAAAGGGGTGGGGCGGCGGTCAGCTCACCGGGAGGGCGTGAATCTCCTGGAGGATGTCGACGGCCGTCTCCACCGAGGGAACGTTTGCAATCGAGAAGCTGCGCTTGCCGGCCTTCTCGCGGATTTTCACACGCAGCGGATTCTGCTGCAGGTAGGTAATCAGGCGCCCGAACATCGGGCTCTGATAGTAGGCCTTGTTCGATTCGTCGACGAAATAGAGGTACATAAGCCCCTGCTTGAGCGAGATTTTCTCGATACCGAGCTGACGGCCGAGGCGCCGCAGACGCGGCACGCGGATAAGTTCGGCCGTTTCGGGCGGAATCTTTCCGAAACGGTCGATGAGATTCGATTGGAACTCCATCAGGTCCATCTCGCGGTCGATATTGTCGAGTTCGCGGTAGAGGGCAATGCGCTCGCTCTCCTGCGGCACGTAGTCGGCCGGGAGGAGCAGTTCCATATCGCTCTCGATGGCGCAGTCGGCCACGAATTCCTCCTCTTCGGGGCGCTCGGCCTTCAGCGTGTCGGAGAATTCCTCGGTGCGCAGTTCCGTTACGGCTTCCTTAAGAATTTTCTGGTAGGTCTCGTAGCCCAGATCGGCTATGAAGCCGCTCTGCTCGGCGCCGAGCAGGTTGCCGGCGCCACGTATGTCGAGGTCCTGCATGGCTATGTGGATGCCGCTTCCGAGGTCGCTGAAACTTTCGATGGCCTGCAGGCGACGGCGCGCCACGGGAGTGAGCGGAGTGCCGGGAGGCACCATCAGGTAGCAGAACGCCTTGCGCGAGGAGCGGCCGACGCGTCCGCGCAGCTGATGCAGTTCGCTCAGGCCGAAGTTCTGGGCGTTGTTTACTATGATGGTGTTCACGTTGGGCATGTCGATGCCGCTCTCCACGATGGTAGTGGCCAGCAGAACATCGTAGTCGTGGTTGGCGAAGTCGAGAACGGCCTTCTCGAGCTGTTCCGGGGGCAGTTGGCCGTGGGCCACGAGCGTGCGCGCGTCGGGTACCACGCGCTTCACCATCTGCTCGAGCTGGTATAGACCCTCGATGCGGTTGTTGATTATGAATGTCTGACCGTTGCGGCTAAGTTCGAAATTGAGCGCTTCGGCCAGGATGTCGTCGGTGAGGGTGTTGACGGAGGTGAGGATGGGGTAGCGGTTTGGCGGCGGGGTGGTTATGGCCGAGAGGTCGCGCGCGCCCATAAGCGAGAACTGGAGCGTTCGTGGAATCGGAGTCGCGCTCATGGTGAGCGTGTCGACGTTGACCTTCAGATGTTTGAGTTTTTCCTTTACGGCCACGCCGAATTTTTGCTCCTCGTCGATTACAAGCAGGCCGAGGTCGTGGAACTTCACGTCCTTCCCGACGATGCGGTGGGTACCGATCAGTATGTCGATCTTTCCCTCTGCGAGGTCGGCGAGAATCTGCTTCGCCTGCTTGCCGGTGCGTGCGCGCGAGAGATATTCCACCCTCACGGGGAAGTCGGCCAGACGGCTGCGGAAGGTGTTGAAATGTTGGTAGGCGAGCACCGTGGTGGGCACGAGCACGGCCACCTGCTTGCCGTCGGTGGCGGCCTTGAAGGCCGCGCGCACGGCAATCTCGGTCTTTCCGAAACCCACATCGCCGCAAATAAGGCGGTCCATAGGGCGCGGGCTTTCCATATCCTGTTTCACGGCGTTTGTGGCCGTAGTCTGGTCGGGAGTGTCCTCGTAGATGAATGAGGCCTCCAGCTCGTGCTGCAGATATGAGTCGGGCGAGAAACTGAACCCTTTCTCCTCCTTGCGCGCCGCGTAGAGGCGGATAAGGTCGCGGGCGATATCCTTGAGCTTGCTCTTGGTCTTCTCTTTCAGGCGGTTCCACGCGCCGGAGCCGAGTTTGTTGACCGTTGGCTCAACCCCCTCCTTACCGCGGTATTTTGCGAGCTTGTGGAGGGAATGAATCGACACGAAAATGCAGTCGTTGTTCTTGTAGACGAGCTTTATCATCTCCTGGGTCGAGCCGTTGACCTGCGTGCGCAAGAGTCCGCCGAAGCGGCCTACGCCGTGGTCTACGTGCACGATGAAGTCGCCCGGCTCGATTGCCTGCAGTTCCTTTAGCGAGAGGGCGAGCTTACCCGAGCGGGCGCGCTCCCCCTTGAGGGTATATTTGTGGAAGCGGTCGAAAATCTGGTGGTCGGTGAAGAAGCAGGCGCGGACGGTATGGTCCACAAACCCCTCGTGGAGCGTGGAGAGCACCGGTGTGAATGGGATTTGGTCGCCGCGCTCGTCGAAAATTGCGCGCAGGCGTTCAATCTGCTTCTCGCTGTCGCTTAGGATATAGAGCGTATAACCTTGTTCGAGCAGATGGGTGAACGAGGCCGAGATAAGGTCGAAATTCTTATGATAGAGTCCCTGAGGAGTGCAGCCGAAGTCGAGTGTGGCTGTGCCGCGCGCCGTGACGAGCTTTGCGGCCGGAGCAGCGGTGGAGTTTTGTGGCTGGGGTTCGTCGGAAATTTCGGCGTCGGGAGCTTTCTCGCCCGAGAAATGTATTTTCGCGAAAGTCTCCCATCGGGCGTGGAAGCGCTCCGGGTCGACGAGATTTTTCAGTGCATTGGCGTCGCCTTCGTCGGCGAGCATCGAGGAGGTGCTGAAGGTTTCGCTGCATACGGCGTCGATGCGCCCGAGGGCGAACTGCTCGGAACGAACGCACAGCAGCGTGTCCGATGCTACGAAGTCGAGCAGGCTTTCGCCGGCGGAGTCGCTGTCGGTAGCTACGTTGGCCGTAACGGAGATGCTGTCGAGTTTGCGCTCGGAGAGCTGGGTCTCGATGTTGAATGTGCGGATCGACTCGATTTCATCGCCGAAGAGGTCGACGCGGTAGGGGAGTGCCGAAGAATAACCGAATATGTCGATTATAGAGCCGCGGATGGCGAAATGTCCAGGTTCGTATACATAGTCCACCTGGCCGAATCCGTTGTCGAGAAGCCATTTGCGGGTGTCGTCGAGATTGATTTCCTCGCCTGCAGCCAGCCTGAGCGTATGAGCCGAAAGGTCGGCCTTGCGGGCCACCTTCTCGGCGATGGCCTCGGGGTAGGTGACTACGGCACGCAGCGCCTTGTCGGCGGGGTCGCCCAGGCGGTTGAGCGTCTCGATGCGCATAATCTGCGATGGAGGGTCGACCCGGCCGTATTTAATATCGCGTTTGTAGGCCGATGGTAGCATAGCTACAGCCTGTTCGCCCAGCAGCCGAGAGAGGTCCTGATAAAGATATCCGGCGTCGTCGAGCGTATCGGCTACGATGACAACGGGGTGCGGAAGCGGGCCGATGGCTGCAAGCGCCATGGCAGCCGACGAACCGGAGAGTCCCTTGAATTCCACACGCTGACTGCCTGCCAGTTCTACGGCCTTGACGATGGCGCGCGAGCGGGCAGGCGTTATGAAAGCTGACTCAATTTCCTGAAGCTGCATTTCGGGGGATATGTACTGTCTGTCGGGAACTTATCTCTTTTTTGCGGGAGAAAGGATGGCACGGTAGCGCGTGGGGTCGGAAAGCACGGCTGCAGCCGAATCGAGCTCCTGGTCGGTTTTGAGAGAAGAAATTATAGCGCCGCGCTCGTAGTAGTAGCGCTGAAGGATTTCCGAGGCGAGATATTCGCTGATGACCTTGCGGTTGAAATCAAGGTCGCGGTTGAGGTCGTGGTGAAGCAGCGTCTTGAGCGAGTCGAGTCCGGACTGCACCTCGTCGTTGAGATAGCCTTCGGTTTCGGCGGCTTTCTGCAACTGCTCCATTATCATGTCGGTGGTGCTGTCGTATTTGAATTTGCCGGGGTCGATGAAGGCCTTGAATTCGTTGAAGATGGTATCGGTAATCTCAAACGCTTCGGGAGCGGCCACCGAGTCGTGGCGGGCGGCGTATCGGTTGGCGAAGTCGAAACTCCAGTTGTCGCGGATTATGTTGTAGACCAGTCGGTTGCCCTCGGGTAGCTCGACTTTGATGTCGGGGGTGATACCGCCGCCGTCGCGCACCTCGCGTCCGGCGCGTGTATGCCATACGGTGGTGAGGCTGTCGGGGATACGGCCCACCGAGCCGTCGGGATTGCGGTGGGAGTAGTCGATGGCCTGAATGAGGCGTCCGGAGGGGATATAGTATTTGGCGATGGTAACTTTCAGCATCCCGTTGTAGGGGAGCTGCTTAGTTGACTGCACGAGGCCCTTGCCAAACGAGCGTTCGCCCACTATCACGGCCCTGTCGAGATCCTGAAGGGCACCGGTGACGATTTCCGCCGCAGAGGCCGAGCCGGAGTTGACGAGAACGGCCAGAGGGATTTCGGTGTCGACCGGCTGATGTGTTGTCTTATAGATTTTTTCATTGAGCAACCCCTTGCCGCGCGTGCGGAGCACTTCGGTACCTTTCGGCACAAAAAGCCCGACCACCTGCACGGCGCTTTCGAGGAGGCCGCCCCCGTTGTTGCGCAGATCGAGAACGATGGATTTAACGGCCGGGTTCTTCTTGAGGTCGAGCAGGGCATCGCGGGTCTGGGAAAATGTCTTGTCGTTGAATGTGGTGATCTGGATGTATCCGATGCCGTCGCGTGCCACTCCGTAGTATGGCACGGGGTCCACGTCGATTTTCTCGCGTGTGATGGTGAAGTCGAGAATCGAATCCTCCACATACGGGCGGCGTACCGTCACCTTCACGTCGGTTCCGGCCTGTCCGCGCAGCTTCTTGCTCACCTCCGAGCTGGGCGATTTTGCCACGCTGTCGCCGTCGATTACGAGGAATACGTCGCCGGGACGCAGACCTGCGCGTTGCGATGGTGTGCCGAAGCGCGGCTCGGTAACCTGCACGCCTCCCTCCGGGCGCTGGTTGATGTAGCTGCCGATGCCGCCGTATTCGCCGGTCGAGATGGTGAGGAACTCATCTTGCTCCGATTCGGGAATGTATTCCGTGTATGGGTCTATCTCGCCCAGCATGGCGTCGATGGCGGTTTTCATCGATTTGTCGGCGTCGATAGAGTCGACGTAGTTGGTCTGGAGCGCCTTGTAGAGCGATGTGAACACGTCGAGATTGCGCGTGATGGCCGATTTCGAGCTGCGCGTGGCGCCCACGGCTATCAATGTGGCGAGAACCGCTGCGGCAAGAAGTATGGGGAGTTTTCTCATAAATACGTTGTAGTGAAGTTGAAATGTAGAAGTGCGTTGCGGGCAATAGCACCTTCTGGTGGCGTAGGGGCGGCTACATATTGGAAATTAAGTTAACGCCGACGCCTATTTAACACTTTGGGAAGGCGAAATTACACAATTATATAACAACTTTCGCTATTATAAAGTCATAAAATCCTTTAAATTTTTGCCGGGCATAACCTTTCAGTTGCCGAAGGTGGAGGTATAGAGGCCTAACAGAAAGCGCGGTTCGGGCGACGCTTCCTCCTTTCCGGCCTCGGAGGCAGCCTCGCCGGGGAGCGGGAGATTGTTGGCTACGGGCGTCCATGTGGCTCCGTGGTTGGTGGAATAGAAGAAAGATACCTCGCCGTCGTAGCTCTTCATGCGCAGCCAGAGCGTGTAGCCGGTCTCATAATCCTGAAGAGGCTGATAGGCTGTGGTGACGTAGCCGTCGCGCAGCGAGCGTACTACCACGGCCTGACGCCCGTTGACTATCGTCCGGCCGAAAGTTATAGTGCTGCCGGCGTCGGCGTAGAGCGCCATCCCCGCGAAATCGTGGGGCGTGGAGGGGGTGTAGTCAACCTGACAGGCCGCTACAAACGGCCCCTCGGCCGTATCGAGGAATATGGCTGTGGGCGAATAATGTGTGTTGGAAAGGTTGACGTAGGTAGGGGAGAGCGTCAGTCCGTCGGGCGTTATGCGGTAGTTATCGTCGTCGGGTTCGTTAATGTGGCTCCAGCGCTCGCTGAGTTCATGGGAAGCAAACGAATCGGTGAAGCAGTTTGTAGGCGCCACACGCTCTACGCGCACGTCGGGGCGCATCTCTGAAACGCGTGTGCGGTTTCGGCGCCCCTTCTTTTTCCGTGTTGCGCGCCTGCTTTGTGAATCGCCGGAGCGCACAACCACCTGTCGCTCGACGCCCGGACAGTATTCAAACCAACGGAACGTGGCGTCGCCTTCGGCCATGGCATCCGTGCTGACAAACATCGCGGCTATCGTCACGGCCGCATATCGTAAGTATCTGTAAATATCCATTTTCATCAATCGCGAATAAGAATCTTTCATCAGTAGTAAATCGGTATTCCGATAAGTAACTGGTCTAAATTATTTTAATATTTCCGGGAGGAAAATTTTCAGAAGATTTTTCTCGATGAAGAAGGTGTGTGTAGAGGTCTACACGACTGATGAAGAGAGGAAAAGATACGAAAATTTTACCGCGGAAATGTTGAAATAATTAGATCTGGAAAGTATAAAATAATTTTGAACAGTTGTTTAAAGATTTTCATCAAAAAGAGGCGGTGCGACCGCCTCCGGCTTATATTTTTTACAAAGTTACGCCATCCTTTTCCCCTCCACAACCATTTTAACCCAATTTAAACCTCCGCCATTCCACGCATGGATGTATAATTGCGGAGAATAATTTGGCGGGAATCGGAAATTATGGTTATATTTGGCAATTGTTTTGGAAAAAGCTAATGCTCACCGCCGTAGGGCGCATTTAAAGCGCCGAGCCGAGGGTGGGCGGTGGCTGTGCCCCTTGTTATATAATAAATCTTTTTCACGTTTTTATGGAAATGCGTACGTCGGACGCTGCCGAAAATCCTATGGCTGACGTTCAACCCACTGCTCCCCAGGCCGAGCTTCAGGCTACGGCCGAAGTTACCCCCTCCGCTTCTCCCGAGTCCGAATCCACTCCCGAAGCCACCGAACCTGTAGCGCAGGCTCCCGAGGCCGAAGCTGATGAAACGAAGGCCGCGGAGGCTGAAACTGCTCAAGAGCAGATGCCTGAGGCCGAGGCTGCCGAAGCCCCCAAAGGTCCGGCCGACAAGGCCGAAGTGCTTGAGGCTCTTACCCGTCTGGCTTCGGCCGATGCCGTCGAAATCTCGCGCGAGGAGGTGGCTCGCCTCAAACAGTTGTTCTATTCCTTCCGTAAGGCTGAACTCGAGGCCGAAATGGCCGATTTTCTGGCTGCCGGAAATGCCGAGGCCGATTTTCTGCCGGCTCTCGATCCTGCCGAAGAGCAGTTCAAGGAGCTTATGAACGCCGTTCGCGACCGCAAGGCTGCTCTCACCGCCGCCCACGAGGCTGAGCTTGCCGCCAACCTCGAGCGCAAGAAGGCTCTTATCGAGGAACTTCAGCAGCTTTCTGCCGACACCGACAACGTGAACCGCACATTCCCGCGCGTGAAGGAGATTCAGGCCGAGTTCAAGGCCATCGGCGATGTGCCTCCCACTGAAGCTACCGACCTCTGGAAGACGTATCAGGCTACCGTGGAGCAGTTCTACGACCAGCTGAAGGTCAATAAGGACCTGCGCGACTACGATTTCCGCAAGAATCTGGAGCTCAAGACTCTCCTCTGTGAGGAGGCTGAAAAGCTCGACGCCGACGATGATGTGGTGCTCGCGTTCAAACGTCTGCAGAACCTTCACGACGAATGGCGTCAGACCGGCCCCGTGGCCAAGGAGCTGCGCGAGGAAATCTGGCAGCGCTTCAAGGATGCCTCGGCCGTCGTGAACAAGAAATATCAGGCTTTCTTCGAGGAGCGCAAGGCCCGCGAAGCCGCCAACGAGCAGGCCAAGACGGCCATCTGCGAACGAGTAGAGGCCATCGACTGCAATCAGTTCAAATCTTTCGGAGCATGGGAGGAGGCTACCAAAACCATAATCGCCGCCCAGCAGGAATGGAAGACGCTCGGTTTCGCATCGCGCAAGGTTAACAACGCTCTCTTCGCCCGCTTCCGCAAGGCGTGCGATAACTTTTTCACCCTCAAGGGCGAATACTACCGCGCCGTGAAAGATGAGCTTGCCGCCAACCTCGCCAAGAAAATTGCCCTCTGCGAGCAGGCTGAGGCGCTGAGCGAAAGCACCGACTGGCGCCGCACGGCCGACCGCCTCGTGGCTCTCCAGAAGGAGTGGAAGACGATAGGTACCGTGGCTAAAAAGCAGAGCGACGCCGTATGGCAGCGTTTCCAGAAAGCATGTGATACCTTCTTTGAAGCCCGCAAGCGCAACCAGAGCGAGGGCCGCTCCGAGGAGCAGGCCAACCTCAAGGCCAAGCGTGAGATTATCGAGGCACTCAAGGCAATCGGAGCCGACACGCCGCGCGCCGAGGCCATGCCGAAGGTGAAGGAGCTGCAGGCCCGCTGGCAGGAGATCGGCCATGTGCCTTTCCGCGAAAAGGATAAGATTTACGACGAATACCGCGCCCTCTGCGACGCATTTTATTCGCGTGCCCGTCGCGACGGAGCCGGCGCAAGCCGCTTTGAGGATGTCGTCAAGGAGATGAGCGGCGACGCCGCCAAGCTGCGCCGCGAGCGCGACCGCATTGTGCGCGCCTATGAAATCAAGCGCAACGAGCTGAAAACCTACGAAAACAACCTCGGTTTCCTCAGTTCCAAGAGCAAGAGCGGCGATTCGATGGTGCGCGAAATGGAGCGCCGCATCCAGCGCATCAAGGACGATCTGGCCGCCATCGAGCAGAAAATCGCGCTGATCGACGCCCAGCTCTGACCCTTCGGGGTGTTTCCCCCCTTAAATTATTGAATGCAAGAAAATAACCGACACAAAGGCGGCGGCAGCCGCGCCCAGTTCGCAACCCGTCTGGGCGTGATTGCCGCCACCGTAGGCTCGGCCGTAGGGCTGGGCAACATATGGCGTTTCCCCTACGAGGCAGGCATGCACGGAGGGGGAGCGTTTCTTATAGTCTATCTGGGTTGCATCCTTCTGATCGGTATTCCGGTGATTACGGCCGAGTTCATAGTCGGCCGTTCCACCGGGTCGAACATCTACGGCGCGTTCCGCAAGATTCATGGCTCGCCGCTGTGGCGGCTTGTGGCCCTGATGGGTATTCTGGCGTCGCTGATGATACTGAGCTTCTACAGCGTGGTGGCCGGATGGACGGCCAGCTATGTGGTTCACTCCGTGGGCGGTTTTGCCGGAAGCGAGACGCAGCTCCATGAGGAATTCGCCTCGTTTACCGCCTCATGGCAGCCCGTAGGGTGGACGCTCGGCTTCCTTGCGCTGAACTACGTGATAATGCGCCGTGGCGTCGAAAAGGGGATAGAGCGCGTGTCGAACGTGCTCACGCCCTTGCTGTTCGTGCTTCTGGTGGCCTTCTGTGTCAACTCTCTGATGATGCCTGAGGCCCGGGAAGGACTTCTGTTCCTTTTCAGGCCCGACTTTTCGGCTATTACTCCCTCCGTGCTTATCGGAGCGATGGGGCAGGCGTTTTTCTCGCTGTCGCTCGGACTGGGGTGCCTGCTCACTTATGCCAGCTATTTTCGGCCCGAGACGCGCCTGCTGCGCAGCGCCTCGACTATTGCCGGACTCGATACGCTCGTGGCCGTGATGGCGGGAATAGTTATCTTTCCGGCAGTGTTTACCTTCGGAGCATCGCCCGAATCAGGCCCGCGCCTCGTGTTCGAAGTGTTGCCCGCCATCTTCTCCCATCTTGCGTGGGGCAACGTATGGGCCACGCTTTTCTTCCTCCTGCTTCTTGTGGCATCGCTCACGTCGACCATATCGATGAGCGAAATTTCAATCGCATTTTTCACAGAGGAATGCCATATGCGCCGCTCTGCGGCCACCATCCTCACCACCGCCATCGCCATGGTGGCAGGCACAGCCTGCGCCCTCTCGTTCGGCCCGCTCTCCGGCGCCACCCTCTGCGGGCGCACCATCTTCGGCATGTTCGACTATGTGTCGTCCAACATCCTGCTTCCCGTGGGCGGCATGATGGTATCCATTCTTGTCGGCTGGGTTATGAAGCGCGCGGTTGTCAGGAAAGAGCTTGCCCTCGACGGCCGCCGCGGCCGCCTGGCCGTGGCCGCCCTCATCTTCTGCCTCCGCTACGTCGCCCCCTCCGCCATCCTCCTCATCTTCCTCTCCGGCCTGTAAACCCTTCAATTATTTTCGCAATGGATACTGTTTCAAAAACAGATATAGGCAGACCTCTGATATGTGAGGGAAAGGGCGTAAATGATGCCGATGAATACAAATATCTGGTCTCAAATTTCCAGGAAGGAAAGATGATGATTCCCGAGACCGAAAAGGCAGAATTTGAGGCCTGGATAGATGCTCATAGAAAAGGGTGATATTTACTGATTGTCACCTAATCGTATTTTATATAATTGGCCTTTAGCTTGTAGGGATGCATCCTGATGCATCCGCCGTCTGCTAAAACTAACACGTTGATTATCGGATGCACCAGGGTGCATCCCTACTTTTGGCAGACAACATCTATGTCGTTATTATTAAACTGAGTAACCTCCATTTTCATCCAATATCAATTATGATAATTGGGTTCCAGACGTGGGTTCCAGACTATGGTATCGTTATATATGTAGGGACATCGCTTTGCGATGTTAGATTTGAAAGCATTGGTGCTTAAGCGTTTGTAACATCGCAAAGCGATGTCCCTACATTTTGGATGTACGTCTTTAGGTATAAAAGAGGATGCCATATTATTAAATATGAATATCCTCTATTTTCCCCAATATTAATTATAATAATTGGTTTACAGACAGCTATATCGTTTTTGATGTAGGGACGCACGGCTCGTGCGTCCTAATTTAGCAATTTGATATACACCGATTTACGCGGACGCACGAGCCGTGCGTCCCTACGATTTGGGGATAATGGAGGATGCCATATTATTAAATTTCAATTACGGGGTTGTGTAGATTTCAAAAATCTTTGTAACTTAGTGGGTGCAGACCGCAACGCATAGTCTACGCCAGTGTAAAAGGATTGAAGATGAATCCTTTTGGGTCTGGGGTAATGTGGAGCGGGATGTAAGAAATTATAGAAAGCGTTTATCCGCGCTGATTCTTGACTGGCCGAAATTCTCGCAAAATTTCATATTCATGTCAAGGATTGAGCAACGGTAGATGCCCGTGGATATGCAGTACCCTGTCTTTCAGCATGCCATCTCGTGAGAGATGCGTTGAAAGGCTTAGTATACATATACTGGCGTGGGCTTCTGCACGTTGCCGTCCGACTGCGATTAGGCAATGCGAGAAGCCTCAGATGGTAGGACGGTAACAGATACAGATTCCTATGTATTTTTGTGTATATAAACCAATCACGCCAACGAGAGGATGACCGCGGCAATTAAATAATATATTCATACCGGAGGCAAATAGAGACACTTAATTAATAGATGATGTATTTGATTCTCATGCAGTCATAAGCGCCTAATTTGTCATCTTCTGACTTCTATTTTGATTTGTAAAGAACATCCTAATGTCGCCAAAGCACATGCTAAAATTGCAAACTTTTTTGATCTCACGCATTGAATGCATCTTGAAAAGAATACATACCCGCACACATTATTTGATTAACCCGTCAATACACTATGGGGAATCTACGCAATGAATATAACTTTCTTGATTGCTTTCCATGAAGCAATGACCTATTTGTCCAATTGGTGAGCAAAATCGATGCAATGAGATTCATGCTGTATGAAAATAATGTTAATCATACTCCAATTGAGGCAAGAATATCTTTAAACTAATTCAACTAACACTATCCATTCATTGTATGCGTATAATACAAATTATATTATTATGTACATGTCTGTCAGCATATTCGCAAAATAATTTTGCTGATATAAAAAGAGAAGTCAACACTTGGCTCCAGTCTGTAATGTCTGTTCCTTACAATAAGAAAGCCCCCATATCCATAGATTTTGCCACGCAGAAATACTCAATCGACGGCATTATGACAAAAGGACGCTTGTGCGAAGGTACAATTGCCAAGTTTTATGATACGTCGTCACTTATCCCGAATCTCCTTTTGGAAGGCAAAGTGACCTACCAAGCTGGCAGATTGATCGTTAAAGGCATCAGATATGTCAAGACCGAGACAGCGGAATACAAGTCATACGGTACATTTTATGTCTTTAATATAGATGATTTTACCATGAATTACAAACCTAAGAAGGCCGGGAGGTTAAGAATTGAAAGAGGTGAATTAACATATTTAGAAGGATTATATGAAGAACGGCCTGTTATTATAAAGATGAAAGGAGTTAATTCTGTATATGTTGGTCCAACCCCCGGAGGTAAAGGCTATTCTTTTTTATCAGCGGTAGTCCCTGATATTACGCTCAATGAGGATAGCTCGTTTGATATCTATCAAATACTTCTTAGCATTGAAAATGATGTTATAATGCGTTGGGAAAATGGAATAGTATTTAAGGGTAAGGTTAAACCTACTTCAATAGGGAATGGCCTTTTAGGATTTTATCGATTAGATGGACAACATACGAGAATGAATAACAGTAAAATAACTACCGTAAGTCATGAGAATGGCAATATTATATATACTGATTATTGCGGCGAAGATGACCAACTCATATCAATGGAATCTTATTTAGTCAAAGATGATGGAAATGTGTCTGAAGCTGATTATTGGAATTTGGAAAAAATTCTTGAACATTGTTATCTTGCTAAAAGGACATATAGAAATGGGAATAGTTTTGAAGGTGTAATTAAGGCTGTCTTCTCACAAAATGCAGATTCAGGTCAAATCATATCAACAACAGCCACGAAGGGAGTATTCAAATATCCGAATGGAGATAGGTTTGAGGGAGACGTGTCGTCAAAATCTGTCGGGCCGTTTTTTATTGACGGAACTACGTTTTTTGCAGATGGCAGTAAGGAGAAGGGCAATTGGTTTAAAAATTTTAAACTGGCGAATAATCAATGGGAAAAAGTGTATGAGTGCGAGAACCCGTCGAGTGCCAGAACGCTTGCTCATAAATTTATGCATAGTAACAATTATCCGGAATACGAATACGCGGATATGATACAATATTTTGCCCCCTCATACTCAAAACGCGAACGAATTTGGGATTGTTTTATTATATACGATAAAGCCAACAAGTGCTATATCTGTAAAGAGAAGGACAATAAGGAGACAATACTGGTATTTGCCGTTGACAATAGGGGATATCGCCGGTGGGAAAGAGTTTACAAAGATGGGCTACCTACTTATATTAATGAATACACATGGTATTCTAATGGAGTTGTTGAATCTATAAAGTCTTTTTCATATGATACTAAGAAAATATATTTATCATGCAATTTTTTTTCAGATGGGAAACTAAGAAGCGCTTATCAATTTGGAATAGGAAATAAAGGAGAGAACATACTAAGGAAATCCAAGGAATCACATCCCAAATTAGGAGGTTATACATGTAAATTGTACGACTTGAATGGCAACTTTGAACGTTCGATTGATTGGAATATCGGATTCAGCGATACTCTCTTTGGTAAATATGTTCAAGAAATGGCACCGAGTCACTTCTCATTTTCCGAATTAAAGCCGATTGAATAATTTAATTAAATCGTATCAGGATTCGATGGCCATAGAATTGGGGAAAGAAAATCAAAATAACCTATTGTCAGGCGGAGGCTCGGTTTACACGATTTTGACGGAGGGGTTGATGAGGGTGAGGTGGCGGGTGGCGCGGGTCACGGCGGTGTAGAGCCAGCGGAAGAAGTCGACGGTCGAGTAGGCTTCGGGGGGTATGTAGCCCATGTCGACGAATACGGAGGGCCACTGGCCGCCCTGGGCTTTGTGGCAGGTGACGGCATATCCGAATTTTACCTGAAGGGCGTTGTAGAAGGGGTCGGCTTTCAATACCTTCCGTATGGCCGTGGGGGAGGCGTCTTCGCCGACGCCTGCATCCCGCAGAGCCTGCCGGTAGAGCCATTCGCGCTTTTCGTTGGGGAGGCCGGTTGTGTCGCTGCGGAGGGTGTCGAGGTTGAGTTTAGCGTCCACGCGCCAGTCGTGGTCGGGGAAGTACAGCCGTACGTCGGCAAACGTGCTGATGGCGTGCGTCTCGATGGAAAATACCTTTTCGACCACACAGGAGTCGCCGTTGGCTATGAAATCCATGGGGCGCCGCGATTCACTCTCGCCGTTGATGTTGCCGCTGGTGGCTTCCACGACCGACGGACGCGTCCAGTAATAGTTGTTTTTGGCGATTATGAGTCGCTCGCCGGCGCAGAGTTCTTCCTCGCGGTCGTAGATTATTTTGCGGATGGCGAGGTTGAAGTCGGCGGCGCGGCGGTTGGAGCGCGTAATCAGCAGGGTGTTTTTTTCGCCGAATTCGGCAAACGACCGCCCGAGTATTTCCTCAAGATTCTCCGGCTCGACTACGGCCACATCCTGAAAACCGGAAATTTTGATTTCCGGCTCTACGAGTTTGCCCGACCGCAGTGCGCGCCGCAGCTGGGTGGCGTTGTAGAGGATTCCCGAACGCGCCTTCTGGCGCACGGTCTTGGTGATGGTGGCGCGCACCACGTGCATCCCCTGTGCTTTAAGCACTTCGGGATTCATTGCCGGAGATTCCTCCATCCCTACAGGAGGAAGCTGGGCCGTGTCGCCAAGAAGAATCAGCTTGCAGTTTAGGCCGGAATATACGTAGAAAAGTAGGTCCTGGAGCAGGTTGGGACTGCCGTCGGCGGCTCCGTCGCCGATCATCGAGGCCTCGTCGACGATAAATACCGTGTTGACATGGGTATTCTCGGCCACATGCGACGTCCAGTGGCCGTCGGGGGCGAGCACCGGGGCGCGGTAGATGGTGCGGTGGATGGTATAGGCCGGCAGCCCGGTGAACGACGAGAATACTTTAGCGGCGCGCCCGGTCGAGGCCATGAGTTTGGTGGGGATGCCGATATGGTTGAGTGTACCCACGAGCGCTCCCATCACCGATGTTTTGCCCGTTCCGGCGTAACCGTTGAGAATGAATACCGTATCCATGGGCGTATAGAGCGAGCAGAAGCGCGCCAGTGCGGCCACCAGTTTTATCTGCTGGTCGGTCGGCTCGAACGGCAGCCGCTCGAGCGTCATCATGGCGAACCCTTCGATGTCCATGGATTTTCAGGGGTAGTGTGTATGGGCAGGTCAGTCGAGCTTTTCTGATAGCGCGGCTATGGCGCGCTCGGGGCGCACGCAGCGGTAGATTATGTCGTAGACCGTATCGGCTATCGGCATGGCCACTTCGTAGCGCTGGTTGATTTCGTGGATGCATTTGGCGCCGTAGTAGCCTTCGGCGGTCTGCTCCATCTCCATGCGCGCGGCTGCCACGGAGTAGCCTTTGCCGATCATGGATCCGAAATTGTGGTTGCGGCTGAAGCGGCTGTAGGCGGTCACGAGCAGGTCGCCCAGATAGACGCTGTCGCAGATGTGGCGCGGACGCGGATTCACCGCGTCGAGGAAGTGCTCCATCTCGCGAATGGCGTTGGATACGAGCATTGCCAGGAAGTTGTCGCCTTTCTTCATGCCGTGGACTATGCCTGCAGCGATGGCGTAGACGTTTTTGAGCACTCCGGCATATTCCACGCCGTCGACGTCGGTTGTGGGGATGGCGTGGCTGTTTTTTGCACCGCAGAGCGCCAGGCCGAATCGTTTGGAAGCCGCAATGTCCTTACAGCCGATAGTGAGATATGTCGGGCGGTCGAGCGCCACCTCTTCGGCGTGGCAGGGGCCGGACACTACGAGAAGATGGTCGTCGGCCACATGGAAATTGTCGCGCATGTAGTCGGTGATGAGCACATTTTCGCCGGGAACGATTCCTTTCACGGCCGATACGACGTATTTTTTGCTGATGTCGACGGTGAGCTTTTCGAGATGGCTTTTGAAATATGGCGACGGCATCACGAGCAGGAGCGTGTCGGCCTGCCCGGCAACGTAGTTGATGTCGGAGGAAAATTCGATGCGCTGAACGTCGAACTGCACGTCGGTCAGGTAGGCCGGGTTGTGGCCGAGCCTCTGGAACTCTTCGATGCGGTCGTCGCGACGCATGTACCACATTATGGTCTCACGGTTGCGCAGCAGGAGTTTGGCAAGGGCGGTGGCCCAGCTGCCGCCTCCCATCACGGCTACACGTCCGGGAAAGTCTTTCGGTAGCATGATTTAAGCGTTTGCGGGGATGATGCAGTATGTTTTTTTGCAACAGCCTCAGTTCAGTTGTTGGCTGAGGCTTTGGCGGCTTCGGTCCATGCCGTCACTTCGTCGATGGAGGGATTCTTCAGGCCGAGCTTGAATTTCTTGTTGATTCCGCAGAGCTCCTGATGGAGTTTGCCGGGAGTTGCTTCGGCAAGGGCGTCGACTGTAAGGATGCCGGCTTTCTGAATGGGAGCGACCCATTCGGATGCTATGCCAAGGGCGGTATAGGCCTCCTCCTTGTCGCGGCGCGCCACTTTTTCAGGACGCATCTGCGGGAAGAGAAGCACCTCCTGGATGGTGGTCTGGCCGGTCATGAGCATCACGAGGCGGTCCATGCCGATACCCATGCCCGATGTGGGGGGCATACCGTATTCAAGGGCGCGGATAAAATCGCGGTCGATGATCATGGCCTCGTCGTCGCCTTTTTCCGAAAGACGCATCTGCTCCACGAAACGCTCATACTGGTCGATGGGGTCGTTGAGTTCGGAGTAGGCGTTGGCCAGCTCCTTGCCGTTGACCATCAGCTCGAAGCGCTCGGTGAGCTGCGGATTGTTGCGGTGGCGCTTTGTAAGCGGCGACATCTCTATGGGATAGTCGATTATGAACGTGGGCTGGATGTAGGTCCCCTCGCACTTCTCGCCGAAAATTTCGTCGATCAGTTTTCCTTTGCCCATGGTCTGGTCTACCTCAATGCCCATCGAGGTGGCGGCGGCGCGGAGCTCGTCCTCGTTCTTGCCGTCGATGTCGAAACCGGTATGCTCGAGGATGGCGTCGCGCATGGTGACGCGGCGGAAGGGAGCCTTGAATGATATTACGTTATCGCCCACCTTAACCTCTGTGGTGCCGTTCACTTCCATGCAGATGCGTTCGAGCATGCGCTCGGTGAAGTCCATCATCCAGTTGTAGTCCTTGTAGGAAACGTAGATTTCCATGCAGGTGAACTCGGGGTTGTGGGTGCGGTCCATCCCCTCGTTGCGGAAGTTCTTGGAAAATTCGTATACGCCTTCGAAGCCGCCCACGATAAGGCGCTTGAGATAGAGCTCGTCGGCGATACGGAGATACAGAGGGATATCGAGAGCGTTGTGGTGGGTGATGAACGGGCGCGCCGATGCCCCACCCGGGATGCTCTGGAGTATGGGGGTCTCGACTTCCATGTAGCCGTGCTCGTTGAAGTAGGCGCGCATGGAGTTGAACACCTTGGTGCGCTTGATGAAGATGTCCTTCACGCCGTTGTTTACAACAAGGTCGACGTAGCGGCGCCGGTAGCGCAGTTCGGGGTCCTCGAAGCCGTCGTAGGTCACGCCGTCCTTCACCTTTACGATGGGAAGCGGACGCAGGCTCTTGCTCAGCATAGTGAGCGAGGATGCATGCACGGAGATCTCGCCCGTCTGTGTGCGGAACACGTAGCCCTCTACGCCGACGAAGTCGCCGATGTCGAGGAGCTTCTTGAATACAACGTTGTAGAGGTCCTTGTTTTCGCCGGGGCAGAGTTCGTCGCGGTTGAGATATACCTGGATACGGCCGTTGGCATCCTGCAGCTCCATAAAGGAGGCTTTACCCATGATACGGCGGCTCATTACGCGGCCGGCTATGCTCACGCGGCGCGGCGCCGGAGCGTCGGGAAGGGGATTCCCTTCGGCGTCGACGGGAATGTCGGTGAAGTTGGCTTTTATTTCGTCGGTATGACCCGTCACAACGTATTCAGCTGCGGGGTAGGGGTCGATACCCATGGCACGGAGCTGTTCGAGCGACTGACGGCGAACGGCTTCCTGCTCGCTGAGTTCAAGTGGATTCATAATCTATAAGTGCAATTTTGTGCAAAATTACGCAAAATTTGGCAGAATATCCACCCGCGGAGCAAAAAGGTTTGCTCCGCGGGCGGCATGATGAGATATTGGCCTAAGAGGTAGATGTTTGTAGAGGCGTGGATGTGGGGTGGCGTCAGGCTTTGTCGGCGGTGACGCGCTCGAGCCATTTGAGCATGCCGAACATGGCGCCCATCGAGATGAGGCAGACGGCGAGGAACACGGCCCACGCTACCCAGATCGGGCATTTGTTGTAAATCAGCGGGCCTATCCACAGCAGAAGGTTGCCTACGGCTGTGGCACCGAGCCAAAGGCCCTGACAGAGGCCCTGCATATGTTTGGGAGCCACTTTCGATACGAACGATAGACCCAGCGGCGAGATGAACAGCTCGGCCACGGTCATGAAGAAGTAATAGACGATGAGAACCCACCATCCGGCTTTGGCCACGTCGACACCCTGAGCCATCAGGGCGCGGAACTCGGTACCCGAGGGATAGTTCTCCACCAGCGAGAATATGGTCATGAAGAGGTAGGCCACACCGGCCAGACCCATGCCTATGGCGATTTTCTTCGGGGTTGAGATTTCGCGGCCGCGACGGGTGAAGGAGGCGAAAATCCACATTACCACCGGAGTAAGCACGATTACGAAGAAGGGATTGACAGCCTGCCAGATTTCGGGCGCCACAGCCGATGTGTCGACGAAGTCGCGGGCGAAGAGGCTCATTGAGGTGCCGTTCTGGTGGAATGAGAACCAGAAGAAAATGGCGATGCCAAGCACTGCGAAGAGGGCATACATGCGCTGGCGGATTTCGTTGGCCATGGCGGCGCGCTCCTCGGCGGTGTATTTCACCGATTCCACCTGCGCCTTGCGTGCCGGGGTGGGGAGGCCTTTCTTGGTGGCCACGAAGATGGTGAGCGATATGAGCATGGCGGCCACCGAGGCGAAGAAGCTGAAGTGGATGCCGGTGTTGAACACGTCGAGATATTCCTGGCAGAACCGGCTGAGCTGCTGTACGCCGTCGTAGCCTACGGAGGTGGCAAGGGCGTAGAGCTGGGTGGCCGTCTCGTCGACGGGTGCGGCCGTAACACTAAGGTATTCATGACACATGGCAGGGAACGAGGCGTTGTAGACCATGCCGTTCACATCAAGCCACCAGCTGCGGAGCATCGGGGCTATAAACGGGGCCACAAGGCCGCCGATGTTGATGAATACATAGAAAATCTGGAATCCGGAGTCGCGCTGGGCGGCGTAGCGCGGATTGTCGTAGAGCTGGCCCACGATGGCCTGGAGGTTGCCCTTGAAAAGGCCGTTGCCGAGAGCGATGAAGAAGAGCGCACACCCGGTCAGGGCGAGCAGCCAGGTGGTGTTCTCGGCCGTGGCGAGCACCGGTATGGCGAGCACCACATAGCCCACCGTCATCACTATCAGGCCCCAGATGATTGTGGCCTTGTAGTTTTGCGTACGGTCGGCGATTAGGCCGCCTACCAGACTGAGCACATAGATGCCGGCGTAGAAAAATGAATAAATCAGAGAGCTCGTCTCTTCCTTGAGACCGAATTTCGAGCAGAGAAAGAGCACGAGCACGGCGTTCATTATATAGTAGCCGAAGCGTTCGCCCATGTTGCTCAGGGCCGCAGGAATCAGCCCTTTAGGTTGGTTTGCAAACATAGTGATGATTTTATGAATGGTTTATGATTCTTTTCAAGTGTAGATGCTCAGGCGTTGCGGGCCTGAAGTTCGGAGAAGGCCAGGGCGTACATGCGTATCTGCTTCACCATGGCAAGCAGGCCGTTGGAACGGGTTGGCGAGAGATGCTCCGAAAGGCCGATGCGGTCTATGAAATATAGGTCGGCGGCGAGAATTTCTTCGGGCGTGTGGCCCGAGAGCACGCTGATGAGCATCGAGATGATGCCTTTCACGATTATCGCGTCGGAATCAGCCGTCAGTATCATTTTGCCCTCGGGATTGAGTTCGGCATTCACCCATACGCGGCTTTGGCACCCCTCGATAAGATGTTGGGGGGTCTTGAGCTCTTCGGCTATGGGGGGCAGTTCGTTGCCGAGGTCGATGATATAGGCGTAGCGGTCCATCCAGTCGTCGAGATCGCTCATCTCGGCGATTATTTCGTCTTGCTTTTCGTTGATGGTCATGGCTTTATGGTTATCTATAGTGTATGTGTCAGGGCTTTATGATGGTGTTGAGCAGAGTCTGGGCTACAATCCGGAGGCTTTCGCGGTCGATGGCGTCGAGTCGGTCGGAGGTAGTGTGCCAGGTGGGATTGAATGAGCCGGTCTGCTCGTTGAGGCTTTCGATGATGTCGATGCAGGGTATCCCCGCATTGTTTACTGGCAGATGGTCGTCGACCACAGCGCCGCCGGGCTCGTTGATGAAGCGGTCGGCGAATCCCGACTCACGTGCTATGGCCCATATGCGGTTTACCACGGCCGGGGCCGAGCGGTCGGAAAAATATTCGCGGTGAAAGCACGCGCCGCTTCCGCCCACCATATCGAGCAGAACGCCGTAGCGGGGTTTGTTGTGTGCGCTGTAGGGCATCTGTTTCACCCATTCGCGTGTGCCCAGGCACCATGTGGCGTCGGAATCCTCGCCGCCGCTGGTACCGGAATCCTCCACGTCGGTGAACAGCAGGTCGATGCCGATGGAATCGGGAGTGGCTTTTCCCAGAAGACGCCCCAGCTCAAGTAGAACCGCCACGCCGCTTGCGCCGTCGTTAGCGCCGTCGATAGGTGTGGAGCGCAGAGCCGGGTCGGGGTCGTTGTCGGCCGTGGGGCGGGTATCGTAGTGGGCGAGCAGCAGCACGCGTTCGCGTGCGTCGGGATTGATGCAGCCGAGAATATTTCGTGCCGTCACGGTCGTTCCCGTGGGAGGTGATACGGCCACAAGCTGCTGCGCTACGGAATCGATGCCGTAGCTTTTCAGACGTCCGACAATCATGTCGGCGCACCGGGCGTGGGCAGCCGACCCCGGAGTGCGCGGTCCGAGCGACGTCTGGGCCCCTACAGCTGCCAGCAGCGAGTCGGCATCGGCCATGAAGCGTGTCTGAAGTGCGGATGTTTCGCTTTCGGCAGCAGCTTCAGCCTTGGCGGCGTTTTTGCCGCCGCAGGCTGCCAGCCCAGGCATTCCCAGCGTCAGCACCGCCGCAGCAGCATACCGCCGCAACCGGTATCTTAATGTTTTCCTTATGGCAACACTTTTCATACTTACAAAATTAGCCATTCTCAGGCAAATCCCCAAATTATGGCGTAATCTGTTGATTCTATAGAAATTTGGTGTAAATATCGACGGAGGCCTCCATATATTGGGAGGTCTCCGTCGCGGTATGTTAATTTGAAAGTGATGTCTGGAATCAGAGGGTTTCAACGTGGCGTTTGAAGGCGACCATTTTGATGGCTGCCTCGGCGGCTTCGTCACCTTTGTTGCCGAGGCTTCCGCCGGCACGGTCGAGGGCCTGCTGCTCGTTTTCCACGGTCAGGACACCGAAAATTACGGGGAGGGTGCAGTCGGCGTTGAGCGATGTGACACCCTGCGTGACGCTCTGGCATACGTAGTCGAAATGGGGTGTGTCGCCGCGTATTACGCATCCGAACACTATCACGGCGTCGTAGAGTTCAGTCTCGATAAGCTGTGAGGCGGCGAATGTGAGCTCCACGGCTCCGGGAACATTGAAGCAGTTCACGTCGTGCTCTACGTCGAGTCCGTAGTTTTTGAAAACTCTGATGGCTCCTTCGCGGAGAGCCGAGGTAATATGTCCGTTCCATTCGGCGCTGACGATTGCCACTCGCAGATTGTCTACTTTGGGGAGGTTGCCGCATGGCGCGGCTCCGGCTATTGCTGTCGACACGGGATTGCAGATTTTTTGAGGTTAAGTTAAACGGAATAGGGCTGATGCAGGAGCGTGGTCAGCCTTTAGAGCGCGAGAGGTCGCCCAAATAGCCGCCGTGATGGCGCTTGGCGTAGTCGGCAGGGGTGAAGCCGCTGCGCTTCATCAGATTTACCACCAGCACGTCGCCGATTACGGTCATCAGAGTGGTCGAGGTGGTTGGCGTGAGGCCGAGCGGGCATACTTCGGGCGCGCCGCCTGTGAAAAGTGTGGCGTCGGCAAGCTCGGCCAGCGGACTCTGCGCGTGGCCGGTTATCACGATGATGGGAACGTCGGGTATGAGGTTGCGCGCCAGTGTGACGAGCTCAAGTATCTCGCGCGTCTTGCCAGAATTCGAAATCAGAAGCATCACGTCGTCGGGCTGCAGTACGCCCAGATCGCCGTGCTGGGCTTCAGAGGGATGGAGGAATACCGCCGGAGCACCCGTGGAACTGAATGTGGTGGCGATGTTCATGGCAATCTGCCCGGCCTTGCCCATGCCCGAGGTGACGAGTTTGCCACCGCGGCGGAGCACGTGCTCCTCAAGCAGGTCGAGTGCCAGATCGTAGTCGGGCGAGTAAGGGATGTTTTTTATTGCGTCGCTCTCCTTGTCGAGGATTTCGCGCATTGTCTGTTGTGTGGTCATTGCATGCAAAATTAGCACATTCCTGGAAACTGCGCAATATGCCGGTTATTTCTCGAAGCGCGTCAGCGCGTCGGCCCATTCGTCGCTGAGTTCGGGCGAGGTGGCGGTCTTCACGTCGAAAGAGGCCAGAACGGTTGTGGCGACGCATTTCACGTCGCCCGTCTCGGGATTCACCACGCGCTGTTCGAGCGAGAAACTGCGGCGGGATATGCGCACGCATGCCGTAAGAACCGCCAGCTGTTCGCCGAAATAAGCCGGCGAATAGAAGTTGACGTTGATGTTGACGATTACGGCGGCGATTCCGTCGGTATCGACCTTATGGCCGAGTGCGGCTTCGAAATAGCGTACTTTCGCGAGGTCGAGATACTGCATGTAGCAGGAGTTGTTCACATGGCCGAATATGTCGAAATCGTTGAAACGCGACTGTACGTCGACCATGTGATGCCAGGCGTGGGCAGCTTCAGGCACGCGTTCGTTGGCGCATGGCGGAAGGATTATCGTGGGATTGCTCATCGGTTGGTTGTCTGTTTTTTTTTGCGCCGGCGGCCGTCAGTGTATGGCCATTGAGCGGAGCACATCCGCGCCCAGCGCCGAGTTTATAGCTTCTATAATATGGGTTTTCTGAAATTCGAGTTCCGATTTGAGAGCTGCCGAGTCGATATAGACGTGGAGCACTCCGTGGCTCACGTATCGGCGCACAGTATGCCGGTTTATGCCCGGACCTACAATTTGCGGCCACATGTACGACGCACGGTGCTCGAGTACTTCCGAGCGCCCGGCCTGACGGTCGAGCACCATGTCGATAATCTGTCGGATGGTCTGAGGTTCGGTGCGTTGCATGCGTGTGTCAGCTTTGTAGCGGTGTGAATTCGCCGTCGGCAACCATCCACGAGCGGTGAGGATAGTCGATGCTCGCGATAATGGAGTCGAGATGGTCGCGGTTGGTGTCGGTAATGAAAATCTGTCCGAAACCGGAGTCGGATACCACACGGATGAGGCGTTCAACGCGCGTGGCGTCGAGTTTGTCGAATATGTCGTCGAGCAGCAGAAGCGGCTTGAAGCCTACGGCACGGCGCAGGAATTCGTATTGTGCCAGGCGCAGGGCGATGGTATAGGTCTTGCACTGGCCCTGCGATGCTGCGCGACGCACGGGCATCTGGCACAGCTGCAGGTCTATATCGTCGCGGTGCGGTCCGACCGAGGTATGGCCTACTGCCTCGTCGTGTCGGCGTGCGCTGTCGAGCAGGGCCTGAAGTGAGTCGGGCGCGTCGGCCAGATGGCTGCGGAGGGCGAGCGAGGGTGTCTCGCCGTCGGTGGCTATGCGCGAATAGATTTCGTTGAAAATGCCGGTAAGTTCCTCAACCCAGCGCATTCTGGCTCTGGTCAGATACTCGGCCGAACGGCTCAAGGCAAGCTCGACAGCCAGATACAGGGCATGGTCGACCACGTGGTCGCGTAGCATCTTGTTGCGCTGCTGAAGTGCTCTGCCGTAGCGTATCAGATGGTCGAGATATACCGGGTCGGTCTGCGAGATGACCATATCCATGAAGCGGCGTCGCTCCTCGCCGGTGCCGCTTATAAGCTCCTGATCGGCAGGGGCAATCATTACAAGTGGAAACGCTCCGATATGCGCGCTCAGGCGCTCGTATTCCTTCCCCTTGCGCTTGAACGACTTGCGTTTCCCCGTCTGCATGCCGAGGGTAAGCTCTTCGTCGGTGCCCCTGCGCGTATATAGTCCCCGGAGCGTCGTGAAATCGGCGCCTCGGCGTGTCAGCGCGCTGTCGGCCATCCCCGAGAAGCTTTTGCAGAAGCTCAGATAGTAGATTGCGTCGAGCAGATTGCTTTTTCCCATACCGTTGTTGCCCAGCAGACAGTTGATTTTAGGAGAGAATTCCAGCCGGGCGTCGGCGATATTCTTAAAGTTGGTTATGGCGAGCGAGTTGAGAATCATTCCGGAATGATTAGCAGGTAATTACGGCCAGCAGAAACACCAGAGCGTATAGCAGCATGAGCATTGATGTGGCTCCCAGAAGAGGATTAAGCCCCTTCCCGGTGCGCCGGCAGAGCAGACGCCACAGGGCGAAGTGAAGAATCAGGAAGATGAGAGGAGCCAGCAGCCATTCGCGCCCTATTCGCGCCCATGTCGGAAGCATGAGCGTGATGGCCAGCAGTCCGTTGAAGAGGTAGAGCCTCCGGGACATTCGCGGACCGAAGCGCACTTCCAGAGTTAGTTTCCCGACGTTGCGGTCCTCGTCGATGTCGCGGTAGTTGTTGACCACAAGCACGTTGGCCCCTAAAAGCCCCATGGTGAGCGAAGCAAGCCATACCTCCTGGGTTATGCCGCCGCCCATGCAGTAGAAGGTGAGCGTAACCGGTGCTATCCCGAAAAATATGATTACGGCCGCTTCACCCCATCCGTGGCGCGAGAGCGGGTAAGGCCCCGTGGAGTACGCAAGCGCACCTGCCACTATTGCTATTCCGGCGAGTATGAGCCACCAGCCGCCCCAGAATATGAGCAGGCATCCCAGGGCTGCGGCCACTGCAAGCGTCCCGATTGCAGCCGCGAGCATGGCGCGGGGCGATATATCGCCTTCGGTGACGCCTCGGCGCGGTCCTACACGGCCCGGTTTATCCAGACCGTCGCGATAGTCGAAGTATTCGTTGGCGAAATTGGAGGCAATCTGGCATAAAATGGCGAATAAGAGGCAGATTAACCATGGCACCGGCTCGAAGGCGAACGAGCCCAGGCCGAGAGCGCCTGCCATCACTACGCCTGCCACAGATACGGGAAGCGTGCGCAGGCGCATTGCCTCAATCCAGCATGCCAGTGGCCCCCGGCGTCTGTGTGGTGTATGTATCTGATCGGATTTATCCATTGTTCGGAACGGGAGAGATGAAGATGTTTAGATGTATATACAACTATTTCAGCCGCAGCGAAATGAGGCCTGTGGCGTCGAAGCGGGGCAACGCCATTAGCTGTATGGGAGCCATGCGGGCGTAGGGGGAGCCGGAGCAGTCGCCGATGTCGGTGAGTCCGGTCGAGCGCAGGGCAGTCTCCACGGCTTCGAGAGCTTTTGCAGGTGTGTTATTGTCTTTGCTCAGGTGGCATAGGAACACGTTGCGGAGCGCTGGGGAATAGATTTCGGCCAGATAGCGGGCTGTCACGGCATTGTCGAGGTGACCGTTGTCCGAGCGGATGCGCGACTTCAGGTATTCGGGATACGGACCCGCGTCGAGCATCGCCGAGTCGTAGTTGGCCTCGATCATCAGATAGTTGGCCTGACGCATGTAGTAGTCGACGCGTTCGGATATGCACCCGAGGTCGGTCGCCACCACCAGATGGTGTCCGCCGTTGGATATGAAGAAGCCGGCGTTGTCTGTTCCGTCGTGCATCACCTCAAACGCCAGAACGGTGAAATTCCCGATTTTGAAGGGATGCTCCTTATAGATTGCCTGATGGTAATCCTTTATCCGGTTGGAGATTGCGTGGCGTCGCAGCAGTCCGTTGAGGGTGCGCGGGGTGCAGTACACCTGCATGTGGCGGTATTTCCGCAGGATGGTGTAGGCGAAGCGCACATGGTCGCTGTGGTCGTGGGTCAGCACGATTCCCTTCACGCTGCGCATGTCGATGGCATTGCGTTTCAGTTCGGCGGTAATCTTATCCAACTCCACTCCGGCGTCGATTAGAAATCCGGAAGTGTCGTCGCCGATATAGGCGCAGTTGCCCGAGCTCCCGGATCCGAACGAAATGAATTTCAGTCGGTCGATGCCGGGAAGGTCCTCCAGCGGCGAGAATGTGTCGTCGCTGTCGAAGAGGGTTTCCCTCTCTTTTGCGGTGCGGCGGGCTTCCTTCTCGATGGCGGGATGCACGGGAAAGTCGTCGGCCTCGGGAAAGAACGTCCCGTCGAGGTCGTCGAAGAGCCCGGGGATGCCGGGCTGCATGTTCGTGCGTTTCTTGTAGCGTGCCATGAGCAGGATTCTGTGGGTTGTGATATAGGGGAGAGCTGGGTTTCAGTCAGCTGAACAGAAGGAATATGGTGGGAATTTTATCGTAGTTGTAGGTGGCGCGGGCCCATTGGCGCAGAGGGCGCGTAGTGATGTTTTCGTTGAGTCCCGTGATGTCCGATGCCACGCAGAGCAGCATGTCGGGAGGTAGCGTGGCCGCCAGTTCGGCTATCAGGCGGTTGTTGCGGTATGGGGTCTCGATAAAGATCTGGGTCTGCCGCTCGCGCTGGATGCGGCGTTCCATCTCCTTGAGGCGCCCGGCCCGGCGTTGGGGTTCGATGGGGAGATAACCGTTGAAGGCGAAGCTCTGGCCGTTGAATCCGGAGGCCATAAGGGCCATAAGAATGCTTGAAGGACCCACGAGAGGCACAACCTTCAGCCCCCGGCGCTGCGCTACCGCCACGGCGTCGGCTCCCGGATCGGCCACGGCGGGACATCCGGCCTCGGAAATCACGCCCATCGGCACACCGCGTTCGAGCGGTTCGAGCATAGCCGCTACTGCGGTGCGGTCGGTATGCTCGTCGAGCACGGTGAACGTCAGTGCGGATATGTCGGTCGATGGGTCGACTTTCTTAAGAAATCTCCGGGCCGAGCGCACGTTTTCCACGATAAAGTGGCGCAGTCCGGCTATGATTCGCCTGTTCCCCTCGGGAAGCACGTCGGAGAGCGCCGACGCCGGGCTGAGCTGTACCGGTATGAGGTACAGCGCCGCTTCGGGGGCGACGGCCGGTGCTGCGGCGTCCGTATCGTTAGTATGCGATTCGTGGGTCATGCTTCAGGTTTATGATTGCTCAGGCCTCGGCTGGCGTGGCTTCGGCTTTCTTTGACTCGGGTTTCTGATGTTCGGGAAGGGCATTGTAGGCCTCGAGGGCATGGCGGAGCACTTCCATAGCTTTTCCGAGGTCGTGCTTGTTGAGCACGTAGGCCATACGCACTTCGTCGTGTCCCATGCCCGGAGTGGTATAGAAGCCGGAGGCAGGCGCCATGAAGATGGTCTGCCCTTCCCATGAGAAGTCGCGCAGACACCATTCGCAGAAGCGGTCGGCGTCGTCGACCGGGAGGCGGACCACAGTGTAGAAGGCGCCCATGGGGATGGGGGTGTAACAGCCCGGAATGCGGTTCAGGCGGTCGATCAGGAATTTACGGCGCTCCACATATTCGTTGTATGTGGCAAGCATATATTCCTTCGAAGTGTCGATTGAGGCCTCGGCCACAATCTGACCTAACAGGGGAGGACTGAGGCGAGCCTGACAGAATTTCATCACGTTCTTTTTCAGCTCCTTGTGCTTGGTGATGAGGGCGCCCACGCGGATGCCGCACTCGTTGTAGCGTTTCGATACTGAATCGATGAGCACCACCTTCTCCTCGATGCCGGGAAGATGGAAGGCGGAGATGTAGGGAGCGCCCGTATAGCAGAATTCGCGGTAAACCTCGTCGGAGAAGAGGAAGAGATCGTGCTTGAGCACAAGGTCGCGTATCTGCAACATCTCTTTCATGGTGTAGAGATAGCCCGTGGGGTTGTTGGGGTTGCATATCAGGATGCCTTTGGTGCGCGGAGTGATGAGTTCTTCGAATTTCTCGACGGGCGGAAGCTCGAAGCCGTTTTCGATGCTCGAGGGGATGGTCACGATTTTCGCTCCGGCCGAGATGGCAAAAGCCATGTAGTTGGCGTAGGCCGGTTCGGGCACGATTATCTCGTCGCCGGGATCGAGGCATGCCATAAAGGCGAAGAGCACGGCCTCGGAGCCCCCGGCCGTCACGATGATGTCGTCGACCTCGACGTCGATGTTGAAGCGGTGGTAGTATTCGCGGAGCTTTTCGCGCAGCGAATGCAGCCCCTCCGAAGGACTGTATTCCAGCACTGTGCGGTCAATCTTTTTCAATGCGTCGAGTCCCTCCTGAGGTGTGGGCAGGTCAGGCTGCCCGATGTTCAGGCGGTAAACTTTCAGACCGCGGTCTACGGCGTCCTGATACAAGGGGCCGAGCCGCCGGATAGGCGATGCGGGCATTATTTCGCCGCGTTGCGATACTTTTGGCATAGCTAAGGTTGGATTGAGAGGTTTATATCTTTTGGGTTTTCCGGGCCGGGTCGCATGTGAGGCCCACTCCGAGTTTCTTGAAAATTTTGTGGTCTACCTCGCCGAGCATCACCGTGGAGTGCATCTGGCAGCCGCGCAGGGCCGGAAGCTGCTCCAGGGCGCGGCGGCAGTTGTCGTCGTGAGGGCTGAGCACCGAAAGGGCCACGAGCACCTCGTCGGTGTGCAGCCGCGGGTTGTTGGAGCGCAGATAGCTCGTTTTGGTATGCTGTATCGGCTCGATCATGTGCTGGGGAATCAGCTTGACCTGGTGGTCGATTCCGGCGAGGTGTTTCACGGCGTTGAGAATCAGGGCTGCGCTGGGTCCGAGCAGGGCGCTGGTTTCTGCGGTGATGATGGTGCCGTCGGGCAGTTCGATTGCCGAGGCCGGCACTCCGCTGCGGTCCGCGCGCTCGCGTGCGGCGGCTATGGGGCGGCGGTAGCCGAGGTCAATCTTCGCCTGCTTGAGTAGCAGCGACGTCTTGCTTACCTCGGCCTCGTTGCCTTCGCCCTGGGCCATGCGGTTCAGGGCTGTGAAGTAACGGCGGATTATCTCCTGGCGCGAGGCGTCGCAGCATACGTCGTCGTCGCTTATGCAGAACCCTACCATGTTCACGCCCATGTCGGTGGGCGATTTATATGGATTCTCGCCGTAGATTCCCTCGAAGAGGGCGTTGAGCACCGGGAATATCTCTATGTCGCGATTATAGTTGATGGCAGTCTTGCCGTAGGCCTCCAGGTGGAAGGGGTCGATCATGTTTACGTCGTTGAGGTCGGCCGTGGCAGCCTCGTAGGCGATGTTGACCGGATGCTTCAGCGGCAGGCTCCAGACCGGGAAGGTTTCGAACTTGGCGTAGCCGGCCTCGATGCCGCGCTTGTGCTCGTTGTAGAGCTGGCTGAGGCATACTGCCATCTTGCCGCTTCCGGGGCCGGGGGCCGTGACGATTACAAGGGGTCGCGTGGTCTCGATGTAGTCGTTGCGGCCGAACCCCTCGTCGGAGTCGATGAGGTCCACGTTGGTGGGGTAGCCCTCGATGGTATAGTGGCAGTAGGTGGTCACTCCCATGCGCTCCAGGCGTTGGCGGAAGGCGTCGGCGCTGCTCTGGCCGTTGTAGTGTGTGATTACCACCGAGTTGACCGTGAATCCGCGGCCGATGAAGGCCTCGCGCAGACGGAGCACATCCATATCGTAGGTTATGCCCAGATCCTGGCGTACTTTGTTTTTCTCGATGTCGCGTGCGGAAATCACGATGACTATCTCGGCCTTGTCGGCCAGCTGCCCGAGCATGCGCAGCTTGCTGTCAGGCTGGAAGCCCGGAAGCACGCGGCTGGCGTGGTAGTCGTCGAAAAGCTTGCCGCCCAGTTCCAGATAGAGCTTGTTGCCGAACTTGGCGATGCGCTCGCGTATGTGTTCCGACTGGATGCGGAGGTATTTGTCGTTGTCGAATCCTGTTTTCATTCTTACTTTTGTCCGGATGACTATGGTTCGTCAGTGATTGACCTTGGGTCGCTTTGCTATGCGAAGAATGGTTCAGATATGGCAAGTCATCGTTTCTGCAAAGATAAGAAATTTTTATCAAATCCCGGCTATTGCCGTGCACCTTTGGAATGAGGTCGGCGGTGTCGGTCCCACATTATGTAGAATGCTCCGAATATGCCTGTAAGCATCTGTATAAGCGCCTGGAAACTCCAGCACACAAGGGCATAGGCGGCCGCGTCGTTGGCTCCGACGCCATAGAGCGTAAGTGCGAACATCACGGCGAGATTCCATGGCCCCAGGCCACCGTTCGACGGCACGGCCATGCTGCACGACCCGAATACAAACACCACCAGACCCGGCACGATTCCCAGCAGGTAGGTGGAATCGAACACCAGTTCGCGGGTGAACGGGAAAGCGAAAAAGCAGACGTAAGTCTCGAAGAAATAGCACGTCCAGATGCCCAGTGTGAGAATCAGATACAGACCCGTACCCTTCATGTGGAACAATACGGCGAAGCCCCGCCACATGCGCAGCATACTTGCGTTGATGCCCTGAACCGTCGGCGTGTGGCGGAAAGCGTAGTCGAGTACGGCGAGTAGTGCCAGAATGCCGAGACCCCAGATCCATACGGCGCCGTGAGTGAAGAAGTGCTCCACGCTCTCGCCTATGGGATATTTACGGAAGAAATGATCGAGGGCCGGACGCGCCACAAACGATGTCGCCACCACAAAGAGCAGAATCATGATTCCGTCGGAGGCGCGGTCGCCGATGTCCGTGCCTACCACGGTCGATAGTTTTACTCCCTCGCGTTTCGAAATGTAGACGCAGCGCCACGCTTCGCCGAGATATGGAAATATTAGGTTAAGCGCGTAAGCTCCGAATATCGAGACGCTTTCGGCTACGGCCGGAATGCGCGGTATACCCGCCGCACGCAGCTGAATACCCCACCTTATACCGCGGATTATATGGCTGAGCACCGTTATCACCATCATGGCGCCGATATACTGCCACTTCACTCCCTGGCGTATTATCTGCTCCACGCGCGCCATGTCTATTTTATGGAAAAGCCACGCAATCAGCACCGCCGATATGGCCAGCGGCACTGCAATTTTGATTATTTTGCCGGCGGTATCCCTGTGGTGGCGGCGTGGATGTGATGGCGAATCAGACATGTTGAAGCGTGGTGTTTTCAGATATAACACCATGTCCGTCTGTTTGGATTGCAGTAAGTTGCGGAAAAAAGTAAGCGTGCGGCAGAATCTCTTAAGTATCGGCAGACTCTTTATTTGCGTGGAGCGATATAGGCAGCGTATCTTGCGATAAAGCGGCTGAAAGCCGGAATGCGCATCAGTGCGAATTCAAACACTGCGAAGCCAAGAAGCGCGCACCCGATCCCGAGCAGCACGTCGATAATGTAATGATGGGAGGTATAGACGGCCGTAAACCATATTCCGAGAGTGATTACCCCCAGCAGTGCGCGCATCCACCACGGGCTGCGGCTGCGCTGCGAGTAGATGAATGCCACGAGCGTGTAGGCGGAATGCAGACTGGGCACGGCGGCGAATACGTTGGAGTTACGCCCGTAGAGGCCGTTGAATATTCCCAGGCCGGTCATCTCGTCGAATGCGCCGAGGCCGGCCGTGTCGCCCGGGGTGCCCAGCAGGAATTCAGCGCCGTACTTGGCTATGTACCAGGGTGGAGCAGCCGGATGAATATAGTAGCCGGCGAAACCGATGAAGTTCACCAGCAGAAATACCAGCGAGAAGTGAAGATATGTTTTTTCCTGCCGGGTGAAATACAGCCAGAGCCCGAATGCTATCGGCACCGGTACCCAGCATAGATAGAACACTCCTCCCAGAAAATCCATCAGTCGCGACGTGTGCTGAGCGAAGAATTCGTTGGGAGTGAGTATCCCTCCGGCGGTAGCTATGCCGAAAAGCGAGCGCTCCGCATCGTTGATTCCCTGGATGTCGACTGTGTTGACTTCGTAGTTGTGGACTATGTTCATCCAGTCGTAGCTTATACCGAACACTATGAAGGGGAGCAGCGCCACCACCAGGCGACGTGTGGTGCCGCATACGAAAAAGAGCGCGGCAATCAGCAGAGCCATCCAGATATGTTCGGGCCGGAACCCCACACACATGGCCGTCACCGCCAGCCACACGGCCAGGGCACAGACGATTATTAGCGACTCTTTTTTAGTTGGCATTTCGGAGGGTTGTCGGGGTGGGGGAGGGCGCGACGTGTGTCAGCCTCGTTATTTCAGACCTTTGCGGCACACGTCCACACGGGCGAAAGCGGTTAGGTTGGCGAAAACGGCTATCACAGCCATTGCCACAATGAGGATGGTAAATGCGGTGTTGGCCGCGTCGGGACAGCACAGCCCAACGATGCCGCAGGCCAGACAGCCGATGGATGTAACGACTACACGCTCCGGGCGCTGCATGAAGCCGACCTTGCATTCCAGACCCACACCCTCGGCGCGTGCGCGCACGTAGCTCACCATCACCGAGCCGACCAGCGCGAGAAACGCGATGAGGGCGCCGATTACGTAGCCGTTCATTATAAGGTAGTAGCTGAGGGCGCCGACGGTGAAGAGCTCGCAATAGCGGTCGAGCACAGAGTCGTAGAGCGCGCCGAAACGGCTTACCATATTGCCCAGACGCGCCACCTGGCCGTCGAGCATGTCGAAGAGCGAGAAAACGATTGTCACCACCCCTGCGATTGTGATCAGATCGAATCGCGGCGAGCCGGTGGTGTAGCTTTCATAGCCTGCGTAGGCTATGATTATTGCCGAGGCGATGTTGCCCAGCAGTCCGATGGTGGTCACCATGTTGGGGGTGACGCCCATGCGGATAAGCAGACGCACGATAGGGTTGATGACGCGGTATATGCCTTGCTGGAGGCCGTCGCGCTCTTTCTGATAGACGTTTTTATTGCTCATTTCAATCGGTGGCGGGAGAGGTTTTGCTGGAGGAGTTTGACTGGTTGGTGTGGTTGCTGTCGCCGTGGTGGCGGCTGTTGTGGAAAGTCACGAAGTCGACGGCCCGGATTGCATAGGGGTCGAATTTCGTGGGAACGTATACGAAGTTTTTCTGTAGCAGGAAGTTCCATGCCAGGCTTACTGCCAGGCTGACCGTAAGGCGTGAGAATGCGAATATACCGTCGTCCTTTATGCCTATGGAGTGCAGATAATCGATTGACTGCAGCATGTGGGTCAGCACCGTGGTACCTGTAAGGTTGAGAACGAAGCTTCCGCCCCATATCAGGAGATACTTTACCGCTACAGCCTTTACCGGGCAGTTCTCGGCACGGAAAGTGAATTTATAGTTGATGCAGCAATTTACAACCCCTCCTACAACCAGACCTATGGCCGTGGCGAAGAACTGGCGTAGCGGGTCGCCCCCGAGCGGACGGAGCACCCATGCGAAAAACACGAACGCTATGCCCATGTCGGTCCACGATGCAATCTGGCTCGATACGGAAGAGCGGAGGAAAGTGAAAATCCCCTTTCCGTGCATGAATTTGTCGGCGAGCCTATGGCTCATCGAGCCGTTGCCCCCCGCAGCGCCCCCCATCTGGGTGCCCTGTTCGGGCGTAGAATCGGCGGCCTGGGGCTCAGTGCGTTCCGTTGTGTTAGTATGCTGTCTGGTGGGTTGGTTCATTTTCCTTTCTGATTGGCTCGGGAATGCTGGCGGCCATAAAGCCCGGGCACCCCATCAGTCTCCTTCCAACCTGCAAAGTTAAGAATTTCCTCAAAACTTCCAAAACCGCCTCTCCCCCCGGCCGCCCCGTACTACAAATAAAATCGAAGCATAGCAAAATAGAGCAAGAACTCACAAAAATACCTAAAAATCGGAAATTTTATGCGATAAGAATTTTTTTAGGCTCGCCGTAGCCGTCGGTTTGCGGATTTTTGATTAATTTTGTAGCGTGGGTTACAAGTTATGGCAGTTACCGCCACAATCGCAGCCCGCTATTCATCATCCGGAAACACCAACCAACTGCTAAAATGAAAAAACTCGAACGCCTTCTTGCAGAGAAACTGTTGAAAGTGAGTGCCATAAAGCTCCAGCCAGAAAACCCCTTCACTTGGGCATCAGGCTGGAATTCTCCTATTTACACCGACAACCGACGCACACTCTCATACCCCGAAGTGCGCTCTTTCATCAAGACCGAGCTCAGCCGCATCATCCTTGAGAACTTTGAGAAGCCCGACGTTATAGCCGGTGTCGCCACAGGCGCAATCGCGCAGGGCGCTCTGGTAGCCGATAATCTCGGCCTCCCTTATATATATGTACGCTCCACTCCCAAGGACCATGGCCTGGAGAATCTAATCGAAGGTTCGCTGCAGCACGGCCAGAAGGTGCTCATCATCGAGGACCTTGTATCCACCGGAATGAGCAGTCTGAAGGCTGCCGACGCCATCAAGATGGCCGGTGGCGAGGTTGTCGGCATGGTGGCCATGTTTACCTACGGCTTCCCCATCGCTGAAAAGCGCTTCCGCGAGGCCGGAATCAAGCTCATGACGCTCAGCAACTACGATGCTCTGCTTGAAGTGGCCCTTTCCACGGGTTTTATTGCCGAGAGCGATATCGCCACGCTCCAGCAGTGGCGCAAGGATCCCGCCAACTGGGCTCCTCTCCGCGACGCCGGTATCGAGTGATGCTCACTCTGCCAGCTCCTTCCTTTCAATAATTCGTAAAACACCGACAAATGGCAACATATAAAAGCCCGCTGACTACCGTGGGCAAAAGCGCCGACACGCTTTTCGAGCGGTTCAGCAATCTCAATAATCTTCAGGGGGTGCTCGATTCTCTCCCTGCCGAACAGCGCGCTCAGGTGGGCGACGTGCAGTTTACCAACGATTCTCTCAAAATCACGACTCCTCAGGTGGGCGACATCGAATTTACCGTGGTTGAGCGTGTTCGTCCCGGCAAAATCGTGTTCGGTACTAAGTCCTCTCCTGTTCCCCTCACCATGGAGATGCACATCAATCCTCTTACACCCGATTCATCGTCGGTGCAGACCCAGATCGATGTGGAGATTCCCGCCATGCTCCGTCCGCTCATCGGGCCGCAGCTCCAGAAGGCGGCCGACAAGTTCGGCGAACTTATCGCAGGTCTGAGCCACTGACCGGCCAACTTAAGTCATACCCCATACGTTATTCCATAGAAGGCGCGACGCAAAGGTCTAACCCCCGTGCGCCGCGCCTCGGTTATTTAATGGTTATGTTAACAGTATTCCGCAATTTGGTCCGAAATCTTGCCGTGGCGGCTGTCTGCATTGCCGCTGGGGCGGCCGCAGGGGGCTGCAAGCACGTCAGCGACGACCTCCCTCCTGCCGGCGTCTGGATTGTGTTCCCCTTTGAACACGACTGGCGCACATGGGGTGTGACCGCTCCGCTCCAGCACCGCGAGTTCATACTCTCCGAGCGGCTCCCCCAGGGATTCAACTATTCGGCCGCTTCGCAGACGGGCTACGGCGGCGTGCTTCTCGTCGGCGACATCAACGGCGCCCCGGCGGCCTACGATATGTCGTGCCCCGTCGAGCGCAAGCCCGATATACGCGTCGCCTACGATGAAGACCGCAACGACGCCTTCTGCGCCCATTGTGGTAGCCGATACTCCGTAATCAACAACTACGGGCAGCCCACGGCGGGTCCTGCGGCCGAGCGCGACGACTACCGCGTGCTCCGCACCTACAATATCGCCACCGGTCCCAACGGCGAATACCGTGTAATCCGTCCCTGATAGTTTCCCCGGTTTTATAAATAGCTGACCGTAAAAATGTAGGGACACACGGCCCGTGTGTCCGTTCCTTCAAAATTATGGATAAACAGACGATTCTCGAGCGCTTCCGCGAGCGCCACAACATAGAGACCCTCAACCCAATGCAGCAGCTCATGGCTACCACCGACGCCACGCGCCTGATTCTCCTTTCTCCCACCGGTTCGGGAAAGACGGCGGCTTTCGCCATCCGTCTGCTCCGCGCTATCGGGCCGTCGAAGGGTGTGCTTCAGGCTGTTGTAATCGCTCCCTCGCGCGAACTGGTAATTCAGATTGCAGATGTAATCCGTCCGGTGGCGGCCGCCCTTAAGACGGTGGCTTTCTATGGCGGCCACAACATGGCCGACGAGGTAAATTCCCTGAAGTCGATGCCCGACATCATCGTGACTACTCCGGGGCGTCTGCTCGACCATATCACGCGCGGCAACCTCGACGTGGCCGGAGTCCATGCTTTGGTGCTCGACGAGTACGACAAGAGTCTCGAACTCGGCTTCCACGACGAGATGCGACGCATCGCGCGCCGTATGAAATCTCTGAAACTTATTATCCTTACTTCGGCCACCCGGCTTGCCGAACTCCCCGATTTCCTCCCGATGCAGGGAGCCGAGACTGTTGACTTCACGCCATCGGCTCAGCGCAGCCGCCTGCAGACCGTCTCTGTCGAATCGCCCGAGCGCGATAAACTGCAGACACTCCTCGACCTTCTGCGCTCGCTTCCCAACGGACGTGCCATCGTGTTCGTCAACCATCGCGAGAGCGCCGAGCGTGTCTATAATTTCCTGAAAAAAGAGCGTTTTCCCGTAGGTCTGTATCATGGCGGTCTGGAGCAGCGCGACCGCCAGTTGGCCCTCGACCTCTTCAACAACGGCACAAATCCTGTGCTGGTAAGCACCGACCTCGGCTCGCGCGGACTCGATATCGACGACGTCAACTACGTGATTCACTACCATATGCCGCTCTCGGCCGAGAGCTGGACGCACCGCAACGGCCGCACGGCGCGTATGGGCGCCGAAGGCACGGCTTATGTCATTACGGCCGAAGGAGAAAACATCCCGGACTACGTGGTGTGCGACCGCCCCTATTCGCCTCGTGGCGAGGCCTCCGAAGGTATTCGCAGCGACGTGGCCACACTCTATTTCAACGCCGGGAAAAAGGAAAAGATTTCGAAGGGCGACATCGCCGGATTCCTTATTCAGAAAGGTGGGCTCACCAAGGATGAAGTAGGAAAAATCATGGTATGGGACCACAGTGCCATCGCCGCGGTTCCGCGTGCAAAAATAGGCAAAGTAGTCGAGGCCGTGGCTCCCTATCGCCTTAAAAACACCAAAGTGCGCATCACTCCGCTCAAATAGGCGGATCTACTTCAGCAGGTCGGGGCGAAGGCGGCGGGTGCGTTCCACCGACTGCTCGTGGCGCCATTCGGCGATTTTGGCTTCGTGGCCTGAGAGAAGTATGTCGGGCACGCGCCACCCTTTGTAGTCGGCCGGACGGGTGTAGTCGGGCGCCGACAGCAGGTGGTCCTGAAAAGAGTCGGAAAGCGCGCTCTGCTCGTCGCCGATGGCTCCCGGGATGAGGCGCACCAGCGCGTCGGAGATGATTATGGCGGGAAGTTCTCCACCGGTGAGCACGTAGTCGCCAATCGAAATCTCTTTGGTAATCAGATGCTCGCGCACTCTGTAGTCGACGCCTTTATAGTGTCCGCAAAGTATTATCAGGTTCTCCATCAGCGACATACGGTTGGCCATCGGCTGGTCGAAGCGTTCGCCGTCGGGCGAGGTGAATATCACTTCGTCGTAGTCGCGCTCGGCTTTCAGCGCCGAGATGCAGCGGTCGATGGGCTCCACCTGCATCACCATCCCTGCCTCGCCGCCGAAAGGGTAATCGTCGACTTTGCGGTGCTTGTTGGTAGTGTAGTCGCGCAGGTTGTGGATGTGGAATTCCACAAGACCTTTTTTCTGAGCCCGCTGCAGAATGGAGCAGTTGAGCGGAGAGTCGAACATTTCGGGCAGTACGGTAAGTATGTCGATACGCATAAGGAGAATATACAGGTTTGTGTTTATTGAAGTTACAGCCTACACCTCGTCTTGATGGAGAAGCTGCATTGCCAGCTGATTGCGGTAGATATTTCCGCCGACGGAGGCCGGACCGATTTCGTCGGCTTTCCATACGCCGATGTCGGCTATGAGCAGCGGATGGTTCACGCGCCGGTTCCACACCCACATCTCGCCGTCGGCCACGTGCGAACCGTCGCCCCGGCAGATAAACACCGCAGCGCAATGGCGTTCTGCAGGCTTCTCCTGACGCGACGGATGAAGGTATTCGTAGATGCGCCGCTCGGTGGTCATGCCGGGCATCATCGCCTCAAGCGCCTCGTGGGTGAGGATGTCGATGCTTTTGTGGAGGGTTGGGTGCATATGCGGAAACATCTCCAGAAGACGTTTTTCCGTGGCGAGCAGCAGCGAGTAGAGCTGTCTGGCTCGCGGTGCAATCGCCGAAACTGATGCGTCGGCGTCGGCGAGGGTCTGCTGCCATGCCCAGGCGGCCACATGCACGCTGGCCGTAGGTCCTGGTATCACTTCAGGACGTATGGCGTTCATGATGGTGAACACGCCGAAACCTACGGCGGCGTCGTAGCGGCGGAGCTGCCCGCGTAGCCAGAGGTCGAGGCTTCCCACGATAGCTACATCAGTATGGGCACCTTCCAGGTGTACTTTCGCCCCGGGGTATCGTGGGTCGATCAGTGGCGAGTCCAGGGGCAGATACATCGGTGCCGACACGCGCCTGAGCTGTAACTCCTCCATCAAGCGCGGTTCGAGAAAGCGTTTTATCTCGGTGAGGGCTATCTCGGCTGTCTCATGAAGCAGACATGGCTTATATTTCGTCATGGTTCAGCGGTTGATATTGTGAAAGCTGGCTGCCAGGGTCTCAGAATTTATAGCCTACGCCAAAGAGGCCTGAAATCCCCTGGTCGGCTACGAGCGGCATGAGATATGAGCGTGTGTTGAGCGCGTTTTCCACGCGGGCGAACACGGTGAAAGCATCTGTCAGTCGGTAAGAGGCGCCGACGCTCAGGTTGCTGACGTTCTTGAGGTCGAAGCAAAGCGGCTCGTCGAACAGCTGTGCGGCGGCTATCTCGGCCGTGGAGAACAGGTCTTCGTTGCCGCCGGCCACGGGCATCGAGCGCTTCATTCGCAGTTCGTAGGCGAGATTGACGCTCAGGCGTCTGATGGGTGTGACCTCCACTCCTACGCCGAGCACGCGGCGCGCGCGGTCGCGCCATTCGGGGCAGCTGGCTTTCTCGCTGTTGCCCAACACGGTGTGGAACCTCACCTCCAGAGCCAGCAGGCGCCGGAAGGTCCAGCGTGCAGTGGCTCCGGCCTTGAATGAACGGATTTTCGTGGGGGCGAACATCAGCATATCGTCGATACTGTAGGGCATCAGCCAGTTGTTGGCGGCGTTATATCCCAGATCCAGTGTAATCGACGCTCCCTGAAGTGGACCGAAGCGCAGGGCAAGGTCGGCAGTCAGGGGCCGGTTGCTCACGCCATATGCCATGGCCTGACAGATGTAGGGGGAATATGCCGTGAGGCTCTGCATGGTGTTGAGAGTTTCACCTCCGCCGATACGCAGTGAGGCGCCGAAGCCGTCGGAGGGGTTCACGCCGAGCAATACATCGGGGGCTATGTGGAATTTTTTTCCGGAGTTGAATGTGAAGTCGATGCGTGCGCCGATTTTCACGCGGTAGATTCCCGTAGTGAGGCTGTAGTAGGGTGTAATCGATGCTATACCTACGGTTTTCCCTCCGGGAAGGGTAAATGATTCATTGTCAGGATCGGTTTCGGTGAATGCATCGGGCTGCAGAAAACTGTTGAAATGCAGGAAGTCGGCGTTGACGTCCAGACCTACGCGCGCTATGTCGGAGATGCGGTCGGCTACCCCCATGCGCACTCCGTAGCCTGTCTGTTTCACTGCCGGAATCTCCGGGGCGGCCGGGTCGCCCTCGTCGGTGGGAAGTCCTTTCGAAAAATTGAAGATATTGAATGCGGCGCCTATATAATAGGTGAGACGGCTGTTGGCGCGACCCTCCCAAAGGGCGTCGAGATTCCATCCGAGTGCGCTCTGGCCGATGGCCGAAGGTATCTCGGTATGGCCCGCGGGGGCGTCTTCAGCCTCTTTTTTTGCGAAACTGCGGTCTATAAGGCTCCATGGCTGCTTGAAGGAGAGGAAATTCACGTCGGTGGCAACCGTGAGGCGTCCGGCGGTACCGAATTTATGATTGAGGTCGATGCCGAGCTTCCCTTGGGTCTGGCGGAATGTCTCCTTGTCCATCCCTTCGAGTGGAGCGCTCTTATATTGGCGGTTGTTCAGCTGTCCCCAGATATTGAGTTGCGTGGCGTCGGTTCCTACGATGGTGTAGCCGGCGGAAAGCCCGGCATTTGCAGCAGGAAAATAGCCGAGGTCCACGTAGCCGCGGTAGGGTGTGAGCGGTGCAGCCGGTTCGGTGGATGCCGGCTCGAGTGTGCCGATGTGGGGGCCGAATTCCGAGATGCGCGTGTAATCTCTGGCCTGGAGCTGCCGTTGTGTGGCCGTGAATTTCAGTTGGGAAGGGTAGACGTCGGGCCGCGTGGCGGAGTGTACCTCCGGCACGATCTCGCGGTCGATGGTTATTTCTTTCGAAAGCTGCCCACGGGCCGGAAGCACTGCCAGCACTACGGCGGCGAGCACCGGGATTGCGTTATATCTGAGTTTTGTCATTGCTGTTCTTATTTCTTAAGACGTTCGTCGACCATGCGGAAAATGTCGGCTTCATTGCCGGGGTAGTTTTCGCGGAGTGAGCGCAGATATTCGTCGGCCTCGAAGGTGTCGCCCTTCTTGCGCAGGAGGTCGCTGAGCAGTATGAATCCGCGTGCCAGCCAGTAGTCGTGGGGCGGATTGGCGTCGATCAGGCGGTTGACGGCCTCGGTTGCCTTGGCGTCGTCGCCGGTTTCGGAGTAGGTCTGTGCGATGTAGTACTGGGCCTTGGTGCCGTTTATGTCGTCGATATCGTCGGCGAGGGTGCTCCATAGGGCGATTGCCTCGGTGTGGCTGCCGCTGTCGTTCAGGGCCATCGCTTTCAGCAGAGAGACTTCGCGCTTGCCGGCCTCGCCGAGAGTCGACGATTCCAGAAGCCGGTCGGCTGTTGCGATGGCTGTATCGTTGTCTCCCAGATCGCGGCTGAGTCGCAGTATTCCCATCAGGGCGGTGCTGACGTCGGAGGGGTTGGATGCGCGCTTTTCGAGAGCCTGATATGTGGCCATAGCATCGGCTGTGCGGCCCATACGAGCTTCTGCGTCTGCTTTCACGATGAGGGCATCGACTGCCTGCGGCGAGTCGGGATACTTCTCCACTACTTCGGTAGCGGCGGCCAGGGCGTCGGTAAGCCGGTTGTTTTCAAGGGCTTTCTCAGCGCTCACGAGATTGAGGGCCGCAAGCTCGGACGACTCCGGTTTTGGCGCGTCGGGCACGGAGTTAATGAACGCCACATATTCGCTCACCTTCCCCTGCTCGGCATAGAGCTGCTTGAGGTCGTCGGCGGCCACGCGGGCTTCCTCCGACGAGGGGTAGGCCGTTATTACTTTCTTATAGTGGGCGATTGCCTGCGGGCGGTTCTGCTCGTTGAGATACGTTATGGCGAGCATGAGCTCACCCTGACGCCCCTGTGCGGTGGCCGGATAGCGGCTGGCCAGAGCTGTGTAGGTCTCGATGGCACGGGCGTTGTCGCCGGTCTCTCCGTAGCTCTCGCCCATCTCGAGCATGGCCGAGGGGATTAAGGCCGACCGCGGGAATTTCTCGATCATGTTGCCGAGGGTCTCGAGTTTCCCTGCGTGGTCGCGTTGCAGTCCCTTCATGATTCCCTGCTGGAACATGGGGTAGTCGCCTGCCTGCGGATTGGTAGAGAATGCTTTGGAGTAGGTTGAAGCAGCACCCTGGAAATCCGACATATAGTATTGTGCGTCGGCCATGCGGTTGTAGGCGTCGGCCAGGAGAGTCTTGTCGGCGTTCCTGTCGGTCCACTCTATGAATTTGGCGAAGTCGGCTTTGGCGTCGGCGTAGTCTTTCAGCGCGAGACGCGCGTACCCGAGGTCATAGTAGGCAAGCGCGCGGTTGGCGGCGCTTCCGAGATTCTGACGCAGGTAGCGGTTGTAGGAGTCAACGGCATCGGCATAATCGCCGCTCTTGAACTGGGCTTCGCCCAGCCATAAGAGCGCTTCGGCTGCCGTAGAGGCGTCGTAGCCGGTCATTCCGGCGGCTTCGCGCAGATATGTGGCGGCCTGGCGCGGACGTCCGGCCTGGAGCTCGCGGCTGCCGAGCGTATAGAGCACTTTCTGCTTTGCTTCCAGAACTTTATGTGTTGGCTTGGCGATGCGGTTTATTGCGGCGAGGGCGGCGGGATAGTTGTTGTCGGTCATATAGCCCGACACTACATAATCCGCCACTTCGGGAGCGTTGGCCGATTCTGGATAACGCCGCAGAAATTCCTCCAGGAGGTTAACCGAACTTCCGAACGGCACTTTGCCTCCCTGCATCCCCGCAACTGCGCGGTTGTAGAATGCTGCTTCCTGCACGTCGCGGTCGCGGTCCATGCGGGCGGCCTTGTCGAGGGCGAGCGATGCGGCATTGTAGTTGTCGAGTTTCAGGTAACTCTGTCCAAGATAGAGAAAGGCACTCTGCCCCATGGCCGTATCTTCGGAGGTTACAGGCGTCAGGCGCTGGATGGCCTGTTCGTATCGCCCGTTTTCGAAGTCGTCGAGTCCGAGCAGATACATGGCCGAGTTGAGTGGATGCTCCGTAGAGCTAACGTAGGTCTCGAGATAGGGGAGGGCAGCCTTGTGGTCGCCCAGACGGTAGAGCGATTCACCCTCTATGCGGTTCATCTCGGCTGTGAACGCCGGGTCTGCATTGTCGGCAGCACGGCTTTCGAGCAGTGTGCGGGCGTTTTGAGCGGCTGCCCGGTAGTCGGCGCGCGCATAGTTTATCTGCGCCAGATAGTAAGCTGCCATTGCAGTCGGCATACCATTGGGTGCCACAGCCTCGAAAAGCTGGGCGGCGCGATTGTAGTCGCCGCGGGCATAGGCAATGTATCCCTGGTAGAAGCGGGCGTCGTTTGCAAATTCCGGAGCGCTTTCGAGTGCGGCGAATCCAGCCGCTGCCGAGTCGTAGTCGGTGAGTTTCAGGCGGCAGAAGGCCGTGTGATAAATCACCTCGTTGCGCGAGGTTTCGTCGAGTGCGTCGAGGCTTAGCTTGTTGTAGGCTTCGAGCGCCATGGCGTATTCGCCGCGGTCGAACCATACATCGGCCACGGCTACCAGAGCGGTCAAACGCCACGCCGAAGCCGGATATTCCTCCATGAATTTCTCGAGCATCCCCATGGCATCGGCTCCGGGGATTGTCATGGCGTTGAGCGCGCGCGCCGCGGCGGCACGCTCTGCTTCAGCTGCTGTGGGATAGAGGCGTATGGCCTCCGCGAGCTGGTCGGCGGTTCCGCGGCTGTTGGCATCGGAGCGCATCCAGAGACCACGCTCGATATATCCTGCCGCTTCGGGCGAGTTAATCGACCCCGCCGCGGGCGGCAATAATGTCAGCGCCCGGGCATCAGGCGTTCCCATAGTGAGCATGGCTGCCACGACCATACTGCCGGTCTGCAGCAAACCGGAGAAATATCTGCAATGTTTCATTCTTTTAAAAGGACTTCCTTGTCGTGCAAATTACTTTCTTCGCAAATTTACGATATTTTTCCCATATCGCCGCTTCAAAAATCCCCCATCTGCTCTTCTTCTCCGTTTACCTTGAATTCGTTTCGCCGGCCGCGTTCCGGCGGAGCCTTCGACAGAGTGATTTTGCTGAAAAATTAGTTAAAATATTTTGTAGATTGTAAAAATACGGCTAATTTTGAAAATGGAATATTTATTCCGGATTTCAGACCACCCTCTCCGACCAATCATAATTCATTTAATTGCAGCCGGGACTCTTTTGGGAGATTGCCGGCTTGCGGAAAAACCACAATTTCTTCTATGAAAAAATTTTTAATGGCAGTGGCAGTGGCGGTTACGTCGCTTGCAGCAAGCGCCGGACTTCCCGGCGATATGTTCAACCACGTTGGCGTCGGCGTAGGTGTCGGCACTACCGGTATCTCGGTCGAGGCGTCCACGCCCATAACGCGCTGGGTGCAGATGCGCGCCGGCGTGGCAATCATGCCGGGCATCAAATTTCATGCGGATGCAGATGCTGAGTTTGCGTACCACACGAATGCAGGTAATGTTTACCGCGATTCCGAAGTGGAACTTACCGGCGACCTCGGCCGCACGCAGGGCTATGTGATTTTTAATGTCTATCCACTTCCGAAAATCGGTCTGTATGTGGCTTTAGGCGCATACTTCGGGGGAAATAAGCTTGTTAAAATCACGGGCTATTCGCCCGAATTGGCTTCCTATGGAGGTTCCGTCACCATCGGCGACTACGTGATTCCCGCAAATACCAAGGGTGAGGTTTCTGGCGGAATAAAGGTGAACGGTTTCCGTCCTTATGTTGGTATCGGTTGGGGTAAGGCTGTGCCGAGCCGCCGCATAAATTTCGGAATCGATCTGGGCGTCCAGATTCACGGCAAGCCGAGTCTGTATACCGATTATGGCGAACTTGACCTCTCGGAAGTTACAGACGATGATACATTCCAGAAAATCATGGACAAGGTGCGTGTCTATCCCACCCTCACCTTCAAGCTCGGCTTCCGCGCTTATTGATTTCTCTGGAAACGACATAAAAAGCAACCGCACGCTGTGATTTAGTGCGGTTGCTTTTTTGTAGTTTATGCCCTGGTTAGGAGGGGAGGAGCGGCAGGTGGATGGCGAAGGTGGTGCCGACGCCGGGCTCGGAGTGGCTGACGAAGATGCGCCCTTTGTGGTATTGTTCGATGATGCGTTTGGCCAGGGTGAGGCCGAGACCCCATCCGCGTTTTTTTGTGGTATAGCCGGGATTGAATACCGTCTTCTGGCGTTTGCGCGGTATGCCTCGGCCGGTATCGGCCACGGTGATGCAGGCTTTCTGCCCTTCGCGCGAGGTAGTTACGGTAATCGAACCTGTCCCGTCCATGGCGTCGACAGCATTCTTTATCAGGTTTTCAAGCACCCATTCGAGTAGCGGAGCGCATACGAGCACATCGAGTTGCTCCGGGCAGAGATCGGTTGTGAGTTTGATTCGGCTGGAGATGCGCGTAGCCATATAGGAGGCGGCATGCCCGACTACCGTGTTGAGGTTGTCGGGTTCCATCTGCGGCTGCGATCCGATTTTCGAGAAGCGTGAGGCGATGGTGCTCAGACGGTTGACGTCCTTGTTCATCTCGCGCACGGTCTCGGGGTCGACTCCCATGCTCTGCAGAAGCTCCATCCAGGCCATGAGCGACGAGATGGGCGTACCTAACTGGTGGGCCGTTTCTTTCGAAAGTCCCACCCACACCTTGTTCTGTTCGGCGCGCCGGGTGGAATTTACGGCGAAATAAACCACAAGAATAAACGCCAGCATAACTACAATCTGGATGTAAGGATAGTAGCTCAGACGTTTCAGCAGTTTGGAGTCGTCGTAATAGAGGTGCTGCATGTTGCCCGGAGAAATGATGATATGAATCACGTTCGGACTTTTTTCCAGCTCGCTAAGTTTGCGCTGCAGGAAGGCGGCGTTGGCATCGGAAATGAGCCACGGCTCGAGCGAGTCGACCGGCTCGGGCAGGTCGAAGTTGCGGTGGAGGAGAATGTTGCCTCCGTCGTCGGTTAGAAGTACCGGAATGGTGTGGTTGCGCTCGATTATCGAGAAAAGAAAGTCGATATTATCGGCCGATGCCTCGCTGCCGGTGGCATCGGCCTGCCCGACCGTGAGCTGGCGTGTGGCGTCGGCCCATATCTGCATGCGCTCGCGCTCCTGCGTGGCCAGGTCGGCCACCAGGTTGTTGCTCACATACAGAAAGAAGCCTACAAGAGCCACTGAAATGAGCAGGAATGCAACCACGCCAAAGCGGCGGATGTCGTAGATATTCATCTTACCGGATATTCGGTTATGGATTCTCAGATCAGAAGGTCGTCGATATAGACTCCCTCGCGCTCGGCTATGAAACGGGCCACGGAGTCGGCCGTGTTCGGGCCGATTACAGTGTGTGCTTCTTTCTTTACTTGCGGCAGGGCGTTTTCCACTGCCACCGCTTCCGTTGCCACTCGCATCATCGGCAGGTCGTTGAGGTTGTCGCCGAATACCACCGTGCGCTTTGCTCCCACGCGCCCGGCAAGCTGTTCGACGGCAAGTGCCTTCGAAACGCCGGGAGCGTAGATGTCGATCAGCCCTGTGTCGGGCATGATGACGTCGGGATACCACGCCGTGGCGCAGTCGGTAACCTCCGACAATTTTTCCGAGGCTTGTCTGACTGCCTTCACCGGGCCGATGGCGAAAAACAGCGCCACGCTTCCCAGCGACGACGGCTGCTGGTCGAGATGGAAACGCTTCAGCTCCAGATGGCGGCGCTCCTGATAGAACGCGTCCTCACGCCGGCTCATCGCCGCCGAATGGTAGACGTTCAGGAAACTGTTGCCACTCAGGCAGTAGATGAATGGCCTGAGTGATTCGCCCTGAAACGTATCGAGAATCCTTCGGGCATCGTCTTCCGGAATCAGCGTGATGCTGTCGAACCGGCATTCGAAGCGGTCCCACAGCGCGGCGCCGGTCATTACTATGGCCGGGAGGCACTGCAACTGCCCCTGGGAGTCGGTGTAGAGGCTCGGACCGACGTTGGCCATCAGAGGCTGCACCGTGGCCGGAGTGCGCGCCGTGGCCGGAGTCACCATCACCCCGTGCGACGCCAGACGCGTCAGAATTTTTGCCGTCGTGGGGCTTATCTTCGAGTCTGCTCCGAGCAGTGTTCCGTCGAGGTCGCTGACATAAAGAGTTTTCGTTTCGCTCATATACCTGCAAATTTACAAACTAAATCCAATGAATGAAATACTTTCCACACTCTTTCTATCGCTCCCGATTCCATGTTATTTCTCAATATATTTTATAGCTTTGCAAGTGAATAGAATTCGTGATGCATTAAAACTATAACTCTGTTATCCTTTCATAAACCTTATTCGGTCACATTAAATATGGAATCTCACATTGTCAAATATCTTCAAATGTTCTTTTCTGGATTATTCTTGCGGGAAATAGATTTCCAGATTAGTCAGAAGGAATGCCTTAATTGCGGTGCACAATGTCATAGTAGATACTGCCCGGAATGTGGTCAGGAGATGTCTGAAAATAGATTGGATGTGCAAACATTGGGAAAACATATTCGTGAAACTATTTTCCCGATAGACTCAAAGTTTTTCAGGTCGTTATGCCTTTTAGTTTTTTGTCCATATAAAATCATAATTGACTACATCAATGGGGCAAGAAAAAAAATTACACATCCATTTGTGATATTTGTTACTCTTCATGCCCTACTTCTTTTAACTGTACCTCTTGCCGCACATACTATAATATTCCCTAACTTGATTTTAAGATACATAATAGAAGCTGTTTTATTCCCGATATGGATAGTGCTCGGACAGGATTCCGATATTTATCAATATATTCTGCGGAATGGTTATCTGCTTTTTTTGTTGACAATACCGTATACAAGTTGGGCTTTATATAAAAGTATTAAAATAATTGTTGTTCGTATCAATTATGTGGAAACACTTTATGCTTTTACATATATGATTTGTGCTATACTCACAATATATGTGCTTTGTGAGGCTATTTCAAAGCTTTGGGTTTTGCCTGATGAATTTATCCTTTTTGCACAACTCTTTCCATTGATGATTATTGAAATCTATATTTTTGGTAAATTAAAGGTTGATTTTGCGAAAATGATGCTTTTGCTAATAAAAGTATCACTGAAATTCTATAGTTATCTCCTTTTACCTATATTAATAGCAATATTTATTCTTGTACTACTTATTGTTTTTAAAGGAAATCCGTCTTAAACTAAATACAGATTAGTACTTTGAATTTCAATACTAAATTTAGCTAAAGGAGGATTTTGTGCGAACCATCGGGGGCGGTTTTTGATTTTTATTAGTAGCTTTGTATCTTAAAAGCCGGGCGGTAGTTCCATATTGCTTCCGGGACAACTGGAGTTTCTGGAATTGTGATGGCGGCGTCCGGCGATGGTTACGTTTTACTATTGAACCGTTACTTATTATGACGTTTGAAGAATTGGGCGTGAGCGAGCCGCTGCGCCATGCGATAGAGGATTTGGGTTTTGAGACTCCGATGCCCGTTCAGGAGAAGGTGATTCCGCATCTGCTCGGCCAGGAGGGAGATGTTGTGGCGCTGGCTCAGACGGGCACGGGCAAGACGGCGGCATTCGGGCTGCCGGTGCTCCAGCGCATCGATGTGGAGCGCCACGTGCCTCAGGCGCTTATCCTTTCGCCCACGCGCGAGCTCTGCCTCCAGATTGCCTCGGACCTGGTGGATTTCTCGAAATATATTCCCGGACTGTCGGTGCTTCCCGTCTACGGCGGTTCGAGCATTCAGAGCCAGATTCACGCACTCCGCGAGGGAGTGCAGATAATCGTGGCTACTCCGGGCCGTCTTATCGACTTGATAAACCGCGGGGTGGTGAAGCTCGACGACGTGCATACCGTAATCCTCGACGAAGCCGACGAGATGCTCAACATGGGTTTTGTCGACTCCATCAACGAGATTCTGGAGCATGTGCCCTCCGACCGCAAGATGCTAATGTTCTCGGCCACGATGCCTGCTGAAATCGCTAAAATCGCCAAGCGGTTCATGCACGATCCGGTAGAGTTCGTGGTCGGCACGCGCAACGAAGGGGCGGCCAATGTGCGCCATATCTACTATATGGTTCATGCGCGCGACAAATACCTCGCCCTTAAGCGCATAGCAGACAATTCGCCCAACATCTACGCCATTATCTTCTGCCGCACGCGCCGCGACACGCAGGAGGTGGCCGAAAACCTGATACGCGACGGCTACAATGCCGACGCGCTCCACGGCGACCTCTCGCAGCAACAGCGCGACATGGTGATGAAGAAGTTCCGCGACCGCGTCGTCACGCTCCTCGTAGCCACCGATGTTGCTGCCCGCGGCCTTGATGTCGACGACCTTACACACGTGATAAACTATGGACTGCCGGAGGATACGGCCGTCTATACCCACCGCTCGGGCCGCACCGGCCGCGCCGGCAAGACCGGCGTCTCCATCGCAATAATCCATTCGCGCGAGAGGGGTAAGCTGCGCGAGATTGAACGCATCATAGGCAAGACCTTCGAGCGCAAGGAGGTGCCCACCCCAGATCATATCATCGAGAAGCAGCTGTTCTGGCTCGCCGACCGCCTGGAGCGTGTGGAGGTCAACGACGAGGAAATCGGCCGCTTCATCCCCGGCGTGGCAAAGAAGCTCGGCTGGCTTTCCAACGAAGACCTGCTCAAGCGCGTGCTGTCGCTCGAATTCAACCGCCTGCTCGAATACTATAAGGACGCTCCCCAAATTGATTTTATCGACGAAAAACCGCGGAAAGAGCGCAAGGAGCGCTCCGATGCTCCCGTCACCAAGGAGGAGAAGGACCGCCGCACGGCCTCGAAGGGAATGGAGCGTATCTATGTGAACGCCGGCAAGCGCGACGGCTTCTATGCCGGCAACCTTATCGAGATGCTCAACAAGGTTGTGGGCGGCAAACGCGTCGATGTGGGCCGCATCGACCTGATGCCCGGCTACTCGCTCTTTGATGTGAAGAAAAGCGACGCACGCCGCGTGGTAGGAGCCCTAAAGGGGGCCGATTTCATGGGCAAACGCATCTACAGCGAGATTGCTTCGCCCGACAAGGATTACGCCAAAGCCTCCGTGCGACGTACCAAGGACAAATACGTAGATGCTCCCTTCGAGGCGGAGGACGCCTACGATGCCTTCGAAAAATTCAAACGCCGCCAGCGCCGTAAAGCCCGCTGACGAGGCCTCCCAGGCTGAACCCATAGATACTCTCCCCATCCTCAAAACGAAATGCATATGATTCGCAGACTCCTCATATCCACCATTCTGACGGCGCTCGCCGTTTTGGCTGTATCGGCCGTGAAACCGGCCGAGAAGACCGACTCGCTTACCGCCGCCGACTTTTTCGCCAACGCCCCGCTACGCATCTTCCCGACCATCGACCGCACCACGCGTCTGGATATGCTCGACTATTACCGCAGCGGCTCCGACAAGCCCTCGAAAAACGCTTTCAAGGGGAATGCACGCGTTCTGGCAGCCTCTCCCTCGCAGATTACCTTCTCTACTTCCGACGTGCAGGAGGTGGAGCTCTCGCTGATTCCCCACCGTGGCGACACTCTCCTGATGGTGATAACCACCGTCAGCACACCTGCCCCCGACAGCGAGGTACGGTTCTATACCACTGCCTGGGAGCCGGTTGACCGTGGTCTCTTCATCGTGCCACAGCTTTCCGAATGGATAGCGCCCGAGGGTGCCGACCGCCGCGCCGACCTTGAGAATCTTTATCCCATCACGTTGGCACGCGCCGTCTACGACCCATCCACACGTACGCTGACGCTCCAGAACAAGCTCGGCGACTTCCTCGCTCCCGGCGAGGGCTCATGGGCCGACGGCCTTCTGCGCGGCGAGCTGGTGTACCGCTGGAATGGTAAAAAAATGGAAAAGGTAAAAAAATAAGGTGAATATATATGTTGGCAATTGACTTCACCTAAATAACCGGACATCAGAATGTAGGGATGCACCCTGGAGCATCCGCTCGTTTTCAGATGCTAACTTGCTGATGTTAGGATGCACCAGAGTGCATCCCTACAATTTGGCGGCCAACATATATTTTCTTATCAATAAGGATTATTATCACATTTAATAACGTGAATCAGAAGGTTCTTACGCTGCTGCAGCTGCAGCAGACGGTGGCGGCGCTCGTGCAACGCCCCGAGACACAGAATGTCTGGGTGACGGCCGAAATCCTCGACGTTGCCGTGCGCGGCGGCCACTGCTATATGGAACTCCTGCAGAAGGACGAGCGCGGACTGCAGGTGGCCAAAGCCCGCGGCGTGATCTGGGCGAGCAGTTTCGGCCGTATCGATGCCGAATTCTTTGCCGCGACAGGGCAGCGTTTCGCCTCCGGACTGAAAGTGATGCTCCGTGTGTCAGCGTCGATGCATCCGGTCTACGGATTCTCGCTCGTAGTATCGGCAGTGAATCCCGAGTATACCATGGGCGACCTTCTGCGTCGTCGCCGAGAAATCCTCATGCGCCTGAAAGAGGAGGGGATTCTCGAACTCAACCGGCAGCTGCAATGGCCGCCGGTGCCACAGCGCATCGCGGTAGTTTCGGCTGCCGGAGCCGCCGGTTACGGAGATTTCATGAATCAGCTCTACTCCAATCCACGCCGTCTGCGTTTCCATACGAAACTTTTCCCCGCTGTGATGCAGGGCGCGTCGGCCCCGAAATCCATCATCGCCGCCCTCGAGCAGATTGCCGCCGATCCCGAGCCGTGGGATGGGGTAGTGGTAATCCGTGGCGGAGGCGCCACCTCCGATCTCCAGGCATTCGAGGATTATGAACTGGCAGCGAATGTGGCTCAGTTCCCTCTTCCCATAGCCATCGGAATAGGCCACGAGCGCGACGTGACCGTGCTCGACTGGGTGGCCAATCTGCGGCTTAAGACCCCTACTGCCGTGGCCGAATGGCTCGTATCCACTGCCGAAAATGCTCTCAACCACATCGAGACAATCGGGGCGCGAATCCTGCAGTCGGCCACGGAGCGCCTCTCAGGCTATAAAGAGCAGCTTGCCCAGGCCGAGAGCCTACTGCCGGTGGCGTCGCGCAACGCCGTGGAGCGGGCGCGCCAGCGCCTGATGCAGGCCTCGGCCACGCTTGGAGGCGTGAGCGGCCGGCGCATCCAGCCGCAGCTCACGCGCCTGCAGATGATTCGTGAGGCGCTTGCGGAGGCCGCGCGCAACCGCACAGCACGCCAGCGCCAGCGGCTCGACTCCCTCGAGGCGCTCATTGATGCCCTTTCGCCAATGGCTACCCTGCGGCGAGGCTATTCGATAACCCGGGTCGACGGCCACGCCATCACGTCGACCGACGGCCTCGCTCCCGGCACGCGCCTTCAGACGATTCTCGCCTCGGGCTCCGTCGAGTCGACCGTCGAGGCCGTAGGGCAGCCGTCGTAAGACACAATAAACAAGAAAATATTGTCCGCTAAATGTAGGGATGCACCCTGGTGCATCCTTACATTCGCCAGACCAACGATTCAGATAAAATAAGCAGTCGATAAGTATATAATTACCAAATTTTTACATACACCCTAATGTCAGACGAAAAGAAAGCGGTATTCACTTCCGCCAAAGATCTTACCTACAGTCAGGCCGTGGCCGAACTTGAAAAAATCCTGCGCCTGATGCAGAGCGACGAATGCGACATCGACCGCCTTGCCGCTCTTACGCGCCGTGCCACCGAACTTATAGCCGAATGCCGCAGCCGCCTTGTGGCTACCGACGAGGAACTCCGCGCCATACTCGAGCAGCAGCACTGAGAACGTTGTAAAAATTTGAATATCGGATTATTGTACGCTCTCCGCCCCCTCCGGGCGGTAGATGAGCGTGCACTTATGGTCGGGATTGAAAATGGTGGCGGCTGTGGAGCGTAGTGTATCGGGTGTTATGGCCCGGTATGGCTCCATGAAGCGGTTGGCATCCTCGCGGTGCATCTCCGCGAGTGCGATTGTCTGCGCTACGCTCAGATAGTTCAGCAGCCCGAATGTACGGGCGGATTCCAGCCGGTTGAGACATAGCTCCACGTCGCGTTGCCCGACCATCTCCCGGGCCATGCGCGAAGTCTGCGCGTCGATTGCCGCGATTGCCTCGCGTTCGGCCTCTTCGCCGTTGCGCGCCAGTTTGGCGTTGATCAGGAAGAGGCCGGGCTCTTCCGTGCCCTGGATGGCCGCGTCGACTTCGGTGAAGATGTCGGTGCCCATCAGCAGTTCGCGGTAGAAGCGGCTGGCATGTCCGTTGGCCAGTATATCGCTGATTATGTCGGCATTGAAATATTCCGGGGTACCGTATCCGGCCATGGGATAGGCGATGGCTAAGGCCGTCTGCGGCACGCGGCCGCTCACTGTGGTGGTTCTCGGGGCGGCAGGCAGCGGCTCTGCGGGGAGTCGGCGGGATGCCACTTTTCGTGGTGGCAGGTCGCCATACCATTTCCTTACGAGGCGTTCGGCTGTAGTTGCGTCGATATTGCCGCATATGGCCAGCACGGCGTTGTCGGGCGCATAGTGGGAGTAAAACCATCGCTCGGCGTCGGCAAGCGTTACGCGCTCTATATGGCTGAAATCCTTGCCGATGACGGGGAACCGATAGGGATGCGTGCGGTAGCAGAGCGCGCGCAGGGCGTGGTCCATGTCGCCGTAGGGGCGGTTGAGGCATGTCTGCTTGAATTCCTCGATTACCACGTTGCGCTGCACTTCGAGGCTTCTTTCGCTGAGTGCGAGGCGAAGCATGCGGTCGCTCTCGATCCATAGGGCCGTCTCGATGTTGGCCGCCGGCAGAACGTCGTAGAAGTTTGTGAAATCGCTCGAAGTCCAGGCGTTTGATATTCCTCCGGCCGCCGACAGGGCGGCATCGAAATCGGGTACGTGGGCCGACCCGCCGAACATCAGGTGCTCGAAAAGATGGGCAATTCCCGTCAGGGCCGGCGATTCGTCGCGGGCTCCGACATCATAGAGGGTGTTGACTGCCACCATGGCCGTTGAGCGGTCGTGGACGTGGACCACGCGCAGGCCGTTGTCGAGAGTAAACCTGTTGATTTTCATTGCGGTGTGTCGGAAGGCTTGCAGTGCGTCAGTCGGTGAGCACTCGCATTGACAGGATTTTCACATCCTTGAGCGGTCGGTCGTGGGAGTCGGTCTCCACTTTTTCGATTTTATCGATTACGTCCATGCCGTCGACTACCTCGCCGAATACCGTATACTGGTTGTCGAGGTGGGGTGTTCCACCCGTAGTTGTGTATGCCTCGCGCTGCTCGGCGGTGAGCCGGGCGGGCGCCTCGGCGGCTTTCTTCTCGGTGGTGGCCACCAGCTCGTCCTGCAGGGCCTGGAGTCCGGCCTGGTCGCGATTGCGGCGCAGTGTCATGATCGAGTCGCGGTGTTCGCGGGCCAGGTCGTTGAATATGTTCTGCTTCTGCATCATCTGCAGCTGGCGCTCCATCTGGTTGAGGGTGCTGTCGTTATAGGCTTTGCCGGTGACGATATAGAACTGCGAGCCCGACGAGCGGCGTTCGGGGTTTACCTGGTCGCCCTGACGGGCTGCGGCAAGTGCACCGCGCTTATGGAAATGCGTTGGATATACGATTTCAGCCTCGATGTCGTAGCCGGGCCCTCCGGAGCCGAGCATCTTGCCTGCGGGAGCCGTCTTCGAGTCGGGGTCGCCCGTCTGCACCATGAATTCATTGATTACTCGGTGGAAGAGCACTCCGTTGTAGTAGCCTTCTTTGGCCAGTTTTACGAAATTATCGCGGTGGCGGGGGGTGTCGCCGAAAAGGCGCACCGTAAGGTCGCCTTCGGTGGTCTTGATTTCTACGAGCACGTCGCCGGGCTTGTTCTGTTTGGTCATTTCCTTGATATTTTTACTGCTTGAGCGCGATTTGTTGAGGGTTACGGCGCCGCCGACGATTGCGGCGACAGCCACCGAGCCTGCCAGCAGCAGGTTGCGTAGTTTCTTCATGTTCATTGCTGTGGTTATGCAGGCTTAACGTTCCGGGGCTCCGGAAAGTTCTTTGGGATTGATAGGTATGGATTTGGGAAGAGCTCAGAGTGCGCCCTGCGGATTAAGTCGTTTGTAGATGCGTCGGAAATTGTTGTCGACGGCCGAGAGCTCGGCGGCACGGGCGGCATAGTCGGCGCCATAAAACTGCTCCATGAGCGCACCGATATAGTTGCGCTCGCGGTCTTTGTCGATTCCCAGCCCGACAAGCCTTTCGATGGCCGGAGCGAAGGCTTCGCGGTCGATGGCGAAGAGGTAGCGGGCCGCGCTTATCAGGAACTGACCCGTAAGGTCGGCGCGACACATGTTGTCGATCAGATAATCAAGGTCGTCGGCCATTGTCTCGATATGGTTGGCTATGTATTCGTAGGTGGCGAGGCCGTCGGCGTCGGCCTCCAGACGTTTTTTGTCGGTATCGTCGATCATGGTGAAATGTGATTTTGTCACCTGCAAAGATAAGCAACAATTTCCGATGAAAAAAATCCGAAAAATATATCAAATCTTTCCGCAGGTGTTTCCCTTTTCTCTGCTATGGAGCTTCTGCGTAAGTTTTGTCAAAGATTATTTGCAAATTTTAAAGATAATTCAGTATCTTTGGAGGCTAAATCTTCCCGGGCCTAGGGCTCGCTGCGTCCCCGACGCGCCGTCTGCACGGATTGCGTGGGGTAAGGTTAATGAAGTGAGCCGTTTGCCGAACGATTTTCAATATGGAAAATAAATTATATCCATTCAATAAAAATTTCTATGAGATTTAAACTGTTTCTATCGCTGCTGCTCTCAGCAGTGCTTTCATCCACTGCTCAGACGGCGGTGGTGACCGGTAGCGTCATCGACGCCGATACGGGAAGCCCCGTTGCGGGCGCCGTTGTCACGATTCAGGACCAGGGAATTTCCGTCACCACAGGCCCTGCCGGCGATTTCCGCATCAGTAACGCACGTCCCGGCGAAGCCGTGCTCACCATCGTGGCTCCCGGCTACGAGGGGGGTGCCTCGCAGGCACGTCTCTACAACGGCCAAAGCATCGATACCGGCGCTCTGCGTCTGTTCGCCGATTTCGCCGACAATGAGTTCATCACCGAGAACAGCGAGGAGCTTCTCTTCGACGAATCGATGATGGAGGACGAGGCCGGCAATTCGCAGGCCGTAGGTGCTCTTACCGGTTCCAGCGACGACATCTATTTCCGCTTCAGCCGCTACGGCTACTCGCCGCTCTATTCCAACTACCGCGGCTACAATAGCGTATGGAGCGAGACATACATCAACTCGCTGCCCATGAACGACCTCATGCGCGGTGGCTTCTCCTTCCAGCAGCTGGCCGGTATGACTTCGCGCGCTTTCCGCAACTCCACGGCTGCCGTGGGCCTCTCGGCTGCATCCTACGGATTCGGCAACATCGGCGGAAGCCAGAACTTCAGCACCATCACCGAGGGCTACGCTCCCGGCTTCAACGGTACGCTGAGCTACACCAACTCCAACTATAAATACCGCGCTATGGCCACCTACTCCACCGGCATGAACGACCAGGGGCTGGCACTTACGGCATCGGCTGTGTTCCGCTATGCCGACGAGGGTGTGGTGCCCGGCACGTTCTACACCGCCGGCGGCTTCTTCCTCTCGGGCGAGAAGCAGTTCAACAAGAACCATTCGCTTACCGCCACCTTCTGGATGAACCCCCGCCAGTATGCCAACGGCAAGGCTACAGTCCAGGAGGCCATCGACCTCAGCGGCGACCATCTGTACAACCCCACATGGGGCTGGCAGGACGGCAAGAAGCGCTCCGACAATATCCGCGAGAACTTCGACCCGACGCTGATGTTCAACTATATCTACAAGAACGAAAAGACTACGGTCAACACCGGTGCCGCCGTGCGCTGGGTGCACTACGCGCGCACGCGTCTTTCCTATTACAACGGCAACGATACGCGTCCCGACTACTACCGCAACCTGCCCAGCTACTGGACCATGTTCGGTAACGACAATCCCGAGATGGCGGCCTACTACACCGACCTCTGGGAGAACGACGAGAATTTCCGCCAGCTTAACTGGGACGGTTTCTACCAGGCCAACTATCTGAACAACGTGCAGAACCAGTCGCTCCCGGAATCCCAGAAGAAGGGCTCGACCTACATCCAGCAGATGGAGCACTCCAATCAGGTGAACTTCATTGTCGGCTCGACAATCAACCACCGCCTCAACGACATCATGAGCCTGCAGGGGGGCGTCAATTTCAACTATACCAAGACCAACGACTATGCCACCGTGCGCGACCTGCTCGGCGGCGAGTTCTGGGTTGACGTCGACGGCTTCGCAGAACGCGAAATCAACAATCCCAACGCTTCGGCCGATATCGTGCAGAACAACCTCAACGACCCCAACCGCCGCGCCAAGGTAGGCGACCGCATAGGCTGGGACTACAGCATCTACGCCCTCAAGGCCCAGGCATGGCTGCAGAATCAGATCAACACCGCCAAGTGGGATGTTAACTACGGCCTCGAAATGAGCTACGAGCAGTTCTACCGCCAGGGCTACATGCGCAACGGCCGCGCTCCCGAAAATTCCTTCGGTAAATCGAGCACAATCCGCTTCAACGACGCCATGCTCAAGGCCGGTGCCACCTATAAGCTCAACGGACGCAACTACTTCACTCTTCAGGCCCAGTACGGCACGGTGGCTCCCGTAATCAACGACGTATATATCTCGCCGCGCATCAAGGATACCGCCGTCGACGACGCCAAGAGCACACGCGTGTTCAGCGCCGACTTCCGTTATACATGGAACTACCGCCGGTTCCGCGGTGCGGTGACAGCTTATTTCACCGACATGCAGGACGCTCTTGAACGCTACGGCTTCTGGGACGAGAGCCTGAACGCTTTCTGTAATTTCGCCCTCTCGGGTGTTCACCGCCAGTATCAGGGCATCGAACTCGGTATGGCTTATCAGATTACCTCGTCGCTGCGCGCCACCTTCGCCGGCAACATTGCCCGCTACCGCTACGCCAACAATCCCATGGGTACCCGTTCGCTCGAAAACGGCCTCAGCGCCGACGTTACCCGCCAGTTCTTCCTCAAGAATTATATCTGCACTTCCACTCCGCAGACCGCTTTCAACATCGGCCTGGCATGGAACGCTCCCAAAAACTGGTATCTTAACTTCGACGCCTCCTGGCTCGCCGACTACTACGTGCGCCTGGCCTATCCGCGCCACCAGATTATCACCGGCCTGGCCTCCTACGCCGGAACCGAGCAGAAACTCGCTGAACTCGTCGACGAATATACCGCCCAGGAGAAGCTGAAGAATCAGTGGGTGCTCAACGCCTCTATCGGCAAGAGCATCTACCTCAACCGCAAGGTCAGCCTCAACTTCAATGTATCGGTAAGCAACCTGCTCAACAACCGCAACCTCATCACCCAGGCCACCGAGCAGTTCCGTATCGACACCAAGACCTACAATCCTCAGGCTTTCCCGACCAAATACATGTATGCCCAGGGCATCAAGGTGTTTGTCAACGCAGGCGTCCGCTTCTGATGCGCGACCCGAAGCCATTTTCAGCAGTTTTCTCCTAATCAGAAAATATTTAACAGATGAAAAAGCATATTTTATATAGCGCAGCCATGCTGATGGCCTCGGCGGTCTTCACCGCGTGCGACTACGAGAAGGATTTCGAGCAGCCGCCGCTGGAGGACTACGTGCCCCGCGCAACCATGGTGGCAAACACCACCTGCGATGAGCTCAAGACCCTGTTTAATCAGGATGTGAACTACTACAACGTGCTTGTAGGCACGCGTGCCGACGGCCAGCACTACATCGTGAAGGGCCGCGTCACCAGCGACGACGCCGCAGGCAACGTCTACAAAAAAATCGCCATTGAGGACGAGACCGGAGGCCTCATCTTCTCGATCAACGGCACCAAACTCGGCGAGACCTACCGCTACGGTCAGGAAATCGTAGTCGACGTGACCGGCCTCTACTACGGCAACTACGGTGCCGGAGTGCAGATCGGCTCGAAAGGCGACAACGACACATCGGCTCCCGGCCGCATGTCGACCACCGAATGGGAGCAGCACGTGGAATGCGACGGTCTTGCCAACGTCGACAAGCTCCGCATCTACGAGGTTACTGCATCCGAGCTTAACGCCCTGCGCGACGACCCCGTGACTCGCCTCCAGTGGCAGGGTCGCCTGGTGCGTCTCACCGGCGTTCACTTCGAGAACCCCGGCGAAGCCCTCGCTGTTGCATCGCAGACCAACAATACCCGCTATCTCGTGGGCTCCAACGGAGCTAAGGTCGGTCTCAACACTTCCGGCTACTCCACGTTCGGTGCCTCCACCAAAGCTCCCAAAGGCGAGGGCAGCGTTCTGGCCGTGCTCACCAACTACACCAGCGGGTGGCAGCTTCAGCTCAACGACCTCGCCGGCCTCGAAGGCTTCGAGCCCTGGGTCGACGAACCTGTGAAACCCGTCGATGCCGTCGGCGCGTTCAGCGTGGATTTCGAAAGCCTCACAATGCCCGACGGATGGAGTCAGTATCAGCTCGCCGGCGACAAGGACTGGTATTTCCGCGAATTCGGAGGCGTGAAATACGCCTGCATGACCGGCTATAAAGGCACCGCTCCTTTCGATTCATGGCTCGTCAGCCAGCCCGTCGACGCTGCCAAGATGGTGCAGAAAGTGCTTACATTCCGCACTCAGGTAAACGGCTACGGCTCCACTACCACTACCTTCAAGGTATTCATGCTCGACGGTCCCGACCCCGCCACGGCCAAGCGCACCGAACTCAGCTGCACTCTCCCCGAAGCTCCCGCTTCCGGCTATAGCGACTGGACCGACTCAGGCGATGTATCGCTCGCCGCTGCCTCCGGAATTTTCTACATCGGCTGGCAGTATGCCGCCACCTCCGACAGCAATTACGCCACATGGGACGTGGCTTCCATCGAGGTAAAATAATCAGTTCTCATTCCGACATTCAAGAATTATGAAAATATTTAAGTCTATTCTTTCCGGCGTGATGGCGCTGACACTCCTCGGCGGTTTCGCTTCCTGCCAGGATGATATCGACGCTCCGGAGCCCACGGTGCCTGTGGCCGCCAACAAGGCCAACACCACTATCTTCGACCTGAAGAAGGAGTTCTGGGACGACGCCACCAACTATATCAAGGAAATCGGCACCAAGCCCGACGGCTCGCACTACATCGTGGCCGGCCGCGTCATTACTTCCGACGAAGGCGGCAACATCTTCAAGAGCATCACCATTCAGGACGAGACGGCTGCGCTGACCTTCTCGGTCAACACCTATAACCTCTTCCTCAACTACCGCATCGGCCAGGAACTCGTTGTGGACCTCACCGGCATGTATATCGGCAAATACAACGGCCTGCAGCAGATAGGCTGGCCCGAATTCTACGAGCAGGGCAACGCTTGGGAGGCTACTTTCATGGCTCCCCAGTTTTTCTACAGCCATGTTGAGCCCAACGGACTGCCCGACGCCTCGAAAGTGATAATCCATGAGCTCAGCTCTATCAGCGACATTCCCGCCGGTACCGACGGCCTTATCGCATGGCAGAGCCAGGTGGTACGCTGCAACAACATCAAATTCGTGCCCAAGGTCGACACCAATACCGGTGAGCTCGTAACCAATTTCGGTGTCTACAAGACCAACATGAATCAGGGCGTGGAACTCGCCGGCCAGGAGGTGACGATGCGCGTGAGCGGCTATGCCGACTTCGTCAACGACCCGATGCCCACCGATGCCTGCGACGCCAAGTTCTTCCTCTCCTACTATGGCACCGGCTGGCAGCTAATGCTCATGAGCACCGACGACATCTACAATATCGGTAACCCGTCGCTTCCCGTCGGCACCGAGGACAATCCCTATAGCGTGACCCGCGCAATCGAGGCCATCGACGGCGGCGAGACTCCCGCAGGATGGATTTCGGGCTATATCGTAGGAACCGTGGCAATGGAAGTTACCAACGTCACCTCCAACGACGACATCGACTGGGGCACCGACGCCATGCTCGCCTCCACAGTCGTAATCGCTGACGAGGCCGACTGCCGCGACTTCTCGAAGTGCTTCATCGTTCCTCTGCCCACCGGCTCAGTTATGCGCGAATATGTGGCCATCCTCAACCATCCCGAGAACGTGGGCAAGCAGCTCAAGGTGCTCGGCACTCTCGACCACTATCTCGGCACCTATGGCCTGACCGGCAACAACGGCACTGCCGCCGAGTTCCGTCTCGAAGGTGTGGAGGTGCCCGGCGGTCAGCCCACCGAAGGCAACGGCACCAAGGAGGCTCCCTACTCCTGCGAGAAGATCATCGCCCTCAACCCGCAGTCGACCACCGACGCCGTAGAGTCGGGCGTTTGGGTGAAGGGCTACCTCGTAGGCTACTACAACAACAATACGAAGCAGTGCATGTTCCAGAGCGCAGGCGCTCTCGGAGCCAACATCCTGCTTTCCACCAATCCCCAGGCATCGACCAAGGAGGAGTGCATCTGCATCCAGCTTGTAAACGGCACGCAGCCGCGCATCAACCTCAACCTGATCGACAACCCCGGCCTGCTCGGCGCTGAAATCATGGTGCAGGGCGACGTGATGAAATACAACACCTTCCCCGGCATCAAGAACACCTCCGACTATTCGATTCTTTCGCAGCCCGTAGGGCCCGACCAGCCCGACGTTCCCACCGGCGGCGACGGCACGGAGGCTTCTCCCTACGCCGTAGGCAGCATCATCGCCATGGCTCCCTCGTCGACCACCGAGGCCGTCAAGGAGGATGTATGGGCTGAAGGCTACCTCGTAGGCTACTATAAAGACTATGCAGCCCACTTCACAGCCGAAGGCGCACAGGCCGCCAACATCCTGCTCGCAGCCACCGCTACCGCCTCCACCAAGGAGGAATGCATCTGCATCCAGCTCGTCAACGGATCCGACGTACGCAAGGCGCTCAATCTGATCGACAATCCCGGCAACCTCGGCAAGAAGGTATCGGTTCGCGGCGACGTGATGAAGTACAATTCCCTCCCGGGTATCAAGAATACCGACGCCTATAAGATCGACGGCCAGGGTGGAGGCGACCAGCCCGACACCCCCACCGGCGATGCCATCTTCGAGGAGACATTTGAAGGAGGCACACTCGGCAACTTCACCGCTACCGTCGAGACTTCCGGCAGCTGGACCGGCTGGCGCGCCAACACCCGCACGCCGCTCTGCGCAATCGCCAACTCCTATGTGAATTCGGCAAACGAAGCTGCTACGGCATGGCTCATCTCGCCTGAAATCAGCCTGAACGGCGTAAGCAACGCCACGCTCTCGTTCGAACACGCCTTCGGCTTCTATTTCCCCACCTCGCAGGACGCCTTCTGCACGGTTTACGTCCGTGAGAAGGGTGGCAGTTGGAATCAGCTTACGCTCACCAACTTCCCGGCCAAAGGCACAGGCAACTGGACTTCGTTCGCAGCCAACACTTTCAGCCTGAGCGCCTATGCAGGCAAGACAATCGAAGTCGGCTTCAAATATATGAACGACGGCAAGCAGAGCGTAGCCTGGGAAATCAAGAACTTCAAGGTTACGAAGTAAACCGCTTCTCCCTCAGCAATTAAATTATCCCATTATACCCGAAGCGGGGTGTCGGATTTGCCGACACCCCGCTTTGCTGTTTTGTGTAAGAGACAACTTTCGCTACAAGGAGAAATTGCAGAACCTCCGCAATGTAGGGACGCACGGTCTGTGCGTCCGAATATAATCAATTAAATTTCAACTGATTATACGGACGCACGAGCCGTGCGTCCCTACAAGATGGTCGATAATTGCTGGTTCTGCAGCATTCACTTTCGCGACCCTGCTATGACGCGCCTTCTTTAGCTTTGCTGATGGTAACTAAATACACGCCTGCAAAGATGAGAATTACTGCCACGACTTTCGGGGCGTTGAATGTATCCAGCCCCAGATATACGCCGACGAGCGATGATACGATGGGCTGCACATAGTTGTACATTCCCACTATGGTGGGACGCAGGTTTTTCTGGCCGATCATTATGCAGATATACGCCAGATAGGTGGCGCAGACCACTACGTAGGCTACGCCGGCCCAGTGGATCGGTTGCAGCGACGCCCATTCCGTTGCCAGCACCGACGGCACCGACACCGGAATCAGCCCGATGGCCGCGAACAGAAACATCCACTTCATCAGCGTGATAAGCGAGTAGCGGCGTATGAAATTGCGGTAGAGCGTGAGGTAGAGCGCGTAGCTCAGTTGCGCGCAGAGCACTATCAGGTCGCCCGCAAGAGGATTGTCGCCGCGCACGGCGCGCTGCGCTCCCGACAGCACCAGAATTAGAGCACCGGCCGCCCCGAGCAGTATGCCTCCGATTTTCTTCCCGGTGATGGGCTCGCGTAGTATGAGCCACGCCAGCAGCATTACCCACATTGGCATCGTGGTGGTTACGATCGACGCCTCGCCGGGCGACGTGAGCCCCACGCCGAAGATAAAGCATCCCTGGTTGAAGAGCACACCGAGAAAAGCCGCCCCCGCCAGGCGCAGCAGGTCGGGGCCGCTCACGTGCTCCTTCGGGAAGAAAAGGCCCGTCAGCCAGAAGAGGGCCGCCGCCCCGAAGATGCGGAAATCCACCATCAGCAGCGACGTAAGCGCCGAGGTGGTAAGCAGAAGTTTGGTGGCCGGAGCCATCAGGCCCCACATCACGTTGGCCCCGAGCATGGCCGCATGTCCCTTTATCTTGAAATCGCTCATAATTCAGAGATTTGTGGTGGGCGGTGTGTCAAAAATCAATAATATGACACGCTCCCCCTATTATTCATCCGGATGGCGAGGGCGCTGTCAAAATGGTCCAGATGGTAGGAGCCTGCGGGTGAGGGTGAAGGGAGTTGACTAAGGTCAATGACCGAACCCGAACCCCTCAGGCGACGACCCAGATGGGCTATTATGACACGCCCTCTTGTTTTTGCGGGTGCAAAGTTAGCGATTTTATTCCAAACTGATTTCTGAATGATATGCGGCGCTATTGGGCGATTTGCGGAATTTTCGTAATTTTGCCTGTGGAATGAAGCGGTCGGTGCCACATGTGGCGCCGCTTCTTCCCGTCGGTTTCCGGCGAATAGCAATATTATCTCAATCCCCGTATGCAGCCTTTAAGCCTCAGAGGCATGGGTGTGGCTCTGGCCACCCCGTTCAAATCCGATTTTTCGGTAGATTTCCCTGCTCTGGCCCGTCTGGTCGACTACCAGATTGCGGGCGGTGCGTCGTATCTCGTTGTACTCGCTACCACCTCGGAGGCGGTTACGCTCACCTGCCCCGAGCGGGCCGAGGTGGCGCGCTTTGTGGCCGACCGGGTGGCCGGGCGCGTGCCGCTGATTCTTGGCATGAGCGACAACTGCACGCAGCGCCTCGCCGAGCATGTGGCCGAAGTCGACCTCAGCGGCTACAGCGCCATCCTCTCGGTGGTACCGTACTACAACAAGCCCTCGCAGGAGGGCATCTACCGCCATTTCAAGGCCGTGGCCGAGGCATCGCCGCTGCCTGTGGTGCTCTACAACGTGCCGGGGCGCACGGGGCGCAATATGGAGGCCGCAACCACCCTGCGTCTGGCGCGCGAACTTCCCGGACGCATCGTGGGCATCAAGGAGGCCTCTGGCTCGCTGGAGCAGGTGGCCGAGATTCTGCACGGTGCTCCCGAGGGGTTTCAGGTAGTGAGCGGCGACGACGCCCTTACCCGACGCATGATCGGCCTGGGGGCCGTCGGAGTTATATCCGTGGTTGGGAACGCTTTGCCGCGCTACTTCTCCGAGATGGTCGCCTTGACCCTGGAGGATGCCGACAGCGCGCTTGCAGAGCGTATCGACGCCTCCCTGCAGCCGCTCGACAAGGCGCTTTTCGCCGAATGCAACCCTTCGGGGCTCAAATGCCTGCTTAACCTCATGGGTCTGGCCGAGGATGTGGTGCGACTGCCCCTCGTGCCTGTCGGGTCGGCCGTACGTCAGGTCATGGCCGAAGCCCTCGGCTCGCTCCCTGCGGAAGCTACGCAGCAGTAGGAAATGATAAAATTAAATCGTAACTTTGCACGCGGAAACATCAGCATCTCCCACGGCAATGCAGCCTTATCCGCTGCTTCCCATGTAATGTAGGGACATTGCTTTTGCGATGTATACTATGCATATAATGGTCCGGTAGCTCAGCTGGATAGAGCAACTGCCTTCTAAGCAGTCGGTCACGCGTTCGAATCGCGTCCGGATCACCAACAGCCACTGTCACGGTGGCTGTTTTGATTTATATAGCTTATATTACATCCGTTACATCAATCACATAAGCTACATCATAAGTAACTGGTCGAAATTATTTTAATTAACGGGGCCGAAGAGGAAAGATTTTTTCCGGGAAGTTGAGTCCTACCGAAAAGTTGGCTAATTTTGCATTTGCCATTTGATTTTTGCAGGCTATGAAAAGGATTTTTTATTTGATTGCAGTGTGCGCGGTTATGATGTCGGTAAGCGGATGCTACCGGCATCGGTACCCTTACGATAAACTCGCCGAGGCCGACAGCCTGATGGAGGAGCACTACGACTCGGCGTGGACGATTCTCAACGCCATCGATACGGCGGCTATCTCCTCCGAGGCCAACAGAGCATATTTTGCGCTGCTCTACGCCCAGTGTCAGTACAAGCAGTATATCTACGAGACCGACGACAGCCTGATTTCCACAGCCGTCGACTACTACACGCGCCACGACGACCGCCGTAAGCTGATGCGCAGCTACTACTACCGCGGGCTTATCCACATGACCAACAACGCTTATGCCAAGTCGGTTTCCGATGTTGTAATGGCTGAGCGGCTTGCCCGTCGGCTGGAGGATACGCTCTTTCTGGCCCGCACAAACGAGACCCTCGCCGACCTCTACAACAGGGCTTACAATGTAAAAGAGGCGATAAACAAGGGGGAAATGGCCCATGCGTATTATCAGTCTATTCCCGGGAAAGAGAGAAATGCCATGTTTTCTGCTGTAGATATGGCCATCAACTATGCTCCTGATGGAGATCATAGAAAGAGCCTGCATATTCTTGACAGTCTTGTCGCTGTTATTCCGGGAACAGATTCTGCGTTACTTAGTTATATCTATGGCACCTATATATTTGCTTATTTTTATGATAAACAGCCATCCAAAGCGGTAGATGTGTTTAGTAAACTGAAAAAAATTTCTCCAGAATTTTATGGTGATAATATACCCTTACCAAAGATTGCTGAGGTTTTCTTTATGAATAATCAGAACGACAGTGCAGAATATTATCTTGCATTATATGAAAAAAATAGAAATATATATGATGATGAAACTTATTATCGTGTGAGATATGAGCTTGCGAAGAAAGCCGGAGTATATGATTCTGCACTCGAGAATCTGGAGCGGATGGCGACTGTTGGAAATGAAAAAATCGGCAGAATGCTTTCAGAGAATATTGCAGTAGTAGAAAGGAACTCTATTGGCAAAGAGAATGAAAGAAATTTGGAGAGAGCAGACCGCCTTCTCTTTGTGGTTTTGCTATTAGGGTTCATTCTTACTATTGTGGTACTTGTTGTGATATTATTGAGACTGAAAATTAAATATCAACGCAGGGAAATAGACGAAAAGATGTCGTCGATTTCCTCCCTGTCACGCGAAATCAGTAATCTTAATAATAACGTAAAGCGAGTAAACTCAGAACTGAAAAATTCTAATGAAGTTGTGGCGTCAAATCATTCGAAAATCAGAACGCAAAATGTCTTGTTGAATAAGCAGATTAAACTTATAGAAAACATATTCAGCACTCATATCGAAACTCTTGATATTCTAAGTAAGGAGTATTTTGAAAAGAAAGGTGCGGAAGTGCAGACCCGAGCCACCGTCTTGAAGAATCTTGAGCATGAACTCCTTAAATTGTCGAACAAGGATAGCATGAAAATGATTGAAGAGGTTGTTAATAAAATCCATAACAATATATTGACAGACATAAGAACGGAACTGCCCGCTTTGACAGATAAAGACATTTCGCTTCTTACTTTATTTTTCGCGGGATTTTCTGCAAAATCAATTTGTCTGGTAATGAATTGGCAGGTTGCAAACTTTTACAATCGTAAACGCCGAATTAGAGAAAAAATCGAGACCTCCGACGTTCCACATCGCGAACGGTTTCTTGCTGCATTGGGGAAATAACGATGCAATCATAAGAAATGGACGATTTAAATAGCTGGTTTATAGAGGCTTGCTAAATTTTGAGATGATATATTGAAAAAAAATATGGATTTTAAATGTCTTGATTATTAATAGTTTAGAAATCGAGAAATGGCTTGATGATATATTTTTTCCGTGATTAAAATTTGGAAATAGTTATGGAGGAATGATAAATTTGAAAGTAAAAATCCAACATAACTATGAGACGAAAAACATTAATTGCATTCGTAGTCAGTTTATTTATTTGTAATATTGGCTTTACTTACCAATGCCAAGCCTATAATGTCCCTGCGACTCATTCGTCTATCCCTTTGAGGCAAACTGGAGGACGACCGCATGATTCTTCGGATGATTTTTTCGATATGGTGTGCTATGTGGAAAATGGAACGCTATATCTCGAAATCGAGGATTTTTCGGGGATGATATATGTGGAGCTTCAAACTCTGGATGGAAGATGCGTACATAGGGAATATTACTATTACACTAACCCTTACACAATTTCAACCTCTTCGCTTCATGGAGACTACGTCGTCAAAATCAAAATTGACGATGCTACCTACCAAGGGTATTTCACAATCTGAAATTTTACAAAAGAACAATATTATTTAACCGGGTTTATGCCTGATTGAGGCGCCGAATTTCGTTTTGGCAAATTTATGTGTAAAAAAGTTTTGGAAGTGTTAATATTTCTATTAACTTTGCATATTTTCGAATCGGTCGGTTCACTCAAGTATAGCCCACAAACCAGTTTACAATGAAAATCAATCATTTCTTTTTGGCTATCACGATTGCTTTAGCCGCCGGCGCATGCTCGGATAACACGTTTATCCCGGCTGAGGATGAGGAAACGGTCTCCATGAGCAATGCTCAATCTATTCAGAGAAGTGAGGATGAGGCAATGGCTTATGCCGCTCAATTTCTGAATATATTCCCGCATAAGGAGAGCAGAAGTCTCCCAGATATCAAAATCCACGCTCTTACAAATAAAACCAGCCGTTCTTCGGCATCTACTGACACCCTGCTTTATATCGCCCAGTATGGTGAAAATCAGGGATACGCTATAATTTCCGGTTCAAGAGAGCTTTCTCCGGTTCTCGCATACGTTGAAGAAGGAAATTTCTTCGACATCGACAATGTCAACAATGGGGGATTCCAGATGTACATGGAGGCCGCATCAGATTATGTAGAGCATTCCATGCGCAGGGAGTCTATAATCGACAAACCAATCAAGCCTGCTTTTGACGACTGGACAATTCGTTATAATGATACCATTGCCCCCAGATTGACAGTGGCCTGGAGTCAGGAATATCCGGAGGGGTATTTCTGCCCGAATCGATTAAGCGGGTGTACACAAACTGCATTAGCGCAGATTCTTTCATATTATGAGGCTCCAACAGAACTTCCGTTGACATATCCCAATCATCCTATTGATAAAATACAGCTTAATTGGTCAGAGATGAAAAATCATAAGAGATCCTCTATCTTCGATTGGGTAAAATATCCTTGGGCTATTAATGATCATATGGCTACCTGCAACGCATCGGATGATGCACACATGGCTATTGCTTATTTATGTAGGGAATTAGGCCATAGAAATCATGCTACATATTATTATTATTCTGAAGATGATAGAAGCACCGGCGCGTCATTGGCCAATGCTAAGGCTACAGCTTCTGCTATAAGAAACCAAAACAAGTATGAATATAATTTAACAGCTGTTTGTCACTATTCTAAAGCTCGTTTCCTCTTGGATCATATAAATAGAGGTATTGTGATGATAAGTGGTTATGCAACGCCGACTACAGATGGTCATGCCTGGGTTGCAGATGGCGGATTAAGAGTGGGGACAGTACGCACGCATGTGGATTACGGAATGGGTCTCGATGGTTCGGATGTTGTAACTGTTACCGAGAATCTTGAGATGCTAGTTCACTTTAATTGGGGATGGGGTGGCTACGGAAATGGTTACTTTAATCCTGAGGTGTTCAATCCTACGCAGGCAGAATCCTATGATTATCAGCCATCAAGTACAGATATGGATTTTAAGTACAATATTGATTATATAGCATTTTACAAAGATCAATTAACTGTATTATGAAAAAATACCTAAACTATGCAGCCGCCGTCACGCTGGCCGTGATGATGGCGGCTTGTTCCGACAATGATGGTGCGGAGGATATGCAGAACCCTAAACCGGTGCCTCCTACGCCGGTGGTCTCGCTACTGACAGCCGAGGAGCAGGCGGCTCTCCCTGCGACCAACAAAGCACAGCTTGATTTTTTTGAGGCTATATTCAAGACTGCAAAACCGGGCGAAAACGTGCTCTGCTCGCCTCTGAGCGGGCAGCTGCTTCTGTCGATGCTGGCCAACGTGGTAGAGCCGACGGCAGCCGAAGAGATTTTCACAGCTTTGGGTTGTGACAATCAGGAGCTCCTCAACTCATTGAATGTTAAGCTGATGGGGGCCATGAAGAACGCCTCGCCCGTTACATTCAAGCCTGCAAACGCTCTATGGTATGATACGCAATACACCCTTTCGGACGCCGGTAAGGCACTGGCCTCAGGCACTTATTCTCCCGAAATTTTCGCCCGCGATTTTCAGGTCGGTGGCATCGCCGACGAAATCAACAAATGGTGTGCCGAACGCACAGAGAATCTCATCCCGAAGATTCTTGATGAGGATCCGAAAGTTTTCGCATTGCTCAATGCCATATATTTCTACGGCCCCTGGGCTAATGAATTCGACGAAAAGAAAACCCTTGACAAGGATTTCTACGGCGAAAGCGGCACAACCAGTGTAAAGATGATGTATAACAAGGACTATGTCGGAGTGTTCATGGACTACACGACGATGATGCCTCATGGCGTAGAGCTTAAATGCAAGGGCGGCCAGTATGTGGTGGATTATATCCTGCCCCCTGAAGGTCAGACCCTCGACGAATTTATCAGTGCTGAGAAACTTCAGAAGGCTATCGCGATGATGGGTTCAGACAACGCCGCTTACGCTATACCGAAAATGAAGCTTACGCCTGACAAGATTGACCTGAAGGAGGCTTTGGCTGATTTTGGAATTTCGAAAGTGTATGATCTCGGAGCGACCATACGGATGTTCACCGAGCCTGTTTTGTTGAAGGATATTCTTCAGAAAACAGCTGTGGAAATCGACGAGAAGGGTGCCAAAGCTGCGGCCGTAACTATTGCTACAGGCGATGTTGTAGCACCTCCGGCACTTCCCGTGATAATCGACCGTCCGTTTGTAATGCTCATCCGCGAGGTCTCGACCGGCACAATCCTCTTCGCCGGCGCCGTCCGCAACCTCTGAGCGGCGATTATCACGTAATAACAACAGAGAAAAATAATTGACTATGAAAAAAATGCAGTTGAAAAGTATGCTGGCAGCAGTCGCTGCGGTTGTGGCGATTGGCGTGGCCGGATGCTCGTCGGAGAGCGAAAACGTGCCCGAAGTTGAACCGGATGGCACTAAGGGAGGCAAGACCGAAACGCCTGCAGAGCTGAATCTTACGGCTTCGGAGATGAAGGCCGCAGGGCAGACGGCCGGGTTCCAGACCGGTTATCTTGCCGAGGCACTGCGGGTGTCGCAGGCCGACCGCGTGGTGGTGGCCCCTATGAGCGCTCAGATGCAGCTCTCGATTATCGCAAACGTATGTGGGCCGGAGCTCCGTGCTCAGATTGTCAGCGCTCTCGGTACCGACGACCTTGAGGCAGTCAACTCTCTGGCATACAAGATGGCCAACGTGCTGCCGCAGCTGGATTCGCAGGTGGATTTCACCGAAGCCTGCTCCGTATGGGCCACCGACCGCCATGCCCTTAATGGGGCGGTTGCCTCGCGGCTCGGCGAGGTGTTCGGTATTGCGCCCGAAGTGTGCGATTTCACCAAGGCTGAAGCCTGCGCACTGAAAATCAATGGTTGGGTAAACGACAAGACCCAGGGGATGATTTCCTCTATCGTTACTCCCGCTGATTTTAATTCCGAACTGCTTGCCGTGCTTGCTAACGCCGAGTATTTCAAGGGGGCGTGGACGCGTCCCTTCAAGGCCGAGAACACTAAGGAGGCCACTTTCCACGGCACGGTCGGCAGTCAGACCGCCTCGATGATGAACACCAAGCTCGGTTCGACCCTTGCATACGCCGGAGACGATTTTTCGGCCGTAATCCTCCCGATGGGCACCGGCTCCAACTTCACCGTAACGCTCGCTATGCCCGCCGAAGGCACGTCGCTCGAAGCTCTTGCCGCTAAGGATGTCAAGAGCATGAGGCAGAAGATGGACTTATGCACCCTTAAGCTCGGAATGCCGAAATTCAAGGCTGAGGGCACGAGGATGGACGTAAACCGCCTGGTGACTCCGCTCGGTGTAACCTCGCTCCGCACGCCGGAGACATCGGAACTCTTCGTCGACGCTCTGCCCGCGATTTACGACGTATTCCAGAGCGCTGTGGTATCTTTCGACGAGCAGGGCGCCGAGGCCGCATCCGTAACCTGGAGCGGCATGGCAACCTCGACGGGCGACGAAACAACCCCGAAGGAAGTAGAGATTACATTCGACCGTCCGTTCCTCTTCTACATCACTGAAGCCCGCACGGGCGCAATCCTCTTCGCCGGCGCCGTCCGCAACCTCTGAGCGGCGAAGCAGCCGCGACTTCAAATCCAGACGACTGTTCCCCCCGAGGGTGGCGGATGCGCCTCTGCGCATCGCCTCCCTTAGGGCAACAGCGAAATAAATTGTGAAATAGCTAATTATCTCAAAGCCAAATTTAAAGATTGATTGATATCAAACGAAATTAAAAGACTGACTTATATAAGGTTGATTTGATAATAATTGATTCGGAGGCTCTCCCTGCGACGGGGCGAGCCTCCGATTATACCTGAATGGCGCTGTTTTCGGTAATTTTCAACACACTCGCAAATTGTGCGAAAATTGTTGGGGTAATATCATCGATTTTCGGCCGGAGCCGCGGCGTTGAGCCAGAAGCAGAGGAATATGATGCCGCCGGTATAGGTGAGCCACCCTTCGGATACGCCGTTGATGAGCAGGAGGATGGCGATGGCTATGGTGTAGCCGTGGCCGGCTCGGATCTGACGGCGAAACCACGCGGCGAGCCATACGGCGAACGAGGCGAAGCCCACTACCCCCGTCTGCGACAGCAGCGTAAGCCACGACGAGCCCGGCTCGAGCGGCCCCCCGTCGGGCGTCCAATTGGGGTCGGCCAGCGGCAGCGTGCAGCGGTCGAAAGCATGGAAGCCCAGCCCGAGCACCGGATTGTCGAGAAATTCGCCCAGACGGTCGGTCCAGAGCGCGCTGCGCGAGCGGAAGAGGCTTCCCGCCTCGAAATCCCAGGAGAGTTTCAGCAGAATGCCCTCCGAGAAAAACGCCGCCCCCAGAATGAGTATAAACGTTGTGCCGGCGACGGCTATAAAGAGCGCCTTGCGGTGGGCGAGGATGTAGCGGCCGTGGGCAACCGCCACATAGAGCATCGCCGCCACGCACCCGATCAGAGCCATACGCGAGGCCGCCTGCATCAGCGTCAGAAATGCCGCCGCGGCGAGCACTATGAGCCATAGGCGTCTGCGCCGGTCCGTCGCTCCGGCGAGCGTGGCCTTCCAGAGAGCGTCTACAGCCACGAGCGCCGAGATAGCCGACAACATGATGCGCTCGTTGGTTATGCCGTCGCGGTCGGCGTAGGGAATGAAATCGTAGAGCCGCGAATGCACGTCGACTATGGCCGCCGTCACATATACGATGAACGAAAGCACCACTATTACCCTCAGTCCCCAGAGCAACAGCCTCCAGAGCCTCTGTCGCATCTCGCACAGCCCCGCGGAGACCACCAGCGGCCCGATGGCAGCCAGCATCAGCACGAACAGCGCCAGCTTCGGCACCGCCATAAACGCCGGATTCGGGCGGCACACCGCCACCGACAGCACACACACACACAGATATACGGCCAGCGGCACATCGATCCTATACGGCCCTACGCGCCACAGCCCCCATCCGTCCCCTTCAGAGCGCATCCCTGCGCCCGCTGTAGGCTGAAAACCGTTGGTGCCGGCAGCCACCAGAGAAAGCACCGCCATGAGTGCCGCCACAAAGCCGCCGAGAATCATCAGCGAGTCGGAAATCACCGTGAGCCACGGCGAACCCAGCATCGCCGAACTGAGGCGCACCAGCACCCCCGCTCCGGCAATCCCCGTGGCAACATTCAGCATCCGTCGGTCTGTAATCATGGCATAAAGTTACGAAAAAATCCCGAACCGGCGGCCTCCGCCCCCGGCTCGGGATAATAATCTCTTGTTCGTCCCCCGTTCTACGCCCCGCCCGCCTGGCCCATCGTCCGGATGGCGAGGGCGATGTCAGAACGATTCAAGATGTTATGCCTGACCCCGTAGGGGTGGCATTCCTGTAGCCAGGGGTGCCAACCCCTGGTGGGTGTCACCCCCGTGGTCAATGACCGAACCCGCATCCCTGCGGCGACGCCGCAGATGGGCCGTCCTGACGCGCCATCCTATTCGCGGAGGCGGCGCTTGCGCACCTCCACCGCCGGGTTCCCCCGGTAGATGGTCCAGGGCTCCAGGTCGTGGCTCGCAACCGAGCCGACCACCAGCACCGCCCCCTCGCCCATGGTGACACCCGGGCACACCGTGGCCTTGGCGCCCACCCACGCCCCGCGACCCAGCGCGATCGGTCCCACCATGAGGTCGAACGTCGGCCGCGTGAAATCGTGGTTGCCGCAAAGCAGCATCGCTCCCTGCGAGATGCATACGTCGGAGGCGATGTCCACCTTCGCCAGATTGTCGATCCATACCCCCTCGCCAATCCAGGTGTTGTCGCCCACGCGCAGCCGCCACGGGTACTTTATGTTGACCCCCGGCTTGATCACCACCCCGCGGCCGACCTCGGCGCCGAACGCCCGCAGCACCGCCGCCTTCAGCCCGCTGCTGATACAGAAGCGATTGCGCAACAGCAGCAGATTGGCCACGTACCACGCCAGCACCTTCCATCGCGGCGCCCCCGTCGAGAACCACGAATTGTCGAACCCCCCGAGATTCACTCCCTCCATAATGCTCTTACTATTAACGATTTGCTACACTGCGGTAAAGCTCGGCAAGCTGTCGGCCCACCGCGTCGACCGAATAGAGGCGGTCGGCCAGCGCCACGGCGCGCCGCCCCATAGCCCGGCGCTCGTCGGCCGAAAGCGCCGACAGACGCCCGAGCGCGTCGGCAATCGCTGCCGGCGCGTTATCCCTCCAGTATCCGCAACGCTCCTCCTCGAGAATCCGCCACGGCGTCCCCTTCGAAGCCACCACCGGCACCCCACACGCCATCGCCTCCACCACGATTATGCCGAAGTTTTCAAAATCGCTCGGAACTACAAGTGCGTCAAGGCCTTTAATCGCATTGTATTTTTCGGCTCCGGTCAAAAAGCCTGTAAACTCCACCTGATTCTCAATTTGCAGCTTCCTGACCTCATCCTTAAGCGAACTTAAATATTCGCTGTCGCCATCGCCGATAAGAATCAGGCGTTTATGGCCGTCGTTTTCTGCAAATCGGGCAAATCCGCGAATTAGACGCTCAATGTGTTTGCGCGGATGGAACCTTCCGAGATAGCCTATGCGGTTGAAATCTGAATAATTCTGTTTTTGAAACGATTCGTCCGGAATTTCAACGGCGTTCGGAATTACCTCCATCCGGTTCCAGAATCCGAGATTTCTGATGTGCTCCGCCTCTTCAGGGCAAGTTACATGAATAACCGACGCATGGCGCAGTACATATTTTTCGTATGTCGAGAGTGCGAATCGCTTGAATGCCTTGGTTCGGGCGAGTGCCTCCGGATAAAGCATCCCATGGGGTGAAACTACATACGGTATGCCGAGCTTCACTGCATATCTTGCGGTCTGGTATCCAATCATGCGCCATAGCCCGTGAATATGGAAGGCATCTACCGTGGCGGATTTCTCTATGGAGGATGTTATGTCGGGAATCCAGTAGAATTTTCCGTAGCGTGGTGAGTGCGAATATATTGTCTCGACATCTGTTCCAAGCAGATGCCCTTTTTCGCCGAGAGGGGGCATAAGTATGGCCGTGTCGCACCCCTGACGCTGAATCCCTTTCATAAAGAGATATACGGCTGCAGCCGTTCCACCCTCTGCGGCGTCTATGGTGCCTATATGCAGTATTTTCATTTTACCTTGTTTAGCAGCTCGTTGTAGATTGCCTGATATTTCGCAGCGATAGTGTGAGGGTCGAAGCGCCTGATGTTTTCGGCCCCTTTTCTGACGAGGGCGGCCCTCAGAGTCTGGTCGTCGATAAGCGTCTGGAATGCCGAGCGGATTTCTTCCGTGGAATTGGGATCCACAAACAGTGCCCCGTCGCCGGCCACCTCGTGAAGCACCGGGATGTCGCTTGTAACTACCGGCCGCATGGCCATTTGCCCTTCGATTACCGGCATGCCGAATCCCTCATAAAGAGACGGGAAACTTACGATGTCAGATTCCCCGTACAATTTCATCACCTCGTCGTAGGTGAGGTCATAGAAATACTTATAGTCTATATGATTGCTCTCGGCAAGCTGTTTCTGCGCTTCGGTCATCGGGCCGAGAATCAGGAGCTTAACCTCTATCCCCTCAATCGCCTCAATTACTCTTTCAAGATTCTTGTGCGGTTTGGTGCCCTGATGGAGTATTATGAATTTTTGATTATTATGGCCGTCATTGGCGTGACTGCTTAGGTTCCTGATTGGATTGTGTACAATGGTCGTTTTGCAGTCAGTCGACGGATTGACCTCGGTTATCTCGTTTAACGTTGCCTGACTGATGGTAGTAATCTTTTTGGCTGCAATAATGGGCCAGGATACCCACAGCCATTTCCTGATTGCTGATTTTAAGGAGTGGCCTGTACAGATGGAGCCTATGTCGTGGAATGTTACGATGCAGTTAGGCAATACCAGGGCGAGATAATGTACTTCACCGGCTATATGATTGACTTTCCCTCTGTTTTGCCATGCGAAAAGCAGGTTTTTGAGAAACCCGATGGGCGAACCGCTGTCGTGAGGTAGCGTTTTTACCGTCACCTGTTCTCCCATTAATGGCGTAAGAGTATTGAAGATTTCTTCAATACTGTTGTCGCCCATGCGCTTCTTTCGCATGAATATTACTATGTCAGGACGCTTGGAGCTCATGTTTGTCAATGTTGTAGATTGCGAAGTTCATGCCTATGAAGGCGAAATAGAAGAAATAGGCAAACCAGTTGTAAAGACAGAGTTGGAGGTAGAATGACATCGGTACGATAGCAAACGTACAGGCAAACGAGAGGCATCGCAGATTGTTCTCCCTTACGCTGAACGATAGAAGCGCCATTTTGAAAAGGATATAGAATCTAATGGCGGTAATAATTATAAAGCCTATGATGCCGAATTCAAGAACTACACGACCGATTTCTTCTTCGAATCCTACCGTTACAGGACGTATCAGAAGCCCTTGCAGCGCATTACTGGTTATACCGGCTCCTTTCCCAAACCATCCGGCATAATCCATATTCTTTTCAAAGTCAATAATATTTGAGATTCGACCATCAACATCGTATGAAGCTTCATCGACACGATGCATAAAAGTGTCATAAGCAGGAATCCCAAAGACATTATAATATACGACAGCCAGTATAGCTACTATGAGAGCAATTGAAATGAATTTGATGCGATGTTTCAATATAGAGTCATAACCGATTGTAAATGCGATGAATAACAATATAATTACAATGACGGAACGGGATCCAACCATGAACGCGCAGACAATTGATAGAGCAAGCATTAACACACTGATAATGTATTGTCTTTTGTCAAGGTTCGCAACGAGCATCATCATGCAAAAGAGGGCAATCCATGCGCAGAAGTCGCCGGTAGGGGTAATATAACTGAAAACAGTCGTGATTCTAGCCTTGTCGCCAGCGCGAGCTATTTCACCTAAATCTTCACTATACCTGTTGATGGGAGATAAAAGAGGTGAATTATATTGCATTATTCCGAGGATATAAATCATCAGGCTTAATACAATGGTATATGTGATTATTGTCTGGATTTTTCCTCGGGAATTCACGCATAGTGGAATTGTAAAGATAAGGCTTATTGGCAGACAATATTGTGCGATTGCGATAAATGATAGAGCCGGTCCGTTTGAACTCCCTAAAAATGTAATAGAAGAGGCTATAATAAGGAAAATGTAGAATGTTATGGCAATCTGTATTCCAAAAACCGTCCCCCTTTTTATTGTAGCCGGAAGCATCAGATAGCAGATATAGGAGCATGCCAATAACCCGTATTTCAGTGCATACATAATCATTCCCGCTCCGGCGGGAAGTACCCACTTGCGTAGCACGCCTTCAAGAAATATATATACGAAGAAAGCGATGAGGAAAAATTTCATCGCCTTGAAGTTCCATTTCTCCATTAGAAAATGCTTTTAAGAAATTGGTTGTAGCGTTGCCCGTATGCCTCCCATGAGATATTGCTAAGGTCGCTGTCAGTGAGGTAATTCCGGACTCCGCTCTGTGTGTCGGCCAAGTCAATGGCCCGTTCCAGCGTTTCTCCAAGAACTTCGGGTGTCAGCTCCGAGAACTCGAAAAGATATTCTTTCGCGCTTACGAGGTTGCGAAGGTCTGGACCTCCGGTCTCCGAACTGTAGACCAACGGCAGTCCGCAACGCATGGCTTGAAAGAGTACAAGCCCGAAACCGTCCTGACGCGACGGCAGACACAACACTTTTGCCTGCGCGTAAAACTCTGGCAGACGGCTTTCATCCACCGGGTCGATGTGTGTAAATAATTCTCCGGCAGGGAATGGCGCATCGCCGATTTTGCCTACATGAAGGAGCGTAAATTCCCGCAATCTGCATGCATCAACAAGAATGTCAACTCCCTTCTGATAGCACCAGTTGCCCACCACAATCACATCGTAGGCCGGCTGCTTTAATGCTGTAGGCTTGAAATTGTCGATATTCACTCCGTATGGGTTGACAAACAGTTTGCTGTCGGCTATCCCATGGTCGAGAAAACTCTGTCGGGAGTGGCCTGAGGGGAGCGCCATATAGTCGGCAAGTTCGTATTGCTCTAATTCCTTTGGAATATCCGGCGGAAAGACGGTTTCGGCGTTCGGTGTGGCATCAAGAATTGCCTTTTGCGAAAGAATGTGCTTGCAGCCGCGGTCACAGCCGATTTTTGCGCCATATTTCCGACGCGCTTTCTTCGAAGATTTTATGGCGCATCCGCTTATCCCTATCAGCAGGTCGCAGTGCCGTAACCTCCAGGCGGCCAAAGTGTCGACAATGCGCACTACGGCATAATACACGTATCTGTTCCAGTCGAACGGAAGCCGCATTTTTCTGAATATCAGCATCAGCGGCGCACATATCCAGAAAAAGGAAACCACATGTTTCTTCGGCAGGCCGAACGCCTCGCATCGCGAGGGTGGCACCATTGTATAAAACTTTACGTCGTGTCCCTGATGTATCAGTTCTTTGCTCATATTGAGCAGATGTGACCGTCCGGGTGTTACAACAGCAATCTTCATTGGTTCGTATTTATCGGAATTTGCGTGCGATTAGTTTCATGCCAAGGTGAGCCAAGGGCATAGGCAGACTCAATAGCCCAATAAGGAGGGAGCGTTTTCGCGATTTTGGTGTATAGAAATATTTGTATTGCTTGAGTTTGTTTTTCTCCTCCCGGAGTAATTTTCGTAGCTCGGCATCGGGCATTTGTTGGCCGTACGCATTTGCCAGAGCTAACAGTCTTTGTGAATATCCCGTTCGGGTCGTTACTTTATTACGGTACTGATGATTGGTTATTCCGAGATGATTGAACAGTCGTGGGAGTATTTCAAGAAATAGGTCGGAGGCGTAGAGTAGGCCTGCAACATTCTTTGACGCTATATGCGAAAGCGAATTTCCAGACCAAACATCGTAGAAAACATAGTGATAGCCGCAATAACTACTTAGTTTCAGCTTGGACGCGTGTATTAAGACGTTGTAAACAAATACGTGGTCTTCGTGATAATGGAGTTCTTCGTTAAATCTAAGGTTGTTGTCAATAAGGAGCTTGCGTGGAAAAAACTTGTTTACCGGGCCGCCGTCCTGAAGCAGGTCATTGCGTATTATTTCCGATTGAGAAGGTATTTTAAATTCGCAGTCCTCATAGTGGAAATACACGAATTTGCGGTCCCGGATATGGGAGATTATGCCGGAGTATACGATTGTATTCTGATCGGGTTGCTTGTCGAGAAATTTTTGCAAATACTCCTGGTCGACCCAGTCATCCGAATCTATAAATGTAATATAATCCCCTACCGCTTCATCAATACCCCGGTTGCGTGCCGATGAGGCGCCCCCGTTTATTTTATGAATTGCTCTTATGCGGTTGTCGGATGCTACAAACTTATTGCATATTTGGGGAGAGTTGTCTTTGCTGCCGTCGTCAATCAGAAGTAGTTCCCAGTCGGAGAATGTCTGGCCAATGATGCTTTCTACGCATTTAGCGAGATATTTTTCACAATTGTATACAGGGACGATAACGGATATTACGGGCTTAGAGTCAGTTGAGACCATTATTTGCTGAAACGGCATTTAATATAGGTTAGCAGGTCGTTACCGAGAAGCGATTCCACTACTACGTTTTTGTGCACCTCTTTGCGCATACCGATTTGTCGGGCTGGATTCCCGGCCCATATAGTCATAGGAGGAACATCTTTTGTCACGACACTCCCTGCTCCGATTACGGCACCATATCCGATTCTTTTCACACCTGGAAGGATTGTGCTTTTAGGACAAATCCAAACATACTCTTCAATCACAAGTCCATCGCTTCCGGGTCGATAATTTTCCCAGTTTTCAGAATTGATATCGTGAGTGCCCATTAGAAATGTGACATGATGCCCAATTATGGCATGGGGTTTAATCTCAAGATTGTAGCGGGCTGAACTGATATCTACTTTCTGGTCAAGAGAAACGTGATTGTGTATTTTGATTTTAGGCCCACATTTCGATGCAAAATTGTAATTTATGGATGCCGTATGTCCGATGTATGCGCCTTTTTGAGTGGCAATGAACCGATTGAATCTATATTTGAAAAATTGGGGTACCCGAGCGATAAGACCTAAGCCAAATCTCAGTGTACTTCTTTTTTGAACGCCGTGGGAATATAAGGTCATAAGCAATATAACCGGATTATTAAATATGGAAACTTTTTTTAATTATCAAACTAGTTCTGCGTAATCTGAATTTTGGCGCATTGCAATTCCATTTATTGTTGCGCCAATATGCAATGAATTTGAATTCCAATTTTGGCAGGTATGCGAGGGTCATATTGCTAAAATCAGCGTGAGGCTCATCCGCTGAAATATTCTGAATCCATTTATCAAAATCAATTAAGGCTTTGATAAAACCGGGATTCGCATTGTCGAGGATAGAAGCGTAAATTGTTTTGCATATGCGCCGTTGAACATTGAAGAGATATTGATAGAGCACGGCGTCGTAATTGGATTTATTGTTGTATAAGAAATCGATGATTTTCTTTTCAACCTTTATCATTTGCAATACATTCCGTGCAAATACTGTTGGATTGACAGTCTGCCCGTTTCTTCCTACAAGATATCGGTATACGGTTTTGTTGAAATAGCTGATTGAGTTGACTCGGACAATTGGAATCGCTTCCCACTCAATATCTGTATAAGATATTCCTTCAGTTTGGTGGTAGTTAAATCCGGAAAATATTGTACGCAGATATGCTCGGCCGTGCATACCCATATCTTTACCCGGCAATAAAGTTTGCGCAAGTTCATGGATTGAGGTGCTGCGTTCAGGCGAAATTTTGAAACGGAACGTTTGATGCGTTTTGCCTTCGGGGTCTACGGTGGCGTAGTCGTTGAGGACGAGGTCGGCGGTGGCTGTTGTGAGGAAGCGGACGTAGGCCGGGAAAGACTCGGGGGCGAAAGAGTCGTCGGCATCAAGGATTTTAACGTAGCGGCCACGGGCGGTGGGGAGCGCGGCGTTGATGCATGAGCCGTAGTTGCCGTTCGCCTTGTCGATTACGCGGATGGAGTCGGGATAGCGGTCGGCATAGCTGTGGGCTATCTCGGAGGTGCGGTCGCGCGAGCCGTCGTTCACCACGATGATGTCGAGCAGTTCGACGGGAACATCGGGCCCGAGCAGCGAATCGAGGCACTGCGGCAGGTATGTCTCCATATTGTAGGAGGGGATGATTATGGAGAGCGTTTTCTCGGTAGGCATATGTCGGATGGTCAGAGATCTTGCGTTTTAAATATTTCGAGCACCCGTGCTACGATGGGCGCCATATCGTAGTAGCGGTATTCGGCGAGACGGCCGCCGAATATGGTGCGCGGCTCGGCGTCGGCCAGTTCGCGGTAGCGCTGATAGAGAGCCTGATTGGCTTCGTTGTTTACCGGGTAGAACGGCTCGAGTTCAGGCGTCCATTCCGTGGAGTATTCCCGGGAAACGACGGTATGCGGATTCGCGTAGACGTCGGCGCCGAATGCCTCGAAGTGCTTGTGCTCGATTATGCGGGTGTAGGGTACGTCGGCCGACGTATAGTTCACTACGGCGCACCCTTGATGGTTTGCCTCGGGGAGGATTTCGGTCTCGAACGATACCGTCCGGTAGTCGAGCATCCCGTAGCGGTAGCCGTAATACTCGTCGATTTTGCCGGTGAACACTATCCGGTCGGCCGCCTGCTCCCAGCGGTCGCGGTCGGCGAAGAAGTCGGTGGAGGTCAGCACATCGGAGCCTTCGAGAAGGGCGTCGGTCAGGCGGTTGTAGCCGCCGATGGGGATGCCCTGGTAGAGGTCGTTGAAGTAGTTGTTGTCGAAGGTAAGACGCACCGGCAGGCGCCGGATTATGAAAGCCGGGAGTTCGGAGCAGGGGCGACCCCACTGCTTTTCGGTATATCCCCGGATCAGAAGCTCGTAGATGTCGCGTCCGATGAGTTGCAGTGCCTGCTCCTCGAGGTTACGCGGCTCGCAGACTCCCTGGGCGCGCATGGTCTCGACTGCCTGACGGCGCTGCTCGTCGAGCCGCGCCTGCGCCTCGGCAGGGGTATGGACGCCCCACAGCTCGGCGAACGTGTTCATGTTGAACGGCAGATTGTAGAGCCGGCCGTCGGGAGCCACGGCCACCGGCGAATTGGTGTAGCGGTTGAAGGGCGTGAGCGCGTTTACAAACCGCCACACCTCCTCGTCGGAAGTATGGAAGATGTGCGCGCCGTATTTGTGTACGTTAATCCCTTCAATATGTTCGCAGTAGATGTTGCCGCCGGTATGCGGCCGCTTGTCGATCACTAGGCAGCGGCGGCCTCGCCGTGTGGCCAGATGTGCGAACGTGGCGCCGAACAGTCCGGCGCCCACTATGAGGTAGTCGTAGCGAGCCATAGGTTTATTTGTGTGGTATCATTCCACGTGCCATTTGCAGGAAGGCTTTCGCTGTGGGATTTTTCACTAATCCCAGAACGGCGAAATATACAATAGCTCCCAATGGAATCCCGATTGCGAGTTGCACCGTATATGAATGTAAATATTTGACGGCGAACCAGACCGCAGCAACCATTACGATGCTTGCGAGAATCATTTGGCCGTTAAATAGTTCCGAAGGTTTGAACGGATAGTATTTTCGGCCTATAATTGCCTGAATAATAAGTATCGCAAATTCGGCGAGAAGGGTGGAGGCCGATGCTCCCACAGCTCCAAAAGGAGGAATGAGTATGAGATTGAATATAATGTTGACAACGGCGGCTCCGACTGTGCTCCAGATTACGATGGCTGTTTTATCCATCGGGTAAAGCACCTGAATTCCCATAATATTTGTCAGACTTATAAAAACTATTACGGGTGCATTGAGCCATAAAACCGGAATGGCCGGAGCAAATTCATTGCCGCAGAAAATCATGGTTACAGGAGTTGCCAGGACAATCAGGCCGGCCGCTATAGGGAGCGAGAACAGCAGCATGAAATTCAAGGTTTTCCGGATTACGGAAGCAAACTCTTCTGTTTCGCCCTTCTTGATAAGGTTGGCACAGCGCGGCATCAGTACGCCTCCAACCGAAGTCAGCAGCATCAGGCCGATATGGGAAATCTTCGATCCGGCAGTGAAATATCCGACTTCGGCATCGCCGCTGATAAAGCCTAACATTATGGTGTTGAGCTGTACGTAAAGACTTATAATCAGATTAAGCACAAAAACCTGAAAAGCCGGAGCAATGTGGTGCCGTATCTTCAATGAGTGGAAATCGATGGCACGGAACGCGATATGCTTCCGGAGATGAACGAAATTTATAACGTTGTTGCCGACGGTTGTGCCAACGATTACAAAACAGTACGCGAGAAGGTCGGACGGCTGGCGCACAAATATAAACAGGGCAATTGCCGCGATGAGGCGAACGATTGTGCCGCGGATTGTTATGAATTTGAAGTCTTCAATCCCCTGATAAAACCATCCGACACCGATGTCCGTGAAGATTATTGTTAGACTGAGCACATAAAAAAGTGTGGCGTCGGCCTGAATGCGTGGAACGAATGTCGCCAGTGCCCATACGGCGATGTATCCGAAAACGCAAAGGATGGTTGATAATGTGAGAATTTCAAGCGTGATGGTGTCGCGGGCCTGCTTATCATCGCGGTATTTTGCCACTTCCTTGATGGCGTACATCGGGATGCCGAGGAAGGTAAATAGAGTGATGTAGCCTATTATGGAATTCAGAAAATTGACTACACCGATACCCTCAGGCATTAGTACTCTGGCGGCATATGGGAACGTTACAATCGGTATCAGTATACCGATTACAGTGTTAATGCCGTTGAGTATGATGTTTTTCTTGATGGAGGCCATCGATGGAATCCGGAATCAGATAGTCTTCTTGAACGTTAGACTTCTGGATAGGCGGGAAAGTCCGTTCATAAAGTATACAAGCGCAAATGCAAGCCCCAGAGAGCCGAATATACGAACTAAGAAGGAAATTGCCGCCGATGCATCGGCAGTGATGACTGTGGAGCCGAATACAGCCACAAGTATGGTTATAAGTACGTAATTGAATGGGTCGGAGTAAAGGTATAGCTTATAGCAATGAGTGTTCATCGCCTGAGTTATGGGGTGGTCGACGAATACACTCCATTTAGCTACTTCCTTAGCCGTTGCAATCATGTTTACACATCCCCATATGGCCATAATTGGACTATATAACAGTCTGATAATTGGGGGGGTAGCTTGTGCGAAATGTGCTGCGGTGATGAACGCCACAATCATTGCAATCCAGGATGGAAAAATGTATGTGGCCTTGACAGAAAATGTCTTGATGTGTTCCCAAAGGTAATATCCAAGAGAGAAATATAGAAAAAATCGGAGGAATCCAGTTATTCCGAAACATTCTCCAAGACGTGTTATTCCGAGGCGGTTGCCAATGAATGTGGCAATTATGCAGACCGTCCAGAATATCCAGCCATGATTGAAATTATGACGCAATAGCCATATAAAAACTATTGTGATGTAGAAGAGGCTTACCACATACCAGAGGTGTGAATTCCCGAGCAAGAGGATTTGGCCGCAGAATATATCTCGCATGATATTTTCAGAAGCATCCCAGTAGCCGGAAATGTATTTCAATGGTATAGAGAGGAATATGGTTACGGTTATGAATGGGATAAGAAGCCTTTTTGCTCGCTTCTTGGATATTTCCTTCATCGGAGCCTGCGGTTTATAGCTGATGGCAAGTGTCATCCCGCTGACAGCTATAAAGAATGGCATATGGAAGGAATATATAAATCCGCTTATAATCAATATGAGTTTATAAGTCAACGAATTGGACAACGGAATAGCTGCAAATGGATTTGTTCCTCCATACGCTGTATGGATTGAGTAATAAGTGCTGTGACCGATGATAACAAGAATCATTGTCAGCACTTTGGCTACATCAATCCATTTTTCACGCTGTGTGGAATCGGTGACTGAATTGTTGATGGAGGCCATCGAGGAAAATTCTGTGGGATGTGGAGTCAGAGGCGCGGGCCGGAGGCGGGCGTCAGGAGGGGTGTGTCAGGGGATATGAATTGGCGGGAGGCGGAGGGAAGGCCCTTCGGGCGGTTAAGGCTGGATGGAGAAGTGGGTGGCGACTGCGGCTATCGATTTGTCGTTAAGACATTTCCCTTGGGTGTTGACTTGCTGAAGGCCTTCTTCGCGGTAGGCGTAGTTTTCAAGGAAATCGACGCCCTGCGGGTCGCGCGAGGCTACTTTCCTGATTTTTGTGCCTTTGCGACGGGCCATGAAGGTGAACCATACATCGTCGGCTGTGGGCGATAGTTTCATAAATAATTCGGCATCTGTGGTCTCCTCGGCCAACGAATGGGAAGGATATAATACGCCGCCGACTCCGGTCAGGAAATTGTCGTCATGGCATCCGCATTCCTTAATCGTCATTTGCCATTTATTATATGGGCGAATGGTGCCGTTTCTTTCGCGGGTTACGCGATGCACTCTCATCGCGCATATATCATGAGGATGATCAAGATGGCAGCCCAGTAGCCGTTCAATCAGATCATACTCGTAAAATACGTCATCATCGATGGTTATGATGGTGTCGTCAGGAAACCGCTCCAGAGCGTGTACCAGCTTTTTATAGCTGCGGATATTCGCTTCGGTCGGGATGATTTCCAGTCCGCGCTGTTGCAGGCGCTTAAGCGACGAGGGAATTCGGTCGCAGTCCTGCCGGTCAATCCAAAGGATTATGCGGTTGGGCTTCTGAGTCTGTCGCATAATCGACTGAATCGTATAGGCTACATCGTATAGGCGCCTGCCATAGGAGGTTAACGACACAATCAAATCTCCGGATCCCAGCAATTTTTCGTCCGTAACTCCGGGACGCGTGTCGGTCAGCATTTCCGATTCCAGGAGCCATCTTCTCTGCTCGGCAAGATTCCGTGTTATTTGCGAATCAATTACCGGGAGCAGCGTCTTGGTGTGTATTAGCTTTTTTAATAGCGATTTCAGCGATGGCATATGAGGGAATATTTGCGGGTCGGGATTTTTTCCAAAGGTAGCAAATTTTTCCGACATATATTATGGCGCCATCAGGCGGGGGCGACGAAAAACGGCAGCGCGCGCACCGGGATGGCCGTGCAGCGGGCTATGGCGCCGGTAAGGGCGTCGGGCACCTCCATTCCGGCTGCGCGCGCCAGCGCGAACGCACCGGTGAGCAGCGGGGCAGAGGTCGACTGAGCGGCCGCAACGGCTTCGACGATGTGGGCGCCCAGCTTGGTGAGATGCCGCCGCGTGGTGGCGTCGGTCGAACGGTCAAGCAGACTCACGCGGATGCGCGCCATAGTCTCCGGCGCGTCGGCCGCTGCGACGATGCGTCGCCCCTCGGCGGCTGTGGCGTGGATGGCGCGTAGCGCCGGTGCCCACTCGGCAAGCAGCGAGCGGTAGAGAGCGGCATACCCGGCATGGCCCGGCAGTTGCATCGACGAGGCGAGCAGCAGGCCGCACGCTGCGTCGGACTGACGCTCTCCGCGCTCAGTGGCCTCGATGAGCAGCGGCATCAGGTGGCGCTCAATAAATGCCTGCGACGGCGCGCGACGCATGGCGATGCGGTGGGCCAGATCATAGCATTCGAGCATGAACGCCCTGCGGCGTGGCTCTACGGCTTCAATCCGGCTCTCCACCTCGCGGCATCCTGCCATGAGTTGCCCGACAATCGCCTTGGCGCGCGGCGACTGCGGAGCGGCGTCGGTAATCGGCTGCTCCAGCATGTATGCGCGCAGGCGCTCGGCCAGGAAATATTCCAGTCCGGGAGCGGCCTGAGAGGCTGTCGGGGCGTTGTGGCGGAATCGACGGGGCGATTCAGTCGTTGAGATTGGCATTGAGGAGGGTAAGATCGGCCAGCGCGCGGGCCTGGATGGGAGTGAGCCGCCGGGCGTCGATACCGCGGAGCGCCGCCGCGGCCGTGTTGGCTTTTTCAAGATGCGCATTATTCCTTTCGGCCAGGGCGAGCCATGAGTGGATGAGCGTGAGTGTGGTTGGGTTGGTCACGGCCTCCAGCTCTTCCTTCGCAAGGGCTGACTGCTCCATGGCGCGCGGCTCGTCGCCGAGCATTGCAAAACATGCCGCCAGCAGCGCGGCGAGCTTCGGGCGCATTTTAGCTGATTCGATACGGGCATCGCCGTAGCGCTGCACGAATCCCTCGAGCTGCACGGCTTCGGGTGCGAGCGCTTCGAGCGGCCGCAGGCCGGATGCGGTGTAGGCCTCCATGGCGGGTCGCAGGCGCCGTTTTACGAAGTTGTCAATCAGCTCGTAGGCGTTTTTGCGGCCGGGTGCGAAGCGCAGGATGCGGATGTAGCGCGGGTCGACATGGGCCACGGAAGCCATATATCGGTTGCCGATCTCAAACACTACGGTGCCACCCGAGACTCCCTGCTGCCGCAGCAGGCGCCCCGACAGGCCGTTGAAATCTCCGCCCACGATTTCTATCTCGTCGGCGCGCGTCAGGTCGATTTCGCCGGGACGGAACACCGGAATTTCGTGGCGGTAGGCTGCGGCCACACGTTGGAATATGGCCATCGTGGCATCGGGGAGCGTAAGATAGCGTGTTGCGCCTGACGCTTCGATGGCCGTCAGATTGGCTACGGGATTGATAAGCAGGCACTCGCGGCGGAATTCCGATAGCTGGACGGCCGAAGCACGCATAAACACGTACTGGCATGCAAGCGGCAGCTCTCGGCGCACGGGAGTGCGGTCGGAGGCCGTGACGCGCACCAGCGTGGGGGCAAAAAACTCCATCGGAGGCTGCTGCGCTTCCCCGCGGTTAAAAGCGTCTACTGCGTCCTGAATCTCGGTGGCGACTGCGCGCGAGCGCCCCGACCTGCGGTTGCAGGTCAGTACGAACCATTGCTGCCTGTGAGGGTTGATGGCTGACTCGGTTGCCATTTGTGTGAATGCCGCTGAATTTGGCCAAGGCGCATAACTCTCGCATTCGGATTTTTGCAATCCGCACGCCTTTAGATAGTTGCAATCCCCGGAATTGCAAACTTCAGAAAACTTTAGCCGCATTTGCGGCCTTAACGGTCGGTATTCTACCGTCTGCACACTCTTTTGGAGGTGCCCTCAGAAGCCCTGTGGAGGGGTTTGAGGCGAAAATTTGTGCAAATTTACGGAAAAGGGGCCAAATTACCCCCCCCGATTCGTTAAACTATGTTAACTAAGGTTTAATTTCTGTAAACGCGCTCCATTTCACACTGTTACGCAACTCCTGAATTTCGTTGCCATATAAAAGCTAACGATATACATGCTGGCATCCCTACAAGTTGACGGCCAATTGTTGAAGTAAAACGGCGCATAGTAAAACTAATAACGCGAGTTCGGGATAACACAAGACCCAACGGCTGGTCTGCAAATGGACATA
>ERZ836877.52-NODE-52-length-167667-cov-19.014032_pt1 | contig 167667 bp, 147 predicted proteins | sample MGYA00519469_ERZ836877 | MGnify/ENA primary metagenome ERZ836877 (study PRJEB31850, sample SAMEA3708809) | human gut metagenome | biome: human gut; feature: human-associated habitat; material: faeces | place: China | collected 2014 ... | reverse complement strand
ACTTTTTTCGATTCTATTATAGCATATTTATGCGGTTTAGGGAAGATGTGACTCATGCCAGTTTTGCGGAAGCAGGTAATTTATAAAAAATAAATCAGCAGATTCACAAAAGCTAAATCTGCCGATCTATAACAACAAAAAGCTGAAATGCATAATTGATCTTTAAAATCTTTCAGTTATGTAATCTATATTTCCAGTCCCGAAATTACACGCCTGACCACACACTCCTTTTCGGTTGTGGAAAGATTTGTCCTGCTAAGCCTGTTTTCAATTATCTTTACAAACAGTTGATTTGTAGCATCTTGTATAACATCCTTCGATTTTTGATCCTCAGGCCAGTGAACAATAACATTTATATTTTGTTGTTTTCGCATCTAAATATCATCTCCTTTATGAAGATAATATGTAATTAACACTCGACAATATGACAGTAATATTACCATAATATCACAGTCAACAAACCAGATTATTTGTTCCATGTTCCGGGTTATCAATTAAAAGTGATAAATTAAATAATATCCAAAACAGCAGATAGATATAAAGTTAAAAAACTTTATTTTACCTACCCGGAACATGGAACAAAACTAAATAATCCACTCAAAATGACCGAATGATTACATCTGATATTATCCAGGTCGAACTGACAAACCCATTAAACCTGAAGCAGCTCTCAATTTAATTTATTGGCTGCCCATACCAGATGTAAACATATTTATCAACTCCAAAAATACTCAGATTAAAGACTTAATTCTGACACCTGAATACCCATTAACTTGTCCATCAGGAGTGCGAATCTTACATCTTTCAAGTGTCTTAAAGCACTCGGAAATCTTAATAGAAAACGATTCATATGGAATCACAATATAGTTCCGTATCTGGCAAAACTCACAGAAAGCCCTATACAAATCTATTGTAGAAGTTTTAACCCCTTCAGCCAGAATACAACATTCTGAAACAAACTGAGCATACATCCAGTCACAGTCACCCATGATAGCATGCAAACTGTTGCAATACTGCTGATATTTCCTCTGAGCTTCCTCCTCGCCAGTAAAAACTGCAGCCATATTTCCACACCTCATCCTCATCTCACGATAAGCATTAATTGACATGTAGACAATCGCCTGACGTTCAGCAAACAGCTTTTGAAGAAGCATAGGGTCCTGCTGTTCCACGGGTATACCAACCATGAAAGGAACTATGCAGCATCTGTTCATAAACGCCTGGTCTACGCTTGCGGTCTGAATCATATGATTTGTCGAAAACAATAGTTTGGTCTCATTAGCAATTATCTCCGGAGCCTGATACTTTCTCTCACCAATTACTGTATCTCCACCCGTAAGCGCCTTAATTATTCCTACAGCCTGGTCCGAAATCCGTGCGCCGGGCATATCCGCAAATACACACAGATGTGAACCATTCATGTACCCTGTGGTAAATCTATCCCCCAGGGCATTCATGTCAGCACAAAAAATACATTCCTTGTTCAACAAAGATTGTATCAACTGTATCATAACAGATTTTCCCGAGTTACTTACGCCAGCGAACACAAAAAACTTTTTGGCATCGTTGTGTGCTGACAACAGATACCCGATTATTTCGAGCAGCCTTTGTTTCAACAAGGAATTACCATCGGTAACCACATCAAGGAAATGGCAAAATACCGGGCAATCTTGTGACCTACCAGCGAATGGCACAGAAACAGCATATCTTACGAATATTTCAGGACTTGGTGGAAGAAACTGCATCGTGCTTATACTCAGTAACCCGTTGGGAAACGGTATCAGATCAGGGTAACCGGGCAGAGTCTCACAGTAAATCTCAGGGAGCATTTCAATTGCTTTAGCAACCTGAACCACCAAAAAGTTACTGCCTCTTTCCATCAGTTCATTTCCGCAGTAAGACATAATAATATTAATAATCCTGTCTTCATTTATCTGATGATAACATCCATCCCAATAATTATATAAGGCTCCGTTGTATTTCTTCAGTTTTGTAACACGCGATATATAACATGCGTAGTCAAATGGGGTAGGTTTGTAATCTTTGCTTGTCTGGGGACATTTTATAGCTTCCGGATATACTTCAGTGGGGTTATTTGGCAGGGAAACATTCCCAGGATATGTTACTACTTTTGTAGAGACATCAACTTGATTAATTGGGTCAGCTATTTTTCTTGAGCTATTAAGTATTACAAAAGGGAAAATCCTGTATTGATTATTCTGATTGCTGTTCATTTTATAATCCTCCAATGAAATTAATTTTTCCTCTGACAGAGTTCAATAATTAGTTGTGGGCGTTATATTTATTTACTTACAGAGAAAAGCACCTTTTTCAGTGCAACTTTCTGCTCATCATATGTAAGCCCGCTGGCGCTGAGCTTATCTATTATGATCTTAATATACAAGTCGTCAACCGCCTGTTGAACATTCTCACTCGTCTGCTTTTCAGCAGGCTCGTGCCAGATGATCTTTATTTCGTTTGATTTTCTCGCCATGGAAATCTCTCCTTTTCATTGGGAAACGCCGAATAACACAGAATCTGCTCGTCGGGTTCCTAGATTATTTCCATGTAATTTGATTTGTAATTTTTAATTTTCCGTCATACTGGTTAACAAATGCCCTATGATTTTAAAATTTTATTGCCAATTAATTTGGCTTCCGAGTAACCATATGTCTCAGTTACCAACGAACACCAAATTGAAAACTTCACCGCATGGCATATAAATAAGGTTTCTGGCGAGAAGAATAATTATTAAATAAGACAAATATTTCCTTCTGAAAACCTGTTTTTAGTCATGTAATCTTGCTTTGTATCAGGTAACCCGCATAACATAGCCATCTGATTACTCTGGTTACCTGAACCCAAACTGCCAGTAACCCATAATGAAGAGTTAAATAGGCGTCAATAAGAACCTTATTTATCCATTTTTTCATTGACTTTTATATACACTAATGATATAATATTATTAACGAACAAACTCATGCCATTTTCTCAGGCTCATCATTTGCGAAGGAGAGAATTAAATGAATGATATAATTAAGCAATTAAACAACACTATTTACTTTGAAAAAGTAGCCAATAAACCATTAAGCAATCAAAATGACTTGATAACTAAGCTCTCAGCAGCTTTTAACTATTCCCAGGATAATGCAAAACAATTTATAAATGCTTTAAACTACTATGCTTTCTATGTTCACGACATTGATAACGCACAAAATATATCGGTCGATTATAAAGCTATTGATTCTAATCCAGATCTACATAATACTTTTAACTTCTGTGGAACAGTCGTGCCCGGAAATTATTGCGATTGGATCAGTGACACATACCAAAGGCTTTTTATCCATCATGACTTTATTGTCTACTTTCGTTGTACAAGATTCGAAAATGGTTCAGCTAGCTTAATTGACATTCCATTAGCGCAAGTATCTTATAGTATAATATTCTCATTACTTTGCAGCGTTGAACACCACGAAAAAGATTCATCTCTCCAAAGCTCGGGAAATACCGCTTTATTTTGGAATGAACAGACCTTTGCTAATTTAACTAATGTTTTCTTAGATATTTATCGGAACAAGTTAAATGCAATTCCGCCATTCATAGATTACAAATATTGTGAGATAATCACAAATGGTATCCAGCAGATATATAAAATCACTGATAAAAAAGCCGTACCTCTGCTGAATGGTTCTCCATTAGTACGTCAAATGGCTCGGAGTTCAGACTATGGGTTGTGCCTGAGTATCAATGTAATTTCATCTTTTAAAGATAAAGACGACTCTCTGTCCGATTCGATTATAAAACATCTTTTCTACTTCACAACAGGCGATAAAAACACATTTGATAATTTGTGCAAGGATTATGTCTATATCATTATGAATCCTTTTAGCAAAACCAAAAACACGATTATTTCAGGGAACCTGGACAAACTCCCAAAATGGCTTGATTTTATCAATTATTCCAAAACCTGTGTGAATTCTAATTACAGGAACACATTCATTTACAACTGGACTCAAAACTCTGAGGTTCAATCGAACGCTTTACATAATCAGCACTTATATTTCCTAACACCCAGATATAATTCGGAATTTGATACAAGAAGCAAATTCCTGCACATTGAATTTTCATATGACGGCAAATTCTACGACCTTCCTCTGATTACAAATCAAGAAACTGTTCAAATATGTGAGCTGCTCTACGCACACGGATGGCACTTATTAAACGGCTCGGCTATTTCACGAAAAGCTAAAACGAGAAATGTCGAAGATGAATTTATCAAGTCTCTTGACAAAACTGACGAAAAAACTGGAATCCGTATTCCAGCAGCTCTCATTTATCAACTGTATACATACTATGCTAAAAGGGAAAAACAGACAAAACCGATCAGCGACAGCGCTCTATACAAGTTGATTCAAGAGAGTGGGTTCAGATATGAAACAATGAAAAACCGCAAATCAGACGTTGAATACATTGCCGCAGAGCTAAAGCCGATAATGGAGAAGTTTTGCCCCGGATTTGACGAGAAATGGCTTGAGGAAAACAAAACAAATAAATCCATAACCTGTACAATAAACAACGATTTCTGGAAGACACTCACAGCACCTTCAGCGGAGGAAGCTTGTACATATAACGAAGAGCTGTTTGGGAAATATATCAAAGAACTATGGTCACGCTATTCATGGATGTTCAAGCCAGAGCCAATTCTTCCATCTGAATCAGATTCAGATGAGAATAAAAAAGACAATGAAACCTATGTATTAGGCTCACGGTATTTTAACTAATGTATCTCCTGCGCGAAAAACGCAGGAGATTTCCATTTCCCTTCTGCGAAAAATCTTGACACCGGAGTTTTCGCACACTATAATAGTAAGTAGAACCAAAGAAAGGAGCCGCTCATGAAGATCGCAATATATTCCCGAAAATCGAAATTCACCGGCAAGGGCGAGAGTATCGAAAACCAGGTAGTACTCTGCCGGGAGTACATTCAGCGGAATATCCCCGAGGCAAAGGACAGCGATATTCTGGTGTATGAGGACGAGGGATTCTCTGCGAAAAACCTTGACCGTCCGCAGTTCCGGATGATGATGCAAAGTGCACGGAAACAGCCATTCGACTATATCGTGGTCTACCGGCTCGACCGTATCAGCAGAAACGTCGGGGACTTCGCTACGCTCATCGAAGAGCTTAACGGTATGAATACCGCATTCGTCTGCATAAAGGAACAGTTCGACACCTCCACACCAATGGGCAGGGCTATGATGAATATTGCAGCCGTTTTCGCTCAGCTTGAACGTGAAACTATTGCGGAGCGTGTACGCGACAATCTGGTGCTTCTGGCGCGGACCGGCCGCTGGCTGGGTGGAGTAACTCCCCTGGGATTTGTCGGAGAAAAGACTGCCGTTACTGACGCCGAGGGCAAGAACCGCTCCGCTTACAAGCTGACTGTCGTTGAAGGAGAAATGAGCAGGGTCCGCACGATTTACGCTAAGTTTCTTGAATTTCAGTCGCTCACGAAGGTCGCAACATGGTGTATTCAGAACAACATAAAGACCCGCGAGGGCAGCGAATTCCGCATGAGGACAGTCCGGGATATTCTCACGAATCCGGTGTACTGCACTGCGGACGAAGCCGCGTTCGACTACTTCACGAAGCTTGGCAGCGATGTCTGCTTTGAACGTGAAAAAGCAGACGGAAAGCACGGTCTTATGCCGTTCCACAGGACTGAACAGAACGGAAAGAAACAGCTTCGGCTTCCCCCAGAGGAATGGATAATCTCCCTCGGAAAGCACAAACCGATAATCCCATCAGAGGAGTGGATAAAAGCGCAGGAAATAATCAGCGGCAACGCCGGAAAAAGCTTCTACCGCCCGGTAAGGAATCAGGTTTCAGTATTTTCCGGGCTTGTACGCTGCGCAAACTGCGGTTCCATAATGCGCCCACGGATAAACAGTAACGCACGCCGTGAAGCTGACGGTTCACAGACTTTCTACTATATGTGCGAATTAAAGGAACGTTCCCGTTTAAAGAACTGCCAGATGTGCAACGTCAACGGAAATGTTCTTGACAAGCTTCTCTGCGATGAGATAATGAATTTCAACAAGCCTAGTTCAAATGTGGGAAAACAGCTTGATTCTATCCTCCGGCAAATCGAAAAAAAGACCGGTGGAAACCGTGAACAGACCGAGGAACTCACAAAGCAGCTTTCCGAAAAGAAACGCATGATAGCAAATCTCATGAAAACCCTCGCAATGAACGAACCGACTTCCACGCTGTTTGAATACACGAAAAACGAAGTCGAACGCCTGGATTCGGAAATCAAGAACACCGAGAACGAACTCGCAAAGCTAAGCTACATCAGCGAACAGGACGACAAGCGTTCCGAACACGTTGATATGCTGGTGAGATCCCTCGGTGAATTCCGGGAGCGTTTCGCGGAACTCTCCGTTGTGGATAAGCGAGATTTCATGCGGAAGATAATCGACCGTATTGAATGGGACGGAGAGAATGCACATATTTTTCTCAGGCGCACAGCAGGCTGACAATACTTTTCTCCGGCGCTTCGACAACTATGGGAAAGAAAAAACTCCGCAGCATGATGACTGCGGAGCGAATATGAATCTTTCCGGAATTTCAAGAAAGGTGCAGATCCTAGGAAGCGGCTCCATGGCTAGGCTTTGTGCCTGCCATGGAGTTGCTGACGACGGAGATGTGCCTTTCTTGGAATTCCCGGATGTGTTTCCGTTGGTGGGTAATTGCATTATCTATGCACCTCGAAGCATATGTTGAAAACCGCCGTCCCTTTGTATAGTCAAAGGTTTCAGCCGCTCGTATGAGACCGATAGTTCCTATAGAAATCAGGTCATCCGCGTCCTGCTGGCAGCCGCGTACTGCCTCCGGGTAATTCTTGTTGACTATATATGCCACAAGCCGCAGATTGTGCTCGATGAGTTTCCCGCGCGCGTCCATATCTCCCTGAGCTATCAGTGCTATGCACTCCTCCTCTTCCTTTGGCGAGAGCTGCTTCGGGAATGAACTCCTGGAGTCAAGATGAAGTCCGATAAACAACAGATTCTGCAATGCAAATTCAAGTAGTGTCAGCATGGTGATTACCTCCGCGTTTTATTCTCGTAAATTCTATTTCACCCTGCTTGTATTTTATTCCGACACTTGAAATCCTGTTAATTTTATGGTATCATATTACCATAGAAGAAAGGAGCCAGCATGGAAAATCTGATCACCTACAGCAAAACGTCTCCAATTTCCGATGAAAAATTCGACCGTTTATTTGAAATACTTGAATACTCGTTCCCGCCCTGTGAGCGGGGTAATTACGCCCTGCACCGCTCGGAATTCACCCGTGACGAATTCCGCTGCATGTGCTATGAACCCGAGGGCGTCCCCGCCGCGTTCATAAATTACTATCATCTTCGCGACATTAACGCGCTGTTCGTTGAACATTTTGCCTCCGCCGAGGAACTCCGCGGGAAAGGCGTCGGCTCCGCGGTCATGAATTCTCTGCTGGAACGATCCGGAGATTCGCTGGTAGTACTTGAAGTGGAGCCGCCGGAGGACGAACTGTCCCGCCGCCGCGTTCAGCTTTACCGCCGACTTGGCTTCACACTGAACGATGGTTCTTATTTTCAGCCGCCATTTTACGGTAATCCCAAGCCCCTTCCGCTAATGCTGATGTCCACACGGCCGCTTAGCGCATCGGAATTTGCCAGCACCGCCGCCTCTATCCACCGAAATGTTTACAAAGCCTGAACATTTCCTTTTTATTTGACTATTATTTTAATAATTCTCATTAATTGATAATTTATTGCTTTATGTAAGGTCAATTAAGGTCAAAACCTGCAAAATCAGTCGATTTTTATGCAACATTAACAAATCGTCTTCCTACGCATAGTTAAACTGTTGCAAAAAAACTCGTGTCGTGTTATAATGTATATAGTTAGTACAGATAAAAATAAGAGGAATTCCTGATATGACTAAACTTATACATTTAGATATAGCCGCGCTGCTTATCCTTGTGATAATTCTGATCTCGCAGTTTACACGGCGCATGTCCAAAGGCACAACTAATCATTTCTTTATTGCACTCGTCATTATGACGATCCTCAGCGGTGCGGCCGATATATGGGCGGTCGTGACGGACAACGCCGGGACGCAGAACCTGGGGCTCCGCACTGCGGCTCATACGCTCTATTTACTGGCATACAACACCAATTCTCCGCTGTTTCTCATGTATGTTATCAGCCTTACAAGCACATGGGAAAAGATCACGTCAAACAAGGCCGCCGCGTGTGCGCTTGCACTTCCATACCTGGGTTTTATCGGACTGCTTGTGTCAAATCTGTTCACGCACTCCATCTTTACATTTGTTGACGGCGTGTACACAACGACGCAGCTTTCTTTTCTTCCATATACAATAGCGGGTATCAATATTCTGATAAGCATAGCGTATATTATAATTTACCGCAGGCTCTTTACTGCCAGAAAATTAATTGCTCTGATAATGATGATTCCCGTGATGGTATGTATTATCATTTCAAGGATAGTTTTCACTGACACCATGGTGATGGTATTCGGAAACACCGTCGGCGTAGTAATAATAGCTGTAATGATACAGCGTCCGGAAAACCTCATCGACTCCTTCACCGGGCTATGCAAGCACAGCGCCTACGCCGACGACATGAAGAAAAACTTCGCGATACGCAATCATGTTTCAATCATCATGGTGAACATTGCGAACTACGATTCACTGCAAAAAATACTCGGCTACGACAAAACCCAGAAGCTCCTCATGATGACCGGAAAGAAGATACTTGAGCAGAACCGCACTGCAAAGACCCACGGCGTTGCATATTACCTCGACCGCGGACGTTTCCGGCTGGTTATCAACACCTATAACCGTATCAATTCGGAATACGCCGCCAGCCTTATCAACGACGCGCTCCACCAGACGGTGAAAATCGACAAGTTCGACCTGAACCTTATCCCGTACGTCTGCCTTGCCAAATGTCCCGAGGACATCGACAACTTCCAGTCGCTGATATCATTCGGCACGGATTTCCACGAGAAGCTCCCCTACAACGGAGAAGTTATCCACGCAGACGGAAGCACCGTCAAGCGCATGGTATCACTCCTCACCGGAATGGACAGCATTATCGAACGCGCCCTTGCAAATCACGGGTTCCATGTTTATTACCAGCCGATATACTCAATCGAAAAGAAACGCTTTGTATCTGCGGAAGCTCTGCTGAGGCTAATCGACGAAAAAGAGGGCTTCATTTCCCCTGAGATATTTATTCCCGCCGCGGAAAAAAGCGGCGCGATACATAAGATCGGAGATTACGTGCTGACCGAGGTTTTCCAGTTCATAGCAAGCTCGGAATACAAGAAGCTGGGTCTGGAATACATCGAAATCAACCTGTCCGTTTCGCAGTGCATGCACCACGGTCTTGCCGACTCAATACTTGAATCCATGAGCAGGTACGGCGTTTCATCGAATCAGGTCAACCTCGAGATAACCGAGTCAGCGGCAAGCTACGATCAGAGCGTTATGTCCGAGAACCTCGAACAGCTCAGCGCCGCCGGGCTGACGTTCTCACTCGACGACTACGGCACCGGATATTCAAACATGTACCGCATTGCGGCGCTCCCGCTGAAAATCGTCAAGCTTGACAAGACTTTCGTAAATAATCAGAACAGCAAAATGTGGACGATACTTCAGAATACAGTCCGCATGATAAAAGACCTGAACATGGAGATCGTAGTAGAGGGTATCGAGACCGAAGAAATGGTAAAGAAATTCTCGGACCTGAAATGCGATTTCATACAAGGTTACTTCTTTTCAAAGCCTATTCCGCAGCGGGAATTCGTGGAATTCATCGACCGATGGAACAACCGGCAAAAGGTCAACGCATAAATCAAAGTGCAGTCTTACAAGGCTGCACTTTTCCGTTTATTTCCGTGGAAATTGCGGAGATATATGCACAAAATAAAGAGGGTGATATATGATGAAACACTTTTTTGAGGGAATGATTTGCGGGTTACTGAACGGCTTTTTTGGCAGCGGAGGCGGTGTCGCCGCAGTACCCATAATTGAACACGAACAGCGTCTGATTCAGCCGGAACTTTCCCCTGCCGACTCCATGAAACACGCGCATGCTGATTCCGTTGCACTGATATTCGTGCTGAGCCTTACCGCCGCCGTATCTTATCTGTTCAGCGGCGGCATCGACCTTTCCACCGCATGGAGCTACATTCCCTGGGGTGCCGGAGGAGCGCTGGCAGGCGCGTTCTTCCTGAGGAAAATACGCGCAGCGTGGCTCCAGCGGCTGTTCGGAGCGCTCATCTGCGCGGCGGCGCTGAGGTCGCTTTTCTCATGATTCAGGCTGTAGTCGGAGCGCTTTCGGGCGTCATAGCTTCAATGGGACTAGGCGGAGGATTCGTGCTTCTGATCTGGCTCACCCTCCACGACGGAATGCCGCAGCGTGAGGCTCAGGGCGTTAACCTGCTGTTTTTCCTGCCTATTGCGCTGATATCCGTTATCATGCATATCCGCGCCGGATTTATCGACAAAAAGCTGGTGATCAGCCTGATCCCCGGAGGAATTCTAGGCGCCGTTCTTGGAACCGTGGCTTCCAGTTTCATCGGAAACGACCTGTTAAGGAAAATCTACGCGGTGTTTCTGCTGATATTCGGTCTGCGGGAGCTTTTCAAAAAAGCGCCGAGATCACACGAGCACGATGACACAAGCTCCTGAACCTTAATTATTTCAAAAACTGCCGGAATGTTTCCGGCAGTTCGTTGTTTATATCATTTCTTTGGCGGAGCTGGAGGAGCAGGAAGTACCTCCGAAAGCGGAGAAAGCGCGCGTCCGGATTTTACAAGCCCCATTACAGACATAAACTGCCTTGTAAGCATATCCGAAACAACTTCTTCCTCGTACCTGCACACCTTTGACGCTATCAGCACGCCAATTCCAAACGTATATATCCACAGGCTTCTGAACAGGAAGTTCGCTTCCTCCTGGTTCAGGGAATAGTCGCGCATTATGCATTCAATGCAGTATCCCGCGGTATCGCCGAGCTCGCTGAACAGATCGTCGAAATCTCCGGTCTGAGTTCTTTCACTCATATACAGCACCTGAAACAGCTTCGGCTCATTCGTTGCAAACGAGATCATCTGCATACCAACGCTCTTGAACGCAGGCACTCCCGGCTCGTTCCTGGAATAGCTCTCAAAGCGCTTCATCGCCGCCTTCTTGACCTCTTCAATAAGCTCGCTCATGTTCTTAAATGCAGTGAACACCGGGCGGGTGGAAGTCCCGAGCGCTGCGCCAAGATCCCTGGCATTGAGCGCGGACTTTCCCTTTTCTGCGACTATATTCAGCGCAGTCTCTATTATTTCTTCGCGGGTATACTTTGCTTTGGGCGGCATGTTCTTCCTCTTTCAATATATAACATATGCAACGTTTGTTACAGTATAACACAAACGAACCAAATTGTCAATAGAAGTATTCCTGTTTTAGTAATAGTTTTCCACCGTTTTACATAAATCGGTTTAATAATCAACAAATCGCATAACCAAGCTATTTCGTCGGCGCATACTATGAATCCGCCACGCCAAAATATGATAACTTCGTGAAATATGTGACATTTTAAGGAAAATTAGCACTCTACCCTTGACAGTGCTAAAAAGTTGTGCTATACTATAACCAGAACGAAAGAGAGATAGGAACAAAGGAGGTACACACCGCCTAGGGATACTTCCGGAGGACCGCTCAGAGTTCATAATATAAAATTCAAGCGCAGACCCAAGAACCTGCGAAAGGAGAAATGACCTATGTTAATGCCCACCATGAGAACCAATGTTTTTGACGATCTTTTCAATAACCCGTTCTTCACCAAGAGCGAAAGCAGCATGATGAAAACCGATATCAAGGAACACGACAACTGCTACGATCTGATGATCGACCTGCCGGGCGTCAAGAAGGAGGACATCAAAGCCGAGCTTAACGACGGCTACCTCACCGTAAGCGCCGAAAGCAACACGTCAAAGGACGAGAAGGACGACAACGGCAAGTACATCTGCCGCGAACGTTATTCCGGCAGCTACTCAAGAAGCTTCTATGTAGGCGACACAGTAACTGAGCAGGACATCAGTGCGAAGTTCGAAAATGGCACACTGAAACTTACTGTGCCCAAGAAAGAGTCACTCCCTGAGAAACAGAACAAGTACATTGCGATCGGCTGATAAATCAGCTATGAACGCACCGCCTGAATAACTTACCCCCGGCAGTCGAAAGGCTGCCGGGGGTTCGCGTTTATATGGAGTTTAATTAGCCCTTACAGGCGTACTTTCCTGCGCAGAGTCTCTTGTTTGCGTTGTCGATACGCTCCGCAGACGGCGGGTTAGTATCCTCAAGCGTGTACTTTATCCCGAGGTTCTCCCACTTGAATTTGCCAAGGGTGTGGTAAGGCAGAACCTCCACCTTCTCAACATTTTTCAGGGTCTTAATGAACTCGTTCAGCTTGTCGAGATCCTCATCGAAATCGGACAGGTCAGGCACAAGTACATGGCGGATCCAAACTGGCTTTCCTATTTCACTGAGGTACTGTGCCATGTCAAGAATATTCGCGTTGTCGAAGCCTGTGATGTTCTTATGACGCTCTGGATTGATCTCCTTGAGGTCAAGAAGCAGCAGGTCTGTGTACTTCATCAGCTCCTGGAACTTTGAAAAGAACGGTTCTTCCCGGGTGAACGGGTTTCCCGCGGTGTCAATGCATGTGCTTACTCCTTCGGCCTTCGCCTGCTTAAATAACTCAAGCAGAAAATCGATCTGCAGGAGAGGCTCGCCGCCGCTGACGGTGATTCCACCGCCGTTCTTCCAGTAGCTCTTGTAGCGAAGCGCCTTGCTGAGTATTTCCTCCGGCGACATTTCAACTGTGGTGTCGTCGCCTTCCATGCTCCAGGTGTCGGGATTGTGGCAGTAACGGCAGCGCATTCGGCAGCCCTGCACGAACACGATGAACCGTACTCCGGGACCGTCAGCCGCGCCGAAGCTTTCGGTGGAATGTATCCTTCCTTTGATTTCACTCATTGGTTTCTCCTTGTCAGTATAGTAGAACAGCGCCGCATTGCGCAGCGCTGTCCTTTTATATTGCCTTGTGTAATTAATTACATATGATCGTGGCAAGTTCTTGCGATAACGTCGAGCTGCTGCTCTCTGGTAAGGTCGATGAACTTAACAGCATAACCGGATACACGGATTGTGAAGTTTGCGTACTCTTCCTTCTCGGGGTGCTCCATAGCGTCGATGAGCTTCTCCTTACCGAATACGTTTACGTTGAGGTGGTGTGCACCCTTATCAAAGTAACCGTCAAGTACGTTAACCAGGTTGGTTACGCGCTCTTCCTCGTTGTGACCGAGTGCGTCGGGGTTGATGGTCTGTGTGTTGGAGATACCATCGAGTGCCCACTCGTAAGGAAGCTTAGCAACAGAGTTGAGGGAAGCAAGCAGACCGTTCTTCTCTGCACCGTAGCAGGGGTTTGCACCAGGAGAGAGCGGCTCGCCAGCCTTACGGCCGTCAGGCAGAGCGGAAGTAGCCTTACCGTATACAACGTTGGAAGTGATGGTGAGGATAGAAGTTGTAGCCTCGGAATCACGATAGGTGTGGCACTGCTTCAGCTTCTTGAGGAAGGTGCGGAGCAGCCATACAGCGATATCATCAGCACGGTCGTCGTCGTTGCCGTAGCGGGGGAAGTCGCCCTCGATCTCGAAGTCAGTAACGATACCGTCTTCGTCACGAATGCACTTAACCTTTGCATACTTGATAGCGGACAGGGAATCTACAACGTGAGAGAAGCCTGCGATACCAGTTGCGAATGTACGTCTTACGTTGGTATCGATAAGAGCCATCTCGGCAGCCTCGTAGTTGTACTTATCGTGCATGTAGTGGATAAGGTTCAGAGTGTGTACATAGATGGAAGCGAGCCATGTCATCATAGCGTCGTACTTCTGCATAACTTCATCATAATCGAGGTACTCAGATGTGATCGGTCTGTAAGCAGGACCTACCTGAGCCTTGGTCTTAGCATCGATACCGCCGTTGATAGCGTACATCAGGCACTTAGCGAGGTTTGCACGAGCGCCGAAGAACTGCATTTCCTTACCGGTCTGTGTTGCGGATACGCAGCAGCAGATGGAGTAATCGTCGCCCCAAACAGGACGCATAACGTCATCGTTCTCGTACTGAACAGAGGAGGTACGAACGGAGATAGCTGCTGCATAGCGCTTGAAGTTATCAGGCAGCTTGTCGCAGTACAGAATTGTCATGTTCGGCTCCGGGGACGGGCCCATGTTCTCGAGGGTGTGCAGGAAACGGAAGTCGTTCTTGGTAACCATGGAACGGCCGTCCTGACCCTTACCGCCGATGGACAGTGTAGCCCATACCGGGTCGCCGGAGAACAGCTCGTTGTAGGAAGGAATACGAGCGAACTTAACCATTCTGAGCTTGAGTACGAGGTGGTCGATGAGCTCCTGAGCCTCAGCCTCAGTCAGAGTGCCGTTGTCGATGTCACGCTTGATATAGATATCGAGGAATGTAGAGATACGGCCGATGGACATTGCAGCGCCGTTCTGGGTCTTGATAGCAGCCAGATAGCCGAAGTATGTCCACTGAACAGCCTCGCGTGCGTTTGCAGCAGGCTTGGAGATATCGCAGCCGTAGGAAGCAGCCATAACCTTCATCTGCTTGAGTGCGCGGATCTGGTCAGCCAGCTCCTCACGCTGACGGATAACGGAATCTCTCATCTTACCGTTGCCGCAGTTAGCAAGGTCGTACTGCTTTGCTTCTACAAGTCTGTCGATACCGTAGAGGGCGATACGTCTGTAGTCGCCTACGATACGGCCGCGGCCGTATGTATCAGGAAGACCGGTGATGATCTTGTTCTTTCTTACAGCGCGCATCTCGGGAGTGTAAGCGTCGAATACGCCCTGGTTGTGAGTCTTGTGATATTCTGTGAAGATCTTGTGCAGCTCAGGATCCGGTGTGTAACCGTAAGTTGTGCAAGCCTCTTCAGCCATCTTGATGCCGCCGTAGGGCATGAATGCTCTCTTGAGGGGCTTATCAGTCTGAAGACCAACGATCTTCTCAAGATCCTTCATCTCAGGATCGATGTAGCCGGGCTCATGTGATGTGATGCCGGAAACGATATGGGTATCCATATCCAGAACGCCGCCCTTTGCGCGCTCTTCCTTCTGGAGCTGCTGAACCTTGCCCCACAGCTTGTTGGTGGAGTCAGCCGGGCCTGCGAGGAAGGACTCGTCGCCGTCGTAAGGTGTGTAGTTGTTCTGGATGAAGTCACGTGTGTTTATTTCTTCCTGCCAGATCTTGCCTTTAAAACCTTTCCACTGTTCTAACATTGCCATTCTCTAAAATACCTCCATATTATTTGCGGGCAGCCGTGAGGCTGTTTACGACGCTTCTGAAACTACTGCTAGTTTCGTTCTGACGCCGCACTTTCTGCCATCGCAGGGCTTGTCCTCATGTTGGTCTGTCCAACCTGTCAATATTATAACACATACATTCTTTAAAGTCAATAGTAATTTCTGATTTTAAAAAAAAAATACTAGAACTTTTTTAATACAAGCTGTGACTTTTGTTCTTTAAAGTACAACATATTGTGTTCTTTTGCTTGAAATATGTTAGATATACAAAACGTATCAATGAGGTTTATGCAAATCATGTATTTTTGGTAGTACTGATATATCAATATCCACATATTGTTTATTTACTATTGTTGATAAAAAATTAACAATTTATAGAATTTATTATAATCTGTAATCGTTTTTTATCGTGAAATATAATATCTATCAGCAAAACATATAGCCGTTAAAAGCATAATTCGCCTCAAACATATTGACAAAGCCATGTGAAACAAGTATAATATAATATTGGTTGCATTGAAATAATGTGAACAATTATTTTACGAAAGAGGGCAGTAATCATGAAAAAAACTTTACTCACATGTCTGATATGCGCTTCACTGCTGAGCCTCTGTTCCTGCTCCGGGAATTCCCCCGTGCAGACCGCCGGCTCATCGTCAGAAGCCCAGAACGACAACGGAATCGAGCAGGTAACACTGAAGGTCTGGGCTGAAGAAGCCGCTTTCGACACGATGAACGAAATGATCGAAAGCTTCAAGGAAGCTCACCGCGGCGAGGCTGAATTCAACATCACCATTGAGCAGAACCTTGACAGCAAGACGAAGGACGTTATCCTTGGCGACGTGCATAACGGAGCCGACGTGTTCCCCCTGCCGGACGATCAGCTGTCCGCGATGGCCGCCGCCGGAGTTCTGTCTGCTATTCCGAACCAGGAAGAAGTCAGCGCCGCCAACACTGCCGAGTCGGTAGCTGCGGCGAGCATAAACGGCGTTATGTACGCATACCCCATGACCGCAGACAACGGATATTTTCTTTATTATAATAAGAAGTTTCTGAACGAAAGCGACGTTTCTTCACTGGAACGCATTCTGGAAGTCTGCGAGGAAAAGAACAAGGAATTCAGCATGGAGTTCAACTCCGGCTGGTACATGTATTCTTTCTTCGGCAACACCGGGCTTGAACTCGGGCTGAACGACGACGGCGTTACCAACTACTGCACCTGGAACTCCACGGATAATTCCATCAAGGGCGCCGATGTAGTGAATAGGATGATGGAGCTGACCTCCAGCCCGGCTTTCGTGAACCGCGCCGACGGAGACCTCCCCGCAGCGCTGGCTTCCGGAAAGGTCATTGCCGCAATAAGCGGAGTGTGGAACAGCACCGACGTCGAAAAGGCGTTCGGCTCCGACTACGGCGCATGTAAGCTCCCCACCTATCAGGTCGCGGGAAAGCAGGTGCAGATGGCGTCGTTCACCGGCTTCAAAATGATGGGCGTCAATTACTACAGCGAGCACCTCGAATGGGCGCACAAACTCGCGGACTGGTTCACAAACGAGCAGAACCAGACGCTTTCCTTTGAAAAGCGCAACATAGGTCCTGCAAATAAGAACGCCGCCGCTTCCGACGCAGTTTCAAAAGTTGCAGCGATCCAGGCGGTAATTGCTCAGTCGGAGTACGGAAAGCTCCAGCGCGTCGGCAACAAGTTCTGGACCCCCTGCGTGGAGTTTGCAGACAACATACTTGCCGGAAATCCATCACACCTGAGTGCGCAGAAAATGGCAGATAATCTCGTAAAAGAGATAACCGCCTCGGTAATTGATTAAGGGGGTGCCGTGATGAGAAAACATGGAACTATGATACTCCTGATACTTATTCCGGTACTGATTCTGGGATTAGTGTCGGTAATGTCGAACATCGTTTCTAACAAGAACATCAAAAGCGTAAACAACAGCGCTTCCGAAATCGCGGACAACAGCATGCTGAGCATAGAAGCGCTCGGCGAGATACGTCAGGACACCCAGTCGCTGCACACTCAGGCGCTGTCGCACATCGTTGCAACCGATCTCGATTCCATGCTTGATATCGTGGAGGGGCTTCGCGATACTCAGTCCGGACTTGCGGCTTCCCTCGATGAATACGAACAATTTGTTTCCGCTGATGACCAAGATAATTTCCAGGCTCTCAAGGACGGAATCGATCAGTTCAACTATCACCTCGCGGATCTGCTGGCGTTCAGCGGCGCAGGAGAAAACGAAAAGGCATACGCGCTTGCAAACGGCGAACTTTCCGACAGTGCGGACAACGTTGAAGCAGTCGCAGCAAAGCTCATCGCCTCTGCGACTGCCGGCGCCGACAATGCGCGCAGCGATCTGAACAATGTTTCGCAGGATTCCGTGCGGCTCACTATGGTGCTGATTCTGGTGAGCGCAGCGGCGTTTATCGCAGCCGTGACTGTCGTAGTTCTGTTCGTGATACGCCCGTTGGTGGCCGTCAAGAACGAGATACGCGGAATTATTTCTGACATCGACCGTGGCGAGGGCGACCTCACACGCCGTATTAAGGTACGCTGCAGCGGAGAGCTTGCGGCGGTGCGCGACGGCTTCAACGTGTTTATGGACAAGCTCCAGAGCATATTCAAGGTCATCTCCGGAAATACGCAGCTCATGGAGAAGGTCGTTTCCGAGGTCCTCGGCAGCGTGCAGACCTCCACGGACAGCGCGGCTTCAATGTCGGCGCTTACCGAGGAGATTTCCGCAACCATGGCGGAAATGTCCGAGAACGCAGCAGCGATAAACCAGAATACCACAGATGTCGAGTCCGAAGTGACGGACATTGCGGCACGCACCGAGGAAATAGCGCAGTTCAGCATTGAAATGAAGGCGCATGCGGAGGGCATTGAGAATTCCGCGCGCAACAATATGCTCACTACCCGCGAGAAGGTAACTACAATGGTGGATGAACTCCGCGACGACATCGCTTCCAGCGAAAGCGTAAACCAGGTAGACAGCCTCACAAAGCAGATACAGCAGATCTCGCGCAACACCAACCTGCTTGCGATAAACGCTTCCATTGAGGCGGCACGCGCGGGTGAAGCCGGAAAGGGATTCGCAGTAGTCGCTGACGAGATACGCCAGCTTGCCGAATCCTCAAAGGAATCCGCGGATAATATCCAGCACATCAACGGCACGGTCAAGGCTGCGGTACACAGCCTGTCAGGTCACGCGACCGAAGTTCTCGACTACATGCAGCAGCAGATCCTTCCTGAGTTTGAGAACTTCGTGCAGTCCGGCGTTCAGTATCGCGAACACGCGGAACACATCGAAAACACCATGAAGGATTTCACTGCGAAAACTGAAGAGCTTCGCAAAAACATGACGAGCATTGCGCAGTCCATCGACAGTATCTCAACCGCAATAAAGGAAGGCGTGAACGGAGTTACCGGCACCGCTGAAAGCACTCAGGTGCTGGTTGCGGATATGAACCGTATCTCCAGCCGAATGGACGACAATAAGAACATCGCAGATCAGCTCAGAAAGGAAGCTGAAATATTCACCAGAGTATAAGTATTACTGCAAAAAAGCGGCCGCAGAACATGCGACCGCTTCTTTATTAGTTCTCACACCTTTTCAAGTTCTTCTTCGGTGCAGTAGAAAACAGAATACATACCGCCGAATCCGCCTTCTTCATCGTCGCCGGTGTCCGTGTCGATAACGTAAACCGTGCTGCCGCCCGCGCAGCTTATATCAGTTATGGAGCCGACAACGCCGGTTTTCTTTATTCTTACAGTGTCGTCCATTTTAAACATAGTCAACCCTCCAACGGTGCCGGATTTGTGCATTCGATCTGGTGAGTTCCTGGCTCCGGCTTTGCCCAGTGAACCGCGTTTCTTATTATCTTAAGAACATTTTTATTCCGGAATGTGGGGTATTCCTCATGACCCGGCTGGAAGTAGAATATCCTGCCGGCGCCCCTGCGGTAGGTCACGCCGCTTCGGAATACCTCTCCCCCGGCAAACCACCCCATAAATACCACCTCGTCCGGAGTCGGGATATCGAACGGCTCACCGTACATCTCCTCCATCGGAAGCTCAAACTGCTCCGGAACTCCCTGTGCTATAGGGTGCGACGGCACCACTGTCCAGACGCGCTCGCGGTCGCCGTGGCGCCATTTCAGATTACAGGAGGTTCCCGTCAGCCGCTTGAACACCTTGCTGTGGTGTGCGGAGTGAAGTCCGATGAACCCCATTCCCTCGCCGACTCGGCGGCTGACGCGCTCCACCGAACGTTCAGTTACCTCGTCATGCGCCATATGACCCCACCAGATGAGCACGTCGGTTTCCGCGAGCGCTTCCTCGCTCAGACCCTGCTCCGGGTCGTCAAGGCAGGCGAGCTTCACGACTATGTCCTCGTCCTGCATAAGATACTCGCCGATTGCCGCGTGCATTCCCTGCGGATATATTTTCGCGACTTCCGGCTGGCATTTCTCGTGGCGGTATTCGTTCCAGATAAGTACACGTATCATTTTGTCACCTCTGATATCCAGCGTTTTACGTTCTCAGCCGACCTGCGCATGTATTCGGCCTGATCCACAGCGCCGAAATGCTCAACTGAAAAATCCCCGGTATAGCCGTCGGCGAGCATTCGCTTTACAAGCTTCTCCACACCGACGTAACCGCCTCCGGTCTCGCAGGGGTACATTTCCGCCTCCGACAGATCCGGCTTTGAGTTGGAGCCGTCGGCGCTGCGCCTCGACGCCTCGCGGCTACGGTCCTTCAGATGAGCATGTGCGACATACGGCTTCAGACGCTCGTATGCCTCTGCGGGGTCTTCAAGCACAAAAGCGAAATTTCCAGTGTCGAATGTGAATCCAAGCCCCTGAACGGATCTCATCAGCCGCTCCAACCCCTGGGTATCGCAGCAGGGCGAGGCCGAGTCGTCAAAATCCTCCAGCGTTACCATAATTCCGTACTCCGCGGCTAATTCACACATCACCGAGAGCTGCTCCGCAAACTTCGCGAAGCCCGCTTCCCTGTCGTCTCCCGGCTGAAAGAACCCGGGGATCGCAAGCACCTTCTCCGCGCCAAAATACGCGGCGGTCTCGAGGTGGCGCTTCATTCCATCAAGCGACTTCTCCGGCGTATCCCGTAGGAAATCGTACATTGAATAAATCGAAGCGACGTTAAGTCCGCAGGATTCGAAAAGATTCCTGACGTTAACGCAGTCAGAAAGCCTCCAGAGGTCGCACTCCAGCCCAGTGTACCCCATCTTGCGTGCTTCCGAAAGCATGCTCTCAATCGTGGTTCCACGCTGCTGCGCAGCTTCATAGATGTGTTCCAGAAATATGTTAAGTCTGTGCATTTTCCATCTCCTGAGTATATTCTTATTGAATTATACCACTTTTCACGTTTGATTTCAAGTCCGTGACAGTGTGGTAATTCCGCGCTCAGGAATTTTTTTTGCGAGCGAACCGCTCAGCATATCTATATTGTTTTCCGTTATGATACTTCCTTGACTTTTGCTGTAAAACAGTATACCACATTACAATAGATTTGAAAAGCGAATATTCCTCAGATATAGTATGACATAATCGGATTTTGTATTCAGCAGATATCGGTTATCATTTCAAAGTGAAAAAATCAGCTTCAGCGCTATAGCAGCCGTTACAACTGCTCCGACTATAGTAGTTATCAGGTAGTTTTTTTAATTGTCAATCAGTATTTTCTGTGCCAAACTACTTTGATATACAAACGCACCTCCCTGCCGAAACAGGAAGGTGCCATTCTGTTACCTATCAGAAACCGAAATCGGCTCTGTTCTGCTCAAGCTCTTCTTCTGAGACGACTCTCACGCCGGTCAGTTCGCCTATGCCGTCGCTGGTATCCCCGCGCTCGGCGGTGAGTACAACGTTGCCGTCAGAGTTAAGGTACCACATAACCTCCGTTGTGTCAGCGGTGGAATACTCGGCAACAACGTCGTCAAAGAACTGCACAGGTTCACCTCTGTAGTAGAGCTTGCTGTCCTCATAAGTCAGTCCATACTGCTCATACTTGCTGTAAAACTCGGCGAAATCTTCCTCCGACATGCTGCTGTCCTTGGTCGTGTGTGCCGCAAGTTCTGAATCGTCAGAGTAAAGCACCGTGCCGTCGTCTTCAACGACATACTGATACAATTCATCATCTGCGCTGGTCTGACCGCCGTTATCCTCAACCAGGATATTTGACCCGTCAGGCGATTCGAATATCATCACATCATCGCTACCGTTCACGGATTTTGAGATACGTGCGCCGTTTCTGATATCCTCAAGGTTCTGCTCGTAGAGGGCGATGGTTTCGTCCGCGACCTCCTGAGTCCATATGAATTCTCCTCGGTCACGCGTCCAGCCGGAGGCTCCCCGCTTTACAAGCTCGGCTATATTCTGCTTCTCCTGCCCAAGCCAGGTTTTGTACTCATCGTATGTCCACCACTCGACGTCGACATCATCAATGCCGTCGCGGTTCGTGTTGTAGACGGCTTCCTGCTCTACTGCGGAAACCGCTTCCTGCGTGGAATTCTCGGAATTTACTGTGGCAAACGCAGTGGTGGTTCCTGCAATAAGGCACGCAGAAAAAATGATCCCGGCGAGTGTAGTTTTCTTGAATTTCATGATAGCTTCTATCCTTTCTCGGACGGCATTCCTGCCGAATGCGGCTCCGGTGGGAATGCTGCGCCTTTCTTCCAGCCTGATGAGCGCCATCGCGTAATCCTCGCGCTTACAGCCGAGCTGCTCCAGCACAGCTTCATCGCAGGAAAGCTCGATATCCCGCCCCGCAAGCGAAAGCATAGCCCAGGCCAGCGGATTGAACCAGTGCACGCAGGCTGCGGCGGTCAGAACGACCTTGAGCAGCACGTCAAATCTGCGGATATGCACCAGCTCATGCGCCAGGGCAAACCGCATTTCCTCGCTGTCTGCGGGCAGGGATTTCGGGAGGATTATAACCGGATTTATAACTCCGTAGGTCAGCGGCGAGACCACACGGTCGCTTACCTTTACTGTTATTTTGCGGTGGAGTTTTGCCGCTGAAATCCGTGAGCTGATTCTGGCGTCGTCAAACGGCAGAGCCATGGAAAGCTCCCGGCGGCTGCGCAGGTGCAGTGCGGCAATTATCCCCGTTGAGAGAACAACTCCGCCCGCCCAGACGATTTCGAGAATCAGTTCGCGGTTCAATGCGCCGCTCGTTTCGGAATCCGGTTCGGAGGATTCCGACGGTGTGAATTCGCGGACGACAGTGTTTTCAGGCTGTGTATTTTCATGTGGAATATTAACGGAAACGGAGAACGGAACAAGCATTCTCAGCGCGGCGGCCGTCCAAAGGATCACGAAAAGCCGCTTAGGCAGCCGATGAACAAACAGCGACCTAATCACGATGATCACCGCGATGACCACCGACGCCGAAACAGTCATGCTGAGCAGAGTCGTCATTTCAGCTCCTCCACCAGCTTTTTCAGGCTCTGTATCTCCTCGGCTGTGAGCCGCTTTGAGCCAAGCAGAGCCGCAATCAGCTTATCCGACGAACCGTCGTACATCTTGTCGATCAGCTCGTTGGTTTCCACCTCCTGCACTTCCTTTCGGGAAATGAGCGCGCGGCAGATGAAGCCCGGCTCCGACCTGCCAACAGCGCCCTTGTCTATGCATTTCTTTATCACTGTGTAGGTAGTGGTCTTGCTCCAGCCTACCTGCTCGTTCAGCTTTTCCGCGATTTCTTTCGCGGATGTATCGCCCTCCTTCCAGAGTATGTCCATAACCTTCAGTTCAGAGTCAAACAGTTTGAATTCCATGGTTCTGAGTTCCTTTCTATTGCAATAGAATGTGATCACAATGTTATTCTACTGCATTAGAATGAATTTGTCAAGGGGGTCTGCATATTTTTCACCATTCTATCACAATAGAACAAGTTGTATCCAGCTTGGCTTTTTCAAAATTAAGCGTTATTCTTCGGGAAAGTAACCAACCTTGCAGAAAAAGCGGCAGTTTCTGACTTTGAGATGTTGATTTCAACTTCAAATGGCAGCCGGCTTTTAACAACATTTCATCATACTTATATTATTGACATACCAGTCCTTTTGTGATATAATGTATTCGGGTAGTTTTAACTAACTCTTTATTGAATGCAGGAGGACGGATCTTATGATGGAATACACGAACAAGTACTGGAAAATGATAATGCCGCTTGTCAAAAAGAGCCTTGTTAAGCGGTTCGGAAAAGAAGAAACCGCTTTGCTGGTACAGAAAACAGACGCAATTTACCGTGAAATGCTTAACCGCTCGGACGATATCGGCAAGGACAATCCTATGGCTTCAAACCTGTACGAATGTCTGATATTCCTTGCAGTATGGAAAGCGGCAGACGGAAAAATAAGCGTTGACGTCCTGCGCGAAATCACTCATGAGGTAATGGGATTCCCGATCATGAAAGCAATCGGGTTATTCATGAACGCCAACAGATCCGGGCTTGACAAGCTTGAAAAGAAGATGCACCAGAATGCAGAATGGCTTGAAGTCCACCCGCAGTACAAAGAGTTTTCGTGGGATTTCAACTTCGATAAAACCAAGCATCCGGAGGGATTCTACTACCATTTCACCAGATGTCCGCTGAACGATTTCGCACGCAGAGAGGGTTATCTAGAAGTGCTTCCGGTCATGTGTGAAATAGACCTGGTAACTGCGAGCCTCATGCACGCAAAGCTTATTCGCAGGCAGACGCTCGCTTCAGGAGGAGACATGTGCGATTACTGGTTCGTTGGGGATAAAAGCCCGTCAGCCAAATAAAGAAGGGACATCATGATCAAGGTTACTGAATTGAGCGAAAATGAGATCGAGGAAATAGGCGAGGCATTCGCTGATTACAATTACGCTGACGGCGAAAAGGGAATGTCCTTTCTCTATAACGGAATGGACAGCGTAAAGGAATACATATGCGGATACGTACGCGCAATGCTGGCAGGAGGCTGTCTTTTCAGCACAAGCGATAAGCACGAAGCATTCGTGGCTTATAAATTTTCAAAGGATAAGCTGCCGGCGTCCGCCGGATTTATTCTGCTGAAAACCGTGTTCCGGACGCTCGGTTTTAAAGGCGCGGTAAATATGCTTTCAGCCATAAAAAAAGGCGGAGAATCTTACGAAACCACCTTAAAGAAGCAAAAGAAACCCTATATTTTCGTTGGAATGCTGGTGGTTCGCAAGCAGTATCAGCGTCAGGGATTCATGCGAAAAGCGCTCGACATCGCCTTTGACGAAGGACGTAAACGCGGAGTACCTGTGCTTCTTGAAACTGACGCCGCTCTGAAACGCGACAAATACGTCCACATCGGAATGACAAATATGCGCACCAGAAAGCTTAACGACAGCGCATACCTGTTCGACCTGGTGAAAGAAAACTGAATATATCAAGTGTTTTGCAGTCCGCCTGCGCCGGGATTCCTTGATGATAGGCGAGCAGTCCTTTTCGCTGTCCTCTACAAATGTTTCGATGGTGCAGACGTCCTGACCGCCGTAAGGGTCGGTGAGGTAAAAATCGACGTGATAAGCCGCGTCGGGAAGTTCGGCGTCTTCGTCGCGCTCCTGCGAAAATCACCGAACCATGCCGGCATGGAAAGCGCTGTTTCATCTTTTGGCTGGGTCTTCTTGAAAAGCCCGGACTTATCCTTGGGGACAGAGAATATCAGCAACGTATAGTTCGGCATGAAATCAGTGCTTACAAATATATCAGGATTGTATCGTCGAAACAAAACCGCCTGTCCGCTCCAACTGTTTGAAAGCACATTGAGAACGGCTCAGCACTCAAATCACTCTGCGCCGTTTTCCGGAGAATCCTCGGTGCCGGAAACCTCCAGCCTTTCAGCGAGGAGCTCCTCGTCGCGGCGGCGGAGCATGCTGCAAACTATGACCATTCCCGCGAGTATCATCATTCCGATGCCCGTGAGGATAAGTCCGCTGCTGAGTCCTGCGGGGTAGAAATTCAGCACGATAGTGTGCTTGCCCTCCGAAACCGGAACGCATATCAGCGATTCGTCAAGGCAGGTGTCCCAGTTGACGTACTCGCCGTCTATCTGTACTGTCCAGCCCTCCTCGGCGGGAATGGTCGTGAACAGCGCGCAGTCCCGGGGAGCGTCAACGGTGAGCTCCAGCGTGCAGCCGCCGGTGCGGGCGAGGGTCGTGCCGGAGTTCAGCTCGTCCATGGCGCTGTGGAAACGCTCCATGGAGGCGCTGTCGATGTAATAGAACCAAGCGTTCGTGTAGTACACGGCGTCGTCCAGCAGCTTGAGCTTCACCCTGAACGAATCCCCCTTGCGGTAAGTGCCCAGGTACTCTATACCGTGGTTTTCATACAGGAAGTAATTCCCGCGGTAGATGTCGTTGACGTAAAGCTGAGTTTCACGCTCGTACTTCGTCGGCAGGAACATATACACCGGGCCGTCCGCTGAAGCCGTTACCGTGTATTCCACCCACGCGTCGTCATCGGTGTTCTTCTTGCGGTAACTGTAGTGCGAATCCGTCGTGGAGCCTATCCGGATATTGTCGCTGTCGAAGGTCACGTCGTCGATAGCCTTGAACACCGCCGTGCCCTTCTTTCCGGCAAGCATTGAAGCGAGCTTGTTCTGCGCCTGGAACGGCGAATACTCGCTGATGTCGAAATCTATAATGCCGCCGTCGGCAAGGTAGGCGATACCTAGGTCGTCGGGGTTCTTGTAGACGGTTATCGCGGTGTCTGTCTCCACCGGAACGGTCTGCGTGTAGGAAACGGTTTTGGAATCCGTCGCGAACACGTATCTTACGCCGAAAATATCGTCTGTAAGCTCGGTCGCGCCGTCGTAGCGGGTGTAGTGCTCCCTCGCGGCGAAGCCCAGGGACTTCAGCAGCGCGATAGCCTTCGCGTTGAGCGTGCTTGAGCTGTGGCTCATGCCGTACATTCTCAGTGCGATGTCGTCGTTGACGCAGCGGTGGAATGTCTTTTCCATGCGGTAGAAACCGGGATCCTGCTCGTGTATCTGCTCGGAAACTTCCCGGGTCAGCGGGATATCCCAGCGGTAGCTCTCACGGGTGGAGAACACAATGTCGTCGTGCATCTGGTAGAGCGACTGCGCGGTGTTGAGGTACGCCTCGGCGCACACGAATACCGCCATTACAACGCACATCGCCTTCTTCCCGATGTTCTTTTTGTAAGCCCACGCCAGAATAAGCATGACCGCAAGGCAGACCAGCGGAATAAGCACGGTCAGCACCTGCTCGTAGTGGTCGCCGTCGTCGGCGAGGTCAGCGTAAAGGAGCATTGCAAACGGTATCGCGAACGCCGCCGCAAATCCCCTTCCGCGCACCTTGTCCAGCTTGTCGAACGCCTGCGCGCCCAGAATGATCAGCAGGAAGCTGACCATGAACGAGTAGCGGTAAGGGAGCCAGTTAGGCATCTGACCGCCGTGCCACATCATATCCACCGGGCGAATGTACATGCACAGCACCATCACGCCGATGAACACCGCCGAGGCGATACGTTCCCGGGCAGAGAAGCGGCGGCATGTGAAGTACAGTATCGTGCACACCAGCGCGAGGGTTCCGGCGTAGAGGATAGGCATGCCCTCCATGCGGACGGTGTCGTATTCCGTTGGGAACAGCTTGATGAGAATATCCGCAATGTTAAAATTCTCGGCAAGGGAGTAATCCGGGTCAGAAAACGCGAATTTTCCGTTGGAAAGCGACTTGTACACCGGAAGTATCATGAAGCAGGACATCAGAATGCCGCTCACCGAACCTGCGCCGTACATCAGCACAGAGCCGCAGACCTCCCCGAAGCACTTGTTGGCGCTCTTTCCGGAGGCAAGGTACCATACGAAGTACAGCGCCGAGAAGATCCCGACCATATAGCCGATATAGAAATTTGCAGCGAAGATGTAGACCAGCGACAGAACGTAAAGCAGGAACTTCCGTTTATCGCAGATACGCTCAACTCCCATAGCCACCAGCGGAAGCGCGACCAGACCGTCCAGCCACATGGGGTTCATGGTCTGCACGATGAAGTAGCCGCACAGCGCCCACATCACCGAAAAGCACACCGTAGTAGTCCGGCGGCAGCCGCGGTGCCTTCCGAGGAACAGCGCGCAGGTAAGCCCCGCCGCACCCGCCTTTGCGAGCATCATCGTCATCAGGCCCTCGGTTATCCACTCCCGCGGGAAGATCCAGACCAGGAGGTTGAACGGGCTTGCGAGGTAGTACCCGATTATGCCCATGAACTCACCGGAAAGGTTTCGGCTCCAGCTATACCATATGCTCTCGTCCCCGGCGAACACGTCGTACATGTAGTCGTAGTAGTAAACGTACTGCGCGTTCAGGTCGAGGGACAGCACTGAGCGCGCCCCGAACGGCCACACCTGGAATACGATGTACGCCCCGAACAGGATAACCACAGGCAGCAGAAAAGACAGCCAGTACGCCCGGCTGTCAAATATGGCTTTTCTGACGCGCGCGAGAACGTTTCTGACCGCCGTCAGGGTGCTGTTAATTTCCATTGTCGCTCCCCTTTCCTCCGGCAGTCCGTGAGATTATATATCTCGGGCGCTGCTTTATCTCCTCGTAGATTTTGGAGAGGTAGTATCCGATAACGCCTACGCCAAGCAGAATGCAGGCTCCGGTAATGAGTATCAGCAGTATCACGGTCGAGAATCCCTCGGCGGCCTGCCCGCAGAAATACTTTACCAGCGTCTGAACGCCGAGCACAAGCGCCATCACAAAGAAAATCACGCCGACCCAGGTAATGAGGTGGATAGGCACGTTTGTGAACGAAGTGATATTGTTGAGCGCGAATTTGAACAGGCTCTTCATGCTGAACTTGCTTTTTCCTGCGGCGCGGGGCTGAACGTCGAATTCCACGCGCTCCACAGTAAAGCCGACCCAGCTCGAAAGCGCCCGGAAGAACGTGATGCGCTCCGGCAGCTCGTTAAGCGCGTTTATGACCTTCCTGTCCATCAGCTTGAAATCGCTGGCTCCGTCCAGGCTGATCCCCGAGGAGCTTTTCATCATCTTGTAGAAGCTCCGGGCGAACAGCTTGTGGAGCAGCCCTTCCCTGCCGCGGGAGCGCTTGACCGCCTCCACGACCTCCGCGCCGCCCTGCCACAGACGGTACATCTCCGGGATAAGCTCCGGCGGGTGCTGAAGATCGCAGTCAATGCAGACTGCGCAGTCTCCGGCGGCGTTTTTCAGTCCCGCGAATATCGCGCCTTCCTTGCCGAAATTCCGGGAGAATCCCAGTCCGCGCACGTTAGGGTCAGCCTCTGATGCCGCCGTTATCTCACGCCAGGTGTCGTCCCTGGAACCGTCGTCGACGAAGATCAACTCGTAAGGAATGCCGTTTTCTCTGAGTATCCCGGCAATCACTGACGCGGTGCGCTTTATGTTCTCGTGTTCGTTGTATGAAGGTATAATTACTGAAAGCATCTGCTGAAATTCACTCCCTGGTCATTCTCCGATTATCTTGACCAGCACGGTCTTTTCACGGCAGCCGTCGAAGTCGCCGTACATGATGAACTGACGAGGACCAAGCTCCAGGCGGCCCTCGGTGACGGGTATGGTAACGCTGGCGCCGAGGAGCATCTGCTTCATGTGAGCCGCTCCGGCGCTGGTGTAATCCACCTTATAGTTGCTCTCGTCGGGAACGATCTTTCTCAGCATTTCCGTCCAGTCCTCGAAAAGATCCTCGCGGTCGTTCTCAAGGAATATCGCCGAGGTTGTGTGCTGGGAGTAGACTACGCATATACCCTCGCTGATGAAGCTCCTGCGGACGCACTCCTCCACCTCGAAGGAAAGATTCAGGAACTGCTCGTTGGAATCGGAAGTAATAGTAAGCTGCTGCCGGTAGGTTCTCAATGAAAACATCTCCTTTTTTAGTCAGTACGTTCCCTGACGGTAAGTATGCCGCTCTCCAGCGACGCGTGTATCAGCTTTCCGCCGCCGTTGAAGCTGTACATGTAGCTCCCCGGGAAGCTCCCGCTGATGAGATCGGTTCTTAGTTCGCCGATATCCGTTTCAAAATCCAGCGCCACGCTGCTCCCCTTCGGGAACACTATCTCGGCGTTCCCCGTGCGGGACTGCACCGCGCTTCCGGTTATAACGCTGTAAAAATCAAGCAGAATGTTTCCGCTTGCCGTGGAAAAACTGCACAGCGAGCGGGTGTTTTCCGATGTGATGTCGCCGCTGTTCGTGACGGTGGTTATTTTCTCACTGTCGACGTCCCCGAGCGTTACGTCCCCGGATACCGTATAAATAAGTATGTCGCGGTAGTATTCCCGCGGGAGGTACAGATACATTCCGTAGCTCTCGTGCTCATTCGCAAAGAGCGAGACCACGAATTCCCCGCTCTCGGATATCGTCAGCGAATTGTCGCCAAGCTCCGCGGTGAGCGGAACATCGTTGCGGTACTTCATTCGGACACGGTCGCCCTCGTAGGGGATCACTGTGACGTCCGTCTTGAGAAGGTCAACGCTGATGTACTCGCACAGCGGAAAGTACTCGTCGCCCTCCTTCGAGGAGCCGAGGCTCTCCCCGGGAATAAGGAACGCCAGAGCCGCGAAAGCTGCGGCAAGTACTGCGGTAATTATGAGCCAACGGTTTATTCCGCGTTCCACAAGAATCCCTCCATGCTCAGTACGGCTTCCAGCCGCGGCAGATATCGCACCTGCGCTTCACCCGCAGGAACAGCCTTGAGATCACGAATCCCGCCTTGACCGCCGCCAGTCCGAGGAAGGCGGAGCCGCAGGCAGCGGCAAGTCCGCCGAATATCATCAGCTCCGGCGTGAGCGAGGTCACGATGAACTGCGCGTTGAACAGCTTTACGGCGACCCCGGCAATGCTGAGCATTATCCCGGCGGGGATACCGAAAGCCGCCGCCGAAAGCATTGCGAGCATAGCGCAGAAGGTCAGCAGAAACAGAACCGCAAACCCGGACTGCATTGCACAAACCTTAAATTTAACCGTTCGCGTCATCAGCTCACCGCCGTTCTGAATTCGGAATGTCAGGACTCAGAAGTTTTCCTCCACTTTCTTGTAAGCATGGGCAGGATCATTCCGCCGAGTGCATTGCCAATAACTACCACAAAAACGAACGCCAGGTTTCGAAGCGTGAAAGTCTGTTCGCCGATCGCCGCGCCGTTATAGAAAGAATTCGCAATAGAGTGGTCGAACCCGCTGAAAATGAACACGGGAACGCACAGAAAAACGCCGATCTTCTGACCGCGCTTCCATAGGTCGACCGCAAGGTACATCAGCAGACCGCAGAGTATCGAGGAAAGCACCCACTTCTTGGGGTCTGCGGCGAGTTTAGACGCGTAGCTTGCCCGCGCGGACTCCGCGATTTCGGGCAGGCAGAAGCTGACCAGGATCCCCATTATAAAGGTAGTCAGCAGATTCACCACCAGAATGAGCAGCACAAGTCTTATGTACTTGAAATCTTTAAAATGCTCGGCAATGTATCCGACCTTGCCGGTATACAGATTGAAGCCGTACTCGCAAATCGCGAAAAGGCCCAGTGAGAACAGCACTGCGCCCGCCCACATCATGCCAGACTTAGTACTGGCGAGGAGTACGCAGCCGCCTATTGATATCAGGATTCCTGATGCGGCAGCCTTTTTTATATCAGTTAACATATAGCCTCCGATTTTTTTGTTTTACACATTTAAACATTTATTTCTTTATTAGAACCGCGGCACACTCAACGTGGCTCGTCCGCGGAAAAAGGTCGAACGGGCGCACTTTTTTCAGCGCGTATCCCAGCTCTTCCAGGCGCTTGCAGTCGCGGGCGGCGGTAGCTGCGTTGCAGGAGATCATCACGATACGCTCCGGCTGCATTCCCGCGCAAGCGGTGAGCGTAGCGTCGTCGCAGCCCTTTCGCGGTGGGTCGAGGATTATCACGTCCGGACGCTCCCCGGCGCTTTCAAGCTGCTTTGCAGCCTGTCCTGCGTCGGCGCAGATGAACTCCGCGTTACCTATGGAGTTGCGCTCAGCGTTCCTTCGGGCGTTTTCAACCGCCTGCGGAACTATTTCCGCGCCGATAAGCCGGCGGGCCTTCCCCGCCATCGAAAGACCTATCGTGCCGGCTCCGCAGTAGAGGTCGAGCAGCAGCTTTCCCTCAGGCTCGGCGAATTCAGCTGCCTGGGCGTACAATGCCTCGGCTGCCGGAGTATTCACCTGATAGAACGCCCTCGGAGATATCTCCACCTTAACGCTGCACATTGTGTCGCTGATATCCGGCTTTCCAGCAAGGACTATCTCCTCATCGCCGAGTATCACGTTAGTTTTCTCGCGGTTGATGTTCAGAACCACTCCGGTGATCTGCGGGAAGCGCTCCGTAACGCTCTTTGCGAGCTTCTGGAACTCCGGTACCTTTCTCCGTGCGACAAGACAGAGACAAATCTCCCCGCTGTAGTGCCCGCGGCGTAAATAGACGTGCCGCAGCACGCCCTCGTGCTTTTCCTCGTTATAAACCGAAATGCGGAGCCTGTCCGCCTGTTCAGTGACAAAATTCGCGATCTCAGCGAATATCTCCGGCTGGAGCGCGCACTTTTCCGTGGGTATCACCCGGTGGCTCCGCTCAGAGAAGAAGCCGCAAACCGTTCTGCCGTCCTGCCTGGAAAGCGGCATCTGCAGCTTGTTGCGGTATCCGTCGACGCTTTCACTGCCGCGTATCGGGAGCATTTCCGGCGAAAGACCGCCTATCCTTCCGAACGCGTCGCGCACGAAGCCCTCCTTTGCGCGGAGCTCCGCCTCATATGAAATGTGCCGGAAGCAGCAGCCTCCGCACTTTCCGTAAACCGGGCAGTAGTTTTCAACGCGGTCCGGAGAAGCGGTCAGAATTGCTTCCAAGCGCCCGTAAGCGTAGCTTTTCAGCACCTTGACTATCCGGCAGGAGATAACGTCCCCCACCGCCGTAAACGGAACGAAAACCGCCATGCCGCGGCTGTTCTCGTCCGCGCCGTAATGCCCCACGCCGCTGCCCTCGTTGGTGAGTGCGGTTATCTCCAGCGTGACGACATCGTTTTTATTGAGCATCAGATCTCACCCAGGCTCTTTGCCTTGAGGTAAGCATAGATGAAACCGTCTATATCGCCGTCCATAACGGACTGAATGTTGCCGCTCTCGTAGCCTGTGCGGGTATCCTTCGCAAGGGTGTAGGGCATGAACACGTAGGAGCGTATCTGGCTTCCCCATTCGATCTTGAGCTGTTCTCCCTTGATATCGCTGATCTTCTCGAGGTGCTCGCGCTCCTTGATCTCAACCAGCTTTGACATCAGCATCTTCATACAGAAATCGCGGTTCTGTACCTGCGAACGCTGGGTCTGGCAGGCAACAACGATACCTGTGGGCTTATGGATAAGTCTGACTGCCGAGGAGGTCTTGTTGATGTGCTGACCGCCCGCGCCGCTCGCACGGAACACTTCCATGATGATATCCTCGTCGCGGATCTCAACGGAAACGTCCTTTTCGATCTCCGGCATAACCTCGACGCTGGCGAAGCTGGTGTGTCTGCGCCCCTGGGCGTCGAACGGAGAAACGCGCACCAGCCTGTGCACGCCGTTTTCGGACTTCAGAAATCCGTATGCGTTGAAGCCCTGAATATGGATAGAAGCGCTCTTGATTCCGGCTTCTTCGCCGTCGAGCATATCGAGTATCTCGGTCTTGAAGCCGTGGCGATCCGCCCACTTCATGTACATTCTGAGCAGCATGGATACCCAGTCCTGAGCCTCGGTTCCGCCTGCGCCCGCGTGGAACGTCAGGATAGCGTTGGAGCTGTCGTACTCGCCGGTGAGCAGCGTTGCGAGCTTCTGCTCCTCAAACTCGGACTTTACCTTCTCGGCAAGCTCCTTCACCTCGTCTACGGCGCTCTCGTCATTCTCCTCCTCGGCGAGCTCTATCATCGCGAGAACATCGTCGTGGTTCGTTTTCATGCGGTTGAAGCTGTCGATGGTGTTCTTATACTGACCTATCTGCTGCTGAACCGCCTGCGCCTTCTCTGGATCGTCCCAGAATTTCGGCTCGGTGGATTTCATCTCAAGCTCGTCTACCTTGATTTTCAGTCCCTCAAGGTTCAGCGCGCCCTTCAGCTCCTCGATCTGGGGAGTAAGCGCTTCCATGGCTAATCTGGTTTCGTCGTACTGTATCATATTCTCTCCTGTAATATATAATTAGTTTTATAAAGTACTTTTGTTCATAAAAATACCCATTATCTTATATAGTATATCACAAATCAGGTGAATTTGCAATACCCGAAAAGCAGATTTTCCAACAAACCCGCGAAATTTCTCGGCATTTACTGCAAAACGGCAGAAAAATGATATTGTCAATATAGCTTTACACATTTCACTCAAAAATTTTGAGCAACAGTACAATGGAATAAATATCCACGAAGCGCAGCAAAGTGGATATTTATTCCATTGTGTCAGCCGCAGATTAGCCTGTCTTATCCGAGTAATATCTGCGGCGCTTCTCTGCCGGAGGCACTCCTCCTATCGACGAGCATATCCGGCGGTTATTCCAATAGCTCATGTAGTAGCGCCAGATCATTGTTTTCAGCTGTTCTATCGTGTAATCCGTACTTCTTCTGCCGCGGCTGTAAAACAGCTCGTTCTTCATTCGTGTAACCAGCCCACGAATACTTTCGCAGCGGGCGTTGTCATGACATCTGCCTCCGGCGCTGTTTATGAAAAGCAGCGAATTGACTCCGCTGCTCTTCACCGTATATCTTGCAGCTGCGTCGGGTCGCTCTCCAGCGTTGCCCTGTTTTGCTGCATTTTTAGCTTTGGTACGTTTTTCGGGATTATTCGCGTTTACACAGTTGTTTTTCAGACCCTGAACATCATGTTCACCCTGGCGAATCTGATTCTGGCTGACAGACCTTATCTGGCAGCTTGATTCAGTGCACCCTGGCGAGCCTGATGGGTAACTCTGATGAACTTCGCTGCGTTTCACGCTTTTGATGATAATACTTTGTTAATTGCGCGGTGTTGCCTTAAGTATATCCTTTTGAGCGTGGGGGCAAGTTTTTTATACAACATCATAATTTTTTTCAAAAAAGGTATTGACAAAGTAGTTTTTCTGTGATATAATATACAACGTTGAAAGCAACTGGGTGTGGCGCAGATTGGTAGCGCGCTACCTTGGGGTGGTAGAGGCCGCAGGTTCAAATCCTGTCACTCAGACCAAACGACCGCTTCTCGAAAGAGGAGCGGTTCTTTGTTTTATTGGCGATATATGGCTTACGGAGTGGCTTTGCGAGTGCGGAGCCGCTCTTTTGATTTTCTGCATACGTTTGTAGTCGGAAATGAATATCCTTATAATTTCAGAGCATTTCTAAAATTTCTGCTTCACGATTGATTTTTTCTAAAACGCATAACAGCAGCACGATTTTGGTGCTGCTGTTTCTTTTATGATTTCAGGCTCTCCAGGAACTCGATTGCCTCATAAACCGCTGAGAATGTCAGGCACTGTGTACACAACCATTCGTTTCTCTCATCTGTATCGTCAAGTCCGGGAAGCCCCTGCGACAATAGGTTGTTCACGGTTTTCCTGGCGTTCACAACCGCTGTGGGATAGTTCTCCGCTATTCTTGAAATAGCGTCCATATCGCCATTTTTGTAGGTCGGCTCTTTTGTTATGACCCTGCTCAACATACGCTCCTTGTCCGCAACTGTGCGAATAGGCGGTGCCAGATACTCATAGTGTAGCATGAGCCAGTATTCAATACATCGGTCGTCATAAGTAATCGTATGCGTATTCTAGGCTTCTTCCTCAGCTTTCTCAGCCTGCTGATTATCCTCAGCCTGCCGCTCCACTTCGGAATGTCAACGCTTTCCACGTCAAAGAAGAACCAGATCTCGTCCGTAACCTCAGCATTGTTGAGGTATTTATGGTCGTTGCGGAATCTGCGGCCTGCTTCGTCGAATGTTCCGGTGGATTTCGGACGCTGAATCACGGCGACATCACGAAACTCACGCTTAAGGAAGTCTGCGTAAGCCTGCTCGCTCTCACCCTCGCAGAATACGATGATGTACGGCTTTTCCCTTTTGACACGGCGGGGCATTACTCCACCTCCTCAAGCTCAATATCAGGAGTTGCACCATACTTGCCTGCCAGATATCCCTTGCGGATATTATCGGTCGTGCGGGTGGAGAACTCGCTTATGCTGTACAGCTCAGAGGAACCATCAGCGGTATCCTTGTCGGCGAAATAAAGCTGATCCTTGCGGAGAAGCTCCATGCTCATAAGCTCGGTGTCGTGCGTTGTTAATACTAGCTGCGCTCCGTCTGGGTTTGACTTCTTGCTCTGGAACTTGGATATGATGAAATTCACAAGCATGGGGTGAAGCTCACGCTCCAGCTCGTCCACAAGCAGTATTCCGCCTGTTCGCAGGGCTGATTCTATTACAGGTGCAAGCGCCATCAGCTTACGGGTTCCGTCGGATTCATCGGAAAGGTCTAATGAGTATACCCCTCTCTGACCATTCCTGTCCTCGCCGTAGTGGCTGGCTTTGGTACGTTTTTCGGGATTATTCGCATCTACACAGTTTTTTTTTCAGACCCAAAAGGTGTCAAAATAACTCAACGCTCCTGTTCCATTCGCCCTCTGCCTTTTCAAATGTGCATATTACATCAACTGGTTTTATGTCGATATCGCTAACATTGCCGACTGACGTTCTGATTACGATTTTATCCACGGCTTCGGAAACAAGGTACATAGGGTAAAGCTGGTACCAATCATTGTGATAAAGTGTCGTCCCATCGATTTCATACTCTATGTTGACAAGAAGATCAGTATCGATTCCGTATTCCCGCGCCATTTCACGAAGCCTGAATATACTCAGGAAATTACCCTCTGGTTCGTTGAGAGGCTCATTGGTTTTTCTCAGGGTATACACAACAGGCGCAGTCGAATATTCTCCACTTTCATTCCGTGACCACAGCGGCGAGGTCATTCCACCCCATGCCATGTAGATCGTATCTGGCTCGTCGGGGCTTATCCAAATTATTGCGCTACCGCTGTCGCTTCCAATCATAAAAGCTAGCGCGTGAACTCCCGCTTCGTAAAATCCAAGCATTCGAATACCCGTTTCAGTCATGACAAACGATTTCTCAGTGTCGTCAATAACAAGACGCTTCTGTTCGGGATATTCGGGAAAGCGGAAGCTGCCTTCCCACGTGCCAAAAAAGTATTTCCGAAACAGCTCATAATCGTCTGATGACTTCCATGTGGTTTGGTCTATGCAATAAGTTCCATCCTCGTCTGCACGACAACTCAGAAGCGACAGTGAAGGTTCATCAGCGCCAGACGGGGTGGCTTGGACTGTTTCTTCTGCCGCAGCGGTAATGCTGCTTTCTGCCGTAGGATGTTCTGTCTGTACATAACTTTCATCGGAAACGTTTTCGCAAGCAACAACTGATAACAAAAGTAAGGCCGTCAGAACGGTTGCTATTATTTTTTTCATAAACCACCTCAAATGTAATAAAAAAGCTGCAAGTTATTCCGTAACTTCGGATCAGCACGAGATATTATTGTGAACAATTGGAAAATTAATTTCTCATTGCTCACTCATATACAACATCATCTTTATATATGATACTACAATGGTAATTATATGTCAAGTGGAAATATCAAATCAGAAGATGATTAGGCGGTCTCCCCTTGCGAGGGGAGGTGTCACGAAGTGACAGAGGCGCTGACCGACAGACGATATTCCCCCCAGTGCTTGTATGCAGACAGCGCTTATGAATATGAGGAGTATATGAAACCGAGTGAGATTCTAAACAAAATATACTGCGTACTTGTACACATAGAAAAAATATGGTATAATAAATGCAGGGCGTTTATTATACGCACATACATTACCCGTCATGACAGCTTTGCACTTATCGACATATCGTTAATATCACACAATAAAGGAGCTAACAAATGAACAACGAAAAAACCATCTCATTCATATCCGACCGCAAGCATTACGACATACCCGAAAGCAGTATATTGTATATTTCTATGAATAAGCAGGACGCGTTTATCCACATTTCGGACGGAAGCGTGCTCAAGACGCGCATGACATTTGCTAAGATACAGCATACGCTCAGCGCAAATTTTATAAGAATAACCCGCGGGTGCCTTGTTTCGGCAATGGCTATCCACAGCGTAGGCAAACTTATTACTCTGTCAAACGGCGAATCGCTGGAATATGCCACGCAGCACCGCAGGGAGATATTGGAGAAATTCCATGCGAAACAGCATTCGATCATAGATTTGCTTGCCGACAACGACAATCCCACTGATATCGAGGAATACCATCAGCACTACAAATGCTTTGACAACATTCCCATTGCGTTCACCGACATCGAAATGATATTCAACGAAGAAAGTCAGGCGGTGGACTGGATATTCCGCTATGGAAACGAAGCGCTTGCCAGGCTGGAGGAATGTCCGCTGGATGTACTTATCGGCAACACATTCGGAAGCATTTTTCCCAACATGGATTCAAAATGGCTGCGCAGCTACGAGCATTCCGTGCTGTATGGCGAGACTCTTGAAATAGTCGATTACAGCCCGGAGGTAGACAAATACCTGCGGATAGTCTGCTTCCCTACGTTCAAGGGACACTGCGGCTGCCTTCTGTTCGATATATCGGAAACGAATTTCTCGGTAGAAAAGACAGTCGGCGAAAAAGCAATGATGATGTATCTGAAAAAGCTGATGGAATAAAAAGTGTTAGCTGTACAGAATTGCCCAAGCAAAAGCGCAAACATGGAACGAACGGGTTTTCGTTCCATGTTCGTGCTTTATTCGTTACATGCTTAGTGCTATTGGTTACAGGTGTATTGACAAATCCAAAAAACAAATGTATAATATAAAAGGTACGGATAACAGACATTAATACACTAGGAGGGTATAATGAAACTTAAACCATCAGTGAAATGGGCGATAGCCGCCGCAGCTACCGTTACAACGGTAACGGTGAGCATGGGCGTGATAGCAAGCGCTTACCCCTATGACCAGGGCGTCACTTCCGGAGACGGTTTCGGTATTTTGGGAGACAGTAACGATTCAAAAATCGGATCACGCCGAAATGGCTATGATTTTGAATTTACGGATCAAAAGCCTGCGCTGGAGCAGGTGGCAAAATTTGCACTGAGCGTTGATATACCTGCGCAGGCGACCATCAAATTCGGCGGGTATAATAAAGACGGCAGCAGAAATGAATTCGGTTCCTTCTCGGAAAGTGGGGGTTATAACGGCGACCTGGAATATACTCTTACTGACGATAATAAAGCCGTCATGGCAAACGGAAAGTTCTGGATGGAGCTTGAGAAAAACTCATATACAATAATTGAGTTTAAGTCCATAAAGTTCTACGACAAGAACGACCGCTGCATACTCTACGGCTGCGCGAAGCCTGACCTTAAGTGGGATGCTGATAAAAATGCGTATTACGGTCCCTGGACGTTCTATATGCTTAAAGGTCCCAGACCGGTAATTGCTGCGGGTATCCAGAATAGCGACGGCACCTACGCGATGAAGGCAGAAGTCGGGTCAGGCGGTCTGGCGATGTCGACAGTAACAAGCAACGGAGCAGACGCAGGCGCATGCACATTTACACTGAGCAACGCCGTACAGACATTCACCAAGAACGGCGCCGCTGTTACCGGTAATCAGCAGATCGCGTTCAATTCAGCCGAGGGCGCGGTCAACAAGTACAAATTTGTATGCGGTGCGTCCGTTGCTCTTAATGACGGGGTCAACAAAACTCAAGTTACGCTTTACAGCGTTGACAACGAATTGACCGTAACGCTTGCCGATAAGTTGAGGGTCGTCACAACTGGCGAGCCTCAGCTCATCGGAGATCTTCCCCCAATAGACAAGGGCGATTTTGAAAGCGCCGAAGATATCCTTGATTCGTTCAACAATGCCACCCGCGATAAAAGCGTTCCTGTTCCGGACGTTGGAGACGCCTATGTGGACAGCTCCGTTACAGACGATACCGCGCTTTTCAGCAGGGTTCGGATCCACGGCGCGGACGGCAGCAGGGACGTAATTGCAAAGGTGGTTTACGACGAAGTATCGGGCTTTGACCCCGCTTCGCACAAGGCGCAGACAATCACGCTGAAGGCTCATGTCGAGGCGAATGACATTGAATTCCTGAACGGCCCAGTCGAGTTTGAGAAGGAGATAAATTGCAGAGCCGATTATATCGACACCGTTAAAATCAGCAAGCAGCCCAGGACAGACTATGAATACCGCGAGGACCTTGACCTCTCTGGCGGCGAGCTGACGATCACATACGACAGCGGCCATACTGAAATCGTACCCATGACGGACGAAAAGGTTTCTGCAAGCGGATTTTACGGTGCGAACGGAGAGTTCCCCGACAACTCCGAGGTTGAAGTAACTGTTACATACACTGCCGAGGAAGGCGTTTACGACCCTGCGCACGAGGGCGGCGCACAGTTCTCGGATACATTTACGGCAAGAATCAAAGAACTTTCTACGCTTGACGCTCCTGTTATCGATCCCAACGGCGGCTCGTTCAGCGAGTCCTGCAAGGTAAGCATTACGGCACAGGAGGGCGCGACGATCTTCTACACCACGGACGGTACCGATCCTACGGCGGACAGCAATAAGTACACGGCTCCCTTTACAATTACGGAAGACGCGACCGTAAAGGCAATCGCTATAAAGGAAAACTGCCGCGACAGCAAGATCGCATCCGCTAAGTTTACCAAGCGTTCCGGCGGCGGCAGCGGTAGTGGCAGCGGCAGCAGCGGTGGCAGCAGTGGTGGCAGCGGCAGCAGACCCACAACTTCCACCAATCCCACTATCGGCGGTTCATCAAAGAGCTGGAGCGACATTGCGGCTGACCTTGAAAAGCTCGCAAACGGTTCTGAAGTCACAATTCACCTTAACGGAAACACTGCCGTTCCTGTTGAGGTGATCAAGGTAATTGACAACAAGTATCTTAAAGTACACTTTATAGTTGACAGTTCCCGCGGCTGGTTCGTTAATGGTGCGGAAATAACCGCTCCTGCAGTGGCAGATTTCACCTTCATCAGGACCGCAAGCCAGAAACATGACGGTCTGCGTGGAATTGAGGGCATGCAGTTCAGGACCAACAACACAGGAGTTCCCACGGGTCTTGAAATCGCGTTCAAATCTGAACACGCAGGCAAGTTTGCGAACCTTTATAACTCCGTTGATGGCAAGCTAGTATTCGTGGCATGCGCTAAACTCGGTGCGGACGGTAAGCTATTCCTTCCAGGCGTCACCGAAAAAGGCGATTACATCGCAATGCTCTGCGAATTCAGCGACCTTCAGGGCGATATGTCCAACGACGGCATTCTGAATGCAGTGGACGCAAGCGCGATACTCAAGGATATTGTTGGTCTGGAAAGCGGCGCGAACCCGCTTATGGCAGATTTCAACGGTGACGGAAATGTCAACGCTGTGGATGCTTCTTCAATTCTGAAAAAAATAGTTGGTTTGATCTAAATAGCTTTTATCCTCCCCTGCCAGCGCAGGGGAGGATTTTTCATGTTGATTTCTAATATAAGGAAACCTCTAAAAACCGGTGTGAAAAGCAAAAATGGACAGTATATGCCAGCTTCTTGAGAAACCCTCCTCGTAAGTCTATAAGCCTTACGAGGAGGTGCAACACGATGTTGCAGAGCGAAGATGGCGCGCACTGCCCATTTTTGCTGACATGAGGTTTTTAGAGGTGACCTTATATAACATCAAACCGGTACTGCTTTTAACATTCATGAAGCAAATTGCTACAATTAGGAAGAAACCATTGACAAATCAAAGCTGAAATGGTAATCTTTTAAAAGAGAAAACCTCTACAAACCGGGGCACGAGCAGATTTCGCACATGACTTATATCAGATGCTAGATGTCAAACTGCGGTAACACTGTATGTGTTTAAAGTTTGACAGCAAGCAGATGATGAACAAGGAGCGAAGCGACGTTTCGTGGTAAGTCAAATCTGCCGTGAAGGAGATTTTTAGAGGGTATCAATGGAAATGGGCAGAGTGTGCCGAATTGCAGAGGAAGCGATGAAGCAGGCGGTACGCTATATACATTTTTATAGGCGACCATACAGAAATGTGCATTATTTTTTTCTAAGCTGTATCGTCTGAAGCGTGATCAACGGGAGGAAAAAGAATGAAACGATTTACCAGTATTTTCACGGCGGTTGCCGTCGCTTTAACTCTGATGATGTCCGTTATGCCGATGACGGTTTTCGCGGCATATAAGCTTACCAAAAATGACGGAAGTGCTATTCCGGCAAGAATAGACGTTGGTGAAAGCTTTAATATCAAGGTTGACGGTGCGAAAGTTTATTTTTATTCGGATAATAAAGAAGTGGCGACAGTCGGCAAAAAAAACGGCTTGCTTACTGCGGTAGGTCCGGGAAGCGTGAAGATAAAGGGCGTGAATCAGTCCACGGGAAAGACTATTGCCACAGATACGATTGAAGTTTGTCTGCGTGCGACAAGCGTCACGCCGTCTGAAAGTGAAATATACCTTACAGACATAGGAAGCACTGCGGAAATTTCCGTGGTTCTGACTCCGTCAAACTCAACGGATATTATCAGATATGTCAGCGACAACAAGGATGTTGCAACCGTTAACATGAAAACCGGCGTTGTGACCGCTGAGGGCGAGGGTACTGCAACCATTACGATCTATTCAAAAAGAACTGCCGCCTCATCCGCAGATGATGAGGGAACACTGACAGCCACAGTCAGGGTGACAGTCGGAAAATTCCTGAGCAGCGTTTCAGCGCGCACAGACCAGACGATAGAGGTAAAGTTCACCCAGGGAGTCAGCAGTCTGACGGCTGACGAACTTATTCTGCAGGAGTCTTCTGCGACGAGTTGGATGAAAATCAAATGCGTGACGAAGCTCAGTTCTGACACTTATCTGATACAAGTGGAGCCGAAATATAAGATGTCGGATAAAAAATACACCCTTACGATGAAGAAAACCGGCAGCAAGCTGGAGTTTAATGGCACGACGAATACCTGCGAACATAACTGGCAGGAGACCGGAGAGATACCCGCTAACTGCACCGAATGCAGACAGATAATTATGACGTGCAGTCTGTGCCAGCAGCAGAAAAATGTACCCGACGAAACTGTAAAAGCGCTTGGGCATATCGAAACTAAAATAGTAGTAGTCAGACAGCCGACCTGCACAGTAAATGGCGTTCAGTATTATGTCTGCGATCGCTGTGGGAGAGCCGTTGATTCATTGATTGAGAAGCTGCCGCACAATTACGTTGAAACCAGTCAGCACATTCCGGCTACCTGTGTGGAGCCTGAATATATCGTCATGAAGTGCTCCAGCTGTGACGCAATCGAGAAGCTCCCGGTTGCAGGCGAACTTAAGGATCACAGTTTCGATGAAAATGGGATATGCACTGTTTGCGGAGTTTACCGTATTTCAAATGAAGACGAGCTTTTCAGGTTCTCCGAAGCCGTTAACGGTGGAAAAGTGAATATCAATGCGCTGATGACCGACAATGTAGTATGCACCCGCGCCTGGACGCCCATAGGCACATACAAGAACCGCTACATGGGAACATTCGAGGGTCGTGGGCATACAATAAGCGGACTTCACGCTGACACCAGCAATAATGTAGGTCTGTTTGGCTTCATAGGCTCAGACGGCTCAGTTTCGCAAGTCGGTCTAATTGATTCGTCTGTCACGGGAAAAAATGAGGTCGGCGGTATCGCCGGGCGAAATTCAGGCACAATAAGCAACTGCTTTTCCATTGTGGAAATTAAGGCAGATTATTACTTCGGCGGTATCTGCGGCACGAATTACGGAACTATCGAAAACTGCTACAGCATTGTTAAGATGGAGAGCAAGCCAACCGGCGGCGGAGTATGCGGCAGCAAAACCGACACCAGCAAAATTTCAAACTGCTATTATAACAGCGATATATACAGATTTAACAATGGCATCGGCACAGGCGTTTCCACATTTGACATGATATCTGAAAATGCACTGACGCTGATGAAGCTTGACGATAAGATATGGGACGTCAAGCCATACGACAACACGACTTTATATTTCCCGGGTTTTAAGGATACGTCCGTTTTCCCGGCTTATGAGTATGAAGCAAGACTTACTATCGACTGCGCCGGGGCTGAACCGTTTACCGTTGCAGACGTACTGGAATTCACGCTTGACGCGCAGATAAAACTCGGCGAAAGCTTCGGTTATTTCTCGGTACTTTCCGATGGCAACGCTGATAAGCTGGAGCTTTATGCTGACAATGTGAAGCTTTCCGCAGGCGTGACATATGATCCAGACGGTGCTGAAGCCGAAGTCGCCGACAGGTTTGAACCCGGGGAGCGTTCGTTTGTTGTGAAGTTCACCGGAAATGCATTGTTTGACGGAAAGACTGCGGAAAAAACGATCAATCTGGTTCCTGTCGAACTGACTGTTTCCGACTTTGTTTTCAGCGCTCCGATTCTTCCGGTTGAATACAGCGGTATTGCGCATACTGCAAGCGTAGTTCCTGCGTCTGGTGTGACCGGAGTCGGTAAGATAACGGTGAAGTATTTCGATGAGAACGGCGGCGAAACTCAGCCGATACTACCCGGCATCTATACTGTAAAAATCGACGTTGAAGCAGGGAGCGTGTACCCCGCTGTTAATGGGCTTACCGATGAAAGCTGGAAATTCACCATCGGAAAGACGACCCTCACAGCAGATGATATCAGATTTACGCCGCCCGCAGAACTCAGCTACAGCGGCAGTGCAAAGGCAGCTTATGTGACATCAGACCGTCTTCCGGAGGATGTAAACGATCTTCTGGAAGTGAAGTATTTCGATGAAAACAACAACGAAGCCGAGCCGATAACTCCCGGAACCTACACCGTCAGCGTAAGCGTGAATGAATCCGACAACATCGCCGGAACGACAATTCCGTTTACTTCCGGTGAATGGTGCTTTACTATCGTGAAAGCGGTAAAAATCATTCCCGATGTAGAACTGCCCTATATATGGACGGACGCAGGCTATAAGTCGGTGAAAATAAAAGGACTGCCTGACGATACCGGCGACATGGAAGAACCGGTTATTGCGATAGACGACCCGGCAGAGGACGTATTTACTCCGGATTCTGTGTCTTTCAGCAATGGTACCCTTAATTTCATGATTCCGACAACTGATTCATCACCTGTTGGAAAATCTTCGAAAATAACCATAACGCTGAAGACGCAGAATTACAAGGATATGACATTCTCGGTCAATATCCTGATCACTGACAAAAAGCCGCAGCAGGCTCCGGAATGCGTGGCGTCCGTTCAGCAGGTGAACACAACATCTTTCAATGTAGTAATAGAGCCGATTGACGGCGCGGAATACAAATTCAACGACATTAGCTGGAGCTTAAATAATGTATCTGACTTTGTTGACCATGACACGGAAGTTGTTGCATATATCCGCATGAAAGAAACATCAGAGTATTCCGCAAGCGACGCAGCGTCAGCTACCATCAGAACCGGTCACGGTGAGCTTACTCATCACGAAGCGGTTTCCTCCACCTGCACCGTAAATGGAAATATTGAGTACTGGTCATGTGACTGGTGCCAGAGATATTTCATCGATCCTGACGCGAAAAATGAGGTCAGCCTTGAAAGCACGGTGCGTCCACTCGCAAAGCACATTTCAGGCGAACCGAAAGAAGATTACAATGATTTCAAAGAAGCCGAATGCGGGATACCCGGATACCGTACCGAGGTAATTTACTGCACTGTGTGCAATGAGGAACTGTCAAGGACAAGAGTAGATATTCCCGCCCTGGAACATAAGGTCAGCAAAATACTGAGAGACAACGAAGTGCCTGCAAAGTGCGAAGCACCTGGTTCTTATGATGAATATACAAAGTGCTTGCGGTGCGGTATCGAGCTTTCCAGAGATACCGTGACAGTACCCAAACTGGGGCACATCTGGTCTGCGGAATATCAGAAAGACCGGAACGGTCACTGGCATATCTGTGAAAACTGCAGCCAAGTCTCCGAAGTTCAGCCGCACATTTCCGGCGGTCCTGCGACTTACACATCCCCGGAGATATGCACCGTGTGCGCTTATGAAATGACACCGAAAAAAACAAGCGGCGGTTCGGGCGGAAGCTCCGGAGGATCAGTCGGCTCCGGCAAGGGCGGCGCGGAGAAACGCAAAGAAACTCTGCCGTTCATGAATGGAGGCGACGGAAGCTGGAAAGACATCGCGTCAATGCTGGAAGAACTTGCACCGGGAAGCAGTGCGGTCATCGAACTGAACGGCAATACCGATGTTCCGGAAATGGTATTCGCTGCGATGGTCAAAAACAGCCTTACGGTTGAGTTTTCGCTTGACAGCACAAAGAGCTGGGTGGCTGACGGATCAAGGCTCAATGCTATTTTTGACGCGAATTTTTCCATTCTGCCAGGGAACAATGATAAGAGCAGCCTGCGCGGAATTCCGGGCGCTGATCTGAAAATTTCCGGCACGGTTATCCCCGCCGGTTTAAAGCTGAATTTCAGAAAACAATTTGCGGGTTATTTCGCAAATCTTTACAGACAGGTCAACGGGAAACCGCAGTTCCTGAAATGTGCAGGAGTTGGCGAAGACGGCTCTGCTATACTGTCCGGCACAGATTCGAAGGGCGAATATATCGTTATGGTGTGCGCCTACAGCGACCTTCCCGGCGACATGAACAATGATGGCGTGCTGAATGCGTTGGACGCATCTGCTGTGCTGAAATACATCGTTGGAATGGGGACTGCCGCAAATCCGGAGGTTTCCGACCTTAACGGAGATAATACCGTCAACGCGCTTGACGCTTCTGTTATTTTGAAAAAAGCAGTAGGTTTTTAAATAAAATTAACACTCCCGGAGCTGGCTTCAGCTTCGGGAGTGTTTTTTGTATTATATCGAACCACCCGGCAAAGGCGGCTCAGTATTAATATGGTGCCGGTAGCGGGGGTCGAACCCGCACGGTATCGCTACCAAAGGATTTTGAGTCCTCCTCGTCTGCCAATTCCAACATACCGGCTCAGACTCCGGATTTACCGGAGAATACAGTTATTGTACCACAAAATGACGGCTTTGTCAACAGTTTTTTTCACATTCAGCGGAGTGCAGCGAACTCAACTGACCGCACGCCGCCGCGATGTCACCGCCGAACTCCCGCCGCATCGTGACCGAGACCCCGCGCTTCTTGAGAACATCGTAGAACGCCATGATACGCTCCCGGCTGCTTCTTGTGAATCCGCTGTCGTTGCCGTTGTAGGGGATTATGTTGACGTAGAATTCCCTGCCCTGCGCGCCGTAACCGACCAGCCCGGCGAGCTCTTCCGCCTGCTCCGGCGAATCGTTTACGCCGGAAAGCATGACGTACTCCAGCGTTACCCTGCGGTTGTGGAGCAGTGCGAACTCCCGAGCCGCCGCGATGACTTCCCGCACCGGATAACGTCGGTTCACGGGCATTATCTCCGAGCGGAGCGCGTCGTCAGCCGCGTGGAGGCTCACAGCAAGGCTGCACGGGTGCGGAAGCTCCGTCCACGCCCTGATCCCCGGGATTATCCCGCATGTCGAAACCGTAACGTGCTTCTCCCCGAGCGCCAACGCCTTGTAATCCACGCAGTTGGCGCAGAAATCCCGCACCGCGTCGAAATTATCGAATGGCTCGCCTATCCCCATGACCGTCACGCTGTGGATATCCGCGGAGCACTCCCGGCGGATTTTCATAACCTGAGCCATTATCTCACCGGCGGTGAGGCTGCGGCGCTTCTTGAGCCGTCCGCTCTGGCAGAACGCGCAGCCCATCGCGCACCCTACCTGCGTGGAAACGCACACGCTCCCGCCGTACGCCTGCCGCATGAGAACGCTCTCGACAAGGCTTCCGTCCGGATATTCCAGCAGCAGTTTCTCCGTGCTGTCGTCGCCGCTGCGGGCGACCGTTTCAGGCAGCTCCATCGTGAATTCCTCCGACAGCGCGGATATCACCCTCTGCGCGAACGGAAGCTCCGAAAAATCTCTCAGACCGCGCTGATAGAGCCGCTCGAGCAGTATCGCGGCCTTCGCCGGATTCTCTCCCCGGCTGCTGAACCAATCCTCAAGCGCCGGGCGCGTCATTGACCAGATGTCCATTTAACCCTCCTGAAAACGCAGTCCCTGAATGCTGTCGAGCTGCTTCTGCCGCTTCATTATACCGCCCAGTACCGCACGCTTGTCAAGGCTCCACAGCGGAGCCAGCAGCTCCTCCCGGTCGCCGTCGCCGGTCAGCCTTTCTATCACGGTTTCCGGCGGGAGCAGCTCCAGCTGCCTTACCACCGTGCCGATGTAGTCGTCGCGCTCCATCGGCTGGTACTTTCCGGACTCCCACAGCCCCGCGAGCGTGGTGTTTTTTATGACGTGCAGCAGATGTATCTTCACCCCGTCCGGGCGCATTCCTCCGAGTATCTCTGCGGTCTGCTCCATCATCTCGGGCGTTTCCCCTGGAAGCCCGTTTATTATGTGCACGCAGATACGCAGCCCGGCATTCCGAGCCGTTTCGAATCCCCTGACGAACTCCGCGAAGTCATGCCCGCGGTTGATGAGCCGCGCGGTGGAGTCATGCGCGGTCTGGAGCCCAAGCTCCACCGTGACCGGAACGCCCAGCGAGGCGAGGAGCTCTGCGCGCTCACGGTCGAGACAGTCGGCTCGGGTCGCGATTGAGATGCCGCAAATTTCGCATTCCAGAGCCTCGGAGTAGACCTCCCGCAGCCGGCCGAGCGTGCCGTAGGTGTTCGTGTGCGCCTGAAAATACGCGATTATCCCCGCTTCCGGGTGAACCGCATGGATACGCTCCGTCTCGCGAAGGATCTGCTCCCGCACGGAAAGCTCCGGCGCCGTGAAGTAGCCGCTGCCGCCGGAGCAGTAAACGCACCCTCCAACGCCGCATGAGCCGTCGATGTTCGGGCAGGTGAAGCCTGCGTCCACGACGGCCTTGTAAACGGGTCTGCCCCAGAACCGCCGATTGTGGTATTTCAGCGTGTGGTAACGGCTTCCATCATCGGAAAATGCAAACTTTTTCGGCATGGGAACACCCCTTTTCTGAATAACTCTATGTAATTATAGCATACCCTGCGGATTTCGTCAACCTTATGTAAATTCTCAGATGTGTACCAGCAGAGAAAATCGCATAGCTCAGCGGAATTTCCATAACATTTCCATTTAATGGATTTACATTGCGTACATAAATTTGTGATTTATCACGAAAATACCTGCCCTGATTTGTGCAAAACTTAATTTTATTATACCTTGACAAATGTTTCAGAAAACTATATAATAGATTTATCGTCTTTTTCGATACAAGATATTGTGTTATTTTATTTCATTTTTTAAAAAGGAGCAATCAAAATAATGGCAATGATAACAATGATAAAGAAGCGTGACGGACGCCAGGTACCCTTCAACATAGAGAAGATCGCCAACGCTATCTTTAAGGCAGCCCAGACAGTCGGCGGCAAGGACTACAGCGAAGCTATGGAGCTTGCGGACAAGGTGTGCCAGCAGCTCTCAGAAGAGGTTATAGGCAGGGATCCCTCCGTTGAGGAAGTACAGGATATGGTAGAAAGAGTGCTCGTCGAGCAGGGTCACGCAAAGACCGCCAAGGCTTACATACTGTACCGCGCAGACCGCACCAGGGCACGCGAGATGAACTCCACCCTGATGAAGATATACGAGGATCTGACCTTCATGTCCGCGTCTGACTGCGACATCAAGCGCGAAAACGCCAACATCGACGGCGACACCGCAATGGGGACTATGCTGAAATACGGCAGCGAAGGCGCCAAGCAGTTCAACGAGATGTACGTGCTCGACCCGAAGCACTCCCAGGCGCACATCAACGGCGATATCCACATACACGACCTCGACTTCCTGACGCTCACCACCACCTGCTGCCAGATAGACCTGCTCAAGCTGTTCCACGGCGGATTCTCCACCGGTCACGGATACCTCCGCGAGCCGAACGATATTTCCAGCTACGCGGCGCTTGCGTGCATTGCCATTCAGTCTAACCAGAACGACCAGCACGGCGGACAGTCCGTGCCGATATTCGACTACGCCATGGCGGAGGGCGTTAAAAAGACCTTCCGCAGACTGTACACCACCAACCTTGCGAAGGCGGTAAGCTTTACCCTCGGCATTGAGGATTACACCGAGGTGCTTGAGGAATTCAAGCTCATCGCAGGCGATATCGCCAAGGAATACGGACTGTACCCCAGCCTCCAGAACAACGACGAATACAAGGCGAAGGAATGGGAGATCGCGTCCGCGAAGTACGGCGACGAGTTCTCGCACCTCCAGGACAGAGCTGAAAAGCTCGCCGAATCCGAGACCGACCGCGCGACCTACCAGGCAATGGAAGCGCTCATTCACAACCTGAACACGATGAATTCCCGCGCCGGCGCGCAGAATCCGTTCTCCTCGATAAACTACGGCACCGACACCTCCCCGGAGGGCAGAATGGTTATCAAGAACGTAATGCTCGCCGAGGAACACGGTCTGGGCAACGGTGAAACTCCGATCTTCCCGATACATATTTTCAAGGTCAAAGAGGGCGTCAACTACAACCCCGGCGACCCCAACTACGACCTTTTCAAGCTTGCTATCCGCGTTTCCGCAAAGCGCATGTTCCCGAACTTCTCGTTCATCGACGCTCCGTTCAACCTCCAGTACTACAAGCCCGGCGACTACCACACCGAAGCCGCTTACATGGGCTGCCGCACCAGAGTTATCGGCAACATTTACGACCCGAGCCGCGAGATAGTCACCGGCAGAGGCAATCTCAGCTTCACCACCATCAACCTCCCGCGCCTTGCCATCGAAGCTCACGGCGACATCGACAAGTTCTACGCTTCCCTTGACGAAATGATGAATCTTGTCGTTGACCAGCTCCTGGCGCGGTTCAGGATACAGTGCAGCAAGCATGTAAGGAACTACCCGTTCCTGATGGGTCAGGGCGTCTGGATAGACTCCGAAAAGCTCTCTGAAAACGACAGCGTTGCCGAGATACTCAGGCATGGCACGCTCTCTATGGGCTTCATCGGTCTGGCGGAGTGCCTGAAAGCGCTCATCGGCGTACATCACGGCGAGTCCCCCGAAGCGCAGAAGCTCGGTCTGGACATCATCACCCGCATGAGAAAGCGCATGGACGACGAGAGCGAAAAGACCCGTCTCAATTTCAGCCTGCTCGCAACTCCCGCAGAAGGACTTTCCGGCAGATTCGTCCGCATGGATAAGAAGATATACGGCGAGATCCCCGGCGTTACCGACCGCGAGTATTACACCAATTCGTTCCATATACCGGTTTACTACAACATCAGCGCTTTCCGCAAGATCAAGCTTGAGGCTCCCTACCATGCGCTGACCAACGGCGGCCACATCAGCTACATCGAGCTTGACGGCGACCCGCTGAAGAACCTCGACGCATTCGAGCAGATAGTCCGCTGCATGAAGGAGCAGGGCATCGGCTACGGCGCGATAAATCACCCGATAGACCGCGACCCGAAGTGCGGCTACACCGGCATCATCGACGACGAGTGCCCCTGCTGCCACCGCAAGGAAGAGGAGATCGCGTTCGAGCGTATCCGCCGCATAACCGGCTACCTGGTAGGCACGCTTGACAGATTCAACAATGCAAAGCGCGCCGAGGAATCCGACCGCGTAAAGCACGGAACTTCCGAGGAATAATCCAAAATCGAACCATCTGCTGTGCGGGGTGACAAGCTCCGCACAGCTTTTTGTGAAAGGAAAACTAATGGACATTAGAATAGCAGGAACCGTAGAGGATTCCATCGTAGACGGACCCGGGCTGCGCTTCGTGGTTTTCGTGCAGGGCTGCCCCCATCACTGCGAAGGCTGCCACAATCCCGAGACCCACGACTTCTCCGCCGGGAAGCTCACCACCACCGACGCGCTCTATGAAATGTGCATGGAAAATCCTCTGTGCAGCGGCGTGACCTTCTCCGGCGGCGAGCCGTTCTGCCAGCCGGAAGCGCTCTACGAGCTGGGGAGCCGCTTCAAAGCCGCCGGAAAACACCTGATGTGCTACAGCGGCTGGACGTTCGAGGAACTGCTGAAAAAGTCCGGGCGCGAGGAGTACGTCGGAAAACTGCTGAGCATTCTCGACGTGCTGGTGGACGGAAGGTTCGATATCTCGAAGCGATCGCTGTCGCTGCTGTTCCGCGGAAGTTCCAACCAGCGGCTTATCGACGTCCACGCCAGTCTTACAAATGGCGAAGCAGTGGAGCTTCCAGAATGACGGTTACAAAATTGTAATAAAAAAAAATCGCCGAAACAGTTGAATTGAACGCCGGATAATGCTATAATTATTGTATATCTACATTTTCAACGAGAAAGGAAATACCGTGAACCGGCATTTAAAGAGAATCGCCGCAGCGCTGCTCTGCTGCGTTATAACGACCTCCGCCGCTGGCTGCTTCGAAAAGGACGGCAAGGACGGAATAATAAAATACGACATAGCATATAATCCCGGCAGCCTTGACCCGCAGACTGCCTCCGACGACGCGTCGATACTTATAATAAACAGCGTTTACACCGGACTCATGCGCGTGCTCCCCGATGGGAGCCTCGGGCCCGGAGCCGCCGAGGACTACACAGTCACCGACGACGGTTTGACCTACCGCTTCAAGCTACGCAGCGACATCTGGTGGACTGACGTCAACAAATTCGAGGCCGCCTGCACCGCCGCGGATTTCGTATACGGATTCCAGCGGCTTTTCGACCCGCAGACCCGCGCTCCGAGGGCTTCCGAGTACTTCTGCATAAAGGGCGCGAAGGCGCTGAACTCCGGCGCGGCTTCCGATTTCTCGAAGCTCGGCGTGAAAGCCATCGGCGACTACGAGCTTGAAATAACCCTGGAATACCCCGACCCGCGCTTCCCCGAGCTTCTCGCTGAAGCGCCCGCAATGCCCTGCAACGAGGAGTATTTCATAGCCTCCCAGGGGCGCTACGGGCTTTCCGGGGATACCACTCCCTCAAACGGCGCATTCTATATAAAATCCTGGGATTTCGACCCCTACACCATCACCGACAACAATCATCTCATACTGCGCCGCAACGCGAAAAACAGTGAAACCTCCCCGGTTATCCCCTCTGGTCTGAACTTCTTTATCGAGGGCGACGAGGATTTCGTCGACGACTTCAACTCCAGCGTTATAAGCTGCATAGCAGTCGACGAGGAGCAGCTCGAGCTGCTGAGCGGAAAGTTCACCGTGCAGGAGTACGACGCGATAACCGTCGGGCTTACGCTCAACACGGATTTCGGTCTGTTCTCCGATCAGGAGTTCCGCAAGGCGCTCGCGAGCCTGGTCGACCGCGAAAAGCTCTCCGAGGGAAGCTCCCACGCCGCGGCGTACGCGATAGTGCCCGGGGAAGTCACCCTGCTCGACAAGCCCTACCGCGAGTTCGCCGGCGATAAACTGACCCCGGACTACAGCGTGGGAAAATCACAGGAATACTATCAGAATGCGCTCCCGCGGCTGGATACGAGCCTGTTCTCGGGAGCCAGGATAATCATGCGCGAAAACGAGACCGCCTCGGCAATGCTGTCCGTGATAATGCAGGAATGGCAGCGCGAATTCGGGTTCTACTGCGTAGTTGAGGAGTTATCAGAGGCCGACTTCAGCGCACGGCTGTCCTCCGGCGACTATGAGATCGCCGTGCAGGAGCTGTCCGGCAGCGTGAACAGCCCCGGAGCGTACCTCCAGGCGTTCACCACCGACGGCGCAGGGAACTACTCCGGCTACCACAGCGCGGACTCCGACGGGCTGATAAAGGCTGCGCAGCGCGCCGCCGACCTCGCCGACAGCGCAAAGCTGTACGCCAAAGCGGAGCAGTCGATAATAAACGGCGCGGCGTTTATCCCGCTCTACTACAAGAATGAATACTTCTGCATAAACAAGGATTTCGCGGATATTTACTACGATCCGTTCAACAAAACAGTGAATTTCACCAACGCAAAGGCTTTTTAAATACCCGATACACCTTATACACCTGGAGATACGTAATTTATGGATAACACAAACTCAATGATGGAGCGGCTCGACGAGTTCCTGCTCGATGTTCAGAAGCCGTCGAGGTACATCGGCGGCGAGACCGGCTCGGTCGTCAAGGACAAGTCGAAGGTCGACATCCGGTTCGCGTTCTGCTTCCCGGACACCTACGAGATCGGAATGTCCCACCTGGGCATGAAGATACTCTACGGTCTGAAAAACACAGTCCCGAACTACTGGTGCGAGCGAGTATTCATGCCGCTCCCCGATATGGAGGAGCAGATGCGCGCCCGTGATATACCGCTGTACGCGCTGGAAAGCCTCGACCCGATAAAGGACTTCGATTTCATCGGATTCACGCTACAATACGAAATGAGCTACACCAACGTGCTGGAAATGCTCGACCTGGCAGGCGTTCCGGTGCTTGCCTCCGAGCGCGGGGGTCTGACTCCCATCGTGATGGCGGGCGGTCCCTGCGTATGTAATCCGGAGCCGCTGGTGGATTTCTTCGACCTTTTCGCCATCGGCGAGGGCGAGGAGATGAACCTCGAGCTGATGCGCCTGATGGAGGTCTGCAAGAAGGAAGGCACGACCCGGCAGGAATTCCTGCGCCGCGCCGCCCAGATCGAGGGAATATACGTTCCGTCGCTGTACGACGTGGACTACAACGAGGACGGCACCGTAAAGTCGATAACAGCGAAGGACGGCGCCCCCGCAAAGGTCAGGAAGCGCATTATAAAGGACTTTGACAAGGTATACGCGCCGGATAATTTCGTCGTGCCGTTCACCCAGATAGTCCACGACCGCGCCGTAGTCGAGGTTCTGCGCGGGTGTATCCGCGGCTGTAGATTCTGCCAGGCGGGGTTCATCTACCGCCCCTACCGCGAGAAGCAAAAGGACACGATACTCGCCCAGACAAAGGCGCTGTGCGAGAACACCGGCTACGACGAGGTATCGCTGTCGTCGCTGTCCACCGGAGACTACAAGGATATCGTAGGGCTGCTGAGCGAGCTTACAGACTACACCACCGGCGAGAAAATCAACCTGTCGCTGCCGTCGCTGCGAATCGACCGATTCAGCGACGAGGTGCTGAAAAAAATCACCGACGTCCGCAAATCCGGTCTGACCTTCGCGCCGGAGGGCGGCACGCAGCGTATCCGCGACGTAATAAACAAGAACGTCACCGAGAAAAACGTGATGGACAGCGTGCGTATAGCGTTCGAAGGCGGCTACACCAACATCAAGCTGTACTTCATGATGGGGCTCCCCACCGAAACGATGGAGGACGTCGAGGGCGTATACGAGCTTGCGAAGGCGGTCATTGAGGAATTCTACGCGACCCCGAACCACGCCAAGGGGCGCCCTGGAGTTGCCGTGTCACTGTCAACGTTCATTCCGAAGCCGTTCACGCCGTTTGAATTCGAGCCGCAGCTCGACGAGGCGGGGGTCAAGGAGCGCCAGGCGCACCTGAAATCCATCAACAACGACCGCAAGATAGTGATAAGCTGGTCGAAATACGACCTGTCGCTCATCGAAGCCGTGCTTGCCCGCGGAGACCGCCGTACCTCAAAGGTGATATACGCCGCCTGGAAAAAGGGCTGCAAGCTGGACGGCTGGGACGAGCACTTCAAGTTCGACAAGTGGAAGGAAGCCTTTGAGGAATGCGGCCTTGACATGGCGTTCTACGCCAACCGCCGCCGTAGCTACGAGGAGATCGCGCCCTGGAGCCACATCGACATGCTGGTAAGCCGGGAGTTCCTCATTGAGGAGAACAAGCGCGCCCACGCCGGAGTTACAACGCCGAACTGCCGCGAGAAATGCTCCAGCTGCGGCGTAGCAAAATGCGTAGGAGGTGAGATCTGCCGTGCCATCCGTTAACACAAGAGCGTTTTTTTCGAAGATGGGCAGGGCGAAATACATCTCCCATCTCGACCTCAGCAGCGTAATAATCCGCGCTATGAAGCGGACTAAGCTCCCTATCTGGCAGACCGAGGGCTACAACCCGCGCACCTACGTCACGTTCATGCTGCCGCTGTCGCTGGGACAGGAGGGCGAACACGAAGCGATGGACTTCCGCATGCTTGAGGACGTTCCCGCCGATGAGATACGGGACAGACTGAACGCCGCTCTGCCCGCAGATATCCGCGTGACCGAGGTGACGGTGCCAAAGGATAAAAACACCGACATCACCGCCGCAAGGTACCGGATAGAATCCTCCGCCGACCCGGAGAAACTCCGGGCGCTGTGCGAAAAGGAGCAGATAAACATTGAAAAGCGCACGAAGAAAGGCTCCGCGATAGTCGACCTGAAGCAGCTCATGACCGACGTGGAACTTGACGGAAACGTGCTGCGCGTGACCTTCCCGGCGGGAACTACGTTCAACATCAACCCTTCCCTGCTGTTCGAGGCATACGCCGCGGAATACGGCGAAAAGGTGAAGCGCCTGCGGATAGTCCGCACGAACATCTACAGCGGAAACCGTGAATTCGAATAAAAACTGCGGCGTTCCCCGAACGGAGCGCCGCTTTTAAACATTTTTTCAAAAGCACTTGAAAAATTCCAGCCGTTGAGCTATAATAGATATAACTCATTGTCAGGAGGTAATTTTATGGCAGACCGTCCTAAGCTCCCAAAGAGCATAGTTGTGCTGAATATAATAATGGCCGTTGTTTTGCTGGCGATATGCGCGCTGGCTGTAGCGCTGTTCGTCCAGGCGAAGGATCTCGGCTGGAGCCTTCCCACTCCGGACAGCTCTCCGGTATCCTCTGCCGCTTCAAACGCTGACGCCGCCGGCTCGGACACCGCCGAGGCTTCCCGGGACGACGGAACTATCACCGTCCAGGCTCAGACCGCCGAGTAAGAAAGGAGCGCTATCATGGCTGTTGAATGTGCAGTTATCTCCGGAATATTCCTGCTGATGTCAGTGATCTTCTGGCGCAGGCACCGCATTCAGTGGGTGTGGGCTACACTCCCGCTCATGCTGGTTCCACTCTCTTATTTCGTGACGATATCGGTTATTTCCCACCTGATGGACATCGACGTGAACGTACTCGCCGTAGTTGTCGTGCTTATCGCCGCAGTCGGTATTTCCTGCGTGTGGCTGGGGTTCGTTTCGAACGGCTTCAAGAGCAAAAAAACACGCGTCAGCTACATCACTATCGCTAATCTGTTCAACATCGCACTTGCGCTGATTCTAAGCGTGAACGTACTTCAGCACGCCCCGGAAAACATCACCCAGCTCGTCTGAGCGCCTGACCCGCCGTGCGTAAGGAGGATAAAATGACCGAAAAGGAAAAAATGATCTCCGGAAAAATATACGATCCCTCAGACAAGGAACTGACCCAGCTTAGGCAGAACGCCCACAGACTGTGTACTGAGTACAATGTGCTCACCGAAACGGACGAAAAGCGCGGCGAGGTGCTGAAGTCACTCGGGATAAACGGGAGCGCGTTCTATTTACAGGGACCCGTGCAGTTTGACTACGGCTGTTTCACGACTATAGGTGTGAATTCCTACGCAAATTTCAACTTCACCTGCGTTGACTGCTGCCCGGTAACCATCGGCGACAACGTATTCATGGGACCTAACGTATCCCTGCTTACCCCGATGCACCCTCTGCGCTGGCAGGACAGAAACCAGTACGCAAAACCGGACGGCACAATGACCGACAAAGAGTATGCGAAACCGATAACTATAGGAAATAACTGCTGGATCGCCGGGAACGTAACGGTATGCGGAGGCGTTACAATCGGCGACGGCTGCGTTATCGGCGCAGGAAGCGTAGTCACCCGGGATATTCCCCCGAATTCCCTGGCGGTCGGAATTCCGTGCAGAGTGATACGCGGGATAACGGAGGCCGATTCCCTTGAGAATCACCCGGAACTGTTCTGACTATAATACAAAACGATCCCCGGACAGCGCGGCTGCCCGGGGATATTCACTGCATTAAATGCACTCTACTCTATCACCCCTACCTCCTCGGTATAGGGCGAAACATCGCTGAAAAACACCGCCAGCTTGTTACCCGGCGACCTGAATGTAAGTATATCCCCGGTGGAACTGTCGGCGGTCACGGTGCAGGCGCTGCCGTCAGCCTCGGTCTTTATCGTCAGCACGCCGTCCTTTTCGGAGGCGCTCCCGGCATTCTCACCAGCGGAATCTATCCCCTCGGCTATAAGCATGGGGAGTATCGTGTTTTCGCCCTCCCCCGCCGTGACGCTCAGTTCACCCAGGCTCGCTGTCAGCGTGCCGTTTTCAAGCTTCATCGTAACTCCGCAAAGCTCCTGCGGCTCTGTGAAGCCGAATTCCCAGCAGCCCGGCTCGCTTCGCGTGACCTCCGCCCTAGCGTTGTTGTCGCCGAATTTTATCTCCGCCTGAGCCGTCCACGAACTGGAAAGCTCCGGCGTTTTCGCCGCCGCAAACGGAAGCTCTCCCTGGCAGCCGCTCATCAGGAGCACGGCAGTCAGCGCCGCCGCGCCCGATATAATACGTATCTTCATGTAAAACTCCTCCCGTGTCATTTGTGGAAGGAGCCGCGCCTTACCCGCAGTAGACCTCCGGCAGAGCCGCGATAATGTCCGTCGGCAGAATGCTCTCAGCGGGCATTCGGTGCGTCAGAATATCCGCAGCCTTCCAGTGGCAGTAGACCCCGGCGCACGCCGCCCTGAACGGCTCTATTCCCTGCGCCGCGAACGCTCCGATGATACCGGTCAGCACGTCGCCGCTGCCGCCCTTGGAAAGTCCGCGGCACGCTCCGGAGTTCACGCACATCCTGCCGTCCGGAGAGGCTATTACGGTGTCCGCGCCCTTCAGAAGCACGGTCGCGCCGTATCTCATCGCAAACTGCGAGGTCATGCCGAGCCTGTCTCGCTGTATCTCAGCCACCGGAACTCCAGTCATTCTGCTGAATTCCAGGGGGTGAGGGGTCAGAATCGTATCGCCTGTCCGCTCCTTCAGTACATCTATATTCGCGGAAATGGAATTTATGCCGTCCGCGTCGATAATTACGGGACAAGTCGCGCTGCGTATGACGAATTCGGTCAGCCTGCGGGTGTTTTCGCTGTTCCCAAGACCGCAGCCGACAAGCACCGCAGAAGCCGAATCAAGCTTCGGGCGGACAATTTTTTCGAGAGTATCTCCGGAAACGTCAGCGAAACCGTCGGAGGTCTCCGGCAGCGGAACGTACACCGTCTCATGAAGTCCGGCCGCGATTATCCTGACCGCGCTTACCGGAGCAGCCGCGAAGTACAGACCCACGCCGCTGCGCAGCGCTGCCTGAGCGCACATGAATGCGGCTCCGTTAAAGCTGAGGCTCCCGGCGAACCCCACCAGTCTGCCGAACGTGCCCTTATGAGTATTTCTGCCGTGCGGCGGGAATGGTCTGCGGAGGGTCTCGTCAGTCAGGAACGCCACGTTGTTTGAAGCGAAGCAGTCCTCGCCTATTCCGATATCCAAAAGGTGGAGTTCCCCGAGGATATCTGACGCGGGAGCGTTCACCATTCCCTGCTTAAGCGCCGCAAGCACGAGCGTGTGCGTAGGACGTAAGCAGCGCGTATCAAGTTCGCCGGTGTCGGAATTAACGCCGCTGGGCACGTCCACGGCAATGCGGTAACTACATTTGTTGGCCGCCGCGATTATCTCCGGAACGTTCCCGCGAAGCTCCCCGTGAAAGCCGGTGCCGTAGATACAGTCTACCACGCACTCCCTGCCGCTGAACGCTTCATCGAGCTGCTCCGGCTGATACACCGGAGTTCCTGCGGGGAGCCGCCTGAGATTCTCAGCCGCGTCCGTGGTCTTTGGAGCACCGGAAACCAGCAGCACCGCGGCATTACGTCCGTTCTGCCTCAGCAGCCGGGTTATAACTAAGCCGTCTCCGCCGTTGTTCCCGGCGCCGCACATCACGAGAATATCGGCGCTCACCAGAATAGTCCCTAGGATAAATTCGGCGCAGCGGGTTCCGGCATTCTCCATCATCTGGTAGTAGGACGTTCCTGACTCATTGCAGCGGCGCTCCGCTTCCTTCATCTGCTGATTTGAAACAACGTACTGCATAGTTATACCTCCGTTAAATTTATAGGTCTAGTATATCACATTTTCCGCCGGGAATCAACCCTGAAAACTAAAAGCCCCGCGGAACACCACGGGGCTTGGAGACCGTCGAAAAAGTCACTAAAGTGACTTTTCCGACGAACATCCCAGCCGCGCGCACGGTTTGTCGGCTTTGCCGACAAACCGCACACTTGCTGGGATAGAAGTTTTTTTTGCCTCGGCAGAGCCGAGGCAAAAAAATGATTACAAATGCCTGCTTCGCAGGCAAAAGCTGCTTTTTAGACAAGGTAAAAGCCCCGCGGAACACCACGGGGCTTGGATTATTCAATTTTAAGCTATTCAGTTCATCGGAATGTACCGCCTTTAATGATAATACTTGTTGATCATCAGGTTTCCATCGGACTATGATCCTTTCGTAGATTTTCCTGCTGTAAATATGTGTTTCACGGCAATCACCTGCTTTACTGGTCTGTAAGATCTGAAGGGGTGATCTATGTAAACGCATATAGCGGTAAGATCATCTGCGGAGCCACGAGCCGAACTCTTTCGATTTGGCTAGACGCCGTGTTAAGCGAGGATTTGCACCTTCTGGGTCAGACAGCACCCGGTGCGTTCGTCGCTGGTAAAACTGTTTTCAGCTCCTGTCACGAGCCGCAGATGATGAAAACTGTGAATCGGTACTCTCCACCGGACTCGCTTCCTTTCTGCTTAAAGCTAAAATGGCGATTTCAAAAATCAGAGGTGCATCGGAACCTTTCCTTTCACGATACTTATTGAATTGAGTTGTTGAACTTAATTCATGGGAACTTACCTCTTTCATAGATTAGGATCGGATATTTGGTGAGACGTCAAGCGAAATTTACATCTAAAGCGTTTGTATTGATTTCCTTTCCTTGACTATATATTACCACATTCACTGTAAAAAGTCAATAGTATTTTTCAAAAAAATGCGTATTATTTGTGATTTTTAACAAATGCACAACAACCCGTCACCTGATTTACCAGATTTCAACAAACTTTCGAGTACTGCACTGCTTTTTTTCGCAAAGTCCTTGACAAATGGCCTGCTTTCTGGTATAATACTATTGTTGTCAATTCAACGACTCATTAGCTCAGGCGGTAGAGCACCTGACTTTTAATCAGGGTGTCCCGGGTTCGATTCCCGGATGGGTCACCAGACTTAATTAAAGTCGAACACTTATTTTGAGTGTTCGGCTTTTTTCTTTATCACCGAGTTCGTCAAGGCTGATGCACTTTTCGCCGTCCTTGTAGTTGAACAGCACGATGATTTTATCATCATAAACATGAACGCTGTTTACGAAAACATCGATCAGCCTTACCGGAAAAAGAAAAGACTAGCCGTGTGGGGCGGGTAGAGCGGGGAATGGCAGTGGCAAATAAAGGAATAAAAATGCACAACTATCAGGCTGAGTTTTTGGTGAATAAAGAGAAAACGCCCTCCTGAAAGGATCAAGAGGGCGTAAACCGTGCTGTAATCAGGTCTGAGGAATACAACTGCTATAAAAACTGCTATAAAACCGTATCTAGGGCATATAAAACGAAAAGCCTTTATTCAGCGAAACCGCATGAATAAAGGCTTTACAAGTGGTTGCGGGAGCCAGATTCGAACTGACGACCTTCGGGTTATGAGTTTTTCCCTGCAAAAATTGACATTTACATTGGATAGTGATATAATTCTAAATAGCAGCTGCTATATTAATTAGTAAAGAAGGGGTTACCAAATTAATATGGACGCACCAAGCACAAACTTATATTATGTTCCAACAGAAATACCAGCAGAATATTGTTTTGATTCCAATTCCACTTTCTCAGAATATGCAGATGTGTGGATAGAAGAAAATACCAGCATACTTGCTGTTAAGACAATATCCAGGTATCGCGATTTACTGAAAAGAATCAATATGGGAATAGGACATATTCCGCTTAAAGACATACAGCCGTATCATTTGCGGCAATTCCTTGGGAAGATATCCCAATACGGTGTAAATAAACGCACCGGAAAATGCTTATCAGAAAAAACCATATTACACCATTACCGACTTATTTCTGTTATTTTGCAGCAGGCAGTCAGGGATCAATTGATTCCATCAAATCCAGCTTGCAAAGATAGAATGAAAGCACCAAAAGTAACAAAACATGAGGTTGCAATATTGCAGTGCAGCGATTTTCAAAAACTGATATCAATTCTTACGCTTGATCGAGAGATTGATATAAGAATGAGAACCGCTATACTCCTCATGGTTCTGACCGGAATACGGCGCGGCGAAGTTGCTGGATTGGAATTTGGAGATCTACAAGAAGAAAAAGATCTTCTGACGATACGAAGAGCAATTCTTTATACACCAGAAAGTGGTGTTTTCCAGAAGCAGCCTAAAACTGAATCTTCCTATAGAACATTTCTTATTAGCCCCTGGGTAAAAAGTATAATTCTTGATTACAAACAATGGTATCAAGATAATTATAATGTGAGAAGTAATCTTCTGCTAAACAGGAAGCTGTTTTGCCAAGATGACGGTAAGCCAATTCATCCAGATACTCTCACAATATGGTGTCGTAAATTTTGCGACAGTAATCCATCAATACCTAGGTTTACTCCTCATGTTCTCCGGCACACATATGCTTCTATGCTGATTAGTTTAGGTACTTCGATGAAAGAGGTATCATGTCGGTTAGGTCATAGTATGCTAACAACGACGTGCAACACATATACGCATTCAATGCAATTCGCGGATCGTCGAGCTGCCGAGGCATTGGATCAATTCAAGATAATCTAATTTCAAAAAGGCTGGATTAATGGTCCAGCCTTTTTCTATAGGAGGTGCATCATGAAGAGCGAGAGATGGCAAGGCTCAAAGTCGATTTTGTTATCTCGTCAGGATTTCAGGGACGAGCTGAGAACCGAACGTCAGTGGGCAAAATCAGGGTATCTTCCGTTGTCTGAGGACTGCGGCAAGAAACTCCGTCCCTCACGCTTTTCTACTGGCTCGGTTAATTTCCTCCCCCGCTATCTCCTGCCGGAGGAGGTCAGAGCTGCCAGCTCTGGAGAGCTGGCAGAATATTTTAAGCCGGAACGAGAACGCAAGGCAGCCCAAGCCGCCAAACGCAGAGCAAAACTCAGACGTGAACGAGAAAAAGAAAAGGAACAGGCTCTACTGATCTTTGCACTGAACGAGCAGCGGGAAAAGGTTCTTGCTATTACCCAGTCTGTTGAACTCCCTGCCGAAACATCGGGCGGTATCGTGATAGATACAGAAACAACAGGCTTGTGCGCTGGAGAAGATGAAATCTTGCAGCTTTCCATAATCAGCGAAAGCGGTGAGAAGCTGTTCGATAGCTACTTTCGTCCCCTGCACAGGTCATGGAGCGCAGCGCAGGCTGTAAATAACATCTCCCCCAATATGGTTGCGAACGCACCGAGCATTGCTGATAAAGCAGCCGAAATCCAGCGGATACTAAACTCAGCAGATACGATTATTGGCTACAATACATCTTTTGACGCGGACTTCATAACGGCTGCCGGATTGATTATCCCGGAAAGAGCTGAAATCGTTGATATAATGCCGATTTTCGCAGAGATTTACGGTGAGTGGAGTGACTACTTCGGTGAGTATAAATGGCAGAAGCTCACGACCTGCGCCGCGTACTACCATTTCGATTGGAACAGCATAACAATGTCTGCTCACAACAGCCTTGCAGACTGCTTTGCAACGCTGCATTGCTTCAAATGCATATTTGGCATATCACAGTAAACATATCCACTATTATAATAATGAAAGGAATATAAAAATGTTTGGAAATCGTACAGAATCCGGAAGAAATAATATCGCTGGCATTGCAATTTATAACCGGCGCAAAGCGCTTGGAATAAGCCAGCGTGAAGTAGCCGACAGGCTCCGCAGTCATGGGCTTGTCATTGACAAGAATGCAGTGCAGCGGATGGAAAGCGGTGAGCGATTCATAATCGACACCGAACTTCATGCAATAGCAAAAGTGTTTGGAATTTCCATAAATGAGCTTCTTGAGGAAACAGATTGATTTGGATTCCATTTTCAATATACCAAACAGGCGCATTATCTCTGAAATGCGCCTGTTTTTATATGCTGTTTAACGGGTAACTCCCTGCGAACGGCACCACGGCATAGCGGGAACCGCGAACCCTCGGGACGGTAGCGTTCTCCACCGTCCCTTGCTATGCTTGTATTCCATTGGAGAACAGAAAACGGAGGACACCATGAAGTATAACTCCCCGAAGCAAAGGAGGTAGCGCATGAAAGCTATCTTCAAGCTTCTTAACCCTGACAACACAATGTCGATAAATCGTCAGCTTGCTCATGCAATCGGACTGGCGGAAGCCGTAGTATACGGAGCTTTGCTTTCCAAGTATGCCTATTATGATCAGCATGGACTGCTCACTGACGGTGACTGGTTCTACTCCACTGTAGAGGACCTGGAGGAATCCACCGCTCTGACAGCCAGGCAGCAGCGCCGCTGCATTGATACGCTTATCAAATCCGGACTTATTCAGTGCAAGGTACAGGGTATGCCTGCAAAGCGTTACTTCTGTATCAATGATGACACGGAGCTGCTTGCTGGGATCCTTTCAAACGGCAGTAAATCCAGTTGTGACAAAAGCGCACAACTGGACGGAACAGTAAAGCAAAGCGAATCAGTGACAAATGGCATAACAGAGCCAAACTGCACATCGGACGGCAGCGCTCCAGTTATGACAAAAGCGCACAACTTGTTTTACCCAAACGTTACAACTTGTTCTAACGAAAAGGAAGAACAAGATTTCACAAAACCGCCAAACTGCTCTATATATAAAACTAAAGAAATAAAACCTAAGTTAATCAATCCTATCAATCAATCCGAAGATATCGACAAACGTTCGGACTACTCTCGGATTATCCGTGATAACACCGAATGTGATTTCATTATTCAGCAAAATCCCGAAAAGAAAGAAATCATCCTCGAATTGATAGACATTATCGTTGATACAGTGTGCTCCACAAAACCAACAATACGGGTAAACGGAGAGGACATACCACATGACATTGTGAAAAGCACATTTCTGAAACTCAACAGCAGCCACATTGAGTATGTTCTTGACGCAATGGACAACAACGTCAGCGATGTCCGGAATATCCGCAGTTATCTGACAACGGCGCTGTATAATTCCCGGCTGACACTCAACAGCTACTGGAAGTCCCGGGTCAATCACGATATGAACAAGCGTTGACCTCCGAAAGGAGTTGACGGGCATAGCGGGGTAGCTCCCCGATGGGCGGTAAGTCCTTCCGCCCTGCCTATGCCTTATATATTCAAGGACGGAAATAAAATGTTGCCGAAATGGCAGGAGGACTACATTATGACAAGAAAAATCATCGCAATCGCAAACCAGAAAGGCGGCGTAGGTAAGACCACGACCGTTGTAAACATTGCCGCCGGACTGGCTGAACAGGGCAAAAAGGTACTCTGTATCGACCTTGACCCGCAGGGCAACCTGAGCGACTATCTCGGCTATGACTTCACCGGCTCCAAGACAATGGTGGACGTACTCAAGGGGCAGGCAAAAATTTCAGAGTGCATTGTGACCGCGAAAAGCGAAAACATAGATTACATACCGGCTGATATTTCTCTTGCGACTGCTGATATGTTCCTGGCTCAGACAATGTGCAGGGAGCAGATACTCCGCAAAGCGCTGTTATCTGATGAAAAGACAGCCGAGTATGACTACATACTTATTGACTGCCTCCCTTCGCTGGGAATACTGGTGACGAATGCGCTTGCAGCAGCGGACGGTGTAATCATTCCGGTGCAGGTGCAGAAATTTGCGCTCAACGGCATAGTCCAGTTTGAGGATATCTTCAATCTGGTAAAGGACAACATAAATCCCAACCTTGAAATATGCGGCATACTTGAAACTATGACCGACAACACCCAGATGGCACAGGCAGTGGATAAAGCCTTAAAGGAACGCTATGGAGTTCTGGTTTACGAAACTACTATCAGCAAGCGTATCGAAGCTGCAAACAGCACCGCTGAGCAGAAGTCGCTTATATCTAAGAAAAACAGCGTACTCGGTGGACAGTACAGACAGCTTGTTACTGAGATACTCGGCAAGGAGGCTATATAATGGGCTTTAATTTAGGAACATCAAGCAACACCGGCAAACTTCACATGACAGACTTCCTCAAAACTGACAATGCTGTTCAGAATACCGAAAAAGAAATACCTATAAATCAGCTCGTCCCATGGGAAAATCAGCCGTTCAAGATGTACGGCGAATTCAAGCTGCATGAACTGGCTGAGTCCATAAAGGAAAACGGACTGCTTTCGCCTATCATTGTTTGCCCGCTTGACAACGGAAAATACCGTATCATTGCTGGACACAACCGCGTTGAAGCCTGCAAAATCGCTGGTATAACCAATATTCCGAGCGTCGTCAAGAACGTCGATGAGAACCGCGCCAAACTCATGATGGCTGACACAAACCTCTGCCAGAGGACTGAACTGCTCCCCTCTGAACGTGCATATGCTTATAAAGCACAGCACGAAGCGCTGATAGCACTGGGAAGCCCACGTTCAACGGCTGCCATTGCTGAGAAGTACGGCGAGGGGCGTGCGACAGTTCAGCGGTACATAGCCTGCTCAAGGCTTGTCCCGGAACTTATGGATTTGCTGGATTCCGGCAGGATCAATCTCCTGCCGGCTGTTTCTTTTTCGGGAATGCCTGACGAAAGTCAAAGAGGCATAGCGTCCTATCTCAATCGCTTTCCTGATCGGAAAATAACCGCTGAGCAGGCAGAAGAGCTTGCATATCTCAAATTTGTATCTGAAAGTGATATCATCGAACTATACGATGAAACTCCTAAACCTGCTGAAAAGAGTGATAAAAAATCTGCGCAGGAGCCGGTTAAGCAGAATACCGAAAAGAAGAAATCCTCGCCTAATCAGTATGCGAAGAAAATCACGCTGCAGCGTAAGGAAGTCACTGAGATAATCGGCGATGAGCTTACCAATGACGAAATATCCGAGTTCTTCTACTTCTGCCTGCAGAAATCTGATTTCCTATCTGAATGGCGTAAGATGTACCAGAATGAGCAGAACGCCGTTGATGACGGCGAGGACGAAGATATGGAACCTGAGATGTAACCAACTTTCCCTAGCCACAGGGATTTATATACACTTCTCCTTACGGGGCATGGCTGACAGCTGTGCCCCACACTATGCGCATAGGCGGTAAACCACGCGGCTGCGCTCCAAAATCAATAATGAGGTAGTTCAAAAATGATAGACATACAGTGTAGTCCTCTTGAAGATGATAGCCTGAGTCTGAATGCACAGTATGTGTTCTGCTGCTTGGTCCTCAACGATGGAAGTCTTGTTGTAGATCACCCAATTATTGCAGCTGGACTGGATGAGCTTATAAGACACGGATACTTATCAAATGAAGGGGACATAGATGCTGCTAAAGATATTCAGCAAACGTTTAGCCGATTCAATGGAACTGAATGGCAAGAAACAGATTGATGTTGCTCGTGAACTTGGGATACCCAAAAGTACACTGAGCAGATATCTGAAAGGAAGTTATGAACCTAAAACAGAGAGAGTCTATCAGCTTTCGGAATATTTTGGGGTTACTCCCGAATGGTTGATGGGTTACACAAATGACCCACAGGGTCATGTTATGGTAAATAATACCGATATGGGTAAACAAGTTTATTCCAGCGACGATGACACGTTTCTCATTACCGAAAAAGAAATCATGCTCGTGCAAGCATACCGCCAGCATGAACAATTGCAGCGTGTTATTGATAAGATTCTTGATTTATCAGGCGAAACAAGGAAAGGCTTTAAGGTGGCTAGAGTTGAGAAGAAGTAAATATGTAACGGAGGATATCACATGGACCTGAACGCACTTAGAAAAATGGCGAGGAAACAGCGCGAAGCAGAAGAAGCGGAAGATAACACCGCACCGGAAACCACAGTCAAGCGCGTTATTCCTGCTGAAGAACCAACTGCTGACACTGCAATTTATGTTCCTCTTGAAGATGATGTTGTGGATCCGCTGCCGTTGCCTGATGACGGCTACTCCGTTTCCTCCTCAGTTGCCGAAGATGAACCGAAAGAAGAAATGGCAGAGGAACGTCACGATGAAACACTCGACGAAATAATCCAAAAGTGTTTTACTGATGAAAAGGCGTACAATATTGAACTGGAAAGGCTTCTTCCTTTCCGCCGCCCGATATTCACCAATACCGGCGATTTAACAGAGCTGAAATCTGATATTTCAAGAATAGGGATTACCGAGCCGCTGCTCGTTCGCTCTGCCGGCAACGGAGAATACGAAATTCTCTCTGGTAGCCGGCGAAGAGCTGCTGCTGAGCAGCTCATGTGGACTAAGGTACCCTGCCGAATCGGAAGCAACGACCTGATAACCGATGAATACGCTGAGCGTATCGTTGTCGAAAGTAATCGAAACCGGTTTTCCTCCCTGCTCTTGTCAGAGCAGATAAGAACGGCTGCAGTTCTCGGTGAAAAAGCTGAAGCGGAGCTTCACCTGTCACATGAACAGTCTCAGAAATACGCACATCTCAACTCACTTCAGCAGGATTTCCTGGTCATGCTTGATAATGCCGTAATTAATATAGCTGCGGCTGAAATGCTTGCAGACCTCAGCTCAGACGTACAGAGTACGATCATAAATGTTCTGACACAGCACCCGGAGATGAAGCTCACCGGAGCCAATGTAAAAGAACTGCATGACGAATCCAACTTAACTACTACAGCAATCACCAAGATTCTTAAGCCCAAGCCGCCCGTTAAAATTGCTGTGCCGGCTGAAATCGTATCGGAATTTATGGAAGGTAAAACGCCTGAAGAACTTACAGAAATAGTGTCTGCTGCTATCCGCAGATATTTCACGGAGGAACATGATGTCAAGATTTAACGATATCGCACAGATATACGATTACAAGCTCTCACAGCTTCGCGACCCACAGGTGTGGCAGAACACACTGCGGCTTACTTCAAATTTCTGGCGTCTGAACTTCTGCGCTGCCATGCTTCTTACTGAACAGAACCCTAAAGCTGTTATGTGCGGAACTCTTACCCAGTGGAACAATGTGGGAAGATATGTAAGACACGGAGAACGGTCCACTGCAATTTTCGTGGATCGAAATAATACCGAGCTGATGTATCTCTTTGATGTCAGCCAGACCTATGGAAAAGCATATAATGCCAAGTGGAAGCTCTCTGAGCGAATGGCTGACGGTATCGTTGGAAAGTACAACGCCGAGAATGCAGAAAACGCTATATCTTTTGAAGATTTTTTGCAGAAAAGTCTTGACAAAAATATAGATATAGTGTATAATTATGATAGCAAATTAAATAGTGCAATGGCAAATGACCCTCGCATCACCCATTTTATTCGCCAGAGTGCAGAATGTATATGCATGACAAGATGTGGACTTGAAGCTGAGTATGACTTTTCAGCAGCTGCCAAACTTGACAGCGATCTGTCCATAGTCGAAATCGGCAATGCGGCTACCGCGCTGGCACAGGAAGTGCTGCGAGACGTTGACCGGACTGTAAGGAGGAAAGAATATGAGCGTTATGAAGCTGGAGTATGCGGAAGACATTTACGATATCCCCTACGAGGAAGACAGGAACGGACTGCTGAACCCGAAATTCCGAAATTACGGCAGGAAGGATATGACGCCGCTGGAGCGCAAAGCGGTGGACCTGATGAACGAAATGGATCCGACAGCGCTCGACCTGGTGAACATGAGCGGGCTGTATCTGAGAATCTGGAAGGAGATCGGACGGAAAGCAGAGAGCGCCAGGAATCGCACGACACGTACTCTGATGAAGAAGGCGCAGCTCAGCCAGACTTACACGGAGAGCGCACAGCAGAGGACGGAAATAGATATAGCGGCTCAGGAAGCAGCGTGGGATTCGATCGGGACGAGCGTGACCTGGCTGGCGGAGGAAGTCAGGAGCCGTGGACAGCTGATGAAGATCAAGGATATTCGTCTGAGTATGATGACGAAGAGTTAAATGAAGATAACGAGATGGTATCTGATGAAACAGATGCCATTTCTGTTTTTTCAGACAGACCCGAAGAAATCGACTCAAAAAGTGAATATGCGCAGAAGCTGCTTGAAGATGAGATCCTGCACGGAAATCATTCAGCAGGGGGAAAATTCCGCATAACAGAGTACATTTCGGATAACTCCCCTACTAATGACGAGCTTGCGAAATTTCTGAAAAATGAATACGGAATCGGCGGCGGTTCTCGCAGCGGAATCGTCAAGTTCTCAAATCATGACAGCAAGGGGCTTGAACTGATTCTTGATAACAACGGCGAGAATCAAGTTGTCCGTTTTGGCTGGAAAGTTGTTGCAAAGGAAATCCGCAAGGCGGTTGACGAGGGGCGATACATTACCGAAAATGATATTGAAACAGCCCGACGTTATACGCAGTTTGACGCAGACCATTTCGCAATTCACTATGAATATCCGCACTGCTTTGAAAACAGCCGGCTTCAATCTATCCGCAAGAGTATTAAGCGCACCGGACTGGATATTCAGATCAGACTTACACCAGAACTGTTCGTTGTTTATGCGGAAGAGTACATTCGTGCTCAGCCGCACGTCATAGAAGAATATCAGAAAATCGAGCGCAGTTCCGTGAACGCTCCATTTCGGTTCAACGATTGGAGCGCCGCATCGGAAGCCGCACGAACTCTCACGGTTGGATCCGGCTATCCGAAGTTTCGCAGCATCTGCCGGGATTCAGTTTTGGAACTGGTAACTCAGCTTACTAACCACACCGGGCATAATCCCGAACTGGGATTCTCGGAAGAAGAAGTCACGGAGTTTCTGAATTCTGGTGAAATCTCCGAGGATAAGTGGACTGACGAAATCACGGCACAGGTTTTCGGATATCTTTTCAATATGGAACAGCGCGATCACCTGTATGACAATAATGTAACAGCTTTTTCAGAAGAAACCAGTGCTCAGCTGACCTTTGATAATTTTGAAGAAGAAAATTCTGATATATCAATAGGAATAGCTGAACCTACAGAAAAGGACATCTTGGAAAAGGTGCCTACTATCACCTGCGAGTGGAGTGAAAGTCCAGCATTTGAGGAAGGTAAAACTTACTCCGTCCTTGAATTTGATACTATAATGAAGCGTGAGGATACAGATTGGGTGTCCAAACGTCAGCAGGAGCTTAAAGCATTCGGCGGCGATATTGATAAACTTCACGCTGCGCGCGAAAAAGGTGAGCTGAAAGTTCACCATCAGGGATATGCCAAAACTCATTTTACCGTAAATATGCCAAATGGCACATCTTACAGCGAACGTCAGGACATCGGCGATGGCTATGGCGGCGTAATTGATTTTCTCGACAGGTTCGGGTATAAACACGTTGCCGAGGAGCTGAAGAAAGCTATCTCAGATGAACTTGAAAAGTATCACGATGAACTGCCTCATGATGAGGCAGCTTCTTCTGGAGCAATGGAAGCAGCCATTGAATATATCAATGATTTCTGCGAAACGGAATACGGCAGCACTGCCGACTTTGACGACCTGACCCACGTTGATCTTGCATATACTACCGATGAGGATACCGACACTATTATCGGTGTATATGCGGATCTTGTGAATTACCGCATAATAACTGAGTACGGCAATGCAACTGCCCGTGAGGAACAGTATGATTCTTTAGATGAGATGAATGAGATTGCCTTGAAAAATCTCGCTTTTGACGATCTGGTCTATCTCTCTGAAGAAGAAAAGGCACTGCCTCACGATGAGGCAGCTGATTTTTCAGTCAATGACAATTCAGACATTCCCGATTTCTTTATTCGGAATATTGAAGAACATAAGGAAATTAGAATTTCTGAAAAAGAAAAGACTGCCCTGCTCTACCCGGTAGATAATGCGTCTGACCTAAAACTCGGCAATTACAGATTATCGTATATTAGTGACGAAAGTGCTTATGCACTCATCGCAGACAGCGAAAAAGCCGGTGCTGATATTTTCGTCCATCAGTTTTCACATAACGATGGTGCCAGCGAAATATACTCATATCTTCGCGAAAAAGATATGCAGCCGTATCACGATGACACAGAGGTGCCTCACCGTGATGCACCTGTTCCACTGGAAAATATTGAGCGCAGTACCGTTGTTCAAACAGTACCGCCGGTTTGCAACTACCGCTTCCCCGAAAATTTTGCATACCCCACCGGTCCGAAAGCAAAGTACTCTGCAAATGTAACAGCCATAAAAACGCTGAAACAAATCGAATCCGAACACCGCCATGCGACCGCCGAGGAGCAGGACATACTTGCTCATTACAGCGGCTGGGGCGGCATTGCAGACGCATTCGACAGCTCCAAAGAAAACTGGAGCCGTGAATACGCAGAACTGAAAGACCTGCTCACCGATAAGGAGTATTCCGCCGCCCGTGAAAGCACGCTCACGGCATTTTACACCGAACCGTATATCATAAAGAGCATTTACACGGCGCTTGAAAACATGGGATTTACCGGCGGCGAGATACTCGACCCGGCAATGGGAACAGGTAATTTCTTCGGGAATCTCCCGGTAGAAATGGCGGAGAACAGCCGTTTGTACGGCGTTGAACTCGACCGCCTGACCGCGCGTATAGCAAAGGAACTCTACCCAGAAGCGAAAATACAGAACCGTGGATTTGAGCGTACAAAGTTCGAAAACGGCACATTTGATGTGATTATCGGAAACGTTCCGTTCGGGGATTTCAAGCCCTACGACCCGGAATATGACGAATACCTTATCCATGATTACTTCTTCGCAAAGTCAATCGACAAGCTGAAGCCCGGTGGAATAATGGCGCTCATCACCTCCGCAGGAACTATGGATAAGTACGATGATTCGTTCCGCCGTGAACTGTCCGGAAAAGCGGATTTCCTCGGCGGCGTAAGGCTCCCGGAGGACGCATTCCGCACAGCCGGAACGCAGACGGTCACGGATATTCTTTTCTTTCAGAAACTCGAATTTGAGCATGAGAATGACCGCGATCCGGATTGGGTGCGCTCTGAGCGAGTTTACGGCGAAGCAAGCATATTTCAGGAAAACAGGTACTTCCGGCAGAACCCGGAAATGGTGCTTGGAACTCCAGGAATCGTTCCGGGAAGATTCGGAAATACACGCACGATAAAGTCTGACGGAAACACCGACAAACGGCTTTCCGAAGCCATTGGCAGACTTGACGGGCATTTCTCCGCCGAGCCGACCATAGACGATGAATTACCGAAAGAAGAATACGGAGATATCCCGGACGGCGTGACTCCGTACACATATTACGTCAGCGGAGGTTCGCTGTACTATGCGGAAAACCGCAGTGCAGTGCCGTTTACGGGCAGTTCTGAACCGCGCATAAAAGCCATGTGCGGTATACTCGACCGGCTGAACGAAGTGACCGCCGCGCAGAAGAAAGGGTGTTCCGACGATGAGCTGAAAATGCTTCAAAGCCGCCTTAACAACACATATGACGGTTTTGTAAAGAAATACGGACACCTCAACAGCCGCACAAATATCAGCGCATTTGCAGACGATATCCGCGCGCCGCGGCTGACCTCGATTGAAAACGTCGAGGAACTCCCGGACGGAAAACAGCGGTTTTCCAAAGCGGATATCTTCACTCAGCGGACGATAAACGTTGACCGCGTTCCGGCGCACGTTGACACCGCCCTTGAAGCGCTCCATCTCTCGATAAATCTGAAGCAGACGGTAGACCTGGAATATATTTCTCAGCTCTGCGGAAAGGACAAGGACGCGGTAATTTCGGAGCTTGGCGAGCATATCTACTGCAATCCGGCGAAGAACACCGGCGGCAGATATTCCGGCTGGGAAACCGCAGAGGAATACCTTTCCGGACACGTCCGCACCAAGCTGGCTCTGGCTCAGGAAGCCGCCAAAACCGACCCGGATTATGAGCGCAACGCTGCCGCGCTTCTGGACAATCAGCCGCCGAGAATAGGGATCGAAGATATCGGTTTCCGCGTGGGAACTATCTACATCGAGCCGGAGATGTTCCAGGACTTCGTGTACGAAACATTCCAGACGCCGGAGTGGCAGAGGCACCGCCCGAATATGCACGGCTATTCAAAGGAGATAACCGTTAATTATTCGCCGGAGATAAACCAGTGGAAAGTGACCAATTCAAGCGGAATGTTAGACGTGCTTTCCACTGAAACCTACGGCACAAAACGGCTCAACGCATACGAGCTGACGGAGCTTCTTCTGAACCAAAAACGCGCAGTCGTGAATGATTACCGGGAGCTTCCGGACGGCAGAACGGAAAGGGTGTTCAACGCAAAGGAAACCATTCTGGCGCGTGAATGCCAGGACAAAATCGAGCAGGCGTTCCACGACTGGGTAATGGCGGATAAAGACCGCATACAGATTATTGAGGACCGTTTCAATGCGCTGTTCAATAATATCAAGCCGAGGACCTACAACGGCGATTATATCACGATACCCGGCATGAATCCGAACCTTTCCCTGCGTCCTCACCAGAAAAATGTCATCGCGAGAATTGCCGCCACCGGAACCTGCATGATGGCGCATGAAGTCGGCGCAGGAAAGACGGCGGCGATGGGCGCGGCGGGAATGTACCTCAAGTCCATAGGAGCCTGCACCAAGCCGATGTATGTCGTGCCGAATGCAGTCGTGGCGCAGTTCGGCGAGGAATTACAGCGGTTCTTCCCGGAAGCAAAAATACTTGTAGCCACGTCGAAAGATATGGAAAAATCACAGCGGCGGCGTTTTCTCTCAAAGATATCCGTTGGGAATTTCGATGCGATTGTCATTCCGCAGTCGCAGTTTGAAAAAATGCCGCTTTCGCTTGAACGTCAGGAGGCGATGTATGATGAGAAGCTGACCGAAATCTCCAGTGCGATACAGGCGGCGAAAGCAGATAAGGGCGAGCGTTTCACGGTCAAGGCTCTGGAGCGCCAGCGCAAGCAGATCGAGAAGAAAATTGAGAAAATGCGCGCCGCATTCAAGAAAGACGATTTCATCACATTCGAAGAACTCGGATGTGATTTTCTTTTTGTAGACGAAGCGCATAACTACAAGAACCTCGCCGTTTTCTCCAAGATGAACAACGTCGCCGGCGTGAACGCAAATGCAAATTCGCAGAAAGCGTTCGATATGGAAATGAAATGCCGCTATTTGCAGGAGCTTCATAACGGCGGCGGTGTGGTTTTCGCCACGGGAACGCTGATCAGCAACTCCATAACCGAGCTGTTTGTATGGCAGTACCTTTTGCAAAAGCAGACGCTGGACGATATGAATATCGGCTACTTTGACAATTGGGCTTCCGTTTTCGGCGTAATCACCCAGTCCATCGAGGTCAAGCCCAGCGGCGACGGATTCCGTCCGCGGACGAGATTTTCTAATTTCGTCAATCTGAACGAGCTTTGCAATCTGTTCGGCGAGGTTTTCGATATCGCTAAAACTGCGGATATGAACCTCAAACTTCCTGCGATCCAGAACGGAAAACCGGAAATGATAATCTGCGAAAAGTCCCCCGAGCAGGAATTGCAGACCGATGCTGGAATCGAGCGCGCACGGAGAATCGAGGCGAAAATGGTACAGCCGGACGAGGATAATATGCTCGCCGTCTGCACCTACATGACCAAAGTCGCGCTGGACGCCCGCATTATCGACCCGGAAGCCGAGGAATATGACGGCGGAAAGGTTGCCCTCTGCGCCGAAAAGATAATCGAGATAAACAAGGCGAATCCCGGCACGGCGCAGGCGGTTTTCTGCGACACGAATACGCCTAAAAAAGACTCATTCTCGGTATATCAGGCGCTTCGGGAAAGGCTGGTGAGGTCGGGCGAATTTGCCGAAAATGAAATAGCTTTCGTGCATGACGCCGCGAATGATAAACAGCGCCTTGCCATGTTTGAAAAGGTAAACAACGCCGAAATAAAAATCATCATCGGCTCGACCGGAAAGCTCGGAACCGGCGTGAATATTCAAAGAAAGCTCTCTGCCCTGCACCATCTTGACGCACCATACCGTCCCTCTGACATCGAACAGCGCAACGGCCGCGGAATACGCCAGGGCAACGAAAATTCCGAGGTCTACATCGGGTACTACTCCACAAAAGGCACATTTGACAATTACCGCTGGCAGATTCTTGAGAAGAAACAGCAGATAATCTCGCAGATAATGTCCGGAAAGCCAGCCGCGCGAACCTGTGAGGACATTGACGACACCGCGCTGACGTTCGCTGAAATGAAAGCCGCAACGACCGGCAATCCGCTGATAGCCGAGAAAATGACGGTGGACAACGAGGTGAACCGTCTGAAATTATTGCAGGCGAATTATTATCAGCAGCAGCGCTCTTTTGAATACGATATCAGCAAGCGATATCCGGATTTGATTTCCCGAAAAGAAAAAATGATCGAGTGGACGAAAAAGGATATCGAGCTGATTTCTGCAGCGCCGCCGATAACGGAGGATAACTTCCGCATGACGCTTGGCGGCAGGACTTTTGTGGAGCGCTCCAAAGCCGGCGACGAGCTGGCGGCGCTGGTAACAAAATACATGATGTCCGACGATTATCAGGAGTACAAATCGAGGGCAGTCGGCGAGCTGAACGATTTCAAAATCGTGCTGATGCACCAGGGCGCTCTGGTGTCGCTGTCGCTAAAGGCGAACGGGCATTACACCTGCGATTACTCAATGAGCGGGCTTGGCGGCGTGACAAGGCTGTGTAATCTGTACGAGCGCATTCCGGAGCAGATCCACGGGCTTAACGCTGAGCTGGAGCAGGCGAAAAAGCAGCTTTCAAACGCAAAGGAGCAGTACGGCAAGCCGTTCCAGTATGAGGAACAGCTCCGTGCCGGTCTGGAACGCCAGGCTCAGATAAACGCCGAACTGGAGGTTGCCGACAAACCGCATGATGAAGCGGTCATGAGCGATTATTCCGACGGCGAAAACGAAGAAATGGAGATGTAAGCATGGACAATAACGAACTCACCGAGCTTATCGAAAAGCTCGGACTGAAAAATCATTCCTACACTTTCAGCGTTGTCACGTTAGATTCGGAGAATTACGTCACTGGGGCGTATGTTGAGAGCGCTGACGAACTGGAGGAACTGGGAATCCTCAGTCAGTTTGACGAGGATTTCTCCCATGGTGATACTGTCCATGCTGAGATAAGTTATTATATCATCGGGCAGTCCGGCGTGGAATCCGAAAGGCTCCCGGACGAATTCTGCGGTGACATCATGTCGCACCTCAATACAGCAATCGAATATGCAGATCAGCTTGAAGAACGTACTGTCATGGTTGATTTCAATGATTATGAGATGGAGGTTTGAAAGATGAGCAGCTTGACGCCAAGAACAGTTGACGGTGGCTTTACCGTGATTGATTCAGTGCGCCTTAGTAATAAGACAGAAATAGTCATGGGACGCCGCGAAAGTTCCTATGGAATCAATTACGCAACATGGGAGTGCTCAGGCGGCGACAATTATTACTGGGGACATTATGACATAAGTACCGAACAGCAGGCGCGGCTTGATATGTTTGAACGTGCCGCTGAGAGAATGCGTCAGATTCTCCCGGAACAGTATTCCCAGTCTGAAGCTGAATCAGAAAATTCTGACGAAGACGAATGTGAAATGTGATATAATTATTGCGGTTCGATTTTATCGAGCCGCATATATGTAGACTGAAAGGTAACTACTTGATGTCTGCTCCACAGGTGCCTCACCGTGAGGCAGTAATTTGTTTCTGAATTGACCTTGACAAACAGCATTATTCGAAGTAAAATATAGATAGTACATCACTTAACACAAGGAGGGCTAACCAATGTTGACAGACAATCCGTATGATTCCTCAAGAAATAATCTGCCCCTTATGAGGTATCAGATTACTCAGACACATGAAGTCCTGAAGGAGTTTGTATCGCATATTAGCGGTTTTGTTACAAGGAACTATGTGTACACGGATAAGGAAATTCCCGAAAAAATAAAAAGGCTGGAGGACGAAGCTCAGGAAATCAAGAGAAGCTTCTCACTTTCAGACACCCGTGAGATACTGAACAAACACGAAGCACGACTTGTTGAAATCGACAGTATCATAAAGGACGCTACACCGCTGCCGCACAGATAACACTGCTCATAAGAATAGTACAGGGACAAGTGAATTTCATTTGTCCTTTTTCTTTTTCGGAGGATTTATGAAAGATTATTCAGAATATTCTGTTGAGGACTTTAACAGGGCTTTTATGAGATTTTATGAAGCTCTCACATACGGAAAGCAGCCGGTCAAATCACCGACTGCTTTTTTATTAGGAGGTCAGGGTGGGTCCGGAAAATCATCAATACATGAGTACCTGTCCTCTGAAATCGGTAATATCGTTTCGATTGACGGCGATCTGTTCCGCCGCGAACATCCTAACTATGAGATGATTCAGAAGATTTACGGGAAAGACGCTGCAAACATCACCCAGTCCTTTGCAAACAACATTACAAATGCAATGATTGAAAAGCTCAGCGATGAAGGATACAACCTTGTGATTGAGGGAACCTGCCGCCGCGCTGATGTTCCACTGAAAACCTGCGGCGATCTTAAAGAAAAGGGATACCGTGTTGAGCTGGCGATAATGTGCGCCGATAAGGAAGAAGCATGGCAAAGTACGCTCGAACGTGCTGAGAAAATGCGGGAGCTGGGGCTTACTCCAAGAGAAGTACCGAAAGAAAAATATCAGGAAACGATAATTGCTCTCCCCGGCAACGTGTCTATTTTGTACCAGTCCGGTGCATTCGATGATATAACGCTCTTTAATCGTCAGCTTGAGGAATTATACAAATTCAGCCAGACACCTGAGCATGATCCGGCTGATATTTTTTACCATTGTCTGCACAGCAGATCTGATGAACTTTATCGTCCACGCAGCAGAAATCCTGTGGCTGTTCTGCTTTATGCAAACAGCCTGGACGAAGCCAGGGCTTATCTTGAGCACAACTTCTATGAACTTACGGATGGCAAGCAGCTTGACGAAGGCTTCTTCCAGTTCAGCTGCTCATCTGCCGGACGTCCGCTTCCGGATATAGATGTGTATGATGTTTCTGCCCCGGAAAACGAAGAGGACGAGGAAGAGGAACCGGAATGCGAAATGTAAGGCAGCCTTTGCTCATGGTGAGGCAATGTTATTGTCAGAAAATGGGCACTTATCTTTTTCGATATGTGTAGACCTAAATCTTTTCCTTATAATACTATTTGGTGCATCACCCTTTTTAACTATCGAGTGATAATTCGGGAAAATGGTTATTGCCGGATTATCCGCACTGCCTGAAATTTTGCAAACAGAGAGATAGTATAACTCATCTGTTTCAGAAAGGATAATATTATCATACACGACGTTGCCATCATATGTAAATGAATAATCATATTTTTCTACTATGAAGTCGAATTCTATTTGGCTTGTAGCACCATATCTTCCAAAGCAGTAAATTGCCATTAGTAAAGAAACTAGTGCTACGAGCCATATTACTGTTGTTTTGGCACCTACAGCAATTTTTGAAATCGGTTTGTGACTTCCTCCTTGATCTCCTTCAGAAGTGTTATTCGTGTCTATTGAGCGTTTCTTTTCGATGTCAATCAATATTTCTAGTGTCGGAAGATATATGATTAAGAAGACGCATGATAACAGAGAAAGTCCAGCCCACAAATAAGACGTTAAATTGATGATTCCTTTTGTTGAAGGTGAACAGTTATACAATACAAGCATAACAACTGGACTTAATGCTAAAGTGGCAGCAATACCAAATATAAATCGACGAGTCACCTTTTTTCTATATACTTTCTTGGCTATTTTATATATAAGATAGAAAACTGGAAAGAAAAGAACAGCGACTCCCAGAAATATCAGAATTGACAAAAGAATATTCTGATTATCTTTTTGTATAAATCGAGTTGAAATACCCAATCCATCAGCATATCCCCTATATCCTATCCCACAGGCAATATTCCAAATTGCATTTATAACTAAGCCAAGAGCTGTGCATATTAAAATGTATGCTTCCTTGTTTTTTTTAAGGTTCTCAATCATCTCGCCAACAAAGTCTTTAACTTTCTTGTCAAAGGCATTTTCAAGAATCATATTCTTTTGATTGGCATTTTCTTTCTTTCGTTTGTTTTTGTTCATAAATTCATGTTCCTTTCGTGAGGTGTTAATATGGATATCCTATCTGATGCTATTATATGTGGCATTCAAACTTTTCTGATAACAATAATATGCACAATATTTGAATCATCAAGGTTTGAGTTAACCACAAAACAACTACTGCTAATTTTTCTTATCTATTATCTAAATGTTGGATTAATTGTTTTCGCCTTATTTTTGCCTATGCTTGATTGGAATATTTGTGCTGAAACAATGCATGAACTTTATATGCAATATGGATCCACATTACTCCTATCTTCGATATCAATTTATTTATTAGTGGTTGTATGCTTGATATTTTTTTCATGCAAGATTTTAGTTAAAATAAGGGGAAAAGATTAAATCGACACATTGTTCAAGAATAATATACCATAAAACGAAAGGGGTGTCAATATGTTCGGACAATTTATTGCTCAGAAGCGGAAAGAAATGGGTTTGTCATTAGCCAAACTTGCAAAGCTGTCTGGACACCCGGTTTCCTCACTGCATGGTATCGAAAACGGAGATAACCAGAATCCCCGCTTTGAAATCATCATCGACATATCCCAGGTTCTTGGTGTAAGCCTTGACGAAATGAAAGCAGCTTTCTTGGAAGATCGAAACAAACACGATTGAGCATAGGTGCCTCACGGTGAGACACCGACTACGACTATGAAAGGATGATACATATGGCACAGTACAAGTACTCCAGAGATGATTACTACCGTCTGACCAATGCGCCATGCATTGATGTGGCTCTTGCACTCGGAATGGAGATAAACGAAAGAGCCAGCGACCAGAAAGCCTGGAAAATGAAAGACGAACAGGGACTGTGCATTTACCGCGAGGGCAACAACTGGTATAGGTTCTCGGACGGGAGGCACGGTTTTTCAATCGACCTTGTAACAGATAAGCTGGGCTGCAGCAGAGAACAGGCGCTGGACTTCATCGCCAAGAACGTTGTGAACGGAGTGTCAGAACAGGTTCATCTTGACCATAAAGCGCCTGCAAATGTAAAGAAAGAATTACCGAAAGAAAAAATATTTACTGTCCCTGCCCATGATGTTAAGCCAAGTCGGGTAATGGCATACCTTATAAAGACAAGAGGCATTGATCCGGAAATCGTCAAGGGTATGCTGCAGCGCAAGATGATTGCTGAGGACAGCGCGCATCACAACTGCCTTTTCTTCGGGCGTGATGAAAAAGGTAACATCCGCTCCTGCGCTCAGAGAGGCACGACACAGGTTCAATTTCGCGGCGAGGTATCCGGCGGAGATAAGGCATACACCTTTGCAATGAATGGAAAGAGTAACGTTCTTAGACTCTTTGAAAGTCCCATTGACGCAATGTCCCACGCCACCTTTTCAAAGCTGCTCGGTAAGGATTGGACAGCAGACCACCGTCTGAGCACTAACGGCTGCGGAAGCTATGAAAGCATAAAGAAATACATGGAGAACCACCCCGAAATATCATCGGTGTGGTTTTCTTTTGACAACGATGAAGGCGGACGTAATGGCGCAGCAGCTTCTAAGGAAAAGCTCCTACACGATTTTCCTGATCGCCAGCTCAAGGTACATATATGTTATCCGACTCACGGCAAGGATTGGAACGAGGATCTCCAGCAGTTCCGGCAGGTTGAGCCCGAAGGAATGAGTGTTCGTGAATATGTCAGCAGTGACAGCAATTCGTATTTCTCGTATCATGGCTTTCATTTTCAGCCGGTTGGAATTCTTCCTCCCGGAAACACTCTGAGTGACATTGCACAGGATATATCCTCGATTCCCGAAATGGGCTATAATGATGAATTTTCATATGCGGATTTTATCAGAGCAAACACTACCGGTAAGAACGCTGATATTTTCCGCTGCATCGAATCCAATCAGCTCTGTCTTCCCGGAGAAAATGAACTCTACGCCTATACCGGAGAATATCTTTCAACGTTTCACGTTCAAACAGCACAGGAGGAACAGCCGGACGATGACGAATGTGAAATGGAAATAGGATGAACTGTTAGTTTGTTGACTTGACAATTATAATGGAAAGGAATTCACAATGGAAATTTACAAGAACAATCTTGAGTACGCCAAAAAGAATGGTGAGCGCGAACAGTATCTTCAGAACCTGGAGTTGTGTGATAAATGTGGGGCATTTATACGTCATTCTATTGCCGTAAATTTCAATTTCACCACTAAATATCTTGACGTCAAGACAATCACCGCAGAAGTTACCGAAAAATACGGCTTTGAGCGAACAATGCTTATGCTTGCGCTCCGGGTTGATAGCCTTAAAAATGACGGGCGCGTTGATATCGCTAATAAGGAATGGGCAAAAAAATACCTCGTTAATTATCCCAATGCAGAAGAGCTCAGAAGAATAGCTGACCGGACGCTGGAAAGTGCTCATCCGGTTCTTCTTGATAACGTGGCAGAGGAAGTAAGGTTCAATTTCATGGAAATGAACAGGAGTAAAGAGCGTGAGGTCGAAGGCTACCGCATAATTCAGACGGTTAAAACCCCTTACGCTGAATTCCTCCTCGGTCAGAACAAGAATATGCCGAGCTATTATGCTACATGGTACAACGGCAATCATGACGGCGGTCTATCAACGATACAGGGACACTATTTCACATCAAACGATTCACAAAGCAATCTTCTTTCCGCATACCACGATCTTTATTCCCGTGCGCTCTCTGACGTAAATCATCACACACGCTTTGAAGAGCCTGCGCCCAAAATAGGCTCGATCATCCGAACCGTCAACGGTCAGAATATGCAATTTGAACTGACCGATGAGGAGCGCAACGGCGTATGGAACATGGTCGAGCAGCAGAATGTCGAGAGTCACTTTAAAGAACTGCTTAGCGAACGCGGCGTTCTTCCGGATTGGTCGGGCATGGAAAGCATAATCACAGATATGGCTGAAAAGTACCGAGATGATTTCGGGTACGGCTATGATGAAGATATGCAAGGATACATAGATGATCACGAAGATGAAATCAAAGAAATTACAGACAAATATCTGTATGGCGATATCTATGTTGACAAGGGCAATATTTCCGACTTTACCGGAAGAATAATGATCGTTCGCCCCGAACACATCAACTCCCGTGACGTTATTCCGGAGAATCAGCTTTTCCTTGCGCAGGAAGGACCTGGCTGCAACCCCGAGGATTACGGAAGCGAGATAAATGGAATATTCCTTTACGAACGTGAAGAAGCTTCCCTCACCAATGATTGTTTCCTCGGTGCAATGCGTGAGGAACACATACCTGAATGGGCAAATGAAGCCCGTGAAGATATCGCTGAGGAAAGCAGCGATGAAGAAGCTGATGATGAATATGAACCGGAAATGTAGTATGCAGGTGCCTCACCGTGATGCACCATAATCCAGCAGAATGAGTGCCTCACGGTGAGGCAGCGCCGAAAAAATTCTTTTTTCGGTAATCGCGCCGCCGCAGGCGGCGTCCGCACTCCGTGCGGCAGGAATAGTGCGGTGTACCGCACTACTTAACAGCGCAACGCCAAAGGCGTTGCCGGTGGTGTACCGTGAAATCTGTAACACTCACTTTAGTGTCACCCAAAATATGGTATTGTGAAAGGGAATAAAATGGCAAGAAGAAATCCAGAACGCTCGGTTGTCCTCCCACAGGACATGGCGGAAGCACTTGATGTGTATTCGTCCAAGAAAAGGATAACTACATCTCAGGCAATCAGGCAGTTTATCGAAAAGGGATTATCCATCGAAAGCTATGAGCAACACCAGACTGAAATCCGAAAATACATCCGCGAGGAAATCGAAACCGTCCTGCCGATAGTAATAAAGCCGTATATGGAACGACTGATAAAAATGCAGGCAGTTGCCACTAGGGTATCGTCCGCGGCATTACAGTGTAATGTGGCAGTCCTCGCCGAGAACTACATTGACCAGGCTACCCCAGAAGAAATACTTGCCAACGCACTCCGACAATCTTGCCGCATAACTCGAACTAAACCCAAGTCTGACGCCGAGTATCTTGCGGAAGCTCATGAATGGCTCAATGCTGATTTGGATACCCCGAGCGATAAATAAAATGAACAGGTGCATCACGGTGAGGCACCTAATAATGCTGAAAGGAACAAATCTATATGGCTGTTAATCTTACAAAACCGTTTCAAGGACGTGAATACACTCCTACCCATCTGATGGACGAAGAAGAAAGCATTCAGCGCAGCGTACTTACAACAGCGTCTGAAAAGCTGCCTAGCTACACTCCCGAACACATAGCTTACGAACCTGCTGCGCCAGAGTGTGGCACTGATATTAAGGTGTCTGTCATTCATGCTGAGAATGCTCCAGTTAAAGTAAAAAAGGTTGACCTTAATACCTGTATGGCAGAACTGCTTGACGGAATTGAAAACGCAGATGCTGATACGCAGGAAAGATTCATGGGCACGTTTCTGAAAGCCGCCAAAAAGAAAAAGAAGTCTATGAAAAAACATGAGTTCGCGCCTCAGATTTCAATGGATGCTTTTATTTCTATAAGTAAAATTATTTTATATTGTTCACTTATCTGTTTATTATTATTCTTTTATCCTAAGCTTTTTGAATTTGTCGGTAATCTTTCGTCTGAAATATTCAATACGCTTCTGACGTAACATTATTGCCGATATATTCTGGGTGCATCACGGTGAGGCACCTAAAGGAAGTGAGATGATACCATGCCAAAGATTATTTACAAACAGCAGCACGTTGGTGATAATGGGCGCAAGTTCTCTGCGTCACGCAACTCGCATTATGTTAAATATATTGGCGAACGAGAGCACGTTCTCAAATCATCTCATGAAACTAATCTTGTTAAGTATATGGGCGAACGTGAACATGCTGTAATGACTGATTATAACAATGGACTATTCGGGTATATTAACGGTAAATTTTCTGACAGGTACAGTACATCTGAAATGCAGAAATACGTTCGTAAAATGTCTACTCCTCACCGTAATGTTTTCCATAGCGTATTCTCCTTTACTCCTGATAGTGCTTCGGAAGCAGGTTTGAATACTCTGGACGACTGGAAAGACTGGGTAAAATATCACATCAGCGATATTGCATCGCAGATGAATATGAAAATAGAAAATATGGAATATCTGGCTGCCGTACACCTAAAGGAAGGACAGCCTCATGTACATATTATTTGGTGGGATAAAGAGCAACAAGTGCTTATAAATAAAGTGGATCCTATCATTTGCGACAACATACGGATTGCTGCAATTAAAAGCACTTATCATGATCAGTTCGTTAAGCTGCATAATAGCGAGGATAGGCTGCTAAAGAAATTGCGTAACGAGATTGACGAACGAACTTCAAATGTCATTGCAGATATTCCGTCTGATGATTATTCCAGAATAATCATATCGGGAATAGAAAAAATCCATGATATCATCCCAAAGAGTGGTCGTACTGCTTATAAATATATGCCTTCAAATGTAAAGGAAGAGATCAATAAATTATCTCATTTCATCATAGATAACAATTCACAATTCCAATCTGCCTATGATGAAATTTGCAATCTGCGCCGGCTTTATAACGAAATGCTCCACAGTGATGAAACCAATTATGGAAAGCTGCAATTAGCTACATTCATGGGAAAGCTAAACGATGAATTAGAAAGTTCCATCGGTAATGCGATTTTGAAGCTGATACTGAAAGAACAAAAAGCAGGTCACTGGAACACTCCGGCTGCTAATCCATTACTGATTCCTCATGATACAGAGGTGCCTCATGATGATGCACCTACATTCTTCAATGATGAGGTGCCTCACGGTGAGGCACCAGTGACGCAAAACCTGTACATCAGCTCATATGCAATAAGGGAAGCCAGAAACGCAGCAAGAGATAAGGATTATTTCAGAGCATTGGAGCTGTTCTCCAAAGAAGTCGAGAAAGGAAACATTCTTGCCAAGTATGAGGTTGCAGATCTTTACCGCAGAAATGTGTGTCCGGGCAATGCTCATGAATCCTATCGTGAAGTCCTGGACGGATTCTTGCAGATTGAACCGCGAACCAGGCAAAAAGCATATGTTCACTATCGGATAGGCAGAATGTTCTACGATGGCTATGGGACAGCTGTAAATTACCCGGAAGCATTCAAGTGGCTGAAAAAGGCTGCTGATGAGGGTAATCATCTTTCAGAATTTGTAGTTGGCAAAATGCTGTGCAATGGTATGGGAACTGAAAGAGATACGGCAGCAGGCACTGAATATCTGACGAGAGCTGCTAACTCCGGAAACGAATATGCACAAAATTATCTTGATAATCGTACTTCATGGGAGCATGGCTGCGTTGTAAAACTTGTTGGTTCTGTCGGACGTTTGCTGTCAGAAAATCTGGAAAGCAGCCGCGCAGCAATATCGGAATGCTCTTCGGCGGTATTCGGTCATGGCGACCTCAGCAAAGAGCAAATACGAGAGCTTATCCTTAAAAAGCAGGATAAAGAGAATACTGCTGAAATGTGAGGTGCCTCACAGTGAGGCACCTGTTTATTTGGAGGGCGAAATGATATACTGTTTCAAAAAACTGCGTGAGCTTAGGCTCACACGTATCTTTTTTCTTCATTATTCAATCTCACTGACTATCGGCGGCGCGGCAATAGCAGGACTGATTCTGCTCGGCGGGGGTTTACAATTCTACTCCTTTGTGGTATTATGTATCATGTATACGCAGCCAACTTTTTTCATCCTAAGGCGCATAAAGATGTATGAGGCAAGGCAGGAACTAAAACACGGAACATTTGCTCCAGACGAAAGAATTAACTTGGCGATTCAAGCGCTGCAGCTAAAGCCAAACCTGGATATGAATTTCATTATCTATACGATTGTGTTATTAACAATGATTGCAATGTTCGTCCCTTACAATGGACTAATGATTGTGCTTGATAATCAGTTTCTGGGGATTCCTCTTGTCTTGTTAATTTTTCCTGGAATGTTAACCTTAATATCTATCGTAAAAAAATTAGAGGAAAAGATATGAGTGCAGTACTCTATGTAATTTCATACTTTTTTGCTTTTTTAGCAGGAGTGGGTATATTATGCTTGTGCTATCTCGGGAATCACACATATAATATTACGAATTTTTTGTGCGTGTGCAACTGGTTTGGCAAATATACAAAAATCAGTCAGCGGATACGCAGCAAAAGCGTGGTTGAAGAAATACGCGAAAAATACAGGGATATGCCTATACGCGAACAGATAGCAGAATATGGACGCCTTTTTGAATCAGACTTCAACGAGCTTTCTGATAAGCTTCAGCCTGAGGTTCATTACAGAGTGACAACACATTATAAACACGTTATGGAAAAGGCTATAACCAACGGGCAGATCAAACTGCTCTGCCCGGTCAAGGAACTAAAGAACCGTACGCTTCGCGAACTGAAACCGCTGCTTGGCAGCAGGGATTACAGACTTGCCAGAGAATGCGTAAGAAAGAATCCGCAGGTAATTCGCTGCTGTGATAAATGTAAACGAATATCGGTTCGCCAATGCAGATACGGAGGGATTTGTTCTGTTATATCCGAAAAAGGATTTGCACGGTATGACTTTGTGAAAATATGAGCTGTCTCACGGTGAGGCACCCAAAACACCACTTGATTTTTTGAACATGATATGCTATAATTAGGCTAAGGAGCAAAGGAGGAATACCAATGCACGAAGAATACATAATGGACAAGCTTCCGCCTGAGGTACGCGCCGATTATCTTGACCGGATTCACAGGTTTGTGCTTATGGACGATACCTTTATGGCAAAGGTCTTTGAGGATAAGAAGTGTGTGGAACTTCTGCTGAAAATAATTCTTGAAAAAGATTTGACGGTGGAAAAAGTAGTTTCACAGTACAGCATAAAAAATCTTCAGGGGCGTTCGATACGGCTGGACATTTATGCGGTTGACAGCAGCAACAAGCATTATAACATCGAAGTGCAGAGGGACAATGGCGGAGCTGCTCCGAAACGCGCCCGATACAACAGTGCGCTGATGGACGCAAACCTGATCCTGCCCGGCGATGATTGGGACAAGCTTCCGGATAATTACGTCATTTTCATAACGCAGAACGATGTCCTCGGCGGCGGAGTTCCTGTTTACACAATCGAGCGAACGGTCAAGCAGAAAAATAACGTATCGTTTGAGGACCATTCTCATATAATATATGTCAATGGTGAATGCAGAGATTCAAGCTCTATTGGAAAGCTTATGCAGGATTTCTTCTGCACGGATCCTGCCAAAATGAACTATAATATTCTTGCAGAACGAGCAAAGTTTTTCAAGGAAGACAAGGAGGGTGCTAATAATATGTGCAAGATTATGGAAGAATTGCGTGATAAAACAGCAGCAGAAGTTGCAGAAAAAGTTACTTCAGAACGTAACCATGAAATCGCTTTAAGACTTATCCAGCTTGGTTCTGTTCCGCTTGAACAGATTGCTGAAGCAACCGGACTTACCCTTGACGAGGTTAAAAAACTTGCTGAAAAGCACACGGCATAAATAGTCAGCTGCCTCACGGTGAGGCACCCCTATAAATAAACTCAGGCGCGTTCATAGCAATGCGCCTGTTTTTATTGCCCGAGTGCTGAAAAACAAATTGACATCTTGAATTCGTCAATGTGCACAAAAGGCGTTGTATAGGTTTGTGGAAAGTTTTATTCACAAACTAATTGACAAAGGCTTGTTTCTATGATATAATATAATCAAGAAGAAATATAGCCTACACTAAGGAGGATCTAAATATGAAACACACTACACTCAAACTTGTGACCGCTGCCGTGATAATCTCTGCAACAGCATTGTTTGTCGGTGGCTGCTCCAACAAGTCGCAGGACATTGACCTCACGCTCATCGGCGGTGACGGACAGGATATTGAAAACAGATATACTGTTGATATCCGATACGATACTGACGAGGCTCCTATCAACAGCGACACGGCTATCGTCATCTCTACCGCGGAACCCGAAGAAATCAGCGAGCCTGATATACCGAAAGAAGAAACCACTGCCCCGGAAACCACACCGGCTACAACCAAGGCAACACAGCCGGCTGTCACCATAACGACCGACAAGCCGCAGGTAACTACACCTGCCCAGACGGTACGCACCGACCTTCCGAAGGTCACAGCAGAACCGCAGTATACAACCGCAGCCACCACTACCACAAAGCCTGCAAAGCAGACTGAGCCGGCAGAGATACAGACCGACGCTAACGGCTTCCCGGCTAATCCCAATAATGGCGACAAGTTCACAGACAGTACTGGTCAGACATATCAATATGATGGTTCTCTCTTCTTCAGATGGGTGCCTTATAATAATGATGGAAAAACCATCGTTCAAGAGTTTCCTAAACATGGCGATTATACTTATGGAGAGGGAGAGCAGATTCTCCACTAAAAACCGAATATAATAGATAGGTGCTTCACGGTGAGGCACCTATTCTTTTTGAATAGGAGGATTCATTTGAAATTCAAAAAAATAATTATACGCCTTACTTCTATACTGTTGCTTTTTGCATTTAGTTCTACAACAGCTTTTGCAGGGCTAAATCTTGGCAACGATGACGGAACCAACTTTAAGGGCGGAACTTCAAACAATTACTGGGGTGTCTACACAGATGGTGGTTTACCGCTAAATGATACAGAGGGGCTTCGTGTCACGGTGTATAATGCTCAGACTAATGCCAAAGTGTTTAATACCATAGACATTACTGGAAATGCGAATATATCCGCTGCGTCAGATATGCAATATTTTTCGGACGGCAGCGAACTCATAGCCAAAACAACATGGTTAAGCTATGTAGGCAGTACATATAACAGCATATCAGAATCTGACATGGCTAGGTTCAATAATACTGTTCTCAGCAAGTCACAAATCGGCGGCTATAAGTCACAGTATATATCAGAACTTGCTAGTGTAGATATCATATCTGTGAATAATACTTCTCATCTTGCTGAAATAAAAGCAATACTTGGTGACAAGAATTTCCTTACAGATTTATGCGACCTCATGGGCGGCGGTCTAACCTATGAGGATATCTCCAAAGGCAAATACAAAATTGCCTTTGAGGCGGTTGCATATTTCCGCTACAACGGACAAAACTGGGCGATGAGCGCGACAGAATGCGGTTTGTTGAACAAATACATGAAGAACTATTTTACCGCAGGCTGGAACAGCACAAATAATCTCCGCGCCCTGCTCGGACCTCTGACGCACTCAAATCTGCCACGTTCTGCATTTCTGGAAAACAAAGATCTCGGAATCCCAGTTTATTCACCTTCCAGCAGCGATTATTACAATGGAAACTCCAGTTATAACAGCGACACCTGCATAATCCGCTGCATGGGTATCGGCGTACTGAGTGCAGAGGAACCGCCGGACGACGATATAGGCGAGGAGAGTACAAGCTCAGCTGAATACCACACCGATACGGACGTATACACTTCTTTCTATGCAATCAATGTGGGTGATGTGCCATTTATAGGCGAATCCTCTTTCAGCATTTACGACAGCGGTGGCGAAACTCCGAGAAAATATGAGCAGCTAAAAGAAGAAAACAAGAAGCTCATTCATGCCACCGGAAGTCAATCAGGTGTTACGTATTACTATGCATACACTTCGACTGAACTTGAAACAGTATATGCTGATGATGACGAGAAAATAGATGTGTTTATCGACAATCCTGCTTATGTACCAGACGAAGATGGAGAAATGCCATATGTATCGCCATATGTGAGGCTTGGTTCATTCAAGCACGGCGATGAAATGAGATTAAGCAACACATTTAAGGGAACAGTTTCATATAAAATAAAAACTACGTCTGGTTCAACAATAAAATCCGGCACAGTAAACATTACCTGTCCCGCCGGCGGTGAGGAAGCTATGGGTTGGATAAAGTGGCACACTCCCAGACGAGAACAATCTGTAGTGATAACACTTGAATCTAAACGCGATACGCTGATACTTCTTGATGAGAACGGCGATCAGTGTGAAAAGCTGATCATCAATGCGGATATCGCAAAGGTAAAGGAATCGACGCCGCCCGATCCTCAGGTTTCTGATACCCGTCCGTCGTGGCAGAAAATATATTCGCAGTCCTCGGTTCAGGATCGCATTTCAGAATATGTTTCCAACAACAGTTTACAGGAGCTTAGCTGGTACACTTGGTCAATAGGCGCAAGCTGGACACAGCACTGGGACTGGACCGACAAGAGAGTCAGTGTTATAACGGGCGGAATGACAGATCCGTCAAGCGATACACCTTACTGGGATGCTGAGACCAAAACTGAAGATATTACTTTTACGTCTTGGGGTGTAGACAACCACTACTTTGCGTCTGCGACTGCCGAGAGAATGTCGGGCAAGTTCTATACCGGTGCGGTGCTTATATCTAAAGCTGACCTTCAGCTTGAAAAAGTAACTTATTCGGTATCCATGTCGGCTGAGGCAACGATATCTCCGTCAGACTACTGCAAGACCGCTACATACAGCGAATCCAACGGTAAGTATACCATGAAATCCGGCTATGGAATTCAAATAAACGTTGATACACACCTCTCCGGGGATACACAGTACTGCACCGGAAGCCAGACAGCAAACGTTCTGTTCCCGGAGTTTAATTACAACCGCCACAATACTACGCTTTACAATCGCCTGCTTGAAAAGGTCAACGGCAGCTTCGTATTCAAGAAGAACAAATACTCGACCTACAATGACCGAGTGCACTTCACACCGATATGGTTCCCGGACAAGAAAAACTATACCGTATATGTTGAGGTGTTCGACGTGTGGTGTCCTGCGGGTCAGCTCTCCGTAAGACTAACCGATCAGATTTACATCAAGGGCAATGTTTACGATGATTGGCACATCGCGCCGGTAAAGCCTTGATTTTTCTTTTCGGATTTATTACTGTCTGACGGTGAGGCACCCCAAAACTGAATAACTAAAGGCACAGTGTAATTTGATTATGCTGTGCTTTTTTGTATCTAAAGGAGGATTTTATGAACGTAAACCATGGCATAACCGATACCGGTAAGCTGAAAACCATTGAAATCGACAAGTACGAACCCATTCCGGATAAGCCTGGACGCTGCCGCGCAGTTGGTCAGGCAAGCAAGCAGGAGATATTCGACCAGTTGAAAGACCACCTCGAATATGTCGGAATGCTCCCTGATGAGTATTTCATAATTTCAACACAGCAGCCCGAAATCATTCCGGAGAACTGGCGTGATTTCACCTGCAACGTTTCATACGGCGGAAGCGAAGGAATATATCTCGATATCTCCCTCAATACCGCAAGTGGCTCTCAAAGCTTCATCACCGGAAAAACCCTCAGCGAAGATGTGGAGAGTTTCCTGAATATGTCCCGTGCCGCTGCCGAGTGCAACCTCATGCTCAACGGAAACGGAAGCGTTAAGGCGTTGCCGCGTGATATCGCAGAATATCTTGAATACATGAGCGAAATCGAGGACAAGGATTACTCAATCGAAGATACCGATGAAATGGAACGGTGAAAGGTGGTTCAAAAATGATAACCAAAGGGAATGTTTCGACATTCAGCTTTTACGTCAGGGCGTTTGATACCAAAAACAACTACAGGAATTACGGGGAGCCTGCCACTCAGCTCTCGCTTGAACAGGCAAAAGAAGAGTTTGCCAAGCGCTGTGCTCAGAACCCTTTGAGTGTAAATACGATGCTTGGGGTGGAGTATTCCTCCAAGAACGCAGAACTCAATAAGCACGGAGTGGGAGCCGTTGATCTGCTCCAGTGCATTAACGGTCATCTTAATCTGTCCGAGGATTATAAACTGGACGAGGTGCTTGCACACGAAACGCTTATTTCGGTCAACGCAGTATCTATCCTTAAGCGCGAAGCAGACAGATTACAGCGAATCAGCGACAATGCCACTGCAAAATGTGCAAAGAGGATAAGCGACAATATCCGTACCGCCTGCGTCAATACGGAAGCTGCAGAGCAGCTCATGAAATCACTTGCCGATGAATACGGCATAGACCGCGTCAAGGATATCGTTGCCAACGAACTGTTCGGCAACAATGAGATTGTCAATGCGGAAATTACTGAATACCTCAGCAGTTCGTTCAGCGGCAAATATGACAGCAGATTTTCTGTTTTTGGTAACTCTGAACAGCTTGAAATGCTTGCCCATGCAGCTCAGCGCGTGGAGGAAAGCCTAACGGAAACAGAATCGAAGCTGCGCAACAGCGGTCTTGTCTATGGCGATAGCAATTCTATCAGAGATAAGTCAGCCGACATCAAATCTGAGATAGACCATCACAATCGAATTGAGGACGAGGGGCTTGTCCCAGATGATGGGCTGAGCCTATGAAAGAAAAAATACTGCTGGTGTTACTGATCCTGGCATTGTGCCTGAGCACCTGCCAGACCGAATACTATCCCGCCGCCGGTTACAGTTTAATGTACGGCGGCGATGTTCTTTATGAGTGGAATGTTGATGCGTTATCAATATATACATTCAAGGGAATAAGGCTGTAAGGAGTGTGACGTATTGAAAAACAACAGCATAAAGTACCGAATTCCTGTATGCATTTTTCTTTTCGTGTCCGGTACCATCATATCGATTCTGTTTTCTAACGCTCTTAATGATATGATAGTGTACGGCAGGCTGACCACACAACTTACGGATCCGGGTGCGCTCATCGGGAATATCTTCACGCAGGATAAACTTGGTCAGTTGTTCCTCCTGCTTGAAGCACTTGTGGTGTTGATATGCATTGTGTATTTTGTCTGTGCAAAACGTACATACCAGGCAGACACATACGCCGTGACAGATAACCTTTCCATCCCTGTCCCGTATGGTCAGGGACAGCACGGCACTACATGGTTCATGTCCGAAAAAGAAAAAAAGGAGGTATTTGATTATATCAAGATATCCCCTATGAATCCCCTCGTTTCAAAACTGGTGGCTTTAGGCAAGGAACGATATGAGGCTATTGAAAATGGCGAAGAATATACCCCACCGAAATTGGACAAGACACTGTGCAAAAGCGGCGGAATTGTTCTTGCAAGGGAAATGTCCGGGGATACCGAATGCTTGCCGTGCATTACCGATGATATACATACGCTGACAATCGGCGCGACGCGCAGCGGTAAATCACGCTGTCTTGTATTGCAATCAATATGCACCATAGCTTTAGCCGGCGAAGGTATTGTTGTAAACGATCCAAAAGGCGAGTTATATCATTACACGCACTGTTACCTGGAAAGCCTGGGATATACCGTTCGTGTAGTTGATTTCAATTCCCCACAAAAATCTAGTCACTATAATCCGCTTCAGGTAATCATCGATGATGTGAATAAAGGTAATCTTGACGCTGCACAGAGATCTATGTGGGATTTCGTGACATTTCTTGTAGAGAAGAATGACCATACCGAACCAATCTGGACCAACGGCGAGTGTGCCGTCATTGCCGCCGCAGTAATGTGCGTGGTTTATGATAATAAGGACCACCCCGAATTCCAAAACCTCACGAACGTATATAACTTCATCGCTAATATGTGCAAGACCGTAAATAAGGTCATGCCGATTGACGCATATATGAACAAGCTCCCGGACAGTCACCCGGCAAAAAGCCTTATGGCAATTGCCAAGATAGCTCCGGACAAAATGGGCGGATCGTTCTTTACATCGGCGCTGACCACGCTGCGACTGTACATAACTAACGATATGTATAACGTAACTAAGGAGTCTGAGTTTTCCCTTGAGGATATGGGGGCTAAACCCAAGCAGGCTCTTTTTTATTTGCTTCCTGACCAGAAAACCACCTATTATCCTATTGTGTCGCTTCTTGTGGCACAGCAGTATGAACAGCTTGTAACCTATGCGAAAACGCGAGGAAACCGACTTCCCAACCGTGTGAATTTCATACTTGATGAGTTCGGCAACTTTACTGCTATTCCGGATATCCAGTCAAAAATGACCGTAGGCGGTGGCTATGGAATACGCTGGAACCTGTTCATTCAGGATTTCAATCAGCTTATAGACAAATACGGACAAGAGGTTGCAAAGATCATTCAGTCCAACTGTCATTTCTGGATCTATCTGCATTCGCAGGATAACTCAACGAACAAGGAAATATCCGACAGACTGGGCAAATACACCACATCGACCTATTCTCTGGGCGGAACGACTCAGAAATATGCTGCACCGTCAAGCTCTACCAACATACAGCTTTCTGAACGCAGCCTGCTTTTCCCTGATGAGGTTGCATTAATTCAGCGACCTTATCAGATAGTTACATCATTTTATAAGCCGGTGGTCATGAAGTCACCGGACATTTCACAATGGATGTTCAATATCATGCTGGGCATGGGCGATAAAGCGCACAACACCAAGCTCATCGATCTTGATGAAAAACTTCGTCCGGAACGTGGCACAGCGTTCACCGAACAAATACTTTGGAAACCCTGGGAGGAAATCTTGCAGACAGCTGCTCCCGTGCAGGCTGCCTCGCCAAGATTTTCCGAACCTGGTTTACATAACAAACCACCATACTTCAGAAAGGGGTGAAATAAATGAAAAAGCTCAAAAGGTTCATCTCAATGATCATGGCAATGGCGACATCTGCTATGCTGGCTATAACAGCCAATGCAGAAGGCGGCGACCTTGCTTCATCTAAAGCAGTGACTGGTACAAAGGCGCTGCTTGATGATCTCTCCAATGTGCTACTGGTAGTCGCTCCGATTGCTGGTACAGCTTGCGTGATCTATTTTGCTGTGCGTCATGGTGCAGCAGATGAAATGGATCAGAAAAAATGGAAGCAGCGCATTGTTGTTGCTGTCGTTTCCATAGTAGTTGCTGTAGTGGCTTCGGCTCTCATCAAGGTACTCGTAAGCTATTACCAGTAAGGAGAGGTAACATGACCACAGATTACACATCGGGATTTCCACCCTAGCTTTGGTAATTCCTTTCGGCAAAACTTCTTACGGAGGAAACACCATGAATATTTCATGCGAACCCAGGAACATACGCATTTTATCGAGCAATGGTAATCGACTTGCGACTGCAAGCATTACCATTGACGGAGCCTTTGTCGTTCGCAATCTCAGCCTTATGAACGGCTCAAAGGGTATGTTTGTGAATATGCCCCAGCAGAAAGGTGTTGACGATAAGGGAAACACCAAGTATTACGATATTGCTTTTCCGCTTACCGCAGAGCTTAGAACAGCAATATCAGAGGCGGTCATTGGCGCTTACAAAGAACGTCTGAAAGAGCTTCAGACCAATGCGGCGCATGACGATACACAGTCCGAAGCCAACACGTCAGCCGAGGATTATGAAGAAGACGACGTGAACGAAAGATTTTAATTTACAGGAGGATTTCTAACATGAAGACAATCAGAAACAAGCTCATTTTCAAGGCGTTCCAGGCAAAGGAAGCAGCAAGAGAAAAGGGACTTATGCTCAAGGCAAGAGTGCTGGACACAACCGGCGAGGGATATGTTGATACTGCTGTCAAGATCATCATCGCCGTTGTAATCGGCGGACTGCTCCTTGCAGGACTGGTCGCACTGTTCAACACAGTGATCATGCCCAGAGTAAACACCGAGGTCAACAGCCTGTTCGATGCTGCTTAATACATCGGCATTCATCGTTGATAGGGGCGCATTACTGCGCCCCTATTTCAGATGAGAAAGGTACATAAATGACTTTTATACTCATCATTCTTATCGGAGCAATTCTATCAGGAATTGTGTCGCTTTTTTTCTCGTCGGAAATGCTTGTAGGTCTGTATGATGTCGTATTCAATAGTGGAATTACAATGCAGACGATAACAGGAGTGGAGTTTTTTGGACTTATAATGCCCATATCATATGGTGTGGGAATAAGCCTTATAATCCTCAAATTCTTGAAGAAAGCCTTTGACATCTATGTTCTCTGGACTGACGGTGATCCTGACGCGGATCCGTTTTTACTGCTGACTAATTTTGTCCGGGCGGTAGGAACTGCGCTGATATTCCAATGGCTCTACGGATTATTTGTCGATATATTCCGCGATATTACGAATACCATCATTGAACGAATAAATTCAAACTGCAATCCGACCGTTGAATGGGTCAATTCCATAACCAGTCTGGGAATAGTTCCTGCAATATGCGGACTGATATTCATTATATGCTACCTGATATTGCTTTTGTCATTCATGGCGCGTGGGGTTGAGATGATGGTCATGCGCATTGGCGTACCGCTTGCCTGCGTGGGACTGCTTGACAACGACAAAGGAGTTTTCCGGGCATATATCAATCAGTTCGTAAAGGCATTCGCGACAACCATAGTGCAGATCATGCTCTGTAAAATCGGTCTTTCCCTAATGCTTAATTCTACCATGATTACGGGACTGAACATATTCTGGGGTATCGCCTGCATGATTGCTGCCATATCTATGCCCAAGATACTCAGAGAATTCCTTGTTCCTACTGGTGGCGATGGCCACATTGGCAATACAGTATTCCAGACCGTGCACGTTGCTTCGCTTGCAAAGAGTGTCTTTACCAAGTAGGCGGTGAGTTATGGACACATTAAACACATTGAGCCTGTGTATGCAGGGGATCATTTCAGCCGGACTGATTATGAGAATCATCTTTTGTGCTATCAAGCTCATGCATGAGGAAGATGAAGCTGCCAGGTACAAAAAACGTATCAAAAACTCAGTGGTAATGCTGATAATTGCGCAGCTGATATTCCCGATAAAAGAAATTCTGATATCGTATTTCGGAAACGGTTACTAAGGAGGCACACATGGACGATGACAAGCTATATATTCCGTATGGTCTTTCCATTGACCAGGAATACTTTCCAGGTTTCGGCGGCAGGGAACTACGACAGTTCTTTGTCGGAATACTCGGCTCAGGAATAATTGGAGCGCTGCTGCTTATTTTTACCGGGCAGCTTCTTGCACTGACAGTTGCGCTGATGATTGGCGCGGCTGGCACCATGATGGCTGTACGCAAGGATCCGTATACTCGGATATCTGTTGTTGGTCAGATATCTGATATAATACATTTCCACAAGTCCCAGAAGCAATACAAGTACATCTACACTGCGCCGTGGGATATCAAGTGACTGTTTTTTCGCTGGTGGCAATTTATCTTTTCGGAATATCCCGTCAGGATATACGCCGCCACGAAATATCGAACTTCGCCCCCGTAGTACTCATTCTTGCAAGTCCATTCATAAGCACCACACCAACAGTGGAACGAATAGTAGGCTTGTTTGGACTTTTTCTGCCGCTAATGGCAGTCAACTTTCTCACCAATGGCTTTGGAATGGGAGATGTAAAGCTATGTGCGGCTTTCGGCTGGGTTCTCGGAGCGTTTGCCGAATACTGCTCACTTGCCGTTGCACTCACCGCAGCCGTTGTAGCAGGAAAAATCACGAATAACAAATTGCTGCCGCTTGCTCCATTTATATCTGGAGCAGGAATGACAGCGATTATTTTTAAGGAGGTTTTAATTTCATGTTAAAAAACCGCACGCTTATCGGAATTATTCTGATCGTAGCAGCAATCGGACTTTGCTTTGGCATATCTCCGCTGTTCAACACGATTCTCGCAAGCAAAACAACTATCATCAGGTTGAAGCAGGACATTCCGCAGGGAGTTCAGATCACCGGCTCTATGCTCGAAGCTGTTGAAGTAGGCTCTATGAACCTGCCGGCAGATATGCAGAATGACCCGAAAAAGATAATCGGCAAGTATTCCGTTACTGCTATGTTCGCCGGCGACAGCTTCAACGATAAGAAGCTCTCGGATACAATAGACACCTCAGACAGCCTGCTTCGTCAGTTGAAGCCAAACGAAACTGCTATGTCCGTTACAGTCAAATCTCTTGCAAACGGACTTTCTGGCAAGCTTCAGCAGGGGGACATTATCCAGATCGTTTCCGTTGACGAGGACGATAAGGCGCAGATTTTTGAGGAACTCCAGTATGTTGAGGTCCTCGCTACCACGTCAGACAAAGGTTCCGATAACACTTACAATGATGGCGAAGTTAATGCGAATGCGGAAGACGAGGAGGAGCAGTCCCTCTATGCGACTGTGACTATCATTCTGCAGGACAGAGCACAGGCGCTGAGATTAGCGGAATGCGAAAACACTTCTCTTCATGCAATATTCGTATGCCGCGGCGATGAAGAATACAAGCAGAAGTGCCTTAAAGCACAGCTTGACCTCCTTACTGGCGGCGCTGATGAAACAGCAGAAGCTACATCTGAAGCTGATACCGAGGAAGCTCAGCCGGCGATGAATATTCCCGAAAATAAAAATCAGAATAACGCTCCTGCAGGAAGTGAGGAAGCAGCTCATGGCGCATAAGATTATTGCCGTATATGGAAACTCCGGAAGCTACAAGACAACCACGGCGCTTTCCCTTGCCAGGTATATGGCTGCTAAGGGAACCAACATTATTCTTGTCGGCGCTGACACTACCAAACCGCTTCTTCCCATTGCAGCTCCTCTTGAGAGCAAGTTCGCCGGTTCTCTGGGCAAGGCTCTTTCCTCTGTCGATTTCGATCGTGATATGATTCTCAAGAATATCTACATGGCAACAGACCATGTTGGAATACTGTCCTACAACATCCGCGAGAATGCCAATACTTATGCAGTTGTATCACAGGAACGCATTGATGATCTGTATATGCAGCTCAGACAGCAGTCTGACACGGACATCATCGTTGACTGCACGTCTGATATTTCACAGAGCAAACTGACGGCAAAGGCTGTAATTACCGCTGATGTGGTTATTGAACTGCTCACCTGCGACACTAACGGCCTGGTTTTCGACGGGTCGCAGGAGCCGATATTACAGTCAGAGCAGTATACATACCGTAAGTTCGTTCGAATGATGTCACTCAGCAGCGTTTTCAAGCAGGACGAAGCTGCCATGAAAAACGCAATGGGACGTATTTCCGGCACAATTCCTTACTGCCCGAAAGCAGCGGAATATCTCAATCAGGGTACGCTGCTGACCAAAGGCGTTGATGACCGCACATATAACACGACCATTAAATCGCTTGCGGAAATAATAATGAAGGAGGAATGATCATGGGATTTTCTTTCAAAAATCTTTTCAAAAAGGACGAACCCCAGGAAAACACCGAGCACGTTTCTCTTGAGAAAAGCGCCGAATCAGATTCTGCAAAGCCCGAAGCCAGGGCGAAGCACAAAAAGGGCGAAGTGGTAATCGCCGACTCCGGCAATGTCAAGGAAGTATCCAGAGTAATGCTGAAGTTCGATCAACTCCTCCGGGCAACACAGGAATATATGTCCAAAACATACGGACTTGAACTGTACTCGTCGGACAAGCGCGACACCATGAAGCAGCTTATTAAGCAGTATATGAAAGATAATAACTACTATATTGCTGGTGTTACACTTGCGGACGCTGCTGACCAGCTCTACCGCGAAATGGCAGAATATTCGTTCCTGACACCGCTTCTCGCCCGAAAGGACATTGAGGAAATCAACATCAATGCCTGGGACGACATACAGATTATCCCCTCAAAGGGTAAGCCGTATAAGCTGGAAGAGCATTTCACATCACCGCAGCACGCTCTCGACGTAGTGCGCCGTATGCTTCATAATAACAAGCTGGTATTCGATGCTTCCCGACCGCTTGTTACCGGATTTCTTGACAAGAATATCCGTATCTCTGCCGTGCATTCGCTTGTTGTAGGCGAAGATGTCGGTGTTGCCGTGTCTATCCGTATCGTCAATCCCTGCAAGATAACCAAGAAACAGTTCATTGAGAGTGAAATGTGTACAGAGGAAATATACGACTTCCTTGTTATATCGTTCATACATGGCATTTCTCAGGTGTATGCCGGCGCAACGGGTTCCGGAAAAACAACGTTCATGGCTGATATAATGAGTAACTTCCCGGACGACAGACGTCTTATCACCATCGAAAAATCCGTGCGTGAGTTTATGCTTAAGAAGTATAATGATAACGGAAAGGCAATCAACAATGTCGTTCATTTTGTTACTTACGAAAGTGACGATCCGAGCCGCTGTGTAACCATGCGCGACCTGCTCACCAAGTGCCTGACAATGGATCCGGATAGTATATGCGTTGCCGAAATGAAGAACGAGGAAGCATGGGAAGCGCAGGAAGCAGCACGAACCGGACACACGGTACTCACGACAACTCACGCTTCTGGCGTAAAAGGCGTATATCCACGTCTTGCAACGCTCTGTATGCAGCTTTATGGTGATACTCCGATGAATACTCTTCTGTCATTTGTTACGGAAGCATTTCCGATTGCAGTATTTCTCAAGAAGCTTGATGACGGCAGGCGTCATATCATGGAAGTAGCGGAATGCGTCGGCGTAAATGTGGAAGAGAGCAAAGCCATTACGCGTACACTCTGGAAATACAATGTTAAATCTGAAAGGAAAGTAGACGGCAAGATCGTAATCGACGGCGAGTTTGTAAGAGTAAATCCCATATCAAAGGAGCTGCATGACAGAATGCTCGAAAATGGCGTTCCCGAGGATATGCTCAGGAAATATTCGGAGGAGGTGCGTTAATGGATAGAGTAATTTATCTTTTTGGCGCTCTGCTTATGTCCGCCGGCATTGTTATCCTGCTCGGCATAACTCCCGAAATAATAACTCAGGACATTATGTCGCTGATGTCACGTCAGCGCAGCTTAAAGTATCGTGTAGCCAAATCCCAGGGCAAGGTAAAGCAGAACCGGCTTCAGACTGCCATCATGAATATCAAGAATGCACTTATAGCCACACATTCTGAGAACAAGTTCTCTCTGCTGATTTCTGTTTCTCTTATCGGTATCTGTGCTGGATTTCTGCTGGCGGCTCTGCTCCAGAATCTGCTTCTTATACCCATTTTTTCGGGTATATGCGTGATACTTCCGTATGCTTACGTCAATGTCCTGCTTTCCAACTACAACCGGCGTATCTCCGAAGAGCTGGAAACAGCGCTTTCAATCATCACGACCAACTATGTGTCCAATGATGATATCATCTACGCCGTGGAGCAGTCCATTGACTACATCAATCCGCCGGTTCAGCAGGCTTTCCGGAAGTTCCTCACCCAGACGAAACTCATCAATTCCAATGTGAAGCTGGCAATCGAGCAGCTCAAGGGAGAAATCAATAATGAGATATTCCATGAGTGGTGTGACAGCCTTATTGAGTGCCAGGATAACGTTACGCTGAAGAAAACTCTCCAGCCCATCACTACAAAGCTTTCGAACGTGCGCATTATCAATGCGGAACTTCGGAATATGCTGATGAGTCCGCGCCGCGAACACGTTATGATGGTGTTTATCCTGCTGGCAAATTACCCCATTCTGTACTTTCTCAACGCAGATTGGTTCAAGGTGCTTACCGACACCTTTGTCGGACAGGTGGTCAATTCCATTGTCGCAATAGTCGTGATCGTGACTGTGATCCTGGCATACAAGTACACTCAGCCCATTCAGTACAAGAGGTGATGTGACATGAGTATATACAATATTGCACTCTACGCAGCAATCGCTGTAATAAGCCTTGTGTTTGCAGGCGGACTGTACTGCTTTGCTCTTATTCTGTTAAAGGTGCCAGCAAAGCGCACAACTAATGCAATCAAGTCCATTGCTTCAAGAAATCGTCCCTCTGCAGCCGGCTTCAAAAATACATACAACGATATTGCGCTGTTTGTATCACGGTTCATTCACCTGAACGAATTCAAGAAAAAGGAGCTTACCGACAGCCTGAAAATAGCAAACATCGCTATGTCACCTGAGCTGTTCACAGCAAGGGCGCTGGTGAAATCTGCCGGCATAATGCTGCTGTCCATTCCGTTCTTTTTCTTCCTGCCCATATTCGGGCTGCTGATTATCGCCCTGGGAATTCTTATATACTTTCAGGAAAAGCAGAAAGTCGATTCCTGCATAAAGGAAAAGCGCAGACAAATCGAGTTCGACCTGCCACGGCTTGTATACGCTATATCCCAGGAGATACAGATGACGCACGATGTAATCTCAATTCTGGAACGGCATAAGGACAATTTCTCACCGTATCTCAACGAGGAAATCGAGATAACAATATCGGATATGCGGACCGGCAACTACGAAGCCGCAATCACCAGATTTGAGGGGCGTATCGGCAGCACCAATCTGTCAGAAGTGTGCCGCGGATTCATTCAGATGATACGCGGCGACGATACCTCGGTTTACTGGGAAACACTCAGCGTTCGGTTTGAGGAATTACAGCGCCAGCACCTACGCAGCATTGCGCTGAAGATACCGCCAAAAGTTCACCGGCTGTCGTTCTTCCTGATGATGTGCATGATGCTGCTCTATGTTGTAGTACTTGGCTGGGAGCTTATCAGCAACATGGGAATTCTGTTCGGATAAGGAGGCAGGAATGAAAAAACTTCTTAAACGGCTCAGATCTACTTGTGGCGAGGGATATATCGACATCTCTGTTGCAGTCCTGGTTGTGATGATATTGCTTGTGGCAGTCATTAAGATCGCACCTGTATTCATCACGAAAATGACGATCAACAACTATGCAAACGAGCTTTGCCGCGAAGCTGAAATAGCCGGTCGTGTCGGCACAGAAACAACTACACGGCTTGACCGCCTTAACGAATCCCATCCCGACCTCAATCCTACCATTACATGGTCAAAAACAGGCAACATTCAGATTGGAAACACGTTCACGGTGACAGTATCTACTACCTATGATTTCAGCTTTTTCGTTTTCAGTACGACACCGATAACTATCTCAGCTACCGCCGAGGGTACCAGCGAGGTGTTCTGGAAATGATAAAAATACTGAAAAAAAGAATACTCAGCAATAAGGGATTTTCTTATGTAATTCTCAGCGTTCTGATGATCGTAATCCTACTCATGGGTGTTGCTATTTTTGAGATAATCAGAATAAACATTCAGGCAGCAGCTGTCCGGGACAAATTTGAGGATGCGATTATCTCGATGTGTGTTGAGAATTACTCTGAGATGTACCAGCCGATTCGTGAGAGCCATGCTTCAAGCTATGCTTTCAACGGAACACGCTGGGAGGAAAGGCACAAAGCCAACGAGCAGTACATTCGAACATATCTGAATAAAGCTATGAGCGCCGGCGAAATCATGCAATGCGAAATTGTGTCCATAAGTTTTGATGTGGATTCGCCGAGTGTTGCCCCTGCCGACACAGATACCGCAAAGAAATATGCGGTATCTGGAAGCATTACAATAAAAGTTCCGTATCGTTTTGCCTGGCAGGAGCTTGCCCCAATATCCCTTAAGCTGGACGTAAAGTCACAGTGGAGAGCTATGTTTTGACAATGGAAAGGAAATGGTGTATAATATGAAGAACAACACTCGCCTGTTTCGCGCCATGCCCATTCATTGCACTGACAACCATCAATGCCACAAAATGCTGGTGACTGCCACACTTAGACTGAACAAAACTCGTCGCACAAAATACGGCGGACAGCTTAACGAACAAATCATCCTTCAAATCATGAAGTTATATCGCGAACTTTGCAGTGGCGATTACGTAGGTGCTTATGCGCGCTTAAGGCACATTGGTGTAAATGTTGATCTTTGCAGCAGTGAAATGAGAGCAATTCTTATCCCGACCTTGAAGTGCATTACGGAGGATCATTTTTCATGAAATTGCTTGACCGTATTTTTTCATTCCATAAAAGAATCGATGACAATCTGCATTACGAAAGCGCAATGCAGAACATACAGCTTGTTGTTGACTGTGCCCAGAGTCCTTTGGAAAAGATACGCGCATATAACTATGCGATGTTTATTATTCGTGCGGATTATGCTGCTTACACAAAATCGCTTATGTTCCGCAAGGAATTTGCAGATAGAGTGGCAGCCTTTTTTCCTGCGAGTTATTACCTTGCCGACGGGACGAAGGAAACATTCACCAAGGAACCCATAAGCAATATAATTTCACTTGCCCAAGCAGATGGTATCGCTGCTTTTCCATGGGAATACAGCAGACTGGCACGAATTCTGCCCGAAATATATCAAAAAGGATTTATAGCCGATGAAAATCACAAAGCAAATTATTATGCGGAAATAGATCTCACTGTTGTATTTTCGGGCAACCATTCGATAAGTGCGGGAATATTCTATGGTTCAGGAAGTATAAATGCTAATGTATACCTTTTGTCAAAGCTATACGAACACGTTGATACAGACGGCGTAAATTGGATAAACCGCCATAACGGGCAGGTATTGACGCCGGTCCTTTCTGAACATCTTGCCATTCTTTATGAGATATCGCGCAGGAAAAACGGCATTCTCCGTTCACTCGACCATGATTCCGAAGAGTATTGCCGAATCAATGGCGGTGCTTTTACGAAAATCAGAAAATGCTACACCGTTGTATGCGGAATGCCATGCGCAGGAAAAACATCTTTTATCGGAACAATGTTCAAAGATAATGCCGTGCTCATAGACAAAAGTACCGACACTAATGCATTTGATGTCCTGATCCAAAAGGGTGAAAGCATAATCGAAGAGAACATGTGTTTTGGCAGTGCGCAATCAAGAATACGGTCGGCCAAAGATAGCGGGTATTACATCAGGCTTATTTTCATTGGTATCAGCGCAAATGAAAGTCTGCAGCGCGCAACTATCCGATTTATAAAGACAGGGCGTCAACAAGCTATTTCTGATAAGAACATTATATCAGAAATCGAAACAATATCCAGGCAATTCTGCAAGCTCATGCAAATGTGCGACTCGGCGGATTATTTCGATAACGAAGATATTTTCATTCGTGTTGCACACTGGGATGGACAAACCTTTTCATTCTATGGAAAAGAATATCCTGAGTGGCTTCATAGCATACATACAGCATGGCTTGACAGTTTGTCGAAATAATGAGCGAAAGGCAATACAACATTAAGCACGGCATCAAATCCGTGCTTTTCTTTTTCTATGCTTTTATTCTCCATCACACAATAATAATTACAGAAAGGAAAAACAATGCAGATAGCAATAGCAATTATCACCCTTGTACTTTGTGCAGGGGTTCTTTATTGGTTCAAGCGCAGCGAGAACCAAAAACGTACTCGCCGCACTGAAGAGGAGGAAGACGAGCGTGAACGTCTTGCCCAGAAAACTGCCCAGGAATTCGTGAATGCCAAAGACCTCGGTGAGCATTGCCTTTACACGATTGACGGTTACATATTCGCTTATATCAAGATCGAGGGACTTTGCCTTGAGCTGTACAGCAGGCAGGAGCAGAAGCGCCTGTGTCGAGAACTCTCTGCTTCTCTTTCGGCAATAAAACGTCCCTACAAAAGTGACGCGGTAAGCCGTCCGGTTGATATCTCCGCACCTCTGAACGAATATGAGGAGCTGTATAACGCCGCGACTGGCGGCAGAAAAAAGCTGCTTAAGTTCGACATGGAATCACTGGCTGAAATGGTTGCGACCGGCGAATCCCTTGAGCGACAGCATTATATCGCTATATGGGATACCATTCAGCGTTCTGATGAGCGCACTCTGACCCAGGCAGCACAGGACATAGCAAAAAAGTATTCCGACTGTGGGATAAAGGCAGAACTGCTCGACAGAAAAGGCATAGTTCAGCTCTGCAACCTGGTAAACAATCCTGCGTATGTCCACGTCGAAAATGCAAATATTGAGGACGTTATTTCTGTTCTCTCCGCAGGATAAGGAGGTGTGTCAATGAGCGAATTACATATACAGTCCGGGAAAGATTTATCTCCTCAGATTTATGAATTTTACCGAAATAAGATATGTTTCGGTGATTATAAACCCGGTGATAGACTACCGTCCTACAAATCACTTTCGGAAAAGTATGCTATATCCTATTCTCCAATCAAGGCTGCATACCAGGCTCTTGAAAGAGAGGGATTTATCCGCCTAACAATCAAGGGCAGCATAGTTGTCGAACAGCCGAAAACGGTTAAGGAAAATATCGCTTCCAAACTTGATGAAATGCTCCAGACGGCTCTGGATTTTGGCGCAGCAAAGGAAGATATTGTTGAAGCCATAGATTTTATCATGGAAAAATACTGCTGAGAAAGGTCATGTAATGAACAACAAAAAATCAGAAGTACAGATATCAGTCAATACTGCGTTACAGGCAAGCATTACGCCAATCGGAATTGATTTCGAAATGAACCGGCTCCGGCTCGGCGAAAACTACTGCTGTATCTTCGCAATCACGGACTATCCCTCAGAGTGCGACTATGGCTGGCTTTCTAAGCTGACCAATATCCCCGGCACAATCGTTTCCATAAACAGCGAACCCATTGATAATGGTGAAGCTGTAAACGAAATCTCTAAGAAAATCCGTATGTATCGTGGACAGGCTGCCAGTACAAAGGATCCTCGCGAACGTCAGCGCTGCCAGAAAGCTGCTGATGACCAGGAAAAAATAATGGCTAAGATGGACCAGAACGGCGAAGTCATGGGGAAGTGGAATACTACGATAATGGTGCTTTCCCGTGACAAAGAGGATTATAACTCCAGGTGCGACCGGGTGAAGAACGTTGCAAGTATACTCGGCTGTAAAATACGCGTTCTCTCCAATCTTCAGCGCGAGGGATATCAGCAGATTTCCCCCACATATCCGCAGATAAAGCGCATACAGGAAACCTCCTCAAGGTACTTCCCGGTGAGTACGTTTGTAGGAGGTTTTCCTTTTTCCTCCGGCGGCTTCAACGATGGCAAGGGATTCTACCTCGGCAAGAACAGCAGCGGCGGACTTATTCTGCTTGACCTTTGGAAGCGTGGTTCATCGAGGACTAACAGCAACATTACCGTTGTAGGCGGTTCTGGTTCCGGTAAATCCACGGCTATAAAGCACATAATTGCTTCCGAATACGCCCGTGGAACAAAAATTATCGTAATCGATCCAGAGGGTGAATACAAGGATATGTGCCTGAATCCGCTGTTTGAGGGGTCATGGATAGATGTTGCCGGCGGCAGGGGCGGACTCATCAATCCGCTTCAGATACGTCCGGTACCCCCGGACACAGATGACGAGAGTACCGCTGAGCTGCAAAAGAATGAGAGCATTGGCGACCTTGCCGTTCACCTTAAAACATTGCAGACGTTCTTCCGGCTGTATATTCCCTCTATGGACGACAGGCTGAGAGCGCTGCTGGATCAGGCGCTTGTTGAGATGTATCATAAATTCGGAATAACCTGGGACACAGATGTTTCTTCATTTTCCGCAGAGCAGTTTCCGATACTGAGCGATCTGTATAATCTTATTGCCGAAAAAGCAAAACTCAAAGATAACAATGCAGTATATTATGAAGATCTGAAAACTTACCTCGAGGGAGCAGCTAACGGCGCAGACCATCTCCTTTGGAACGGATACACTACCATAAATCCACAAAGCGGATTTATCGTACTGGACACAAAATCGCTGATACAGATGTCGGGAACGGTGCTTGCGGCGCAGTATTTCAACGTGCTTTCATGGTGCTGGGAGCAGATTACCCACGACCGCAAGGAACGCATTATGCTGGTGGCTGACGAATGCTGGACCATGATTGATCCGCGCTGCCCTCAGTCGCTGGAATTTCTCAAAAACGCTGAGAAGCGCGCCCGTAAGTACGAAGGCAGCATTATCGTAGGTACCCAGTCCACCAACGACTTCCTTGATCCGGAGGTTAAGTTCTATGGGCAGTCCGTTCTTGATCTGCCGACGTTCAAGCTGCTGTTTTCGATGGACGGAAAGTCGCTGAAAGAAACAACTGAGCTGTTTGACCTGAACGACGCTCAGAGCGATTATATATCTTCCGGTCAGCGTGGTACAGCACTGATGAAAGTGGGCAATCAGGCTGTTATCGTCCGTTTTGAGCTGAGCGAGGAACGTCTTGAAATGTTCGGCAGAGGTGGAGGACGTTGAAGACTGCTCTTATCTTTTGGAGGTTACAATGGCAGTAAATCCGAAAATAATAATGATGGTCGCGCAGGCGGCAAAGAGCCATAAAGTCCGTGAAGTTGTTCTTCATGTCGTGTTCTATTCACTTGGCATAATTCTGTTTATTTTCACTGCTTTTATAGCATTGATAAGCGGACTTCTGGCAATCGTACAGACTAACGATCTGAGGAACCACTGGAATTACTATCGCACAAGCATTTCTGAGTTGTTTAACGGAATAGAATCCGATATCAACACAAACGTGAAAGATGAAGTATACGACTTCATGCCGGAATTCTCCGTGAACCTTTCCAAAGCCACGATAGCCAACAACTTTGATGGCAGCTCTCTCATTCTGTACGACGATGATGAGATATCACGTGCCGAAGATATTATGCTCAACTATGCAGGACAGCTCCGTGCCATAAAGACCCAGGACGAATTTGACTCCTTTATCTCTGATTTCGACACAGACCTTTCTTTTTCGGATATCAGCAGCATTCGTTTTACTGATGATACTGGAATAGATAATCTGTCTGAGTACGGCGAAGAACTGAAAGTGTTTTTATATCATCGTGCCATGGAACAGATGAGTAAATATAACTACACATTTGAGAATGTTGTATTGGATGACGGCAAGAGGGCGGACCGCCAAACGCTTGTTGTTACAGCGGCAGACGGAAGCACCCAGACAGTGGAATACACCTGCATAGGTGGCGGTGAAGTTTATCTACCGGAATTCCTGGCAATGTACAATGTTCGTCAAGGGCGTGAATACCTTATCAAAACCACGCAAAATCAAGCGCCGGACCTTAATTCACAAATGGAACAGGCTCTTGGAGATATCCCCGAAACTGCCGAAGACGCTCAGGAATACATCAACAATTCATGGGGTAGTATGATTGACGGCAGAGGGGCAATAAACTTAAACCTGTTTCAGATGTCTAACCTCAAGTCGATAATCGAAAATGCCAATATGAGTGGTGCCGCCAAGATTGAAACGGAACGAACAGCTGATAAGCTGTCTATCACTCTTGAAACTGTTGGCGCAGACGTTTGGAGGGATATTTTCGGCATTGAGGAGGAGTTCGAACAGTATGTCGAGCAGTCCCAAATGGCTATAGAAATGGCTCTGTCCGAAGCAGAAATACCGCAGGAAGAGTGGACTATATCCCTGGACAACATGGTTCAGCTCGCGCTGTTCGTCTATTTCGAAGGCTTCTTCGAACTCCCGGTCAGCAGCTCAGACCTTGCACCGGGAGGTAATGGTATTCTGTCGCAGTGCGGTGATGTATCCGAACTGCACCAGTACACCTATGGCACTAAGGATATGGGAGTACCTGAAAAAGGCATTACGCTTGAGCTGACAGGCAGGACAGCGATCCATGCAGATTTGCTAAACTGCGGAAGCTGTATACAGGACGCATTTATATATGATGTATGGAACATGGATGAGCAGAATATCGCTAATGATACCAATTCCAAAGTCTTTAACCAGAGCGCAGTCACTATCGCATACATAATTGATACCGACCAGTTTGAAGAAGATTACGGATTCCCTTTCCCGACAATAAACGGCTTACGCGGCGGAAACACAATTACTCTTTTCCTGGAATTCACCTGCCTGAGCGAGGTAGAATTTGAAGACCTCGATATTGGCAGTCCCGTTGACCTTGAGAATTTGACTGTCGGTTACTCGCATGACGGGTATTACAGCGACACTTACGACAAGGGACTTTGGCGTCATCATCTTAACCGTGATGAATGCATTCCGCACGTCGGAATAAAGACCTATTTCATGTCTGGCGAAGCTGCTGCCCCTGATCCGCCACAGGGAACACATTACTATGGCGGACCAAGTGCAAAGGATATTGGCGTAGTTGCCAACCCGCGACTTTGGTTCAAGGCATTCCGCACCGGCATGAGCGATGAACTGTTTGAAACTATCAAAGCAGTCGAGCCGGATTAAGGGAGGTTTTATGAGAATATTTGTAGATATGGATGGGACGTTAGCACGCTTCCATGATGAAGTTGGATATCTTGAACGTATGTTTGAAAAAGGCTTTTTTAGTGGATTACAACCTTTTCAGCAGGCAGTTCAGGCAATCAATGATCTTGCTCGTTATTCGAAAGACTGTGAGTTATTCATTCTATCGGCAACAGTAGACGGTGAGCCACCTTATTGCTGCGATGAGAAAAATCAGTGGCTTGACAGATATTGCCCAGAAATAGATCAGGCACACCGATTATTTACAAAAATCGGTATTTCAAAGTCAGAGTACATTCCGGGAGGCATTCAGTCTGATGATATATTATGGGATGATTATAACAAAAACCTTGAAGAATGGGTAGCTAACGGTGGTGTTGCAGTAAAATGCAAAAATAACATAAACCACAAAGGTTTGATTGGACCCATTTGGCAAGGATTAATAATCGCAAATGACGCTTCATCAGAGCTTATCAGAAATTCACTTTCTGAAATAGCATACGAAGCTGCCGAATCTTCCGACGAAGAATGGGAACTGTAAATAGAAGAAAGGAACCATTACCATGACCAATCCGTTACTTATTTCCCGAAAAGAAAATGCCGGCATTCTGAGAAAGATATGCTCGGAAATAGGGGCAACTCCCCGCGAAATTTCGGGTGATGAATGGTCGCTTGCACTATTCATCAAGACAGATCTCAAAAACTATATGTACCAGTCGCACTACGTCCTCGATGTTTCAGCATTCCTGGAAAAAGGTGATGATTTAGTTGCGCTCTGTGAGGGCATTGCGCTCCAGAAAGACCCCAACAGCATAATCATCTATGCGGATCATTTCTTCCCGGGAGATGATTTCCTGGATAAGCTGGTGCATAAGGGTATACACAATATCGTAGCCAACTACCCTGATGTGGACGAAAAGACAAACGTCACTAAGATGATGGAGGATCTCAAAGAGTGCCTTACCACCGGCTTGTCCAGGCAGAAGTGGCGAAAGTATGACAAGTCATTCGACGCGTTTGCTGAAGCACGGGAAGCTGCTCTTATCGCCGAAAAAGAAAGTGAGAAGCCGCGATATTCCCAGGCGAGCCTGCATATTGCGGTCGTGGGAGCGCAGAGCAGGATAGGCACGACGTCCTTTGCACTGCGCATGGCAGAGTATTTCCGCAGCCGCGACGGTGAAAGCGTGGTCGTATGCGCCAGCAGGCGTGGAGCCGAGCAGCTCGAAATGATGGAAACCTGCTATGAAGAAGCAAAGGTGCAGGACGGAATTTACACGATCAACGGCATAGACCTTTGCAGTTCTGATACTGATACCGCAAAGGTCTACAACGCTGAGATATATGACTTTGGCAGCAAGAAGCCAACGGACTTTTCCGGCTTCGACAAGATATATGTCGTAGGCGGTACTTCGTGGAACGAGCTGCCGATGATATATGATATCCAGAATGACCTCAACATGGTAAACTACACCGTTGCCGTCAACTTTTCCGATGAAACATCTGTTGAAAAGAACAGGGAACTGCTTTCCGTCAATCTCAATGATGTAATTTGCCTGCCTTATGCGCCGGATCCGTTCTCACTGACCGCCGGATATGAGGAGATTTTCGACAAGGATTTTGTCGAATGGGCAGACAGCCCTGCTGAAGAAGCTGATTTATCAGCCGAAAAATAAAGATATGGAGCAAACAAGACATGAAACAGAACAGACAGTTTGTCCGGGTTAATTCGGACTTTATAAACAAGGACCTGTCAGCCGGCGCTGTAAAGGTTCTGTTTCTGCTTGCTTCAATAGCCCAGGCTGGCGGCAGTGATACTGCTGTCATATCCAATACAAGAATTGCTGAGCGCACCAAGCTCACGAATATAACCAGAATAATCAATGAACTGTACGCCATAGGTGCAGTAACTGAGCGCATTCAGCGCTTCAAGAGCAATCGCCAGAAGTGCAACGCTTACGTCCTTTCAGAAGCTGTTTCAGCGCCGAAAAATTACGTTCTTGTTCCGGTATCCGCGGTGGAACTTCCTAAAAGCTGTCTTAGGCTGTTTATGCTGTACTGCATACACGCCAGTGCAGAGGGGCGCTGCCTGCTGTCCCTTTCAATGATACAGGAGCTATCCGGAATGGCACGCGGAACGATCATTTCCTGCAACAAGGAACTTACGGAGCAAGGCTACATAGCTAAGCAGCAGTACGTTCGAAGAGAGGGAGATTTCGGATACAATCGAGTTTATATCTCTCATCTTCTCCGGCGCAGGAGCGAAACCAAACGTGCTGAAACATTCCGTGTTATCGTCAATTCCGGTGTTCTCAGCTTTGAGAGTAAGTGCGCTGCTGAACACTCCCTGTCCCAGGAGCCAACACCAGAATTTGCAAAAGCAATGCGATATCTATTCCGGAATACCAGAGTTGCACATTTTATCAGGACTATTCTCCGCAGCACGAAAAATGCTGCGGTTTTTCTTTGCCAGAAATGGGGTAGTCAAAAAAAGAATACCCGATTTATAAATTTAAAACCTGTTTTAATAATTTAAAAACACTTACCGAAAAAAGAATTATTATACTTTCGGTAATTTGAAAGGAGCTGCTTATGTTAAGCATAGAAACGATCTCTCAGCGGCTTGCGGACGCCAAAGGCAAGCGTGAGCGCCTTATATCCACCCTTAACCGGCATATTTCCGCCCTGGAGAAAAAAGAACGCGAATTTGAGAAAACCTACAAGCTGAAGCCGGAGCTTTGCAGCGAGGAATCTCTTAGAGGAAATGACAAGGCGTTCTGGGATTACTACTCGATCAAATCGAAAAATAGCGATATTCTGTCCGTGAACAAACGTATCCAGGAAGCAGAAGAACGAATTCAGGCGCTCCAGGCTGAACTTCGCTCTGCCGAAGCACAGCAGGCGTTTATGGAAAATCAGATTCCTGATGTTATAAAAGACTTCTTCGTGCGCTGGAAAGAAGACAGTATTTCTTTTTTCAGCAATCGTTATGAGCAGTATCAGGATTTTGTCCAGGAACTCCGAACAAAAGAGCTTGCAGCCCGGAAAGAAGCGGTCAGGACGCTTCCCGTGTATTCTCAATATGCAGAACGTGTGGACAGAATGAGCGATTACGATTTGCACAACGTGTTCCCCAGAAAGCCAATGGAAGATTTTCTGAAATCGCTGAATCTTGATTACCGCAGCATCAGCGAAGCTAAGAGCAGCTTCGCCGGTCCGATCGTTTCTGCTATGTGCAAGTACAATGACCCGGAACAGAGGAGAGTATTCCTTGAGCGAACCATTGATCATGAAATGAGAAGCAAAATGCTTGACCTGGCTCAGCGAATAGGGGAAAAGTCGGCAGGATAACCGACGCTGCTGGTCTGCACGTTCAGAACGGCGAAATTGCCGGCGTGATTTATGGAGAGAACGGCAGTGCGACTATTCAGACGATCGGCGCCGGCGGGTATAATATTCAGCGCTTTCATTTCCGGATGCTTGTCCATGAACTGGAACAGTACCAAGCTCAGGAGCAGGACGAGCAGTCTGAGCAGGAAGAAGACGGCGATGAGATGGAGATGTGAATAAAACATAGGTGCCTCATGATGAGGCACATCGCTTTTACGGGAAAGGAAAAAATATGATTGATATCCGCGAACACTTTAAGAAATCCATGCTTTTACAATATTATGAATCTGAAGACTCAAAACGCATTCCCGAAAATGTGTTCTTGAAAATTCTTGATGATTACATGAAAATAGAATGGCTTTATAATCATGATGAAGAATACTGTCTAAAGGATTATATTCCACAAGGCGAACCTTATGACAGAGAACGCGCGATAGCGTGCGCTGAAAAAAGAGATAATTCTATGGATAGTATTATTTATACCTTAGGATACGGCTTTTGGCTCATTGTTCCACTGATGTTATTTGAAGCGGCTGTGTTAAAATTTGGTGTACCTCTCTGGAATAAAGAACAACCGTGGGAAGGGCAAAAATGCTACCAAAGATGTCCATTGGGTGATTTCTGCAATTGCAGTCCTAATATGATATTTTTTATCAGCAATAAAAAATATTGCTTGGGACAGCTTTATATGAATAACAAATTTCATGACAATAGTACATTGGAACTGCCTGTATATGACGATTATGAGTTATATTGCCTCACAAAGCCATTTAATAAACTTCAACCCCCCGATAGAGAGCCGAATAGTATTCTCGTTGATATTTGGTATAGTACATTCGATTATACAAGAACGGTTCGCAAAGGGGACTATGCGTGGGGATATTCCTATGAAATTATTGCTCCAAAATTTCGTAGAATAAACAATAAGTTTGTTGGCGGAAATGTCATTCCTTTTCTATAACAATCATATGTGGCTTATTAATCTTAAAATTGTTGTATTTTTTTTTGTTTTTTTTCGTCCATTTCATGCAAGTAAATATAGCAATTAAAGCTACATCGCAATCAACATTATTCTTTATTTGGCTATATACTTGTTCATCCATGGATCCAGAGCAAAACGGATTTTCCGCACCTATTTTATAAATATTAAGTGACATAAAAGGTCCATCTTTAGATAAACGTTTTTCCCATTTTATTTTCACACGCCCATAGAACACCATAAACCTATAATAATCTTCTTCATGAAAAGGTGACGTCAAGGACTTTGAAGGAATACGTTTTTGATTACTTTTTCGACTGACCTTTTCTCTAGGTATGGGTTTCATATCAATAACATTGCCATTTATATTTACTGCAAGGGGGTGATCCTTAGTTCTAACCTTTTTCAAAAGAGAATCAATAACTTGGTTAAGTCTTAACTGAATATCTCTTTTGTTCGGTTCTAGATCAATTTTTGTTTCAATATGATTATCCGATATTTCATCTAACCCAAAACCACAATCATCATTATGAACTTGATGTTGGAATCCTCGTAAATAAAAGCCATACTTTGTCTGGCACAATGTAAGTTGAGGTACTTTACATTCGGGACAATACATATTGTTGCTGTATTTTGTCAGAAAAGCACCTTTGTCCTTGTTTCTTTCTTCTATCAAATCTTCGATATTTATCACATCTACATTTTTGCTTACAGGATCAATGTATGCAACTGAATCATATTTCCCATACTTTCTTTTATCCATAAATGCTCCTTTCATTATATCAGGTGCCTCATCATGATGCACCAGTGTGTCCTATAATGTATATAATGCACAAAGCGCACAATAAAAAATTGTAATAATTTGTGCCCCTATTGACATTGACAAACAGAGGATAATATTGTATAATAAATAAGGTGATTTAGCAAACACCAAAAGGCTTCCATGAATCTATTTTTCACGCAAGCCTTAATAATATTTTAATTAACACCCGCAATCCGTGTGTGCGTGTAGACACACACACACACGGACGACCGAGAGGATACGCCAATATCCAAACGGCTTTTACAGGTGCCATCTCTGCGCTTGATTTTGACGGTCAGCGCTTAGATATACTTTGTGAGAGCGTTTGGACTTATGTTCAGACGCTTTTACTATTTTCTCCGAGGACCTCTGTTTGCTCTGTATTCTGAGTCTAAAGCAACAAATTCATCCACGGAGATAGAGAAACAGTGGGCGAGGGCAGCATACTTGTTCAATCCTTTGCCTGTCCTTGTTCCGCTGAAATCTCTTTTGCCTGCCATAATGCTCCTTGCATGACCGGCGGAACATTCGCACACCTCTGCTAACTTGCGGATCTGCTCTGTATAATCAGCTATACCATTTTTACAAAACAGGTCTGCGAGATAGTGGCGGTACTCCTTTGGAAAGGAGTATTCATTGTGGCTTGCCATGATAGTACCATCCTTCCTACTTTTTCGGAACAGCTGAGCAATCTCAGCCGAATTTGCTTAAACCCGCCTTTGACGGTTTTAATACAAATTGAATGCCACCATGCAATAGCAAATGTTATCTTGTCCTTAGGACTTCGCCATGAAACGAGCGAGTGTGACGGCTGTGAAGCCGACTAAACAGAGGGATCACATCAACGTCAGTGTTTTCTTTCTTCAAAGGAAAACCCTCAGCTTGATAACGATAGCTGATGTCCAAACTGATGGAAAGATAAGATGAACGAGCAGGTAACGCCTGGCTGCGTTCTGCGAATGTGCGTAGAGGTGGAAGTACTCAAAGCTATATTCTCGTTGCTGCGGCACTCCGTGGCTCCAGTCCCCAGTGCTGCGGCAGCGTTAATATATACCTTTATATATGACAAAGAGATTACACCACTCGCTAAGAGCCATGCAATCTGTTTGTCATAGTTGGTTGCGGGAGCCAGATTCGAACTGACGACCTTCGGGTTATGAGCCCGACGAGCTACCGAGCTGCTCCATCCCGCGATATCAGTACTCAGGAGGTTTTCTCTTGAGTACTCATCTATTATATCATGTTGAATGCGATTTGTCAAGTGTTTTTTCAAAAAAAGCTAAAAAAATTTTATTGAGTTGAAAGCACCCTGACAGAAAGCAGTCCGGACTGCTCGCAGACCTCCGCTCTGGAGCCGCTTCTCAGTCCGCCGGAGATCATCATTCCGGAGAGCATGTTCTCGATTTCCGCGGTGATCGTCCTGCGGAGCGGACGCGCTCCCATGCCGCGCTCCCTTCCGGAGGAGCTGTCGCGGCAGAGGTGCTTCACGGCGTCGTTGGTGAAGCTCAGCTCTATGCCGCAGAGCTGAGCGCGCGCCGCGAGTTTCCGCAGAAGTATGCGGCAGATTGATTCCATCTGCTCCTCGCCCAGCTTGCGGAACACGACCACGTTGTCTATTCGGTTGATAAGCTCTGGGCTGAACCGCTTTTTCAGCTCCGACAAGACTTCGGATTCCCCGTCGTCCTGCTGCCCCGAACCGAACCCCAGCGTGTTTTTAGAGAGCTGCTCCGCGCCGATGTTTCCGGTCATTATCACAATGGAGCTCCGGAAATCCGCCCGTTTTCCGTCAGCGGCGGTGAGAGTCCCCTCTTCGAGTATCTGAAGAAGCAGATTCAGCACGTCCGGGTGAGCCTTCTCGACCTCGTCGAAAAGCACGACTGAATATGGAGCGCTCCTGACCCTTTTAATGAGCTGCCCCTCCTCCTCGAATCCCACGTAGCCGGGAGGCGACCCTATCAGCTTTGAAACCGAGTGCTTTTCCATGAACTCCGACATATCAAAGCGTATCATGCGCTTCTCATCGCCGAAAACCGCTTCGGCAAGCGCCTTAGCCAGCTCAGTCTTTCCCACTCCGGTCTGCCCGAGGAACAGAAACGAGCAGGTAGGGCGCTCCGGCTCTTTAAGCCCCGTTCTCCCGCGGCGGACCGCATTCGCGACCAGCTCTACCGCCTTATCCTGACCTACCACGCGCCTGCGGAGCTGCTCCTCAAGCCCGGAGAGCCGCGCAGCTTCGTCCTGCGAGAGCTTCTGCGCCGGGATACCAGTCACCGCCGAGGCGGCGCATGCGATGTCCTGCCGGTCGACTGACGCGCCAATGCCGCCGCTCAGCGCCTTCACCAGCGCGTATTCCTCATTGTGGAGCTTCTCCGCCTCAGCAGCGGATTTTACCACTGCAAGCCCCCTTCGCACCTCCGAAAGCCTGCGGGCATACGGAGCATTCGGGGCTCCTGAGCGCACCCGCGCCGCCGCTTCGTCCACGAGGTCAAGAGCTTTGTCCGGGAGGTTTCGGTCGGTGATATACCTCACCGACAGCCTTACCGCCTCCTCAAGCGCCGCGTCGGTTATCGTAACGCAGTGGTGGGTCTCGTAGCTGTGCCGCATTCCACGGAGTATCTCCAGAGTCTGCGCTTCCGTCGGCTGCTCCACTGTTATTGGCTGGAATCTCCGCTCAAGCGCGCTGTCCTTCTCGATGAAGCGGCGATATTCCTCGGTGGTGGTGGCTCCTATAAGACATATCTCGCCACGGGCTAGCTGGGGTTTCAGAATATTTGCCGCGTCTATCGCGCCCTCGGCGGCTCCGGTGCCGACAATGCTGTGAAGCTCATCTATAAACAGTATCACATTCTGACAGCCGGCGGCTTCCTCTATCACGCTTTTCAAGCGCTCCTCAAAGTCGCCGCGGTACTTCGCCCCGGCGAGCATCGCCGTCAGGTCAAGGGAATATATCCGCTTCCCGAGAAGCCCCTGCGGGACGCTCCCCGCCGCTATGCGCTGCGCGAATCCCTCCACTACGGCGGTCTTGCCGACTCCGGCGTCCCCGATGAGGCAGGGATTATTCTTGCAGCGCCGCAGCAGCACCCTTATAAGGCGGTCGGTCTCCTGCTCCCTGCCTATCACCGGGTCGAGCTTCCCGGAGGCTGCAAGCTCGGTGAGGTCCCTGCCGTATTTCGTGAGCGCCGGGAATTTCGCGCGGCGCTCCTTTTCGCTCTGCTGGAAGTCCGGCTCGACATAACGCTGCGCGCAGACCTCCCCCGCGAGCTTCACCATATTCACGCCAAGCTCCGCTAGTATCGACCAGGCGCAGCACTCCCTGTCGAGCACCACCGCGCGGAGAAGGTGCTCCGTCCCGGCCTTGCGCTTGTCCTCGGCGGCGGCAAAGGAGAGCGCGTTTTCCATCAGCCTGCGCGAACGCGGCGTGAGGTCGTTCATGCTCAGGCGGGTAGGTCTCCCCTTGCCGACCAGCGTTTCCAGCCGCCGAAGGACTTCATTGCGACCTACGCCGTACCTCCGCAGCACCGACGCGGACGGAAAGCTGTCGTCGCTTACCAGCCCGTAAAGCATGTGCTCGCTGCCGACATAGGTGTGACCATATCCCATAGCGGCTCCCAGCGCCGAATTGAGCGCCTTCACCGCACTATCAGAAAATCCGCTTATTGAATTCATGTTGTTGACCTCCTCGTTGATACACATAGTATGAGCAGAAATCAGGAATTTATTTCATCATAAGGAAAATTTCTGTAACAGATTTTCACACTCTGCATACTATGTACTATGAAACGGAAGCTTCAAAGGGAAGCGGAAATTTCTACTATAGTAATTAGGAGGACACGAATATGTCATGCTTCAACGTTGGCGGCGGCAACTGCTGCTGGATCATCATTCTTATTCTTATCCTGTTCTGCGGCTGCGGCAATGGCTGCGGTAACAGCTGCGACAATGGCTGCGGCGGCTGCGGCAACAACTGCGGTAATAACTGCGGCTGCTGATCGTTTCCCGGGTATAGCCTGATCCGGCGTCAGTGAGCGGTGAGTGATGACGGCTCGGCGCGTCATACCTTAACACGCTCCTGAGCAGTGACAGAGGGCGCCTTTCAATGAAAGGCGCCCTTTTCTCATGGGAAATCCGGGAATATTTGCCGCACTGGAATATTCCACCCAGATCAAAGCCGGGTCAAATTTATGCCGAGCAGGATTTTTCAGCCGCCAGCAGTCTGCCTATCCTTGCCGAAAGCACGCTTCCGTCAGCAGGCTTGCGGATAACGTCTGCCGCGCCGGCATTCAGGAACATCACTTCTGCGGCAGGCGAACGATCCGCCGTGTAGACCACTGTCGGTATATCCTTCAGCCGCCCGTCAGAGCGCAGCGACTTCAGCAGAGATACATCGTCCGCGCCTGCGGATAGCAGTATCAGCTCTGGAACATGTCCCTCAAGATACTCCAGCGCCTGCCCGCCGCTGCTTACCGACGCCACGCCGTATTCCTGGAGCATACGCTCGGTCAGGCAGCGGAACATCAGGTCGTTTTCGATATACAGCACCCTGCCCTCCGCATCGCAGGAACCTGCTTCAGAGCCGCCGGCAAGTATGCCGCGTATACGCCCGGCAAGCATTCGGTACTGCTCAAGAACACGCCGCGTGTTCTCGGTGATATACCCGGTATCGCCGGACTTGGCCGCCTCCTCAAGCCGGAGAGCCTCCTCGTACAGCGCGTTCGCCCCTATGGTGCGGGAGCCGCTCTTCAGCGCATGAACCTGTATGCGGTAGTTCTCCAGATCCTTGGCGGCGAAATATTCCGAAATGAGGCCGTACCTGTCCTCCTCAAGATAAGTGCCGACTATATCAAGATAAAGCTCCTCGCTGTCGCAGCAATATTGCAGCGCCGACGAGACGTCCAGAAACGCCCCTAGCTGCTCCATTACGCCTTTTTTCGGAGCCGCAGCGAACCCGGACACCGGCTCGCCGTCTCCCATGCGGACATACTCGGCGGGAAGGTACTTCATAACAGTATCCCAGAGCTGCCGGCTTGAAACCGGCTTTGCAAGGTAATCGTCGAAACCGGCGTTGAGGTACATATTGCGCTCTCCTGAAACCGCGTTCGCTGTAACAACGATTATCGGAACGCCCGGACACAGCTCCTGCTTTTGTATCGTCCGCAGGGTCTCCATGCCGTCCATTACCGGCATCATATGGTCTAGCAGTATGAGGTCGTAGCGGTTCCTGCCGATAAGCTCAAGTGCTTCCACGCCGTTCACCGCGGCGTCTATCGTGACCCGGGTCTCGCGCAGGCTGCGGCGGTAAAGGTCGAGGTTCATCTCGTTGTCGTCGGCTATGAGTATCCGCGCCTGCGGAGCCGTGAATCCCGGCTTGCTGCGCGAAAGCTCTCCGGGACGCGTCAGCGCCGCCGCATCGCCTACCGGGCTTGGATCCGAAACGCCCTGCCTCAGCCGGAAGCTCATGCAGGTACCCTTGCCGTAGGTGCTTTCCACCTCCAGGAAGCTGTCCATCATCGAAAGCAGCCTTGTTACAATGGTAAGTCCCAGACCTATCCCCTGAATATTCTGGCTTCGCTTTTTGTCCATTCGCAGGAAACTCGATGATATCCGCGCGACGTCCTCCCCGCGCATGCCGGTACCCGTGTCCTTGACTTTAACGCACAGCCAGCCGCTGTCGCCGTCAGGTTCCCAGCCGACTTGTATCTCCACCCATCCGCGCTCTGTGTACTTCACCGCGTTGGAGGTCAGATCGTTCAGTATCCTGGTTATGCGAACGCTGTCTCCATGGAGCGTCCTGGGGATATCCGGGGAGAAATCAAGCCGCAGCTCGATATCCTTTTTGTTTGCGTGGTATCCCGCGAAAGCGGCGATATCAGAAAGCATGGAAGCCGCAGAGTAGTTCGTTTCCTCAATACGGAAGCTGCCGGTCTCCATCTCGGTGAAATCCATCATGTCGCTTATCATCGCAAGCAGAGTCTTGCCGGCGCTGCGGATATTTTCAGAATACCGCGTGATCTCTTCGTCCCGGGACTCACGCAGCACCATTTCATTGAAGCCCAGCACAGCGTTGATAGGCGTGCGTATCTCATGAGAGACAGTGCTCAGGAATTCCGTCTTGACCTGGCTGGCGCTCTGTGCCGCCGCCATGGCCTCCTCCGCCTCGTCACGGGTGTCGCGGAGTTCCTTCATGGTTCGCTTGAGCACCTTGAGATCCGGGGTCTCCATCGCAAACATCAGCATCATCAGACCGATGGATACCGTGAACAGCGTAAACAGCACGTTCGGGAAAATAAGCTGCACAACCGGTCCGGAGATCAGTACGAGAATATACACGGATACCGAAATGCGCTGCGCACTGCTGAATTTTCTGAAATTCACGATCATCATTATACTTGTAATGATTATCGCAGCTATCGGGATCACATGTATCAAAAGGTAAAGCGGACCGTGAACGTATCCCGTCTCATCAAATGAGAATATCCACCCGGTGAAGATGTTGACGGCGAGCAGTACGACCATCGCCCCCGCCGCGCCGAGCGTGAACTCCGGAATATGGCGGTGCCGCGCCGTGCCGTAGATGGCGCAGGTGCAGTAGATCACGAACTGACATTCAAGGAACACGTCGGAGATCAGGTAAATAGTATTGAGCGCGGTGTTGAGCCATATCGGAACGCTGTCGGCATAGCTTATTGTTATCGCGGTCACGACGTCCAGGTTCACTGCAAGGAACAGCACTCCTGCGAGCCGCTTGAAATGCCGGTTGCTTGGCGAATCCGACGGATATTGCAGATATACACACAGGTTCAACACCACCAGCAGAGCCGCTGCCGCAAGCTCAAAGTAGATGTTGTATTTCATGTTTCGGAGCCGAGCAGCGCGGCTACCTTATCGGTAAGCTCCTTCGGCAGGAAGGGCTTCCGGAGGTAAGATGTGACGCCCAGCCGTATCGCCTCGCGGACAGTTTCCTGTGTGGCGGAGGCGGTCAGGAACATCACCGGGATATCCTTAAGCTTCTCCGACTGGCGAATGCTTGAAAGCGTGTTGAACCCGTTGAGCAGCGGCATTTCGATATCAAGCAGAATGCAGTCTATCCGAGGGTTGGAGGGTTCTCTCAGGAACTCCAGGCATCGCTTGCCGGACTCGGCAGTCACCACCTCGTGATCCTGCTTTTCCAGAATAAATTTACACATCTTAAGCGTTATCTTGTCGTCGTCGACTACCATTATTCTCTTTTTCATCAGTATTTCTCTCCGTTCTCGGTATATTTTTGTATGTAAGCTGCCGCCGCTTCGTCAAAGCTTTTGCAATGCGATATCAGCCGCCGCTCATGCGACCTTAGCTCCGCGATGTTCCCGGCTGCAAGAAGATCCGCAGCGTACTGTGCGGACTGAGCCAGACGTTCAGCTCCCACCGCCGCGGCAGCGCTGCAAAGCTCGGTGCAGGTCTGCGCGTACTCCTTCCAGTCGGAGTTATCCAGAGCCTTCTCCAGCGATTCCGCCCGCGAGGTCATATCCGCCATTCCAATGATCCTGCGGAACAGCTTTTCGTCGCCGCAGCAGCAATTTATTCCCGCAGCAGCGTTCAGTTCCGGAAGCTCCCTTGCGCCGGAGGCGGCTTCATGCGTTTCCGAGCCGGGAGTTATCGGAAGGATCAGCTCCCGCGGAAGGTACTCAAGCAGCACCGATTCCAGACGGTCGCTCTGCACCGGCTTTGCGAGGTAGTCGGTAAATCCACAGGCGGCGTACTTCTCCCGCGCCCCGACCATCACGTTGGCGGTCAGCGCGATAACCGGGGTTCCGGCATTGGGAGAGCCATCCTGTGCACGGAGCTGTTTCAGGGTCTCAATGCCGTCCATATCAGGCATAAGATGATCCATGAATATCAGGTCGTAGTGCGTCCGCGAAACCAGCCCGAGGCACTCGCGCCCGCTGTAGGCGGATTCGGTCCGTATCTGCGTCAGACGGAGCAGTCCCTTTATGACATCTATGTTGAGCTTCACATCGTCCACTACCAGGATCCTTGCTCCCGGCGCCCGGAAGCGCTCGTGATACTCCTCTTTCTGACCGCTGGCGGCACGGCGGTTCTCGATGAACACCCCCGACCGGTTCGTATGACACCACGCGCTGCGGTATCTCCACAGTGAATTCCGAGCCGGAGCCCAGCGTGCTGCGCACCGCGATGGTACCTCCCATCATTTCAGTGAGATGCTTTGTTATATTGAGCCCAAGACCGGTGCCTTCGATGTGGCGGTTGGTCATTTCGTCCAGCCGGCGGAACGCCTTGAACAGGTTCTGCTGATTCTCCTGCGAGATACCCATTCCGGTGTCGCGGACGGATATTTTCAGCATGATCTCGTTTTCAGCGGTATGTTTGAAATCAACGCGCATAGTAACCTCGCCCGCAGAGGTGTACTTCACGGCGTTTGTCAGCAGGTTCAGTATGACCTGCCGCAGCCGCACTTCATCACCGGCGAGCTTCGCGGGAAGCTGAGGATCGTTCTTTATCTCAAGCAGCAGGTCTTTTTTCTCAGCCCGCATTATCATCATGCTGTAACAGTCGTTCATTAGCTGCTGCGTACTGTATTCTGCGGTTAGAAGCTCCAGCCTGCCGGATTCGATCTTCGACAGGTCGAGGATATCGTTTATCACCGATAGCAGAGAGTGCCCGGCAGACTGGATATTCGCCGCATAGCTCAGGATAGACTCGTCGCTGCTTTCCCGTAGTATCATCTCGTCCATTCCCAGGACCGCGTTGATGGGCGTGCGTATCTCGTGCGACATGCTTGCGAGGAAGGATGTTTTGGCTTCGTTGGCACGGTCGGCGGTGCGCATCGCTTCCAGCAGCTTTTTTTCCTGCTGTTCCATTTTGCGCTGCTGTCGCTTGAAAACTACGCTCTGGTACTTAACGGTAAGCCCGATCATCACCGGGACCGTCACCATCACCTGAGCTACGTCAAGCACTGCCATTTTTGTGAGGTCGCCCTCGGGGAGCAGGATAAGTTCCGGGAAGAACATCTGGACTGCAAGGCAGCCAAGCGCGGCGATAAGGTCAAGTGCGAACATCACGCAGCACCTGGCGCCGTCCATCGCGAACCATGGGAACACCAGCCCGAATGCGAGCCAGAGGGGCATTCCGCTGTAGACTCCCCCGTTCAGCATGTACATCAGCGGGAACAGCACCAGATTTACCGCAATAGTGATGAGGTAGGACGCAGCTTCTTTCTTTTTGCGAATAACCGAGAGATAGAACGCCAGGAACAGCGTAAGCAGCCCGAGCAAGGAGGCGAGGTTCCCCGCGAGACTCATCTGCGTCGCGAAGGAGATCACCACTGACACGGCGCAGCCCGCCATGCTTATAGTAATCAGTATATTCTGTAGTTTGTGGCGTATGTCGAGGTCGTCGCTCAGAAGGAGCGTACGGAGTTTGTTTTTGTCTGAGAGCATGCGCAGTATACCCTCCCTGAGTTGGCTCGCGGGGATTTCCCGCATTTGGCATTTGATATATTGATTATAGCATAAATCTATATAAAATGCAATATACATTAAATTATTTTTGTGCAGAAAAACAAAAAATTACAGAATTTTAGTCCGAAGCATACGCTTGCAACAAAACAAACACGGGCAGACAAACTGCCTGCCCATTGTTTAATAATTGCCGTAACCGCCGCCGGAATTCAACTCACCGCGCCTCCGGAACGCTTTCCGTTTTCCGGAGCTGGACCTTCTTTTTGAGCCTTCTCCGGCATATGAAGAAGCAGATAACATGCGCCGCGACCGTTATCACCCAGGAAACCGGATAGGACAGGTACACAGTGTCCGGCGTATGGAACTGCTCCATCTGGAACACCGTCCCGAGCCACACAAGCCTGAGTCCGCATGCGCCGAGCAGCGAAACTATCATCGGCGTGACTGAATAGCCCATTCCGCGCAGGGAGCCAACCATGACGTCCATAATGCCGCACAGGAAGTATGTGCCGCAGACGTACATCATACGGCGCACGCCGGCGTTTATCGCCTCGTCGCCTGAGGTGTAGATACTGAGCAGCGGCCGGCTGAACGTCATCGCAACGCCGAGACCCAGGATAGCCCACACCGCCACCACGCACAGCAGTCCGCAGCGAAGTATCTTGTTGATACGCTCGTATTTCCCTGCACCAATGTTCGCGCTGGTGAACGACAGCGTGGACTGATAGCAGGAGTTCATTGCCATGTAGACGAATCCCTCGATGCTTGCCGCCGCGGAGTTACCCGCAATGACCGCCTCGCCGAACAGGTTTATGGAGCTTTGGATAACCACGTTTGAGAGTGAGAACACCGTTCCCTGGAATCCGGCGGGAAGCCCGATTTTAAGTATCATCAGCAGCTTGTCTTTGTGGATACGCAGGTTTTTCAGCCGCAGCTTCAGACCGTTCTCGTCCTTCTCGCGCATGAGGCAGCGAACCATCAGCGCCGCCGAAACACCCTGGGAAATCGCGGTCGCGAGACCTACTCCGGCGGCGCTCATATCCAGCGCGATGACGAACAGCAGGTCGAGCAGCACGTTGACTACTCCGCCGCAGATGAGGTATATCAGAGGGCGGCGGGTGTCCCCGGCGGCGCGAAGGAGCGCGTTTCCGAAATTGTAGATCATCATGAACGGCATTCCGCAGAAGTAGAGCCGCAGATAATCCGAAGCCATGCCGAGAATGCTCTCCGGCGTGGACATCAGCCCGAGTATCTGCTCCGCGAAAAGCAGTCCAGCAGCCATCAGCAGGAATCCGCTGATAACGCTTAGCAGCATTGCCGTGTGGACTGTCCTGTTAAGCTCGGAGTAGTTTTTCGCGCCGCAGTAGCGCGCCGCCACGACGTTCGCGCCGATGGAAATACCGATAAACAGGTTGGTCATGAGGTTGATGAGCGCGGTGTTCGAACCTACCGCGGCAAGCGCGTTATCGCCTGCAAACCTTCCCACGACGATGATATCGGTCGCATTGAAAAGCAGTTGGAAAAGCCCCGAAAACATTATCGGAAGTGTAAAAACTATCATCTTGCGCAGCACGGGGCCGCTGCACATATCAACGTATTTTGCTGATCTCATTGGTCGCTTCTTTCTGGAATTTCGCTATTTCACCGGCTCAAACCGGTATTTCTGTCCTGCCTCGGGGTATTTCTCACGGTCGGTCTCGGAAAGGAACATCTCAAGCGGGCGGGCGCATATCCTGTGCTCGCCGTAGAGCGCACGGTACACCACCAGCATTTCTCCGGACTCTGTGTGGCGGGCAACTCCGAGTATCTCGTAAAGGTACATCGCGCTGTCCGCGCGCTCGCTTTCCGGGAGCATTCCGCGCTTGAAGTGCTGCACGACGGTTCCCGGGAGCAGGTCTTTTTCGGTAAGCTGCATATTACACCACCTGGAAAATATAGAACTTGAGGTAATCCGTCTCGGGAACGTTCCAGAGTATCGGGTGATCCGGAGCCTGCCTGCGCGCCTCTATCTGCCGCAGCGAGACTCCCGCGTCGGCTGCTGCGTCATGGAGCATATGCCGGAACAGCGTTTCAGTCATGAAGTGCGAGCAGGAGCAGGTCGCAAGGTAGCCGCCCCTTGGCAGCAGCCTCATAGCCTTGAGATTTATCTCCTTGTAGCCGCGCTCCGCCGCCCTTACGGTGCTGGAGCTCTTTGTGAACGCAGGCGGGTCGAGGATTATGAAGTCATAGGGGTGGCCTCCCGCTCGGTAAAGCTCGGTGAGCAGGTCGAACACGTCAGCCTGCCGGAACTCCACGTTGGTGAAGCCGTTCTGCTCAGCGTTGCGGCGGGTCATCTCGATGGCGTCCGCGGAGATATCCACGGCGGTCACGGACTTGGCTCCGGCTGCTGCGGCGTTCAGCGCGAACGAGCCGGTATGTGTGAAGCAGTCGAGGACGGTACGTCCCTCCGCAATGCGGCGGATAGCCTGGCGATTGTACTTCTGATCGAGGAAGAATCCGGTTTTCTGACCGTTGATGTAGTCCACGGTGTATTTTATGCCGTTTTCAGTTATTTCGGTCACGCCGGAAAGGTCGGTGCGAAGCCCCGCGCCAGCCCAGAAGCCCTTGTATTCCTCCATGCCCTCAAGCTCGCGTATCTTAACGTCGTTGCGCTCATATATTGCGGAGATATGCTCGCCCATATCCGCGAGGGTCTGCACAAGCAGCTCGTAGAGCGCGTCCTTTACACGCTCCGTGCCGAGGGACAGCACCTGCGCAACAAGGACGTCACCGAATCTGTCGACGGTGAATCCGGGGAAGCTGTCAGCCTCGCCGAATATGAGACGGCAGCAGCGGAAATCCTCCGCGCCCATGACGGTGCGGCGGTAGTCCAGCGCGTAGCGTATCCTGCGGGCGTAGAAGTCACGGTCGAATCTGTCGTTGGCGTTGCGTGAGATGACGCGTATGCGTATCTTGGAGTTGTCGTTTATGTAACCTGTGCCGAGGTAGCGCCCCTTGCGGCTGAAAACGTCGGCAAGGCCGCCGTTTTCGTATTCGCCGGAGACCTCTGTGACCTCGTCGGCATAGACCCACGGGTGTCCGCCGCGGAGTGCCCTCTCGCCCTTTTCGGTGATGGTCGCCTTGGGATAGTTTCTTTCCATATTATATAGTATCCTTTTCTTTGAAATTGAGTACCTTTCATTATACATCTTTTCGCAGGAATAGTCAAGACATGGCGGGAGCTCCGCGGGATACTTTTTGCAAATACCTCCCGGGACGTCAAAGACCCTCCTGCGCCGAAGCGCGGGAAGGTCCCGGGTCATTTTCTTTTGGGGTCGAAGCCGGTCACTGATTTCAGGCGTATCTTGTCGGCGTACATCGCTTCGTCAGCGCTGGAGAGCATTTTGTCGCAGTCCGGGATATCGCCGGGGCTGCACAGGCAGGTACCTATCGGCATGTAGATCGGGTAGGGCTTGCAGGAGGTGCTGTTGGTGATGTTCACCTTTTCGCTGATCTCACGGCGGAATTCGTCGATTCCCTGCTGAGTGATATCGCCGTAGGCAGCCTTCACGAATTCGTCGCCGCCGATACGGAAATTCTTCTCGCAGGAAGCTCCGCTGATGCGGGTGCAGGAAAGCAGTCCGGCGGCGGTATTTATCAGATTATCGCCCTCGCTGTGACCGAAGCTGTCGTTTACGTATTTCAGTCCGTTCAGGTCGGACATTATCAGCAGGAAGTTCTTCCCCGCCTCCCGCGCCTCGGTTATCATCTGTGGAAGCATGGAGTTGAAACCGTTTCTGTTGAAAAGTCCGGTCATTGAGTCCGTAACGGCGTCCTGGTTGACCTTTTTATAAAGGTACCGCATTATAGTCAGGCGGCGTTGGGATTCAACGGCGTTTGCCAGGACGTTCACCCAGAAATCAAAGCTTGCCTGCGGTGAAATTATTTTACTGCCGTATGAGAGCACGGCGTACCCATAGCATCTTTCGATAAAATGGAGCTGCCTGAAAACATACGCGGCGGGGTCGCCGTCGGCGCTGAACAGCGGAGGGTACACCTCGCTGACCGGGAACCGCCTGTCCGTTCCGACGAAAGCGTCTGAGGTCCCGTCGGGGAGGCGTTTGTGGTCGAGCACCGTCAGCATTTCATCGGTGTAGCTTACGCAGACATCGTTCTCGTCAAGCGACAGCTCGGGCTTCACTACATCGTCGCACATGCACACGCTGAATCTGGTGAAGTCCCCGAACAGGTGGGTATACCAGTTTGCGGTCCACAGGGTCTCGCGGATGTTCGGGCGCCTTATCAGGCTCTCGCTCATGGTGTTGTACTCGGTGAAGAAATCGCTGACCTCGTTGGGATCCTTCATGCGGAAATCCAGCAGGTTGTATTCGTCCGGTTGCATGCAGCCGCAGGTCATCGCGGGGCGTTTCTGGAACTCGGTAGGAATACGGTTGACGCTTGGAATGCTTCCGCCGTTTATCATGCTGAACAGACCCTCGCAGGCTGAGAATCCGAGGCTATCGGTGGCTCTTATCGTTGCGGAGATGTATTCAGAGGTTTCGGTCTTTTCGCCGTAGCACGCGAGCTTTATATCCCTGGGCGCGCGAAACCCGCGCTTGTACAGCGCTTCGTATATTCCGTCCGCCATGTAGCTGTTCGCGCATATTATCGCTTCCGGAAGCCCGCTTTCCCCCGCCAGCAGGGAGCTTACGATATCTTCGCCGCAGGTGCGCCAGAAATCTCCATAAAACATGCGGTTTTCGCGTATTTCAAGGTTATTTTTCGACATTGCCCGGCTGAACGCTTCCAGGCGGTGTTCAGCGTGAGGGTGGTTCTTTCTTCCGGTAACGAACGCGATATCCTTACAGCCATGCCCGGCGGATAGGTGATCCACCAAGAACTGTATCGGCTCAGAGTCGTCCGAGAGGAAGCAGGGAAACTCATCACAATTGCCGTCGATGGTCACGACCGGGATTTTTATTTTTCTGGAAGCCGCAATCAGTTTTTCGGTGATCAGGGTGTCGCGCATGGAATAGTCGATAGTATCCGGAAGGTATATCACGCCCGAAAACCTGGAGTAATCCCCTAGGAGTGAAAATATCACCATTTCACCGATCTGGTAGGCTTCGTCGCTGCGTGTGCTTGTTACGCAGAATACCGCTACGTTGGTGTCATGGCTGAATGCCGATCTGTATATTCCTTTAAGTATCCCGGACTGATAGTCCAGGCTTGGTTTCTCAGTAAGCACAGCAATACATTTTCTGTTTTCCATAATCCACCCCTTATACATGCAATATATATACATATTTATTATACATCATCAAAAGTCATCATGTCAATGACCTGAGATAAATTATCATCTATTTTTTAGAAAAACCCAGTTGTGAATTATGATTCAACAGCCATACAAATGTTGCATATCTCATTGACAGACGCATCAATACGTGATACAATAATATAAGCAGACCTCCAGGTGGGTCTGATTTTTCTTCACTCAAAGGAAGTGCGTTTTATGTGGCTGGTGTTCGCGGCCGGGTCGGCGTTCTTTGCCGGATTAACTTCAATTCTTGCAAAATGCGGTATCCGCAAGACTGATTCTACTGTGGCAACCGCTCTGCGAACCATCGCGGTGCTTATCATGGCGATACTCATGACCATGATAACCGGCTCCTGGAGCGGCATCACGAACATAAGCGGCAAAACATGGCTGTTCCTCGTGCTTTCAGGACTTGCGACCGGCGGTTCCTGGCTGTGCTATTTCAGGGCGCTTCAGGTAGGCGATGTAAACAAGGTCGTGCCGGTGGACAAATCCAGCACGGTGCTTACGATGGCGCTCGCTTTCATCTTCCTGCACGAGAGCATTTCCCCGCTGAAATGCATATGCATGGTGATGATACTTGCCGGAACCCTGCTGATGATCGAAAAGAAGAAAACCGACAGTCCCGGCTCAAACAGCGCGAAGTGGCTTCCCTACGCGATTCTCTCGGCAGTATTCGCCGCGCTGACCTCGATACTCGGTAAAATAGGTATCGACGGCGTAAGCTCCGACCTCGGCACTGCGATACGCACTGCGGTTGTCCTGGTGATGGCATGGCTGATGGTCCCTGTGACGGGCAAGGCGGATAAGCTCCGCGGGCTGGACAAGCGCGAGCTGCTGTTCATCGCCCTCTCGGGACTCGCTACCGGCGGCTCCTGGCTGTGCTACTACAAGGCGCTTCAGGACGGTCCTGCAAGCGTTGTTGTTCCGATAGACAAGCTTAGTATCCTCGTGTCGATACTGTTCTCCTACATAGTGTTCCACGAAAAGCTTACGAAACGCTCCGCTGCAGGTCTTGCGATACTTGTCGCGGGAACTCTGCTCATGCTGGTCGGATAATACAAAGATGGCTGCTCCTTTTAGGGCAGCCATTTAATTGTTTATGTTTGCATATTCCGGCTAGAAATATGCTTCCCAAACAGTCCACCGGACTGTTTGGGAAGTCAGGCTCAACAAAGACAACATGTCGCTTGTGGGGGAAAACTCTTGTTTTCCCCCACACCCCTTTAGCGCTTTTTGGCGTTTAGCCGTGCTTCCGCACGGAGTAACTGCGCGCCAGCGCGCAGAGTGCCGCACTTCGTGCGGAGTGTTTCGCCTAACGGCGACGAGGGCGCTGCCCTCGACTCGCAAGGGGGACGCGTCCCCCTTGACTCCCTATTAAGGGTTGCAACGAGTGGAACGCTTGCCGCTAAATTATAATTTGTCGGCAGCCCTCTTTTTCATTCCTTCGTTTTCCGGTTGTTGTATCTGAACATCACGAACGCCGCTGCGATTATCACCGCGTAGCCCACGAAACTGAGCACGTCCGGGACCTGATCCAGCACCACGAACCCGATTAGCGCCGCGAAGATTATCTGCGAATAATCGTAGATCGAGACCTCATTCGCCGGAGCGTAGGAATACGCCGTGGTTATGCAGAACTGCGCAATAGCCGCGCTGACTCCCGAGCCTACCAGCATTAGGGTCTGCACCAGGGTCATGGGCTTGAAATCCAGCAGCATCAGCGGGAACGCCACAAGCGTAGAAAACGCCGAGAAAAAGAACACCACATAGTAACTCTTGACGCCCTTCCCCGTTGCCCGGCGGACGAAAGTATACGCCGCGCCCGCGCACATTCCCCCGCAGAATCCCGCGATGGAGGCTCCCAGCTCCGCATTCTGGAAGGACGGCTTGATAACGAAAAGCGCGCCGATAAACGCAGTCAGGATTATCGCCCACTGTACCTTATTAGCGCGCTCCTTCAGCAGGAATGTCGAAAAGATGATCGCGAAAAACGGCGACATTTTGTTCAGCAGCGAGGCGTCCGAAATGCTCAGCCGGTCTATCGCGTAGAAATTCAGCACAACGCCGGCGTAGCCGCACGCCGCGCGCATAAACAGGTCGAACCTTGCGCCCTTCGGCGGGATTATGGAGCAGCGATTCTTTATCATCGCGCCGCTCGCAATGAACAGCGCAAAGAAGTTCCGGAAGAACGTCTTTTGAATCGTCGGGACATCGCCGGAAAGCCGCACGAACATGTTCATCAGCGCGAAGAAAAATGCCGATGTTATCAGGAACAGTATCGCCTTATTCAGCCGGGAAAGCCCCTTCCTTTTCTGCTCAGCCATCAGACCGCCCCTTTTCGACGCGCTCCAGCATTCGGATATATTCCCCGAGCACCGGCTGGAAGTGTATCCCGTAGAATCTGCGGTCGGATGCCGCGGCGGTGTACTCCACAGCCGCATATGTGAACTTTGTAGCTATCTCCAGAGCCTGCGGATAATCCGCGCCGCGCAGCACCGCTCCAAGCAGCGCCGAGGCAAATACGTCCCCGGTGCCGGAGCATGCAACGTCCTTCTTCGGCGTGAGGCACTCGGTGAAGGCACCGTCAAAGCAGCCGACCGCCCCCAGCTGCCCCTTCTCCGAAAATCCGGTGATGACCGCGAACCTCACTCCGAATCCGCACAGCTCCCGGAGCATTTCCTTCGTTTCGTGGAGCGTCGGGCAGGGATTGAAGCTGCGCCCTGTCAGCAGGCATGCCTCCGTGATGTTCGGGGTGATGATGTCCGCGCCCTCGATGAACTTCCGCATTCTTGCGGGGTAGTCTTCGGTGAGCGCCGCGTACATCTTTCCGTTGTCGCCCATCACCGGGTCGATGAACAGCGGGTCCCCCGGCTTCCTGAAACGGCGTATGAACTCCTCAATGTGCTCTATCTGATCGATGGAAGCAATATATCCGGTGTAAACGCCGTCGAAATCAATGTGCTCACGCTTGAGCTGATCGCTTATCGGAGCCAGTTCATCCGTGAGGTCTATGCTGTAAAACGTCGGGAATCCGGTGTGGTTCGAAAGGAGCGCCGTCGGAATTCCGCAGCACTCCACCCCCGCCGCCGACAGCACCGGTATCGCGGCGGTCAGCGAGCAGCTCCCAACGCAGGAAAAATCCTGTATCGTAACAATTCTTTTCATTCTGTTCAACTCTGATTCTTAGTTTTAAAGCCGGGTATCCACTTTTTCAGCGCCGCGGTAAGCTCCCTTACCTCCAGCGGCTTTGCAACATGCCCGTTCATTCCGTGTTCCTTTGCGGTCTTGACGTCCTCTATGAAAGCGTTTGCCGTCATCGCGACTATCGGCACGGTTTTCGCGTCGGTACGGTCCAGAGCGCGTATTTTGTCCGCCGCCTGATAGCCGTCCAGAACAGGCATCTGGATATCCATGAATATAAGGCTGTAGTAGCCCTCCGGCGAACTGCCGAACTTCTCCACCGCCTCCGCGCCGTTGCACGCGGTTTCAGTGACAAGCCCCGCTTCCGCAAGGAACTCCGACGCGATCTCCGCGTTGAACTCGAGATCCTCCGCAAGCAGTACGCGCTTCCCGCCGAAGTCATAGTCCGACATGCGCTCGCGCCGCGGCTGCTCCTCCATGGAAATGCCGCCGATGTACGCAGGCTCCTCCGCGCCTTTTTTCAGCGCGACGGTGACTTCAAACACCGAACCCTTGCCGACTTCGCTGTTTATTCCGATGTCGCCGTTCATCATGCGGGCGATGTTTATCGCGATCGCCATTCCGAGACCAGTTCCCTGTATTCCGCTTATGCGGTGGTCGTCGGCGCGTACGAACGGGTCGTATATCTTGTGCAGGAATTCCTGGCTCATGCCGATTCCGTTATCCTTCACTGTGAAAAGATAGCGGCACACGCCGTGGTGGTCGGGGTTCAGCTCTTTCACGGAGAGGTGTATCTCGCCGCCGTCTGGGGTGTATTTCACGGCGTTGCTGAGTATGTTCATAAGAAGCTGCCGCAGCTTCGTCTGGTCGCCTATCACCGAATAGTTTATCCCCTCGGAGATCTCCACGACGAAGCGCTGACGCTTCTTGTCGGTCAGCGTGCGTATCGTGCCCGCAGTGTCATCGATGAACGCCTTCAGGTCGAACGGCTCGCTGGCAAGGGTGGTTTTTCCGCTCTCTATCGCCGAAAGGTCGAGGACGTTGTTGATTATCTCCAGGAGCTGATGTCCGGAGGTCTGTATTTTTTCGAGGCAGTCGTTGACCCGGGCGGCGTCGCTGATGTGCTCCTGCGCTATCGTGGACATTCCGAGTATCGCGTTCAGCGGCGTGCGGATATCGTGGCTCATCTGGCTCATGAACAGCGTCTTTGCGGAGTTCGCGTGCTGCGCCTGGTCGAAGGCGTCGCGCAGAGCCTGCTCCACCCGCTTTGCCTGATCGTGTTCGCCGGTGACGTCCCGGACGTAGGTCAGACCCCAGAGGTCGCCGGTCTCCATATCCTGGGTTATTATTACCGCCTCGCGGAAGTACCCGACCATGCTGCCGATCTTGAATTCATATTCCGTATCAAAGCTGCGGCGGTGGCTGTTGTACATATCAGCAAGAGTACGTGTGCAGAATGTCCTGCGGAAATTCTCTGCGGTCTGGCGGTCAACGATAAACTCGGACTTTTTGCTAATGTACTCGTTATAGGAGCACGGCACAGTAAGCCCCATCTTGGGAAGCAGCGGATCAACGCCCTCCTGTTCGATTATCTCGTCGTATATCGTGTCCTCGGTAATGTTATAGGTGTACACCGCGATGGCGTTGGACAGGATAGCCTGCCTGTACTGGCTCTCCGTGCGGAGCGCCCTTTCAAGCCGCTGCTGATAGCGAAGCTCCCGCAGCTTCTCGGTAGTCACCTGCTGAATGCTGAGTATAGCAAGCGCCGGCTCTCCGTTTTCGTCGGCGGAGGACATGAACGCCTGGATTCGCAGCCACTCCGGCTGACCCTCCGGGTTGCGGCAGACCTCGCATTCGATCATCTTTTCCCCTGCCCGGAAACGCTCAGTCATGTGCTCCACGCTGAAATTGAAAAGTATCGCGTTTCTGTCCGCGAAGCTGCACCCGGAGTTTTCCACAAAGCGGTCCAGCGCGTCGCTGTAGCTTCCTATCTCGTTGAAGTGCTCCGCGAAAAGCCCCTGCTTGTCCCTGGAGGAATAGAAGCTGCCCGCGCGTAGGTCGATAAGGTCGAGGATCATATAGGGGATAGCAAGTCCGTTTATCAGGCGGTTGCGCAGCTCCTCCATGAATACGGCGCGGTGGTCTGCGTCGATACGCCGGAACACGATGAACTCAGGATAACGCCCGGCAAGGCGCTGTTTCATTCTCACCAGCCGCAGATTTACCCAGCATGGACCGTCCGGGCGCATAAAGCGGAACTCGCCGTGCACTTCGTCGGACTTTGAAAACGCATTTGCAAGATTCGCACGAGTCAGCAGTTCCGTCAGACAATCCCGGTCGTCCGGATGAATGCAGAACTGGAATCCCTCAAGCCACTCGTCGTAGCCGCATTCGCAGCCTGCCGAGGAGCCTGTGTTGAAGTAATCGTTGAGCAGCATGAGCTTGTTCTGCTGTAGGTCTACCAGCGCGCAGAACGCGAAGCTGTCCAGCATTTTCTCCGCGAGGAGCCTGGTCAGGAGCTGAAGATCCGGGTCGTAGCCGTAGAGCTGCGTGCGGTCGGCGGGTACGCCCTTAAAAAAACCGTAGATGGTGACGCAGCCGTCCCCCTTGCCTGCAAGCATTCCGGTGCTGTAGGCGGTGTAAAGTCCGCGGGTCTTGTGGCGCCAGCGGTACTTCACCTCGGCACGGATATTGTGCTGAGTGCTCTCTATCGCCTCTTTTACCAGCGGCATGTCGTCCGGGTGGACGCACTCCTCCCACAGACGGTAGTTTTTCTCGGGGTCGGAGTTGTCCTCCGCGCCGATTATCCGCATGAAATCCTCGTCGAAATAGAGCTGATGGGGGAAACCCCTGCGGATAATCATTCTGAATGTTCCTGAAATAATCGAATCCATCGGGAATCACCCCCATCTGTAATTTTTTAGTCTCTGCTGTAAAGGTCTCTGGTGTAAACCTTATCGCTTACGTCGTTAAGCTCGGCGCTCATGCGGTTCGCAAGTATAACGTCTGAGCGGCGCTTGAATTCGTCGAAATCCCTGCACACCTCGTAGTTATAGAAGCTCTGCCCTTCCTTCAGGGTCGGCTCGAAGATTATCACCTTTATTCCGCGCTTTTCAAGGCGCTTCATGATACCCTGTATAGCGCTCTGGCGGAAGTTGTCAGAGTTGGACTTCATCGTCAGCCTGTAAACTCCGACGGTCTGCGGCTCCATCGACGCGATGTGATCCGCGATGTAGTCCTTGCGGGTCTTGTTGGCGTTAACTATCGCAGTGATGATGTCGTTGGGGACGTCCGCGTAATTCGCAAGGAGCTGCTTGGTGTCCTTCGGCAGGCAGTATCCGCCGTAGCCGAAGCTCGGGTTATTATAGTGCGGTCCGATGCGCGGGTCGAGACCTACGCCGTCGATTATCTCACGGGCGTTGAGTCCCTTCATCTCAGCGTAGGTGTCCAGCTCGTTGAAGTAAGCCACGCGCAGCGCGAGGTAGGTATTGCTGAACAGCTTGACCGCCTCGGCCTCGGTGGGGTTCAGGTGCAGCGTCGGGATATCCTGCTTTATCGCGCCCTGCTGAAGAAGTTCCGCGAATACGTTCGCGCGCTCCACGGAATCCGCCCACTCCTGCGGCGCTCCCACGATAATGCGGGAGGGATACAGGTTGTCGTACAACGCCTGACCCTCGCGTAGGAACTCCGGCGAGAAGATAATGCGGTGCGCGTTTTCCGGGTACTTCTTGTGCAGTCCCGCAGTGAATCCGACAGGCACGGTGGACTTCACAACCACGGTGCAGTGATCGTTCACGGAGAACACCTGCTCGATAACGCTTTCTACCGACGAGGTGTCGAAATAGTTCTTCTCCGCGTCGTAGTTAGTCGGGGTGGCGATGACCACGATGTCAGCCGAGGCGTACGCCTGGCGCCAGTCGGTGGTGGCGGCGAGGCTCAGCGGCTTTTCTGCGAGGTACTCCTCGATGTATTTATCAGCGATGGGCGACTTTCTGGAATTCAGAAGCTCCACTTTTTCCGGAACTATGTCTACTGCGGTGACGTCGTTGTTCTGCGACAGAAGAACTGCCATAGAAAGCCCGACGTATCCTGTTCCCGCTACGGTTATTTTCATATCGTTTTCCCCCTGATGGAAATTTTTTTTTAACTTTTTAACGTAAAAAATGCTGTTTCATCGGACACAGCTTAACTATTATATTATAGTACCTTGCGCGTAAATTGTCAAGTGATGTATAATTGTAACTGCATACAAATATTTTCAGGAAAAACTGTGATAATTTGATGATTTATCGTCCATAGCTGTTGACCGCCGGCGGCAAAAGTGCTATAATACTTTTTGCACGAATGGGCATAATATCTCCAACAACATGAAAGCGAGGAACATAAAATGTGCACTGCGGCGACCTACCAGACGGAATGCTTCTACATGGGAAGGACCCTGGATTACGAATTTTCATACGGCGAGGAGATCACGATAACTCCGCGGGAATTCCCGTTTGAATTCCGGCATGGAGGAACGCTCTCCAATCACTACGCGATCATCGGAATGGCTCACGCTGCGGGCGGCTACCCGCTCTACTACGACGCCGTGAACGAGAAGGGACTCGGCATGGCGGGGCTGAACTTCGTGGGCAACGCGAAGTACGCCCAGCCGCGTGAAGGCATGCGGAACGTCGCGCAGTTCGAATTTATCCCCTGGATACTTTCCCAGTGCGCGGAGCTTTCCCAGGCTCGGGAGCTTATCTCCGGCATGAATCTCACCGGAACTCCGTTCAGCGAACAGCTCCCAGCCGCTCAGCTCCACTGGATAATCGCGGACAGATCCGGCTGTATCGTGGTGGAGTCCACCGAAAAAGGGCTTCAGATACACGAAAACAAGGCGGGAGTGCTGACGAACAATCCCCCGTTTGAGCAGCAGATGGCAATGCTCAACAACTACATGGGGCTTTCCCCGAGGGATCCGCAGAATACCTTCGCGGAAGGTCTGGAGCTCACCCGCTACAGCCGCGGAATGGGCGCGGTCGGGCTTCCAGGCGACCTTTCGTCCGCTTCTAGGTTCGCACGGGTGGCATTCACGCGGAACAACTCCCGCTCCGGAAGCTCCGAGGCGGAGAGCGTAGGGCAGTTTTTCCATATTCTCGGCTCCGTTGAGCAGACCCGCGGCTGCTGCGAGGTCGCGCCCGGAAAGTTTGAGATCACGATCTACACCTCCTGCTGGAACGCCCAGACCGGAGTTTACTACTACACGACCTACCTCAACCGCCGAATCAGCGCCGTGGACATGCACCGCGCCGACCTTGACAGCCGGGAGCTGATAAGATACCCCATGCTCCAGCAGGAGGACGTTTATTTCCAGAACTGAACACCGCTCACCGGACAGCTTTGCAAGGCTGTCCGGTTTTTAATTCTTATGATACACAACGTTTGTAACCGTTTTGTAACCAAATCGTAATATAACTGTAATTGACTTCCTGCAAAAATCTGCTATAATAAATATAGGGAATGTCGTGGAACGGAGGTGTCAGCCATAAAAAAACGAAAATTGTTCTGCGAACTGTCGCCCGCCTGCTATCACATTTCGCTGAAGAAAGAATATCTGCTCAGGGATATCCACGACAGATTCAGCGGAGAAATATTCGCCCGTACCCGCAACACAGTTCCGTTCAGCGCTGTTGTGAAGAGCCACTCCTCCAACGCGCTGCGCCGTCTGGAGGGGGTCGATATGGAGCTCCAGCGAAATAAGCTGGTTAACCTCCGGCTTGCCTCGGCGCAGATAAACGGGTTAGTCGTTCAGCCCGGGGAAACTTTCTCGTTCTGGAAGCTCGTCGGCGAACCCTCCGCAAAGCGCGGATACCTTGACGGACTTGTGATAAGCGCCGGGAAACTCGGGCGCGGAGTAGGCGTAGGACTGTGCCAGCTCGCAAATCTGATACACTGGCTGGTGCTGAACAGCCCGCTCACCGTGACCGAACTGGTGCACCATTCTGACGCGCTCTTTCCTGATTCCGGCAGACGGGTGCCGTTCGGAACCGGCACCAGCGTTTTCTACAAAAACGTGGACTACCGTTTCAAAAACACGAGCGACCGTCCGGTGCAGCTTCTGGTCTGGCTGGACGAGAGCGCGCTGTACGGCGAGCTCCGCGCGCAGGAGCCGTTCCCATACATATACCGCATAACAGAGGAAGATCATGGCTACATTGAGGAGGACGGCGAGTTCTTCCGGGTCAGCCGGGTATACCGCGTCACCCTCGACCGGGAACGCCGGATAATCCGCCGGGAACTGGTGCTGGATAATCATTCAAAGGTGATGTACGACTACTCGCTTATTCCCAGCAGCCAGATAATCACTCCCGGATTAAGACGGCTGACATGAGCACATATTCGGATACTGGGGAAATACACGCGGCACGTTCCGGAACCGCGTCGGAGCGCACAACGCGCAGGATCATCGCCGGGGGAACTTCCGCAGAGCGGAAGACGGCGGAAAGGGGTAATTATATGAACAAAACAGGATTCAAAGCAACCGTAATTGTATGCGGCGCGATACTGGCGATACTCGGCGCGGCGCTGACATTCATGCTGTGCAACATAGTTCCGACAGCCTGGATGGAACGCGTTGAAATAAACGGCAGAGTGATACCAGTCACGGGCGCCGAGCTGAACTACGAAGCCGACACCCCGGTATGGAAAGGCGGCGTGGCAGACGGCGTGCTGGTCATGAAGGACGGCACGAAATATGACATCAAGTACAGCATGGACTATGATGTGTTCACCATCAAAGATAAGTTCGGGATGTACGTTTCCCGCGCATGAATGGAACTATCCCCCGCAGTTCAGCAAAAATTGCGGGGGATATCTGCATAAATTATTGACAATTCCGCATTTTAGTGATATAATAAATTGTTGAATTATGTGGCGAGGGGGAACTCCCTGCCGAAAGGCTGTGATATAATGCGGCATAACAATGCCGGTCATAATCGCTGTGACCGTAGCTGAGGACTTTTCCGCCTGTCAGGCGGCGACAATTTATATATTGAAAGGATTGAAGGAATTGTTCAGAGAAAACGAATACCGCACGCAGTACTGCAACGCGGTGACTGAAAACGATATAGGCAAAAAGGTAAGGGCTGCCGGCTGGGTAGAGAATATCCGCGACCACGGCGGTATCATGTTCGTCGACCTGCGCGACCACTACGGCGTTGTTCAGGTAGTGTTCCACAATGAGAAGCTGCTTGAGGGCATTCACAAGGAGTGCGCGGTTTCCATCGCAGGCACCGTTTTAAAGCGCGACGAAAGCACCTACAACGACAAGATCGAAACCGGTACAGTCGAGATCGAGGCTGAGGAAGTACGTATCCTCGGCAAGGTGACGGAGCAGCTTCCGTTTGAAGTGGCTACCTCCCGCGAGACCCGCGAGGATGTCCGCCTGAAGTACCGCTACCTCGACCTCAGAAACAAGAAAATGCACGACAATATCGTGCTCCGTTCCAAGATAATCAGCTTCCTGCGCAACAAGATGAGCAGCATGGGCTTTCTGGAGCTTCAGACTCCTATCCTGTCCACCTCCTCCCCTGAGGGCGCAAGAGACTACCTGATCCCCAGCCGTAAGCACCACGGCAAGTTCTACGCTCTGCCGCAGGCTCCGCAGATCTTCAAGCAGATCTACATGGTTTCCGGCTTCGACAAGTACTTCCAGATCGCTCCCTGCTTCCGCGACGAGGACGCAAGAGCCGACCGCTCCCCCGGAGAGTTCTATCAGCTCGACTTTGAGATGAGCTTCGCTACCCAGGAGGACGTTTTCGCAGTGGCTGAGGAAGTCCTTTCCGCGACCTTCTCCGAATTCTCCGACAAGCAGGTGTCCCCTGCTCCGTTCAGACGCATAACCTACAAGGAAGCAATGCTCACCTACGGTTCAGACAAGCCCGACCTGCGCAACCCGCTGGTGATCAAGGAGCTTTCCGACCTGTTCGTTGACAGCGACTTCAAGCCCTTCTGCAACAAGACCGTACGCGGTATCCGCGTTCCCGGAATGGCTAAGCAGTCCAAGACCTTCTTCAAGAGCATGGAGGACTTCGCAGTACAGGAAGTCGGCATGAAGGGTCTGGGCTACTTCAAGGTTGAGCCGGGCGAGAACGGCATGTTCAAGTACAACGGCCCGATCGACAAGTTCCTCAACGACGACCAGCGCAAGGAGCTGGCAACACGCTGCGAGCTCCAGGAAGGCGACGTACTTTACTTCATCGCCGACACCAAGAAGAACGCTCCGAAGTTCGCCGGACAGATCCGCACCGAGGTCGCAAAGCGCATGAACCTCATCGATGAGAGCCGCTTCGAGCTGTGCTTCATCGTTGACTTCCCGATGTACGAGTTGGACGAGGAGACCGGTAAGATAATCTTCACGCACAACCCGTTCTCCATGCCGCAGGGCGGTCTGGACGCACTGCTGAACAAGGATCCGCTTGATATACTCGCTTATCAGTACGACATCGTATGCAACGGCGTTGAGCTTTCCTCCGGCGCTGTCCGCAACCACGACCTCGACATCATGATAAAGGCGTTCGAGATCGCAGGCTACACCGAAGAGGACGTTGCAAGCAAGTTCGGCGCGCTCTACAACGCGTTCAAGTTCGGCGCTCCGCCTCATGCAGGTATGGCTCCCGGCGTTGACCGCATGATCATGCTGCTCACCGGCGAGGAGAGTATCCGCGAGGTCATCGCGTTCCCGCTGAACTCCAATGCGCAGGATCTGCTCCTCGGCGCGCCTACCGAGGTTACAGAGCAGCAGCTCCGCGAGGTTCACATCAAGGTTCGCAAGCAGATGTGATTTTCAGAATAGCACTAAGGGAGAACCTTTCGGTTCTCCCTTTTTCTATTGACATTTTCCGCTTCTTATGCTATACTGATATCATCACAAACAAAATCAAGCGGTTTGAGAGGTAAGCATGAGAGTTTTCAACATATACATGTTCAACATCGCGGATAAAGTAAAGTTCAAGGACGCTCAGTCATATATTCAGAATATGCTTTCGGAGCTTGGGCTTGGCTGGTCTGACCTTGCATTTGCAGCAAGTACCGTGTCCGGGGACAGGACTATATCAAATGTGCTTGAAAAGCTGCCGGAACTTAAAAAGTACTTCAAATCAACAGAAAACGGACCGATTATATGCAGCTACACGGAAAACTGGTTATCCGGGGAGATCTTCGCCGACAAATCGGACTATGACGATATCTTCGCAGTGTTTTCAAAAATACCGCGCCCTTTTAATATTCCGTTCGGGCACGTCCTACTCAGTGGCGTGAACTGGCTCGGTGAAGAAATCTCCGCGCCCGCCCCCGACTTATTATGGGAAAATGCTGATATTTCCAAACTCACAAACGTTCACTTTTTCTCGAACTATATTGCGCAGGAACGATGCTATGACGACGGTCTGAAACGCGTTATGATTTCGGTATGTATCGAGGTCACAGCCGACCCCGAACCGCGTGATTCCTTCATTGTTATCCAAAAGCTGATACCCTATCTCGGAAATCCTGTTGAAGCCGAAACGAAATGCGTTTTCTCCAGGGAAGAAAACAATAGATTCACAGAGCTTAAAACGAATCACTTCAAGTATCTTGATGGGATTATAAAAAAAATGCTTCCCGTGCCAAAGCGTTATACATACAACAGCGACAAGAAGCCGATCCCTCATCTTGCGGATATCCCGGTAATGAAAAAGGCGTTCGCCGGAACGGGATTCACGCACCAAAAGGGGAATCCCGGCTGGCTCGGCGAATATGACTGCCGCGACAGCCACGGATACACATACCGCGCGTATATTCAGAAACTTTCCGATGGGTACAGGTTCCGCGTGTGGTTGGATATAAGCGGCTGCAACTTTGATATCCACACACTTGCCGAGCAGGATTACGAAATGGAAAAGGAAGGCGAGTCGCAGCCTATCCTCCGGGAATTCGCGTTGCTCTGCGCCAAGATTCGCGACGAATACGGCGACAAGCTTGCGGAGGATTTCGGAGATACTCCGGACTGGTACTACAAGGTACTTCAAAAATAATGCAAAACGGCAGGTCGATAAGTTGACCTGCCGCTGTGTTATTCTGCTGACTTACTCAGCCGCTTTCTTAGCCGGCTTGCCGGTGTAGAGCTGATAGTAGCGTCCCTGCTCCTTGATGAGCTTGTCGTGGCTTCCGCGCTCGATTATCCTGCCCTGCTCGAGTACCATTATGCAGTCGGAATTGCGTACCGTGGACAGTCTGTGCGCGATAACGAACGTTGTTCTGCCGCTCATGAGCTTATCCATGCCGTCCTGCACAAGGCGCTCGGTTCTTGTGTCGATGGAGGACGTAGCCTCGTCTAGTATCAGCACGGGCGGGTCTGCGACTGCCGCTCTCGCTATCGCAAGAAGCTGGCGCTGACCCTGCGAGAGGTTCGCGCCGTCGCCGGTCAGCATGGTGCCGTAGCCGTCCGGAAGGCGCTTAACGAAGCTGTGAGCATTCGCGAGCTTTGCGGCCGCGATGCACTCCTCGTCGGTGGCGTCAAGACGTCCGTAGCGGATATTGTCCATTACCGTGCCGGTGAACAGGTGTGTATCCTGGAGAACCAGTCCCAGTGAACGGCGAAGATCCGCCTTCTTTATCTTGTTGATGTTGATGTCGTCGTAGCGTATCTTGCCGTCCTGAATGTCGTAGAAACGGTTGATGAGGTTCGTGATGGTGGTCTTGCCCGCGCCGGTGGAGCCTACGAACGCTATCTTCTGTCCGGGCTCCGCGTGGAGCTTGATGTCATGGAGCACCATCTTGTCCTCGTTATAGCCGAAGTCTACTCCGTCGAATACAACGCTGCCCTCCAGCCTGCGGTAGGACACGGTGCCGTCGGCGGTGTGCGGGTGCTTCCACGCCCATACGCCGGTGCGTTTTTCGGACTCAGTGATGGTGCCGTCCTCGGCGATGTTTGCGTTTACAAGCTCAACGTAGCCATCGTCGGTCTCGGGCTTTTCATCAAGCAGCTTAAATACACGCTTCGCGCCTGCCATAGCCATAACCACTGCGTTGAGCTGCTGGCTGACCTGTATCACCGGCTGAGAGAAGCTCTTGTTCAGCGTAAGGAACGCGACCAGCGAACCGAGGGTAAGTCCGGTCACGTCCGAGCCGAGCACCAGAGAAAGCACCGCGCCTACTGCAACGCAGAGCACGTAGCTGATATTTCCGAGGTTCGCGCTGACAGGCATGAGGATATTCGCAAACTTGTTCGCATTGTCTGCGGAAACGCGGAGCTGATCGTTGAGCTGTCTGAAGCTCTCCATGTTCTTCTCCTCATGGTTGAATACCTTTACTACCTTCTGACCTTCCATCATTTCCTCGATGTAGCCGTTTACGATACCGAGGTCCTTCTGCTGTGCGCCGAAGTACTTTGCGGACTTGCCGCCTATCTTGCTTGCTGCAAACATCATTACCAGCACCATAACAACGGTGAGAACGGTCAGCGGAATGCTCAGCACTATCATGCTGACAAATGTGATTATCAGCGTTACGAGCGAGTTCACCATCTGCGGAATGCTCTGGCTGATAAGCTGGCGGAGGGTGTCCACGTCGTTGGTGTAGATGGACATGATGTCGCCGTGAGCGTTTGTGTCGAAATACTTTATCGGAAGGGATTCCATGTGCGTGAAAATGTCGTTTCTGAGGTCGCGCATTGTACCCTGGGTAATGTAGATCATCAGCCTGTTATAAGTGAAGGAGCTTATAATACCCACAACGTATATCAGCGCGATACGCACCAGCGCCCCGAGCAGCGGAGCGAAATCCGCGGTGCCGCCGGCGTTTACCACATTCAGCATCGGCGTGATGTAATCGTCGATGAGGCTCTGCATGAACAGCATTCCCACCAGGGTGGATACAGCCGTGATGAGTATGCATACGAGAACCAGTATAAAGCGGAACTTATAGCGCTTCATCATATAGCCGAGCACTCTGCCCAGCACTTTGAAATCCATATTCTTGCGATTTATCGCAGCAGGCTGACGCCTGTTTCCCATTGCCATCTGTTTCCGCCTCCTTATTCATTAGGTTTGTCGAAATCGCCGCCGGACTGGGTCTGGAGCGTGTAGATCTCGCGGTAGATCTCGTTGGTCTTTAACAGCTCGTCGTGCGGAGCAAATCCGCAGATACTGCCGTCGTCCATTACGATTATGCGGTCCGCGTCCTTAACGCTGGAGATTCGCTGCGCAATGATGATCTTAGTTGTTCCGGGGATCTTCTCGGCGAACGCCTGGCGTATCTTCGCGTCGGTCGCGGTGTCGACCGCGCTGGTGGAATCGTCGAGTATAAGTATCTTCGGGCTCTTCAGCAGCGCTCTTGCGATACAGAGTCTCTGCTTCTGACCGCCGGATACGTTCGCGCCGCCCTGCTCTATCATCGTGCTGTAGCGGCCGGGCATTCTCTCGATGAACTCATCTGCACAGGCAAGTCTGCATGCTTCCTCGCACTCCGCTTCGGTGGCGTTCTCGTTGCCCCAGCGGAGGTTGTCGAGTATCGTTCCGGAGAACAGCACGTTCTTCTGGAGCACTACGGCTACCTTGTCGCGGAGCAGCTCGAGGTCGTACTTGCGAACGTCTACGCCGCCTACTCTGACAGAGCCGCTGTCTACGTCGTACAGACGGCTGATGAGGCTCGCAAATGTGGACTTGCCGCAGCCCGTGCCGCCTATGATTCCGATGGTCTCGCCGGAATGTATATGCAGGTCGATGTCGTTGAGTATCTCCTCGCCGCCGTCAAGGTCGGATTTCTTCGCCTTGAGCTGATCCGACTTGTGCTTGTATGTGAAGTTGACGTGGTCGAAGTCGATGGAACCGTCTGTGATCTCCATAACGGGGTTCTCCGGGTTGGTGATGTCGGACTTTTCGTTGAGCACCTCGCAGATACGGCGTGCGCTCGCCACCGACATGGTGATCATAACGAAGATCATCGAAAGCATCATCAGAGCCATCAGCGCGCTCATGATGTAGCTGAACAGTGAGGTCAGCTCGCCGGTGGTGAGGGTGCCGCCTACGATGAACTGCGCGCCGAACCAGGATATCAGCAGAATGCACGCGTAAATAACGAACATCATAACCGGATTGTTCCAGGATATGATCTTCTCCGCCTTAATGAACATCCTGTAGAGACTTCCGGAAGCATTCACGAACTTTTCGTTCTCGTGCTGTTCGCGCACGAAGCCCTTTACAACGCGGATACCGGAAATATTCTCCTGAACGCTGGCATTGAGGTCGTCGTACCTCGGGAAAACCTTGTCGAACACCTTGGTAGCCTTGGAAACGATGATAGCAAGAACGGTTCCCAGAACCACCATCGCGCCGAGGAATATCAGGCTGACGCGCACGTTAATGAACATACACATTACAATGCTGCTTACGAGCATGATAGGAGCTCTTACAGCAATGCGTATTATCATCTGGAACGCGTTCTGGAGATTGGTGACGTCGGTGGTCATACGTGTAACGAGACCGGCGGTGCTGAACTTATCTATGTTTGAGAACGAGAACTGCTGGATATTGGTGAACATTGCGTCACGGAGATTACATGCGAATCCCGCGGAAGCGTTCGCAGCGAACTTGCCGGCGAGTACGCCGAATGTAAGGCTCATGAACGCCATGACGAGCATAATGCCGCCGTAAATGTACACCTTGGATATATCTCCGGCGTTAATGCCCTTGTCGATTATAGCCGCCGTGACGAACGGGATAAGTACCTCCATCACGACTTCCAGCACTGTAAATAGGGGGGTAAGCAACGTCGATCGTTTATATTGCTTTATCTGCGCCGCAAGTGTTTTTAACATGCTTTTATTCCTCCTTGTGTTGTTGTCTGTCATGCCATTCGCATTGATTAGTTGCCTTATTATTATAGTACATATTTTTTTTAATGTAAACCCGCTATTCTGACATATTTTAGCCCATTTTTCAAGCCGTTTTCAGCAAATTTAACCATGTTAATTTGTTTGCAAAACCATAACCGCATAACAGCGCGGAAAATCGCATTGCTATGCGGTTTGAAGGCACTTAACATTTCATGTGGTTTTCACAATTAAAAGGGTTGCAAAAATGAAAATTGTGTGATATAATCATGTTGTGAATGACTATAAAGCATGGTTAGTCACATCTAACATAAGGCTAAAAGGAGATCCGGAAATGACAGTACACGAATTTGGCGATGAAACAAAACCGGCAATAATGCTGCTCCCGGGAATGTGCTACTGGAAAACGAACTTCGGCGAGGTTATCCCGCTGCTTCAGGAGAAGTTCCGGGTGTGCGTGGTGTCCTACGACGGTTTCGACGATACCGAAACCCTCTGCGGGCTTACCTGACCCCGGAGCCGCGCGTTTCCCCCCCATTCAGGAAAAATTGACCGTTTTAATGCCTGTAAACTTGTGATATAATATCAGTAAGAATAAAGGCACACCGGTTTCCGGTGCGGCTTAAATACCTACTGGAGGGATTTGTATGCGATCTGTTTTACCTATGAGAGCCGCAAAGATCGGCTATATCGTGATGTCCGCAGCGCTGTGCGTGCTGGGTATTCTGCTCATCTGCCTGCCTGAGGTTTTCTCGGGGCTTATCGGCGTTCTCATCGGAATCATCTTGATAGTTTTCGGAGCCGTCAGAATGGCGGGGTATTTTTCTAAGGATCTCTACCGGCTGGCGTTCCAGCACGACCTCACCTCGGGAATTATCCTTATCGCGCTTGGCGTCATCGTTCTGATAAACCCCGCAAGCCTGATGATATTCGTATGCAGCGCCATGGGTCTGTTCTTCCTGCTTGACGGCGTTCTGAAAATCCAGACCGCATTCGAAGCCAAGAAATTCGGGCTCGGCAGATGGTGGCTGATTTTCGCGATGGCGGTCATTACCGGTTTACTAGGTCTGGCGCTCATGCTGAGGCCCGGCGCGGGCAGTAACCTTCTTATGATACTTCTCGGTATCTCGATACTTTCAGAAGGCATTCTGAATCTCATCACTGCTATCACCGCTATCAAGATAATCAAGAACCAGCGTCCCGACGTTATCGAAGGCGAATGCGAGGAACGCGACGATTAACGCGAATTTCTGAACCGTTTCAGACGACATATTTCAACAGGGCAAGCCATAGCGGCTTGCCCTGTTTTTTCTATTAAAAGCGCCTTTTCAAAGCCGATTCCGTGACCCCTATGCTCACAAACAGCGGAACAAGCTGAAGCGTCATAATAACGCAGAACACCAGCAGACCCGCCGCCTCGCTCAGCGGCTTTACTATCTGAAACACTCCAGCGCCCACGGAAACAGCCAGCATAGGAATGCTCATCACCAGAATCAGCCTTCCCCAGTACACCTGCGCGAAATCCCACGCCTGCCGGCTGCTGCGGGAACGCTTCGTCCTGTAGCCCACACTGCCGCCGTACCCCGGCGGGAACCTCCACATGACAAGTCCCACAACGATCAGCAGAACCGGCAGTATAAGGTAGCTCAGAAGATACACAACACCGTCGTTCATTCGTCCTCCTTTTCCGGCTTTGAGTGCTTCTTGCGGTACTTCACGCACTCGGTCAGCAGGTACTCTATCTGCCCGTTCACCGAGCGGAAATCGTCCTCTGCCCACTGCATAAGCTCGTTGTAAAGCGTCGCGGAGAGCCGCAGAGGTATCTGCTTCTTTTCCTTCTTTTCGCCGTCAGCCATGCGGCTCACCTCCCTGCCCTGTTACTTTGTTCTGAGGTACTTGTATCTCTTCACCGCGACAACTGCCCACACCGCCGTGAACACCGCCATAATTACCTCGCACACGACAATATTGATCGCACCGCACTGGTACAGCACTGCGGGAACGTCCATCAGCGCGTGAATAACTATCGCCGCGGGATAGAGCCACATTCTGCCCTTCACCATGACCGCCTCCATCACCAGAACGGAAAGCGAAACGTGCAGCGTCATCGCGGCTATTCGCTCGAAAACCGCCAGCGCGGCTCCGGAATAGCTAGACTGCGCAAATCCCGCAAGCTGCGCCATGAGTTGCTGCGCTACAGCGTCGCTGCCGCCGGAAGCGCTGTTTATAAACTCGCTGACTCCCATCGAATTCACGGAAGCCGCCATCATCAGCGCGCTCAACGCGGTCAGCCCGAGAAGGTACAGCGCCTCAAAGCCGCCGTGACCCAGCCCGTAGGACACCGCGTTTTCAGCGCTGCGGCTGTTCTTCATCAGGAACCTGAAGCTCAGGAAACGCGCTGTTTCCTCGAACACTCCCGCAGCGACTGCGCCGTAGACAACGTACAACACGACATTTCCTGATACCACCGGCACCATCACCATATGGAGCAGCCGCTCAAGTATGATCGCAAACAGGAAGAACATTCCCGCGCCGATGAAAGTGGCTTTCATCGTACCTTTGTGCAGTGCGAACCTCCACACCAGAGCCGCCGCCACCGGGATACCTATCCCGAGCGCCGCCATTATCACAAGCGACGCAATGCTTTCCGCTGAAAAAACGATATCCGTCATACGTCCTCCTTAATATATGGAGCCGCTGTTCACTATCGGCTGAGCGTCCTTGTTGCCGCAGAGCACTACAAGCAGGTTGCTCACCATCTGCGCCTTTCGCTCCTCGTCAAGCTCGCAGACGTTGCTCTCGCTCAGCTTGTTCAGAGCCATCTCCACCATTCCGACCGCGCCGTCTACTATCTTCTGGCGCGCTTCGATTATTGCGGTCGCCTGCTGGCGCTGGAGCATTGCGGCGGCTATCTCGGGCGCGTATGCAAGGTGAGTAATCCGCGCCTCGATTATCTCAAGACCGGCGTGCTCGACTCGCTCCTGGAGGGTCGCCTTGAGCTGCTCGCAGACCTCCTGTGAAGAACCGCGCAGCGACTTCTCGTCCGAATCGGTGGAGTCATACGGATAGCATCTCACCACGTCGCGCAGTGTGGAATCCGCCTGTATCGACATGAAGCCCTCGTAGTCGTCCACGTTGAACAGAGCCTTCGCGGTGTTCACAACGCGCCATACCACCACTATCCCGACTTCTATCGGGTTTCCGAGCTGGTCGTTTATCTTCTGCCTGCGGTTGTCGTGGGTCATGGTCTTGAGGGAAATTTTCGTGTGCGGAACTCCCGGCTTGCCGCCTTCCTGCACCTTAGGAACCGCAGGGACGCTGAAAATGTTCACGAAATAGAATCCCTCGCGCTTGAGCGTGCCGATGTACTTTCCGAACAGGGTCAGCACCAGCGCTTCATTGGGCTTTATAACGCGCAGTCCGATGAACGGGACCCAGCCTATGCACAGCCAGATTATGCAGACGATCATTCCGGCGTCGTACCCGGAAAAGCTGTACTCGTCAATGTTTACTGCGCAGAATATAAGCAAACCGATCGCCGCCAGGTACAGAATTATCGTCAGGAACAGCACCGCCCAGCCGCTCGGGGCGCGCAGCTCCTTTTCCTCGTAGTTCGTTGTTTTCTCTTTCATGTCAATACCTCCCGTTACAGCGTGCTCTAAATGATATCATTTTGATATCTTGATTTGATTATACCACCGCAGGAATGTTTTGTCAATAGGAAAGGAATATTTTGTTTGAGATTTTTAAAGTCCGATTTTGCGGCTTATCTGCCGGAATTAAACCTGATACAATTGGAAAACAGCCAGAGCACAACAATTCCGAATCAAGCGTGCGCTGTTCCTATTCAAACCGCCTGTAAAGCAAAAACAGCCTCCTTCCGGAAGCTGTTCGGTAAAATCAGTTGACTGCCTTTTTGCTCTTTATCCTTGCCACGATTTTGTCCGTGACGATACACGAAACCACGGCAAGAAGGACTCCGATGACCGCGCCCACAAGTACGTCCGTCGGAAAATGTACGAACAGGTACAGCCGCGAAAATCCAACCAGAGCCGCGATGACAAGCGCCGGTATCCCAAGCGCTTTGCTGTAGTGGAACAGCGCCGCCGCCGCGGAAACCGATATCATGGTATGCGCCGAGGGGAACGAGAAGTCCTTAGGCACCGATACCAGGAGCTGTAAAAAATCCGGGTCTATCCAACAGGGGCGGTCCCTGGCGACGAGGTTTTTCAGCAGGAGGTTTCCCACCAGCAGCGACAGAAGTATCGCGCCGCACATCGCAGCGCCGCCCTGCCGGAACTTCTTGAAAAACAGGAACACCACCGCCGCGCCGATAAACAGGTAGCAAAGCAGCGTGAGCTTCGGGAACACGGCGTCGAGGAATCCGCAGGAGATACCCTCGTGTATTGCGTGGAGTATATTCAAGTCAAACTGCGTTATTGCGTCCATAATTACCTCTTTGTGCGTCAAAAAAATACCGCCCATTTCTGGGCGGCCCAGGTCTGTCCGTCATGCTCTGACATTGAGCACAGTACCCTTTCCGTCAGGTGAAGGCATGCTGTCCAGCATATCGGTGATGGTCTCCATGGTCTGCTGGGTGGACTCCATCGTTTTCTTCATCATGCCGATGGAAACGCCCTGCTGAAGGTTAGCCGCTGCCATATTCATGGACAGAGCAGCAATATCAAGCTCCATGAAACAGCCCTCCTTTCGCAGACTTAATATCTGCAACTACAATATACCACAAAACGCCGCATTTGTCAAGTGCAGGACTGCTTTTCCTCCATCTTTTTCAGGCTGAGCTGAGAACGCACTATAATGAAAACCGCCGTTGCCAGCTCCAGGAGGCACACCGTAAGCCCCACCGCAGTGTTCATGATACGGCGGAACTCCACGTCCGTGCTGAATCGGGAGGTCATCGCGTTTTCAAGGTTGAAAACCGACATCAGCGCCCCCGCGAAATTCAGCGCCTTTGAAGCGGAAAGCACCGGGCTGTTCAGCCGCCGGAACTTCACCAGATTCACGATCGAAAGGGTCAGTAGGTAGAACGAGTACGCCGCCGTAATGTAAATTACCGAGCCTGGGTAGACGATGATATGCTCCTCGGTAATAAGCTGAACCGCCATTCCCATCATTCCGGAATGCACCGCCAGCATGAGACAGCCGCACTGCCTGCTTCCGCGAAGCTCCCGGGCGCGGCGGCCGTCCTCGCTCTCCAGCTTCTGAGAGGCGCGCCAGCTCCGGACAAGCAGCAGCCTGGTAACTCCGAAGCTTATGTAATACACCGCCACCGCTCCGAGCCACGCCGAGCGGTACAGCACCGCAGTGATTCCCTTGAAAACCGCGAACAGCGTGCTGACCACAAGTCCCTGATACAGCGAAAGCTCCCCGCGAAACCGGAAGTCGCTGATGAACAGCCGGGCAATCGTGTTGCTCTGCGCCCAGCGGTAGACCCGGCTCCCATGGAGCAGCCGCGCCACTGCCTCGGTAATGCTCCCGAGACCCGCCACCAGCACCGCCAGCGCGTACGCCGAGGCAAGGTAGATGAGCATTTCAAGCACCGGGTGCTTTCCCTGGGTATTCAGCGCCGCGATGCACAGCACCATCGTCGTAGGAACCAGCACCGCTATCACCTTCGGGGGCAGCAAAAACGCCCGCTTCAGTCCGGGCTGAGCGCGGTTCCACAGCTTATGCAGGAATTTCAGCAGGCGTTCCATACGATCCCCCTTACCATAAATAAAAAGACCCGGAGTTTTACCCCCGGGCCTCCAGCCTATGTACCGGCTGAATTACGTCAGAACTAAACTGTCATGGAGAAAGCTCCCCCATTAGCAGCCGTAGCCGCCGCAGATTGCTCTGAGCATCTCGCAGAGCTGGCCAAAGCTGCATGCCTTAAAGAAATTGAACATGATTTTTACCTCCTGATGAATTTCCCCTCGGGGGATATTAAAATTATACCCCATCAGGCGGTATATTTCAATGCAAAGATTCTGGCACTGCGGGAAGGTCTTTCCGGGGTAATTTACCTGTTCTCCAGAATGTATCGTTCCGCGTCGTCAAGGCTGCCCTGGCGGTATCCGCTGTAGTCCCGGCTGTCGGGATTCTCAACGAACTCGTTTGCAAGGAACACGTCCATACCGAGCGTTCCGGCTGACATGTCCTCGGAAACGCTGTTGCCGACCATTATGCACTCCTCCGGAGCCGCTCCTATCTTGCCGAGTATCTCCTGATAGTACTTCGGATTCGGCTTGCAGAACGTGCTGTTGTCGTACCATGTCACAAGCCCGAAATCCTCCGGAGCGAGGTTCACCCACGCCATGCGGGTGCGCACGCCGTCCAGCGGAAATATGGGGTTCGTGGCGAGGACTACACGCAGCCCTGCGGATTTCAGGCGCTCTATCATCGGTCTGTGGTCGGGTATGTATTTAAGGCTCGCCTTTGCCTTTTCGAACTCGTGCGTGTAGAACTCGTCGCAGGCGGGACGTGCGTCCGGAAGCCCGGGATTCATCGCGTTGAATGTCTCCCAGAACGCCTCGGAATTGAGACGGCTGCCGTCGTTCATAACCATCGCCTTAGTTCCGCCCCACACTGATTTCACAGTGTGCTGCGGCTCGTATCCCATCGGAGCCAGCTTCCTGCAAAGCTCGCTGAAATATATCTTCACGAAATCGTCCTGCTCGAACGGGAGCAGGGTGCCATCAAGGTCAAACAGTACCGTTGTTATCATGTGCGTTCTCCTTTGCGGACTTTTCAGCCGCCTTGCGGCGCTCTATAGCAGCATGCTGCTTTTCAATCTTCTTGATGTAGTTCTCCTTCGCCTCGTCGTCTGAACGGTACACCGAGCGGACCACAGTCCAGCGGTCCGCAGCGGCGCGCTTGCAGACCACCTTCACGAGGTACTCCCCGTGCTCCGGGCAGGTGCAGATGTTATTCTTGCGCACCGCCCCCAGCGAGAGCCACTCGCCGTTGGAGAGCGTCCTGCCGCACTCCGGGCAGGGAACGTAAGTTATCTTCCCGTCTGATGTCACACGGCGGATATCGCTGATATCGCGGAACATCTCCCGCGCGATGACCGGCCGCTGACCCGGCGACATATTTGCGTACTCCGCAAGTCCCTTCTTCATGTCCAGCCTGCGGCAGACCTCATAGGTAAACCATGCGTCGTTCATTGCGTCGTGAGCCTGCGCGTCCATCGGAATGCCGAGCTTCTCCACCGCGTCGGAGAGCGAGCACTGAACGTGCTCGCCGTCAACCTGATTCTTGTATATAAGCTGTAGATTGACGTAATCGCTGCCGTACTGCGGATCGAACCCGTGCAGCTCGAGGTTGTCGGCGAGCATGGCGATATCGTCGAATCCCCAGGTTATGAACCGGAACTCCGGCGTGCACCATTCGCGCAGCTTCGCGAAAGCCTCCGGGAATTTCTCGCCCTTTGCGAGCATGGCGTTTGTTATCCCGGTGATCTTTTCAACGTGGCGGTTCATTTTTTTGTAGTACTTCGGCGCTACGTTGATTTTCAGGCGGTCGACAAGGTTAAAATCCTCATCGCACTTCACCGCGCCTATCTGGATTATCTCGCCCCGGAGCAGCACCGGCTTTTCCACCGTATGAGCGCGGTCGAGAGCCTGGTTCCACTCCATGTCAAGTATGATATAGTACATTCACGCGCTCCCTTAAAGCATGAGCTTTCCGCCGACGTTCTCATGGCGCCATGCAACGAAGTCGTCGTACGTGCCCTGGCGGTCGAGGCAGCCGTTTTCGGTTATCTCGATTATGCGGTTAGCCGCAGTCTCGAGTATCTCGTGATCGTGGGAAGCGAACAGCAGGTTGCCCTTGAATTCGGACAGGCCGTTGTTTACCGCGGTGATGCTCTCGAGGTCGAGGTGGTTGGTCGGACGGTCGAGGATAAGCACGTTGCTCTGGAACAGCATCATTCTTGAGAACATGCAGCGTACCTTCTCGCCGCCGGAGAGCACGTTCACCTGCTTGAAAACATCGTCGCCGCTGAACAGCATGCGTCCGAGGAAGCCGCGCAGGTAGCTCTCGGTCTCGTCCTTGGAGTACTGGCGCATCCAGTCGATTATGGAAAGCTGGCAGTTATCGAAGAACGCGCTGTTGTCGTTCGGGAAGTAGCTCACCGAAGTGGTCGAGCCCCACTTGAATGTGCCCTCGTCCGGCTCCATCTCCTCCATAAGGATCTTGAACAGCGTAGTTACCGCGATCTCGTTGTTGCCCACGAACGCGATCTTGTCGCCCTTGCCTACTGTGAAGCTTACGTTATTGAGCACCTTCACGCCGTCGACGGTCTTGGAAAGCCCGGTGACCTGGAGTATATCCTTGCCGACCTCGCGCTCCATATCGAACGCGATGTAGGGGTACTTTCTGGAGGAAGCGGGAAGCTCTTCGACGGTCAGCTTGTCGATGAGCTTGCGGCGGGAGGTCGCCTGCTTGGACTTCGACTTGTTCGCGGAGAACCGCGCGATGAAGTTCTGGAGTTCCTTTATCTTCTCCTCGGCGCGCTTGTTCTGCTGCTTTATCATACGCTGAATGAGCTGCGAGGATTCGTACCAGAACTCGTAGTTGCCGACGTACATCTTGATCTTTCCGTAGTCGATATCCACGATGTGGGTGCACACATTATTAAGGAAGTGACGGTCGTGGGATACAACGATGACCGTGCCGAAGTACTCCGCGAGGAAGTCCTCCAGCCAGGATACCGCCTCAACGTCGAGGTGGTTGGTCGGCTCGTCCATGAGGATTATGTCAGGGTTTCCGAACAGGCACTGCGCGAGCAGAACCTTGACCTTCTCATTACCGGTTAGGGAATCCATCTTCTGGTAGAGAATCTCCTCCGGCAGACCCAGACCCTGTATCAGCTTGGAAGCGTCGGACTCAGCCTCCCAGCCGTTCAGCTCTGCGAACTCGGCCTCCAGCTCGGAAGCGCGGGTGCCGTCCTCCTCGGAGAAATCCTCCTTGGCGTAGAGCGCGTCCTTCTCCTGCATGATGTCGTACAGGCGCTTGTTGCCGAGGATAACGGTGTCCTGCACGGTGTAGTCGTCGAACGCGTAGTGATCCTGGCGCAGCACCGACATGCGGAGCTCCGCGGGCTTGGATACGCTGCCCTTTGTAGGCTCGAGGTCACCGCAGAGGACCTTCAGGAATGTGGATTTTCCGGCTCCGTTTGCGCCGATCACGCCGTAGCAGTTGCCGGCGGTGAATTTCAGGTCTACGTCCTTGAAAAGAAGCTGTCCGCCGAAGCTGACGCTTACATCAGATACTGTTATCAATTCTATTCTCCTTTTAGTTTAGTTGTTTGAAACACATACAATATTAGTATAGCATATTCCGGCAGGAATTACAAGTGTTTTACGCGATTTTTTCCGGAATATTGCCCCGGCCGGCGGCATATCCATGTAAATGAAAAACCCCGGCACTATTGCGCCGAGGCTTTAAGGCTGTGATTATGTAGATCAGTTGAGTTTGTTGAGCTCTGAGAGGCACTCGGAGCAGATGTTCTTGCCCTTGAATACTGTGATGCCGCTTGCATTGGAGCAGAAAGCGCATGCCGGCATGTACTTCTTGAGAATGATCTGATCATCCTCAACGTAGATCTCAAGGCTGTCCTTGATGCCGATGTCGAGAGTTCTTCTCAGCTCTATCGGAATTACGATTCTTCCCAGCTCATCGACTTTTCTTACGATACCTGTAGACTTTACCATGATTTTTTCCTCCTGAAATTGTCTGCCGCGCCAAATTCTGGTATGCGCAGGCAGGAATTTTTGTCCTTATTCACCGTTTTTTCCAGCATATTGCTGATTTCTTGCACATTATACCATGTTTTGTTTGAGATGTCAATTTGAAAAATGCATAATTTTGTCATTTTTTGTCCATTTTACTACATATTTTGATTTACAAAAGTGTCAGTTTGATAATATATCAAATGGTGTATATCATCGCAAATACGTTTGTTATGCAGAATTTCAACTTACACAATATCACATAGTCAACTGGAAATAAATTAGTGATATAGAATCCAGTATGGAAATTTGGAAAATTATTTTAAATCCGATGATACAAAACCAATATTACACAAGGAGCTGGTAAGATATGAAATATATTCTGATGATACTGCCCGCCGCAGCGATAGTCTGCGGGATATTCACCGGACGGCTGCCGGAGGTCTCAGCGGCGGTGCTGGAGAGCGCCTCCGGTGCGGTCACGCTGGCGCTGACGCTGTGCGGAGCCATGGCTCTCTGGAGCGGTCTGATGAAGGTCGCGGAGGAAGCCGGGGCGGTGAAGCTGCTGTCGGCTGTGCTTTCTCCGGCAGTAGTGTGGCTGTTCCGGGGACTGGAAAAGGGCGGACGCGCCGCGCAGCTCATCTGCATGAATCTCTCGGCGAATATCCTCGGACTTGGAAACGCGACCACACCGCTTGGTATCCGCGCGATGGAAGCGATACAGGAAGAGGAGGGCGGCTCCGGTGTCTCCGACGGCTCCGCCAGCGACAACATGATAATGCTGACCGTCCTGAACACAGCGAGCCTTCAGCTCATTCCGGCGACCGCCGCGGCGCTCATGACCGCCCACGGAGCCGCCCGACCGATGGAAATACTCCCCTGCGTGTGGATCGTATCGGCGTATTCCCTGGCGGCTTCGTTGAGCGCGGCAAAGCTGTTCGGGCATTTTTCCAGGAAGAAGGTGCGGCGTGCAGATAACTGATTTTGTAGTCCCACTGCTGTTCGCAGGGGTCATGATTTTCGGCGCCGTGCGCAGAGTGGACGTGTTCCCTGCGTTCTGCGAAGGAGCCGCAGGCGGCCTTAAAACCACCGTGGATATACTCCCGGCTCTGGTGCTGCTGCTCGTCAGCGTCGGAATGCTCCGCGCTTCCGGGGCGGTGGAGCTTCTTACCGGGCTTCTGGAGCCGCTCTGCAATCTTGTGGGATTCCCGCCGGAGTGCATGCAGATGGTGCTGCTGCGGCCGTTCTCCGGCAGCGGAGCCATCGCGGTCTACGACGGCATCGCCGCACAGTACGGCGCGGACAGCTTCCCCGGAAGAGTCGCCGCAGTGCTGCTCGGCTCCTCGGAGACTACGTTCTATACGGTCGCGGTATACTTCGCGGCGGTCAGGGTGAAAAACACCCGCTACGCTATCCCAGCCGCCCTCGCCGCCGACTGCACCGCCTGGATAGTCTGCGGGCTGACCGTCAGCGCACTGCTCGGATAAATCGTCCCCTCTCTTGATTTTTTGCATATATTGTTGTATAATAGTATAAAGCAATAAATTGGAGTGATGACGATGATCATTTTGCCGGAACAGGTCACTAAAGCGATAGACGTCCTGGAAAAATCGGGATATGACGCATATATAGTAGGCGAGTGCGTGCGGGAGCTGCTCCTCGGCAGCGACCCGCAGGATTACGATATAGTCACCAACGCGGGGATAAACGATATTCTTTTCGCGTTCAGGGATTACCGTATTTCTGACGAGGGAATGAAACGCGGTGAGATACTTGTCACCGTTGTCGGCATGATAATCCAGATCTCGCCCTACCGCCGCGAGGTGGTAGGCAACCGCGTTATCTACGCGGAGGATCTCGAGACCGATCTTTTCCGCCGCGGATTCACGATGAACGCTATGGCGTACAGTCCGCGCTCCGGGCTTATCGACCCGTTCGGAGGCAGAGCCTCGCTGCGCCCCTCTCCGGAGGCCATCGAGGAGGAAGAAAAAGAGGAGATCGCCGAACTGAAGGTCCCGGAGGACCCTGACGAGCTGACCCGCCGCAAGGGGGTCACGCGGCTCCCCGCCCGGGTAATAGCCATCGGCGAGAACCAGACCCGCAGCGTCAAGGAAAACGGCAAAACCGTCACAGAGACCTGGTACGACATGTCGCGCTGCTTCACCTCCGACCCGTCCAGGATACTCCAGGCGATACGCTACTGCTCCGAGGGCGAGTACGTCATCGAGGACAAGACCCGGGACGCTATCCGCGCTAACGTGAGCTGCTTCGAATACGCCGAAAAAGGCAAGCTGTTCAGCGAACTATCCCGCATAGTGATGGGAAAATACGCCGCCCGGGTGCTGGAGCAGTACTCCGACATACTGAAGTTCCTGTTACCCGAGATAGAGCCCTGCATAGGCTTTGATCAGCACAGCGTCCACCACGATTTTGACGTATGGACGCACATCTGCAAGTCGGTGGGATACGCGGTGCCGGAGCTTCCCGTGCGGTTCGCAATGCTGTTCCATGACCTCGGCAAGCCGGACTGCTGCGCGATAGATTCCAGGGGACGCGGGCATTTCAAGGGACACGGCGAGCGCGGACGGCTCATCGCGGAGCGTATCATGCGGCGGCTGGAGTTCCCGGCGGCGCTTTCTGAGGAAATAAGCTGGCTGGTGTTCTACCACGACAAGGAGATCCCGGAGAGCCGCGCGGATCTGAAGCGGCTTCTTGACGCGCTCGGCGCGGAGGATCTACGAAAGCTGATACAATGCGAAATTGCGGATTCCCGCGCGAAAAAGCTCGATACGGAAACGCCTGAAGTCCAGCGGCTGAGGGCTGCCGCGGCAGCGCTGCGCGAGATACTGGACACTGGCGAGTGCTACAATATCCGCCAGCTGGCGATAACGCAGCGCGAGCTTATGGAGCGCCGCCTGGTAACAAACGAGCAGGAAGCCGAACAGCTTATCAACGCGCTGTTCGACATGGTGCTCGACAAGCCGAGCTTCAACAACAAGCTCATGCTTCTCGACATGGCGGAAAAGAGTAAGCAGCGCCTTGAGGAGATACGCGCAGAGCGGGAACGCATAGCCGCCGAGAAACGCGCTGCTCAGGCTCTGAAGCATAAAAAAACTCCGGTAAACCGGCGAAACGAGCCGGTATATACACGCAAAAAGCAGTAATAAAACAGTTGTGACGATAAAGTCTATAATTTCCGCGTAGCATACTGGTTTTCGCTTCCTTTTGCTTACAAAAGGAAGCGGGAGTGTGAGGGCAGAGCCCTCACCACTCTGCGCGCTGGCGCGCAGTTAAACGATTCAATGGCGCTAAAGGGGTGTGGGGGAAAACAAGAGTTTTCCCCCACTGTTTTTTGCAATTTACTGCCGTTATGACTTTTTCGACAGACTGACAGGGCGGAGTTGTTCCGCCCTGTTTTTATTTTACTCGGTAGCACAGCACCTGGAATTCCGTTTCAGTCTCGAAGCTGTCGTGGGTCCCGAACCAGCTATAAAGCCGGCTGCTGTCGTGCCGGGAGGTCTTGTAGTAATACGGGGTCATGGTGAACAGCGCGTTCAGCAGCTCCTGGCTGGTGAGCCGCAGCGTGGAGCTGACCTCCCGCTTTTCCAGAAACTCCATGCCCTCGATCTCGTAGGGCTTCACTTCGTTGAGCCTCGGCTCGTCGTAAAGCACGGATTTCAGCCCGTAGAGGTGGCGCTCCCCTGGGATCGCCGTCAGGATAACGCCGCCGGGCTTCACTACCCGCAGAAGCTCCTCCCGCTGGAACGGCGCGAAGATCACCGCCGCCATATCCGCGCAGGCGTCCTCCAGAGGGAGCCGGAACACGCTCGCCGCCGCGCAGAATATGTCCCGCTTCATTCCGTTCGAGTTTATCCGGGAATGCGCCGCCGCAAGCACGTTTTTCGAGATATCCACGCCGATGATCTGCATTCCGGGCACCGCGTCGTACATTCCTACCGTGTAGTAGCCCTCGCCGCAGCCGCAGTCCACCATCGTGACCGGCTTCGGGAACTCTGCGGCGTATTTCGCGGCGCACCCGCACAGGGCGTCCCGCAGCCCGGAGTAGGCTCCGCTGTCAAGGAACAGCCTGCGAGCCGCCGCCATTTCCTTGCTGTCGCCGGGATCCTTCACGTTCTTGTGCTGGGTCAGCAGCAGGTTGACGTACCCCTTCGCGGATACGTCGAAGCTGTGACCCTTCGGGCAGCGCAGAGTCTTGCCGTCCGGGATCAGCCGCGGCGGACGGTTCGTCTTTTCGCCGCATACCGGGCAGGTCAGGGGGAGAGCGTTTGTCATAGATAATTCCTCCGGAAAGTTGAAATTGTTGAAATTCGGAATTAAGAATTCGGAATTAATGTGTCCGGCTTCGCTGGACGGATCTCAATTTGGTTCGCTTTTAAATTCGTCCCGCGCAGCGGGACACCGAAATTCCGAATTCCGCATTCTGAATTCCGAATAATTAATATTATATACTATCAGAGTAACATAATCAAGCGTTATTTTTTAGCTCAAATTGTGAGATTTGCACAAAACAGAATATGGAATTTGTATATCGAGCAACAAAAAACTTCACAAAACCGGTTGAATTTTGTACAGCTTTACTATATAATAGAAGCATGGAGTTCGAAAACAAACGGGCTGCAAATTCTTAATTCGGAGGTCTACCTATGACATTCACTGCTGACAAAATCAGAAACATATTACTTGCCGGCCACGGCGGAAGCGGAAAGACCGCATTAGCAGAAGCTATGCTGTTCAAATCAGGAGCAACTGAGAGAATGGGCAGCACCAACGAGGGCAGCACCGTAAGCGACTTCGACCCGGAGGAGATACGCCGCAAGATCTCGATAAACACTTCCCTCGCCGCGACGGTATGGCAGGACACCCGCATAAATATCATCGACGCACCGGGTCAGTTCGACTTCATCGGCGGAATGTACGAAGGTATCCGCGCCGCTGAATCGGTGGTAATCACGGTAAACGGCAAGGACGGAGTATGCCCCGGCACCATCAAGGCGTACAATCTCGCCGCAGGTCAGAACAAGGCAAGAATGCTCGCCGTAACCTGCATGGAAGTCGAGAACTCCGATTTTTATAAGGTGCATACGCAGCTCAAGACCGTTTTCGGTCCGTCGGTATGCCCGATAGTGGTTCCGTACGACAAGAACGGTCCCGTTGAAGCATACATAAATCTGCTAACCATGAAGGCGTACAAGTACGACAGCAAGGGAGTTCCGACCGAAGTTCCCATGCCTGCTTCCGAGAACCGTATCGCAGGTCTGCGCGCTTCAATGGCTGAGGCAGTCGCTGAGACCAACGAGGAATTCATGGAGAAATTCTTCAGCGGCGAGGACTTCACCCACGACGAACTCGTGAAGGGTATCCACGACGGCGTTGCAAGCGGCGCTATAACTCCGCTCGTATGCTGCGCCAACGACACGCTCTCCAGTGTTGATATGCTGCTCGACGCGGTGGTTTCCATGCTCCCCTCCCCCAACGAGAGAAAACTCGAGTCGCTCGACGGCGTGACCCTCGATTACGACGAGAACAAGCCGCTCAAGGCGTTCGTGTTCAAGACCGTAGCCGACCCGTTCGTAGGCAAGATAAGCATGCTCAAGATAGTTCAGGGCAAGCTCACCGCGGGCGTTTCCGCCGTGAACGCCACCACCGGCGAGACCGTCCGCATCGGCAAGCTGCTGAAGCTCACCGGCAAGAAGCAGGAGGAGATCTCCGAGGCGCTCGCCGGAGACATCGCCGCCGTCACCAAACTGGAAGCATCCACAAACGACACCCTGTGCGCTCCCGAAGCAGTCGCAGCGCTTGCGCCTACGGAGTTCCCGCAGGCATGCTACTTCCGCGCCGTTAACCTCGCAGGAGGCGGCGACGAGGGCAAGCTCTCCGGCGCTATCCGCAGACTTCTGGAGGAGGACCCCACGCTGAAATACGTCCACAACCACGAGACCCACCAGCGCATGATAGGCGGTCTGGGCGACCAGCACCTTGATGTCGCGGCGGCAAAGCTGAAATCCAAGTTCGGCATGGAGGTCAAGATGTCCGAGCCGAAGATCGCGTACCGCGAAGCTATCCGCAAGCCGGTGACCATCGAGAGCAAATACAAGAAGCAGTCCGGCGGACACGGTCAGTACGGACACGTAAAGATAGAGTTCGAGCCCTACGACGGCGACGAGCTGATGTTCTGTGAGAAGGTGTTCGGCGGCGCGGTTCCGAAGAACTTCTTCCCCGCAGTCGAGAAGGGACTCCAGGAGGCCGCAGAGCACGGCTCCATCGGAGGATTCCCGGTAGTGCGCCTGAAGGCGACCCTCATAGACGGAAGCTACCACCCGGTCGACAGCTCCGAAATGGCGTTCAAGACCGCAGCCTCGATGGCGTTCAAGGACTGCATGAAGGAGGCTCAGCCCTACCTGCTTGAGCCTGTAGACAGCCTGAAGATACTCCTCCCCGACGACAAGCAGGGCGACGTCATGAGCGTGCTCTCAAAGCGCCGCGGCTCCGTTCTCGGCATGAACTCCGTCGGCGGCGGCATGACCGAGCTCCTCGCGGAGGCCCCCGAAGCCGAACTCGGCGATTTCGCGCTGACGCTCCGCCAGATCACGCAGGGTCTGGGTGAATTCACTTCTGAGTTCGCGAGATACGACATGCTTCCTCCCGGAACTGAGATAAAATCCTGACAAACAACAAGCTCCCCGGATTCCGGGGAGCTTGTTGTTTTCGAGAAAGAGACTTTCTTAATCAACTGAAATGGGTCGCGGTATTCCGTCCCTTTGGTTCTACTTCATGATCACGAATCCGTCAAGCATAAAGAGCTGCCTGCCCTTCATCTCCCCCGCGAACCAGCCTTCGTAGCCGCTCTCCGCAACCAGGAACACCGCGTGGCGTCCGGTCGCCGCCTTTATTCTGGCGCCGGCTGTTCCGCTGTCCTCCGCGAAATCAACCGTGCCGAGCTCCTCGCCGTCCTCGGAATCAAGCCGGACATGCACGCGCCCGCGGGATCCCGTACCGCGCAGCTTTAGCCGTATCTGCATGGTTTTTGACGCGAAGTCCTCGCCGAAATCGAAGTACTTCCAGCCCATCACGCAGCCGTCGGTGACGTTCACGATCGGGCGTTCGAATACGCTCGTTTCCGTGATATAGCAGCCGCCCTTCAGCACGCAGGCGGTGTCTGCCGGTGTAAAATCGTAGGGGTTCAGCGACTCCTCAAAGCCGAGGGAGGTCATCTCCACCTGTGGTATCGTGCCGTCCGGAAGTATTTCGATACGCTCAACGCAGCCCCTTCTGGACATGATTGTGCCGTTTGTCATGCGATGATAAAAAATATACCACTGCCCGTTTATGCAGCAGACCGAGCCGTGATCGTTTCCGCCCGGGAAGTCAATCCCGTTGTCGATGATGGTACCGCGGTAGGTGAATGGACCCGTTGGGGAATCGGAAGTCGCGTAGTCAAGGCAGCTTCCGCGCTGTGGCGAGTATATAAGATAGTACGTCCCGTTTATCCTGCGCGGAGAGCACGCCTCGAAGAAGCGGTGCGGCTCCGCAGTCGGGATTATGTCCAGCTTGTAGCTCCCGGGGACGGCTTCGTACATGTTGTCCTTCAGCTCGCACATGTAGCTTCCCTGATAGCCGCAGTAGATGTACACCCTGCCGTCGTCGTCGACCAGCACGCCGGGGTCGATGAAAGTGCCGTTGTCGTAATGGTTCGGAATGTCGTACTTATACCGGGACAGCAGCCTGAACGGACCCTCCGGGCGGTCGGCGACTGCAACACAGCCCTTTGCATTCACGATGTACGCGTATAGATAGTATTTGCCGCCGCGCTCCACAACGTCCGGGGCGAACAGCAGTTCGTCTGTCCAGTCCACGTCCGATAGGGAGTCGTGACCGTCGCGGCTGCGGAAAATGTCGCCGTGGCACACCCACTTCGTGGGGTCGCTCACCGGCGCAGACCACACTTTCAGCTTGTAGTCGCAGAAGTCGATGGAATCCTTGCGGTCATGCGAGCCGTAGACGTAAATTCTGTCGCCGAATACTCTCGGTTCTCCGTCTGGTATATATTCCCAGTTTGGTAAGTATGGATTTGCCATAATTATGCACCTCACATTATTATTGTTTCAAAATATTATTGTTTCAAAATTGTTTCAAAAAAACTCCGTATTGAAGCGGTCGGGTTTGTAACTATTATTATATCAAAGTTGGTCAGATTTCACAACGATTAACACGACATAATACAGCATTTTTTTGCCTTTTTAACGAAATGTAACTTTTTCACGACTTTTGGCCAAAATATACATATTTGTGTTGACTTTTTTTATGATTAGTGCTAAAATAATATTTAAGCAAAGTAAATAAAGACTTTTTCGACGCAGGTCATTGAGATGCCGGGGTGGCAGCACTGCGGCTTATACTCGTGTAGAGATTTCGGCGCATGCCGTGGAATTTTTAGAAGGAGTCAAAGTATGAAGAATCTAAAAGTAGCGACCAAACTTATCATTTCATTCGGAGCGGTCATAATCATGACCATCGCATGCTCTCTTGTATCGGTCATCGGACTGAAGAGCGTGCATGGTAACGTAAATCTCATGATCGATACAGAGATCAAAAGCCTCCTCAGAGTCAAGGATGTAGAGATACAGGTAGAGACCATCGGCAGAACCGTTCGCGCGGGTGTGCTTGAGGATGACAACAATGTCGAAACACAATATATCAATGAAGCGACAGCCGCTGCCGCGACCATGATGGAAAAGCTCGACCTCATTACATATTCCGGCACTGACGCAAGGATCGATGAGTTCAAGTCCGTATGCAATGAGATCAACACGATACTTCCCGAGGTGATCGCAATAGTAAACGACGGCACCAAAGAGGAAGGGCTGGCAGCGTACAACGATAAGCTGTCCCCAAAGATCGTCCAGTGCCTTTCTATCGGCGATGACGCCGACACAGCCCTGACTGCAGCGTGCAGTGGCACAAGATCTGCAACAACATCGGAAACAAACGCCGTAACTAACGTTGCAATTATCGTAGGCATATTTGCCCTTTTGCTGGGCGTAGGTGGTATCATCAACCTGACCAATCTTATCACAAGGCCCATCGCAGAGATCAAGAACGCGCTCAACAAGATCGCAAAGGGCGAACTTGACAGCCAGATCACCTATGTAAGCCGCGATGAGTTCGGCGAGATGGCAGACGCAATGCGCGCTACCAACGACAGCCTCAGCAAGCTCATCAAGGACAGCTCATACATGTATGGCGAGCTTGCAAATGGCAACTTTAATGTACACTCGAACGCGCGCGAAGTTTATAAGGGAGAGTTCGCTCCGCTGCTTGACAACCTGAGAGTACTCGCATACGGTCTCAGCGACACCATGGCTCAGATATTCCAGTCAGCTGACCAGGTCGACTCTGGTTCCGAGCAGGTTTCCGCAGGCGCGCAGGCTAATGCACAGGGTGCAACTGAGCAGGCTGGTTCAGTTGAGGAGCTGGCAGCTACCATTGAAGAGATATCCGATAAGATCACCAAGAATGCTGACGACTCCAAGACTGCAAGCAACAGCATGGCAGAGGTCGGCAAGCAGGCTGAACTCTCCAACGACCGCATGAAGGAAATGCTCGGCGCTATGCAGGAGATCAGCGATACCTCCGCACAGATCAGCGATATAATCAATACTATCGAGGATATCGCATTCCAGACCAACATTCTGGCGCTCAACGCGGCTGTCGAGGCTGCAAGAGCCGGCGAGGCAGGTAAGGGCTTCGCGGTAGTTGCAGACGAGGTAAGAAACCTTGCTTCCAAGTCCGCAGCTGCTTCCCAGAACACCGCAGAACTTATTCAGCGCTCCATCAGGGCGGTTGAGAACGGCTCTCACATCGCAGACGATACCGCAGAGGCTCTCAGCGACGTTGTAAAGCAGATTGAGGATATCGTAGTAACCATCGACCGCATCTCTTCCGTAAGCGAGGAGCAGGCGCAGTCCATCACTCAGGTTACAACCGGTATCGAACAGATCTCCAACGTTGTTCAGACCAACTCCGCAACAGCAGAGGAGAGCGCGGCAGCTTCCGAGGAGCTCTCCGCTCAGGCCACTGCCATGAAGTCACTTGTTTCCAGATTCAAGCTCAGAGAAGCAAGAAAGAACTGATCATTCCTTTAGCTGAAATCAGAATTATAGATAGGAGACCAGCTATGAAAAGTCAATAGACAAAAGCGCCAAAAATTAAGCGACAAGT